>WNGA01013094.1_pt1 | contig 25460 bp, 24 predicted proteins | sample 5400061 | NCBI WGS metagenome assembly WNGA01 (sample SAMN13153366, study PRJNA577476) | soil metagenome | isolation source: 100 cm soil or saprolite under grassland replicate 2 | place: USA:California | collected 2016-06-15 | reverse complement strand
TTTCCGCCACCCAGCAGAAACTGTTCTCGTTTTTCCAGAACCCCCACGACGCGAAACTGATTGCCGCCGATAGTGATGTCTTGTTCGACCGCGGAACCAAACGGAAAAAAGTCGTCCGCCACTGCCGATCCGATCACACAAACGGCTTCGTTGCGGTCATTCTCGAATTGAGAGAAGAAGCGGCCCTCTTTGACAATCTGGGTTCCGACCCGCTCAAAGTCCGGTAACGTGCCATTCAGGGCAACGGCATTTGACGTTTTCCCGGCGCTGGTGATGGTAATCTTTTGGCCGAAAAAGTTATTGCTGATATCGAGAAATGGTACCGACAATTCTACCGCCGGGAGTTGCGCAAGCGCGATAGCGTCATCGTAGGTCAGATTCTTTCGCATTCGTTCTTCGCGTGAGAGTCGTCCAATATGGATCCCGGGGTTGAACTTGCTGATAAAGATTGAATTCGTCCCATAGGACTCAAGCTCGGTTTTGACAGCTGTATCTACACCGCTGATGATTGAAGAGATCAGCATCACGGTAATGACGCCGATCATGACACCGACTACGGTCAGAAACGAGCGCAGCCCCCTCCGTTCCTAGTCAGCTCTCAAGGCTTCAATGGGATCCAGCCGGGCAGCCTTCCAGGCGGGAAATACTCCTGCGGCTACTCCGATTCCGCCGGAAACAAAGATCGTAATTAAAATTGCGAGGACTGAAAGATAGGTAGGAAAAAAGATTGCTGTCATTATTCTCCCGATGATCCACGCCATGAGGACTCCGACCGAGCCCCCGATCGCTGCCAGGGCGATTGCTTCCACAAGAAACTGTTTCAGGATATCAATCTGTCTGGCGCCCAGCGACTTTCTGATGCCTATCTCCTTAGTTCTTTCCGTTACCGAGACCAACATGATGTTCATGATGACTATAGCCCCGACAAGCAAGGCTATTCCGGGCACTGCGATGGCCACGATGAATGTTGGCCCAAATATCCTGTCTCGGAACCCCGTTATAGCATCGGGTGTAACAATCCCAAAGTTATCCTTCTCGTCAGTTTTCAAGTGGCGACGCGTGCGCAAGAGGAAACGGACTTCCTCAACGGCGTCGCTGAATGTCTGATCTGTTTTCGAAGTCGCTTCGAAATAGAGCAAACGGTTTCGAGTGAAGCCGCCAAAGTTGTTACCGTAAGTTTTTAGCGGAAGAGTAACGAAATTGTCTTGCGGCACGCCAAAAACAGTGCCCTTGGCCGCAGCAATACCAATTATCCGGTAGGGCAAGCCCGCAACGGTGATCTCTTCGCCGAGAGCAGTTGCCGTCCCCGCAGGAAAGAGAGTGGTAGCCACATCCATGCCTACGAACGCTACCCGCATAGCAGCGTCATTCTCTGACTGGGTGAAGTAACGACCTTCTGCCACATCGATGTTGTCGATATCGCTAATGATTGGCATCGCACCGTCGACCGGTACATCTTCGACAATCTTTGAATCTCGTCTTATGAGTGAGCGACTCGACCGCGCCTTGGCCCCGATCTTGTTGACCAGCACCGAGCGATCGCGCAGGTACTCGTAGTCTTCCAGCGTTAATTCCTTGTTCCGTCGCTGGGCGGCGGCGATCGTGTCGAGGTTCTTAAAATCTTCAAAGTTGAACCTCTGAACTGAGAACGATTTCGACCCAATGCCTGCGATCTTTTCGTCGATGTATTTGTTGAACCCCTGAATCAGAGATACCACTACGACGAAGGCCGTGACCCCAATAATCATGCCCAGCAGCGTGAGTGCCGAGCGCAGTTTGTGCGCCCAGATCGCCGCTATAGCCAGCTTAAGAGTTTCGATGAATTTCACGGTTAACCTACTACCCTTGACTACCTATATTGTTGCAGTTACGGCTAAGAGACAAGGGAGAGCATTTTCGATTGCCGATTGCCAATTGCCGATTGGAGTCATTGACTCGTTCGCGATTCATTTGCCAAGGCTCCGAAGCGAATCGCCACCTGGTAACCGAAAATAGCTTCCGATTCACCGGGTGTGTTTCCGAGCGGCCAATCGGCAATCGCCAATACTTTCATTCCCAGCGCAAAGCCTCGATTGGATCCAGGCGGGCGGCTTTCCAGGCCGGCCAGAGGCCAAAGACGATTCCCACTGCTGCCGATATGCCAACCCCTACACCAATGGCCCAGAGTGGAACAAAGGCCGGTAATGGTGAATACTTGTTCATCAAAACACTGGCAAGCTCACCGACTGCGAGTCCTGCCAGCCCGCCAATGGCTGTGAGAACCACGGCCTCGATTAAGAATTGCGACAAGATATTCAAGCGAGTTGCCCCTACGGCTTTTCGTACGCCGATTTCCTTCGTTCGCTCTGTGACGGATACAAGCATGATGTTCATTACGCCTATGCCGCCGATCATCAAAGCGACAAAGGAAATGGACGTCAATACCAGGGCCGTGGCTCCCGTCAGTTGGTTGTAAACATCCAGCAGCGAATCTTGTGACGAAATCCCAAAGTTATTCTTTTCGTTCGGCGGCACGTGCCTCCGACGCCGGAGAATGTCGGTGATTTCATCAATCGAAGACTTCACGAAGGCACGCGACTTCGGTCGCACGATGATGAAAAACACCACTTCGGGGAAAGGACGGTCCGGATAATATTTGTCGAAGGTGCTGATTGGAATGAAGAGTGAGTTATCACGCGACTGACCGAAGAAATTGCCTAGCGGTTCCATCACACCAATGATCCGGAATGGATTCCCGTTAATGCGCACCTCCCTGTCAATGGGATCTTCGAAGGGAAACAGAGCGCGCTTCACATCCACTCCGATGATGCAGACATTCGAACGATCCTGCATGTCGATATCATTGATGAAGCGGCCGCTGGCTACATATTGCGTGTGTACAAATTCGTAGTAAGGCGTAACGCCGAAGAGAATCGGCGTATCCGTCTGTTTTTCCTGGTAGCGCATAGTCGCGGCGATCATCCTATGGATCGGCGAGACTCCGGCAATGGAAGGCGCCTCACGTCGCAGCGCTTCGGCATCGTCCATCGTTAAATCTTTGCGGTGCAGTTCTTCTGGACCGGGCGGACGTCCAAAGCTTGGTTCAAACTTCGCGACAAAAATTGTGTTCGAACCCAGCGATTCGATCTGATCCGCGAAGGCTTTGTTGAGGCCCTGAATGATCGACACCATAAAGATTACCGTAATAACTCCCACACTGACACCGAGGATCGTCAGCGACGAGCGCAGTTTGTTTGCGCGCAGCGTATCGATTGCCATCAGGGCCGATTCTTTTACGTCCTCGAGTCGCATAATTATCAGTCGGCAGTAGGCAGATGGCAGGAGGCAGTAGGCAGCAAAACTCTGCATTCAACGACGTTCTTAACTGGCTGCCGCCCGCTCCTGCCTACTGCCCCTGCCGCCTACTCTGCCTCCTGCTCCTGCCGCTTTCATTCGGCGCGTAGCGCTTCAATGGGATCCAAGCGCGCCGCTCTCCACGCCGGCCACAGACCGCTGATGATTCCCACGACAGATGAGACCCCGACTCCCAATACAGCAGACGCCACACTTACTAACAGCGGGAAACCAATTAACGCTGAAATGATGTAGGCCAGGCCAAAGCCTGTCCCTACGCCAATGGCGCCACCGATTGCCGTTACCGTCACTGCCTCTATAAGAAACTGCGTCAATATGTCCTTTCGACGAGCACCGATTGCCTTGCGAATACCTATTTCCTTCGTCCGTTCCGTCACGGAGACGAGCATGATGTTCATCACAACAATGCCGCCGACTACAAGGGAGATCGCAGCCACCCCGATGGTAACTATGTAAATGTTCGATGTGGCGCTGGCATAAAGATTGAGAAATACGTCTTGAGTCTCGACCGCAAACCCCTCGTCTCCTTCGTCGCCAAACAGTCTTCCCCGACGGTTGCGCATGACTGTGCGCACCTGATCTTCTGCGGCCTCAAGCTGTTCAGCTGTGGGCACCTGAATAAAAACGACCAGCGATCTTCTTGAGCCATACGATTTCTGATAGGTCGAGTATGGGATATAGACCACATTATCGCGAGAGAATCCAAATATCGACCCGAGCGGTTCCAACACGCCAACAATCGTGTAAGGGCGGCCGGCAACTCTTAATTCCTGACCCACGGCCTTGTCTGCCGGTGCTCCACCGAACAGATTTTTTAGCAAGTCCGGACCGATTACGCAGATCTCGTGTCCAGAACTAGCCTCACTGTCGGTCCAAATGCGTCCTACATCGATGCTGACGCCGTCAATAGCAAACATCGTGGTCGGATCTACCCCGCGAACCCGAACGCCCTCGGATTTTTGATCCGCGTGTTTGATGGTCTCGATTGCATTAGCTGCCACGCCGACTCGCCAGCATGAGGTGCATAGCCGAGTAATAGCCTCAGCGTCTTCATGAGTAACGTCTTTACGTTTACTAAATTTGATGAAGTCTTCGCGCGACTTGATGATCTGTGGATTCTTTGAAACGGTGAAGACAGTTGAGCCCTGGGAGGAAAATGTTTGGGCCACCGTTTTATCCAGACCCTTGATGATCGTCACCACAGCGATTACTGCTGAGACCCCGACCACAATTCCCATCAAAGTTAAAGCTGTCCTCAGTTTGTTGGAACGCAGGCTGGCAGTGGCGACGAGGAATGCCTCACCTAACGCTGCCAGCCTCACGCTCGATAGAGAACGAAGACGGGGAGGAAATGCTTTGCGACGGCCGGACGAGTAGCTTTGTGGCTTTATCTGGTCGTCGCCACGTCGCTCCATCAACAGCCTCCTATTTGACTCTCTCGTCTTTTTCGATCAGTCCGTCTCGGATTGAAAGTATGCGGTGAGCGCGCTTGGCGATGTCCGGTTCGTGGGTGACGACAATAATTGTGTTTCCCTCGGCGTGCAGACGTTCGAACAAGTCCATGATTTCACTGCTGGTATGCGTGTCGAGCGCGCCGGTCGGTTCATCTGCGAGCAGGATCGAAGGATGATTGACGAGCGCACGAGCGATCGCCACGCGTTGTCGTTGTCCTCCTGAGAGTTCGTTTGGCCGGTGCATTACGCGGTCGGAAAGGTCAACAGCGCTTAGCGCCTTCTTGGCCATCTCATGTCGCTGAGCCGAGCCGATCCCTCCGTAGATTAGTGGTAACTCGACGTTGTGCAGAGCGGTGGCCCGCGCGAGCAGGTTGAAGGTCTGGAACACGAAACCGACCTCCTGATTGCGAATGCGAGCCAGTTCGTCGTCATCCATCTCAGACACGTTCTTGGCGTTGAGCCAGTATTCGCCCTCGGAAGGTGTGTCGAGACACCCGATCAAATTCATCAAGGTCGACTTGCCCGAGCCTGATGGGCCAATAATCGCGATATATTCCCCCTTGTGAACATCAAACGAGACACCGTGCAGAGCATGTACCGCTTCAGCTCCCATCTGGTAGGTTTTCCAGATGCGACGCATGGAAATCAGCGCCAACGTATCGTGTCGACGGCTATTGGTTTCTTCTTGTTGGAAGATCTTTTCGGTTACCGAGGGCGCGTATGTTATGTCACTCATTTAGCTAGGTCCCGTTTGCATTGGCGTTACTGCCGGACGGCCGTTGTTGGCGCTTAACAGTCATTCCGTCTTTAAGCGTCTTTAATACGCGACTTGGTCCTCTGACAATTTCCATCCCCTGCTTCACCCCACTGGTGATTTCGATATCTGCCTCACCGGTAATACCCGTTGTCACTTCAATGAATCGGACCTTGTTGCCCTCGATGATATACACGCCTTTCAAGCTCTTTGGCTTGTCAGTGGACTGTTGCGCCGGTGCGTTGCCGGCTATCGAGGGCGTGGGTGATGGTGAAGGCGACTTTTCGACAATCGCCTCGAGCGGCACCGCGGTTACGTTGTTCTTCACCTTCGTGGTGATGGTTGCAGTCGCGCTCATACCCGGCCGAAGAGCGTTACGAATCTCATCGGTCATCTCTTTATCGAGCAGCTCAACTGTTACTTTGAACTCTTTGGCTTCCTGCACATTAACGCGATTTGACAATCCACCCTGAGTATCTGACTTGGCGATGGCGAGCGGATTTTTTTGCAGCACCACTGCCTTGATCTCTTTCTCGCCAAGAGCATCCACTTTCACTTTGGCCTGTTGGCCCACTTCGACATTAGAAATCTCAGTTTCGTCAACATTGACCTCCACGTTAATGCCTGACATGTCTGCAATCGTCATTAGAGGTGTAGTCGACAGACCGGCAACCGCGAACTCACCAACGCGGGTAGGGATGTCAGCGACGACGCCGTTCAGCGGCGACACCTGTGTCGCTTTATTTCGTTGACTAGTCTGGCCGCGGAGAACTGCTTGCTGTTGGTTGGCGCGCATCTCCGACGACTTGATGCTCGTCTTGGCCTCCTGCACCGAGATTCGTTGCTGGTTGGCACGTTCGACAGCTTCCTTAACCGCGATCTTCTGAGATTCAAGATTTGCCTTGGAGGTCTCGAGAGCGATCTTCGCCTGGTCGTAACGATCGCGGGCGGCGTCGTATTCAAATCGTGAAGCAACCCCTGCTTCGATCAAGTCAGTGTTACGTTTGAGTTCGCGTTGCGCTGTATTTAGATCTACCTGAGCACGCTCGACGCCGTTTTGCAACGCAACCAACTGCTGGCGCGCTGACGCAACTGAAGCTTCTGCTACCACCAAACCCTGTTGTGCCGAGGCGACAGCGTTTCGCGCATTCTGCACATCATTCAGAGAAGCTTGCGCTGCAGCCCACTGGGCTTCCTGGTTGGATTGCAGTTGTGTGGGATCAATCCGAACAAGTGGCTTGCCTTTAATAACCTGGTCGCCCGCGGTTACATAGATCTCTTCAATCCGACCCGGAACCTCACTGGTAAGTTTGATGTAACGGACAGGCCGGACCTCGCCTGAGGCGGTTACGGTCTGCCGCAGTTCCGGTCTAACATCGATTTTGATAGTTGTTACTTCGGGCTCATCTTTGCGGGTCGCAAAGACGCTGATGATAATTACGAGTCCAAGAACCGCAACCACCGAGACCGCGATGATGATCTTTTTCTTCCGACTTAAAGCCATTTTCCCTTCCTTCGATCAGATGCTTAATTTTATTGATACGAGACCAGGTAGTAATCTACGCAGAAATCCGCTGCGGCAAACCCGTCTGCTCGGTTAGCTCTTACGTGTAAATTAGCAAACAGTTTCAACTTAGAGCAACCGCAGCGGTGACTCACGCGGCCCAAAATTGCTGGTTATTACTGGAAAATATGTTAACGCCACGCTTCTCGAGAGATGTGTCAACCACAACGACCGGTTACCACCCGTTTCCAGGGCTCAAGAAAAAGCCGATAGACCTCGCTTCGCCGTTTCTTTCTCCCAATCAGCGGGCGGAAAGGGCAGAATAGTAACTGACACCCTGCTGGACTGCTACTGACACGGGAATTCGGCGTTGGCGAAGGCGATCACTTCGCGTTAGAATGATTGACCTCTCGCTAGGTCAGAGGCCACCCGATGTCCAAGCTAAGTGAGCTGCCGAGACGCTAAGATCCAGATGATTACCTGCGACCGCTGCAAAACAGAAAATCTTGAGGGTTCGCAATATTGCGATGAATGTGGGGCGCCACTCAGACCCAATCTCGGTCAGAACATATCTGATACCTCCGGTTTATCGAAAGCACCGGATGGGCAAAATGGTTCACGCGCACCAGCGCCGAGCAAAAAGCCCGAGTTTGTTCCCGGTCAGGCAGCGGCAGCGATCAGTCTTTCTTCATCTTTGAATTCGTCAACAAAGCCTCATGCGCGGCTTGTAATTGAGCGCGGCCGTTCAGTCGGCAAACAATTCATGCTTAGCGACTCGGATTCACAAATAGGTCGCTGGGATGCCGACGGGGGTATCTTTCCGGATGTTGACTTGGATGCGGACGACCCAGAGGCGAAGGTCTCGCGCCGCCATGCCCGAATCACTTTGCGAGATGGGCAGTATTTTCTTGAGGACCAGGGATCTACCAACGGAACGTTTGTCAACCGCGGCAAAAGGTTGCCGCCCGGATACCGTCAGCCACTGCGTGACGGTGATGAAATCATCGTGGGCAAGACGTTTCTGCGCTTTTACATAGTTAAGTAAACCGATGCGTCGATCGTCTTATTGTTAACATTAGGTAGTGCGATCGCGTAAACAATCTGGATTGGTTAGTAGCGATCAATCGCAATGGCTGTCTGTAGTGAATGTGGCACAGCCGTAGAGGGCGCAGAACATTTCTGCGGCAATTGCGGCGCGCAAGTACCGCCCACTAGCGCTGAATTTAAAACCATCAACACCGGCGGTAGGTCCGAAGTGTCTTCTCCTGGCGTATCCAGCGAAGACCCTGAGTCAGACATGGCTGGGTCTGCGTCCCGCTCGGAGGATTCAGCCTCCGTGAGCTCTTCTGCTGAAACTCCATCCGATAAAACAATTTCGTCAACATCATCGGAGGAATCTTCGACCGGCGGTATGCGCGTCTCGCGTACCAGCTCGACGTCGAACAAAGGAACCACCGGAGGGCATCAGCCGGCCATCAAACAGCTGGAGCCCGGTACGCTCTTGAATGGCCGTTATGAGATTGTCCGCCGGATTGGTGGCGGTGGCATGGGTGCCGTATATCTTGCCAAAGATCGGAATCTTGGTGACGCGCCTCGCGCGGTCAAAGAAATGGTTGAAGCGCATCTCGATCCGGCCCAGCATGAAAAGGCCATTGGGGATTTCAAGCGCGAGTCGTTGTTGCTTACATCGCTTGAGCACCCCTCGATACCGACCATCTACGACTATTTCTACGACGAGCCCGCCGGTCGATTTTATCTGGTGATGAAGTACATCTCGGGCGGCGATTTGGCCTCACGGCTGCGTAGTGCCGGAACGAGTCGTATTGATGAAAAGACAGTCACAGACTGGGGCATGCAGGTAGCTGATGTACTTCAGTATTTGCACTCTCGTCCCAAGTCGATCATCTACCGTGATTTGAAACCTGCGAATCTTATGATCGATGGGAATTCTGGTCGGGTAATGCTCATCGATTTCGGCATCGCCCGTTGGGTCAAACAAGAGGAAAAGGGTGTTACTGCAGTCGGTACGATGGGCTACGCCCCGCCGGAACTATTTGGCGGCCGAGTCGAGCCGCGCTCTGATATCTACAGCCTCGGCGCCACTTTGTTCCACCTCCTGACGGGCGCGGATCCGCAGGACAATCCACTGTTGATCTTCGATTTCACTAAGAATCCCAGACCGCGTCAAATTACGCCGTCCCTTTCAACGGAAATGGAAATGATCTTGATGCGCTCCGTTGAGTACAAACCTGAGGATCGATTTCGCTCGGCCGAAGAAATGCGCGATGCGCTCGCCACCCATCTTGAAAAGTTGATTGCTGGACGAGTTAGTTATGGAGTACCGGCGCCCCAACTTGGCAGTGAGACCGTGCAAGTACAGACGGTCTACTGCGGATTCTGCGGTGGTAGAATCGCTGCCGACGATGTCTTTTGCGCGCACTGCGGGGCACGGCAGCCGCTTTCCGTAGTAGGGGCCAGCGCCATGCTCCGCGCTTCGCATCCGACGGCTAAGCTTGTTGTCGCCGGAACGACTGAGCTCGACGCTTCGTTTATCCTCCAAAAGGATAGCAATCTCGTCGGTCGCACCGATCCACATTCGAACATTTTCCCTGAGATCGATCTTTCCCGCTTTGATTCCGAAACCAAGGTCTCGCGTCGGCATGCACGGATCTGGCGCGAAGGTGAGACTTTTCTGGTGGAAGATCTCGGATCGGTCAACGGAACTGTGATCAATGATTCAGTAAGGCTCGCGCCCCGCCAGCCGCGCGTCCTCGATAGCGGCGATAAGCTAAGGCTAGGCGAAACCACGCTACATTTTCTTGTTGGGTAAATCAGTTGTCAGTGGGTCAACTGCATTCCTGTTTTGGCCCCGGCCTTTGTAGATCTTGCCCGGACCGTTCGCCTTCAAAGACCAGGAACGCGAGGCCAGAAGATAGCGGACGCAACGGACAGCTAATGACAATCAATTACTGACAACGGGCAAATTCAAATGACTGTCGTAGAGGAAACCACGTTAGAACGAACGAATCTGAGAAGTCGCACTGCATCCCGAGAGGGCCGGCGGTTCCATGCGCCATTTTCTTTGCGTTGCGGAGCGTTGCTAATCGATTACGTTTTGCTAATTTCAATCGTCGCTTTAAGCACAATCTTTGCGCGCATGTTTGGCGGTGGGGCACGAAGCGCGGGCGGCTCGGCTGAAACTGTAGGAATGATTATCTCTATTGTGGCGGCAGTGCTCAATCTTGGCATTGCCCCGGGATTTACCGGTCGCACGGCCGGCAAGTGGGCTACCGGTCTTCGGATCGAACGCGTCAACGGCATAGATATCGGCGTTGGTCGGGCGCTGCTTCGCCACTTCATCGGTTATCCGGTATCATTTCTCCCGCTTGGAATCGGTTTTCTGCTTGCGGCGTTGACGCCTCGCGGTCGCGCGTTGCACGACTTGATTGCGGGGACTATAGTCGTCCGTGAAGCCACTATTGCTTCTATCAGAACCGCTAAGTCGCACCGCAGTGCGTGAGTCTGGTCAGTCATTGGTCTGCTAAATTCCTTTTTCCATGTCTGAGTTAATCGTCAAATACCCCGACAGAGCGCCCGATCATTTTCCCTTAGGGCGTTTGCGCATCACCATCGGCCGCTCTGCCAGAAATGATCTTTGTATTCCCGACCCATTCGCCTCACGGGTGCACGCGGAAGTGCGACGCGAAGGCGATGAGTACTTCTTGCAAGATCTGGGTTCCGCCAACGGGACGCTGTACAACGGATCGAGTGTTGAAGGTGTCATTCCTCTGGGACCAGGCGGTCGCATTCAGATCGGCGAAACAGAGATCGTTTTTGACGACGGCAGCTACAACTCCAGCATGGGCGCGACGATGATCACAGACAATACGACGTCGCTGCCCGAAGCAACCATTGCCTTGGCTTCGGGAGATCGCACGACCTCGGGTTTGCTTGAGGCGATCGAAGGCGCACGCACAAAGCCTGAAGACGTGGCGGCTGCGGCAACCGCGAGAACCGGTGATCTGCTTGCCCTGATAAGCAAAGTAGGAATCACTCTGCTGGCTTCCGCGACTTTGGGTGAAACGCTCGAACAGATTGTCTCGCTCGTTTTCGAAGCTGTACCTGCCGATCGGTGTCTACTGATGATGCGCTCTGAGGGCAGCTCGCAACGTGCTTGAAGAGGTGGTCTTCCGCGGAAAGTCGGTTTTGACTTCCGACGCACAACACGACCCGCGGTTTGCCAGCGGCACGGTTGTGCTGCAGGGAGTCCGTTCCGTATTGGCGGTACCGCTGGGAGTCGCGGACAAAGTGTTCGGTATTATCTACGCAGACTCTCCAATCGCTGAAGGTCGATTTACTGAAGACCATTTGAAGGTTTTGACGACCCTGGCGTCCGTGGCGGCAATTCGCGTTGAGAATGCTCGTTTGGTCGAGTCACGCCTGGAACAAGAACGCCTCGAACGCGAGCTGGCACTCGCCAGCGAAATCCAGCAGAGATTTCAACCGACAGCCCCGCCCCAGGTGCCCGGTTATGAATTTCAAGGCATAAGTTTTCCGTGTTACGAAATCGGCGGCGATTACTACGACTTTATTAAGCGTGATGATGGCCGCCTGGTAATTGCCCTTGGTGACGTTTCGGGCAAGGGAACTGCCGCCGCCCTGCTGATGTCTTCATTGCATGCGGCAATTCACGCCCAAGCAGGCTCGCACGATTCTTTAGTAGCAACGATCTCGGCAGTGAACCGCTATCTGGCAGACAACATTCCACCCAATCGTTTCATAACCTTGTTCTACGCCGAGCTCGATCCGGAATCGGGTGCTCTGTCGTTTCTCAACGCGGGCCACAATCCACCGTTAATTATTCACGCAGCCGGCACCGTAGAGCAGCTCGCGTCGGGCGGACTGCCGCTTGGAATCAAGCGCGACGCGGACTATCGCGAGGGGCGAACGCAACTTCAATACGGTGACGTACTAGTGATTTACTCGGATGGCGTTACAGAAGCAAACAGTCCGACCGGTGAGGAGTTTGGACCGACACGACTTTATGAGGTTGTATCCCGAAATGTCGATGCCTCAGCAGCAGGAATTCGTGATCGCATTGAGTCGGCGTTGACAAAGTTTGCTCAGGGTACTCGTGCCGCCGATGACATCACTCTGGTCATCGTCAAGCGCCAGGCAGAAACCCGGCAACTCGCTGCCGCCTTAAACAGTTGACCTCATTCCCTAAATGATCACTATCGCAAGGCCAAAAAGTAGATGGAATCGTTTCATCGCGGGAGAATGATGTCTGTTCTAATTCTGTATCTGAAAACGCATTATTGGTCGCGCTTTCGATCGCCGCAAGACTTCTTTGAAACCGGCCGCTTTGAACGCCGAGGGGAGGCCATGCCAGAGAAACGGATCCGGCATCTTATCCATTGAGGGCTCAACCGGATAACCTTCGACCACCGTCGCGCCTTGCTTAACGGCAAAATCAACCGCGGCTTTCAGTAACTGGGCCGAGACACCTTGTCTGCGGTAAGGTCTCTTAACAAAGAGACAGGAGATGGACCAGACAGGTTTATCGTCAATGGGTTTAAGGAGCCGCGACGTCTCAAGCCCAACATAAGTCTCACGTGGCGCGACGGCACACCAGGCAATTGCTTCTTTACCGGCATAAGCAATTATGCCGGGTTTTTTCCCCGCATTGACAATGCCCTTCAAGGCTCGTTTGTTTCCCTCGCCTTTCTGCGCCTCAAACTGTTTTCGGGGCACGCGCCAGAACATGCACCAACATCCACCGCACGCTCCACGCTCGCCGAATAACTGCTCCAGATCAGCCCAGCGGGATGCGGAGGCAGCGTGGAACTTTAGCCTAACTTGATCCTTGTGTTGATTCATGCGCGTTCGCCGCCGAAAGAAGTCATAAGTCGGGAGTCGGGAGTCGGGAGTCGGGAGTCGGGAGTCAAAGCATCATAACCTTTTTCCAGTGGGAAGCGATTGCTCTTCTTGTTGTGGATCTAGTCCGTGTAGCGGAGGGCTGAGCAAAACGAGTACTCTCTCAAGTTTACCCCGTCTTGACTCGACCGGCTATCAGGCCGTTTGATTGCTGAAATGGATCACGATACAGACATTGGCGGCCCGCTTCACCGATTCCCGGTCACGAGTCATTCGGCCATTCTCGCGGCTCGCAGTAATGACAGTCAGGTGCGCCAGCGTGCCTTGGAGACAATCCTGGCAAGTTACTGGAAACCTACTTACAAATACATCCGAATAAAGTGGCAGGCATCCAACGAGGACGCCAAGGATCTAACGCAAGGGTTTTTTGCAATCGCAATCGAGAAGAACTATTTTGCGAATTACGATTCAGGAAAGGCTAGTTTCCAAACATACTTGCGCACTTGTTTGGACGGATTTGTCGCTAACCAGAAAAAGTCCGAGCAGCGTCTGAAACGAGGCGGCGCCTCTAACCACTTCTCGCTCGACTTTGAAGCGGCAGAAAACGAACTGGCTCTGCACCAGGTAAGTCACGGTGTGAGCCTGGACGAATATTTCTATCTTGAATGGGTCCGTGGCTTGTTAGCGTTGGCCATCGAAACACTGCGTCGGCAATACGACGAAAAGGGACGCGCCGTTCACTTTAGGATCTTTGAGAGTTACGACTTGCGGGAGGATGATTTGCCGAAGGTAACGTATGCTGACCTGGCCCGCGAGTTTGCCTTGACCACCACGGAGGTCAACAACTACCTGGCAGCCACCAGGCGCGACTTTAGAAAACTGGTGTTGGAAAAGTTACGCGAAACTACAGGCAGCGAAGAAGAATTTCGCCAGGAAGCTCGGATCTTGTTGGGAATCAAAATAAAATGAGATGGCTCTCGGACAGTAAGGTCAATCATTTGCGCAGTATCGCTGACGATCCTGATTTCAGTGCGACGAAATACACGGTCGTCAAAGAAATCGAGCGCGGCGGCATGGGCACAGTTTATCTGGCGGAGGACCCTGAACTCAGCCGACAGGTTGCAATCAAGGTTCTTAACTTCCCGGAATTGAGCCAGGACATGGCGCGACGAATGGTGCGCGAAGCTCAAATCATTGCAAGGCTCGAGCACCCAGGCATTGTGCCCGTCCATGATGTCGGCACGCTCCCGGACGGCCGTGTCTTCTATGCGATGAAGTTTGTTCGGGGGAGTCGCTTGGACGAATACGCAAAGCAGGTTGACACAGTCAGGGACCGGCTCAGAAAGTTTCAAGCGGTGTGTGACGCGGTGGCGTTTGCCCACGTTCACGGAGTCGTTCATCGCGATCTGAAACCGCAAAACATCATGATTGGATCTTTCGGCGAAGTGCTCGTGCTTGACTGGGGCGTCGCAAAACTCCTGCCTGCGAATCGATCGACCTCTTCAGAAGCCAATACCTTGATTTTGCCTGCGACAAAAGGAACCGTTAACGAGGTTTACGAAACGCCCGTTACAGCTCACGGTACGATTATCGGTACGCCCCTCTACATGTCGCCGGAACAGGCACGAGGCGAAATCAAACACCTTGACGAGCGGTCCGATATCTATTCTCTGGGAGCCATTCTCTACTTCCTTCTTACTAACCAATCACCGCTAATCAGAAACACTACGAAGGCTCGGGATCACGGGTCAGCTGCGGATACCATTCTGAGACCGCGAGAACTAAGCCCAAAAATCAGCAAGCCGGCGGAAGCGATCTGTTTGCAAGCCATGGCGCGCTCGCCCAGCGAAAGATATTCAAGTGCGGCAGATTTATCGGCTGACATCGGTCGCCTACTGGATGGCGAACCGGTATCGGCATACCCCGAGGACATTTTCGAAAGAATCGGCCGCTGGTTGGGTAAGAACCGCTTCCTTGTTTTTCTGGTTCTTGCTTACCTCCTGATGAGAATATTTTTCATTTTAACTGCCCGCCGTTAAAGAGTCTTCGTGCGATGTTTAATAGAAGGATAGGTTTCAGTCGAAACGTGGATGCAAGAAAGTCACTTGCTTTGAAAAAAGGAGAAAAGAAATGTCCAAACCCCTAATCGGAATTCTACTTGGAGCTGTGCTTGGAGCTATTGATGGTCTTACGGCGTGGTTTACACCCGCAGTAAGAGAACAGCTTGCTGGAATCGTTGTCAGTTCAACGTTCAAAGGAATCATCGCTGGTATCGCGATCGGATTTTTTGCCAACAAGTTTCATTCGCTGCCCCTCGGCATTCTCTTTGGTCTTGCTGTCGGCGCGCTCCTGGCATATCTAACCGCTCGCTTTGCCGTCGGTGGCTACTATTTTGAAATAATGCTGCCCGGGACCATGGTCGGTTTGATTGTCGGCTTTGCCACGCAGAAGTATGGAAAGACTGCTGGTGTGACACACAGTCAGATTCCCATTTGAGCGATTGAGAAAGACCGACCTTCGGATGAGTTGGGTGAGCATTAACCTTCCGCAGACTTTAGCTTGCGTGGTTGCGAAAAAGGCCGTACCGAGAAGGTCGACTTTCTTAGGAGTTAAGTGAGTAGCCGCACGCAAGCTAACAGCTTTGCGTTACTAGCGGGAAACTTTTGACGGGTTAAGGCCGTTAATGTAACGCAAGCAACGGCCTTGCGTTACACTTTTTGGAGGAAGCCTAAAAATGGAGCTGCGCCTGTATCAGATAGATGCGTTTGCTACCGAAGTCTTTCGCGGTAATCCTGCAGCCGTATGTCCGTTGGAAAAATGGCTCCCGGACGGGACGCTTCAGGCAATCGCCCAAGAAAACAATCTGGCGGAAACTGCTTTCTTCGTTCCTCAGAACGGCGAGTTTCACCTTCGCTGGTTTACGCCGCGACTGGAAGTTGACCTGTGCGGCCATGCAACGCTTGCCTCGTCATTCGTGATTTTTACAGAGCTTGATAGAGGCCGTCAGTCCGTAGAATTTGCGTCAAGAAGTGGTCCATTAATCGTTAGACGGAGCGGCGATCTGTTGACTATGGACTTTCCTGCCTGGGGTCTCAGTCCGCTTAATGAGCCGCCAGCTGCTTTGGTGGAGGGTCTTGGAAAAGAGCCTAAGGAAATCTTTTCCGTTACACCCGGTAGGAATTATTTTGCGGTCTACAACTCAGAAGCCGAAGTGCTTTCGCTGCGCCCAAATTTTGCCAGGCTGGAAGAACTTCACCCGCACGGCGTAATAGTAACTGCGCCAGGTGACAATTCAGATTGCGCATCGCGCTACTTCGCACCCAGCTATGGGATACCGGAGGATCCGGTCACCGGCTCGATTCATAGCGCGCTGACCCCTTACTGGGGGAAACGTCTGAACAAGACAAAAATTCACGCGCGGCAGGTCTCGCCAAGAGGCGGCGAGTTGTTTTGCGAGGACAAAGGCGATCGGGTGCACATCTCCGGCTACGCCATCAAGTATTTGGAGGGGACGATTCTGGTTTAGGAGTCTGCTGGGAAGATAAGGCTAAAGACCCTTGTGAAAATGCAGTCATTGATTATATGACATTTGACATTGCTCATTTGTCATCATGTTCTGGGTTAAGTTGGTCGCAAACCCTGGGCATCCTATGCGTTCTAATGGTTATCAATGCCCTAACTAAATGTACAAATGAGAAATGTCAAATGATATATGACCAATGATTGCGTTTTCATTCGCCGGGTCGGCCCTGAAGCAACGCTTCGGTCTTCAGTGTCTGTGGTCCATTGTCATTGCACATCGCGTAACTGGCTTCGTACATCGAAACGCCGGCATATTCCCCTTTGGCATTCAGGATATAGAAGTTTACGCCAAAGTTTGGATTGCCATTGGCATTCAAGAGACGCTTCTCAATCGTGTTTGCCTTGATGCGACGCAATGCTTCCATGCCGGCGTCCTTCGGATGCGCGCCTCGACGCATCTCTTCCACGATCAAAAACGAGCAGAGGTTGTAAAGATTCGCCTCGCCTCGTCCGGTCGAGCCCGCGGCACCAACGCTGCCATCCACGTAAAGGCCCGCGCCCAGAATCGGCGAGTCGCCCAGGCGTCCGGGAATTTTCCATGACAGTCCGCTCGTCGTAGTGACCCCGCAAATCTCACCCTTCGCATTAACTCCATCGCAGTTGATCGTGCCGTAATAGTGATCGCGATCTACAAGGCCTTCCTCGACCATTTTTAGACCTTCACGAAACCAGACTTGCGCGCGTTCCTTTGGGTTCAGGTAGTGAGCGGGGTCAGTGCGCCGTTTCCATTCGAGCCATATCTCGCGCGAATGAGGTGTATTTAGATCGTTTTCAATCGTAAAGCCCATGCTGCGGGCAAACTTCTGCGCGCCTTCGCCGACAAGTAGATGGTGGTCTGTGCTATCCATTACCGCCCTGGCGACTAACGACGGCCTGCGCACACCCTCAAGCGCACCCACGGCGCCGGCACGTTTCTTTGGTCCGTGCATGCAGGAGGAATCGAGCTGGACTACGCCTTCAGCATTTGGCAACCCCCCGTAGCCGACACTGTCGTCGAGCGGATCAAGTTCGACGATATTTACGCCCTCAATCAAGGCGTCGAGGACATCGGAACCTTGCGTCATGATCGTGAATGCCTTTTGTACGCATGTCACATCGCCGCCGTTCTTGAAACGGTTACCGTTAGCGGAAGAAACAACCACAGGCTTTACGCCGAAAGCGGCGCAATTCAATCACGAGAAGTCGCAAATGGCAAAGGCTTGCTTTGGACATGCGTCGTAGAACCGTACCGATCAACCCGGCCGCACCATATTCGGTGAAGGGTACTCTACCGCCTTTTCAGAGTCTGCCGGAAAAGGCCGAGTATGTGAACCTGGTTCCCGGGCTGCAAGAGTGAATCTTACTGATCACGAAAGGTCTTCAACTCCGTAGGAGTGAGATGTTTATAGACTGGAACCTGGAAAGTACCGTGCGCGGTTCGGAGGGGCGGAATGGATCTGGACTGTACTTATCAGGTTGTGTTCCGCCCCTCCGAACCGCGCCGGAGTGTCTCGGGCCCACGAGCTATATACATGTCACCCCTCGCGGGGTGAAAACCCTATTCGCGTCCCCGATAACCAGATCGCCGCCAGTGCTTAATTACTCGCTGCGGAGATACTCTTCGATTCTCTCGGCCGTTTTTGCACCAACACCATCCACCATCTCAAGCCCGCCGCCAACTACAAACTTCTTCAAATCAGGAAGCGAAGAAACTTTGAATTTCTGGTGCAGTAGAGCTGCTGTCTTGGGACCGATACCGGGTACTTCAACGAGATCCAGAAGGCTGGCTGGAGTTTCGGCAGTGACTCGTTCCCATGCGTCAAAAGTTCCCCGGTCCAGCAATTCCATTACTTTTCCCGCAATTGCTTTACCCACTCCGGGTATTGTCTGCAACCCGGCAGCGCCCTCCTTTTCGGCAATCTCTTTCAAGGAATCTGGCCACACCTCGATCGCCTCGGCCGCATTACGATAGGAACGCAGACGAAAAGGATCATCACCGCGAATTTCCATCAAAGCGGCAAGACGATAAAAGCGGCGTGCAATTGCTCCATTGTTCATAGTTCACGCAAAGTCTAGCGCTTTTGTTAGCGCAAGAAAAAGCGTTGAATACGATCCACGCGCGTCACACGAAGTGAGAGTGGTTCGCTTGCGTACTCTCATCCACCGCAGGACTGTAATAAGACAGAAATTCAACCACATGCGTTTTTACACTCTCTCGGCAGTTGGTGGATCTGCAAATTCAGAAGCCCAGATCTGTAGGTCGGATCTTCAAAAAATCCTCCCACTCGGTGTTGGTGGTATTTCTGATTTCTTACACAGTTTCTGCAGTGGGTAGGATTTTGAGTGTTCACACACCACCAACCGCTTTCTTAAACCGTTGACTTTTTCACGATGCCCGTACACAATCCGCCTGTCTTTGCCTTGACGAAAGATTTTCTCGGAGGACCTCACAGCCAACTCCGTGAGCCTCTGGAGCCTTAAACCTCACAACCTAAGGAGACTCACAATGACACTCACAAACCTACAGGACGAACCCAATCAAGCGACACGTATTCAGAAAATGCGCGAAGAAATTGAGAAGCTGGGAGGGATCTTCTCCGTCAACTCAGAAATGCCCGCCGATCTGGAGGAAGAGTTTCTCAAACAAGTTCTTGAATACGAGCAAACCGAACCCATGACGGTTTTTCGGTTGCTGCAAAATGCCGGGTTTGAGTTGCCGCCCGCAGAGAGTCTTGAAGATGCAGAATTGTTGAGCAAGCTTGAAGAGCTGTTCAAGCGAATGGCCTCGTTGGGAGCTTACCTCGTCAACACCAATCACCTCAATGATCGTGCACTCTACCAGTATCTTTATGATGATGGCTTGCGTGAGGAAGCGGTACTGTTTCCCGAAAATCCAGGATACGCTTACGTGATCGACCTCACCGGCAGCGGCAGCGACGAGGATATGCAGATCTACTTGAAGTAATCGGGACGAAACTTTGCCTAAATCGCCGCTTGGTTAGCGACGTTCATCAGAGACGATCATGGTTCCGGTGCCCTCGTTGGTGAAGATCTCCGAAAGCAGAGCATTACGGTTGGTGCCACTGATAATGTGCGTTGTTCGTAAGCCGCGTCGAATCAGTGCCGTGATGCTTTGCAGTTTCGGGATCATTCCGCCCGAGGCGGCGCCGCTGTGAAGTAGTGCCTCGGCCTCGTCGACACTGAGACGCGAGAGCTTGGTCTCAGCTTCGCCCGGTCGCAAATAGATTCCATCCACGTCGGAGAGCAGTATTAGCTTTTCGGCTTGTAAGCGGACCGCGATCTCGGCGGCGATCGTGTCGGCGTTGATGTTGAAGACTGTGCCGTCGGCGTCGGCTCCGAGCGATGAGATCACGGGAAGGTAGCCATGGTCCAGGAGAACGGTGAGAAGTCGGGAGTTGATTTCAACGACATCGCCCACGTGACCAAAGTCTACCTGTTCACACGTGCCTGTCTCGCGGTTCAGGACTTCTTTTGGTGGCCGGCGCTCTGCATGAACGATATTGCCGTCTACTCCTGAGAGCCCGACGGCCTCGATGCCATGATTTCTGAGCGCCGCCAGAATGTCCGTGTTGATCTTGCCGGCGAAGATCATCTTCGCCATCTCGAGGGTTGCATCGTCGGTTACGCGGCGACCTTCAATGATGGTTTGTGCAACGCCCATCCTTGAAGCGAGCTCGCTCAATTGTTTGCCGCCGCCGTGGACCACGCAGATGCGTATGCCTACTTGATGTAAGAGAGCCAGTTCCTCAGCCAGTGAGCTCAGGTTGTCATGGTCCTCCGTTACTTTGCCCGAGAGCTTAATGACGAAGGTCTTGCCCTGGAAGCGTTGTATGTAAGGCAGAGCCTCGCGGAGGAGATCCAACCGCAACTGGTGTCCGACTTCGTGGTTAATTTCCTTCACCTAACAATTCCCTCAATACCGCTTTTTGAACATGCAACCGGTTTTCGGCCTCGTCGATCACTACCGATGCGGGCGAATCGATCACTCCGTCAGTCACGATCACATTTCTTCGTACCGGCAGGCAGTGCATGAAAATCCCATCACTTGTGCGGGCCATCTTTTGCGCGTCCACAATCCAGTCGCGGCGATACTGCGCGCGCTCGGCAACGTCTTTTTCGTTCATGCCATAAAACTGACTCGCGCCCCAACTCTTTGCGTAGACGACCTGCACCCCCTCAAAAGCCGCATGAATGTCGTTAGAAACCTTCTTGCGACCGCTGCCGAGCTTTTCCCGAATAGTCATCATATCCGCCAGGGCCTGGCAGGGATGATGCATCGCAGATTCGAGATTAATAATCGGCACATCGGCATATCTGGCGAAAGCACTCAACACCGGATCTTGTCGCTCTTCTTCCCAGTTTTGCAGCGCCGCGAAAGTACGAACGCCGATAGCTGAGCAATAGCGTCCAACCACCCGAACAAACTCGGCCACGTGCTCCGTTTTGTCACCATCCATGACCATGCCATCGCCGTGCTCAAGCGTCCAACTCGTTCCCCCCGGTTCGAGCACTACTGCATTTCCGCCCAATTCGAAAATTCCGACTTGCATCGAAGCTCGCGTGCGAAGACTGGGATTGAAGAACACAAGCGCAATTGAGCGGCCCTCCAGCATGCGCGCCTGATCATCGCCGTGCTTAAAACGCAGCGCTGATTCAATAAGCGACTGGAGTTCACTGCGCGACCAATCTGATGTTCTTAGAAAATTCCTGGTCATCAGAGTCGTAAAGAGAAATTAACCAGATTAACGCGGATAACGCGTCATCCGCCTTACCGCGCCGAACAAACTGAGCACGAACCAAAAGAACTCCATCATGAACGCCGAAAGGTTAAAGTAGAACAGCAGCGAAACTATGATCAAGCCGGCACCCGCTGCGTTGAGCAGCGAGAATGAAACCGCCGAACTGCTCAATTTGTCGAGCTGAAGCAGGGCATACGCGACAATGATCAGCAAGACCCCAACCGTACCCACCAGATCAAACCAATGGTATGTCAATCAAGCTCACCTATGAAAATGAATGCTCAACTTCTCGTCCCCACTCCGTAGGAGTGAGATGTTTATAGACCGGTACCTAAAGACGTCCCAGGCGCGGTTCGAAGGGGCGGAATGAGACCAGATTGGGTACTTGTCAAGTTGACTTCCGCCCCTTCGAACCGCGCCGGAGGGGCTTGGCCTTTTGAGCTATAAACATCTCACCCCTACAGGGTGAAACCTGCACCTCTTTGCGCCCCCGATAAACAGGTCGGCTCCGGACTTTTTTCCGACAAGCTCCTAAAGCGCTGAAACCAAGGCCTCGTTGATGTACAAAATGATCAAGCCCAGTGCTTATCTCGTTCAAACGACCTCTCGTAAAGCCTCAATAAAGATATCGACCTCTTGTGGTCGCAAACAAAGCGGCGGCAAAAGCCTCAATACGTTAGCATCGCTTGAAGTGCCGGTGATGATGCGCTGTTTGAGCAATCCCTCATGTAGCGGCGCTGCCTTGCCGGCAAACTCGATTCCCAAAAGGAAGCCCAGCCCGCGCACTTTCGCAACTTGTGGTATTTCAGCAAGCCGTTGTCGCAAGTAAGCCTCGACATTCTTCACGTTCGCCAGCATCCCGTCAGCTTCAATAGCCTCAAGCGTCGCAATTACCGCAGCCATCGCAATCATCCCGCCACCAAAGGTGGTGCCTAAATCGTTTTCCTTGATATGCGACGCGACATCCTCAGAGATCAAACACGCGCCCACGGGAACGCCACTGCCAAGTGCTTTGGCCAGCGTGATGATATCCGGAACGATTCCTCCGGCAGCCTCGCTGCCGGCGAAGAACCACTCTCCTGTGCGGCCAATCCCTGTCTGCACCTCGTCGTAAATCAAAGCGATGCCGCGCTCGTCACAGAGTTCTCTCAAAGACCGATGAAAAGCCGGTCCGGCTGCGCGGACACCCGCCATGGATTGGATCGGCTCGAGCATGATTGCCGCGACGGATTCATCAGCCAGAGATCTCACCGACTCAATGTCCCCGAATTCTGCTTGAAGATGGCCCGGAACATTTGGCTTGCCGAGTTCGCGATACTTGCCCAGAAACGTGGCGCTGATCGAATCGGCCGTGCGACCGTGAAAACCACCTGAAAAGGTGATGATGTTTTCGCGACTGGTAGTCATCCGTGCCAGCCGCATAGCGTTCTCGTTGGCCTCAGTGCCTGAGTTGCAGAAGAACACTTTGCTCAACGAATCGGGAGCGATCGCAACCAGTTTTTCAGCGGCACGCGCGCGGGGGGCCGAATAGACCAGGTTGGAGTAGAACAACAGTTTCTCGGTCTGTTCGCGAATTGCGGCAACAACATGTGGATGACTGTGACCAGTTGCCGCGACGGCGTGTCCACCGTATAGATCCAGGTATTTATCGCCCGCAGTCGAATAGATCCAGACTCCTTCGCCGCGCTCTGCTGCGACGGGCATCTTTTTATAAGTCGCCAGCTGAAAACGCTCTTCGGTGGCGACAATCTCAGCAAAAGTTTCAGTTGTTTCCACGTTCATCCTGCTCTCGCTCCGTCCGGAACCTTGCTTTCGGGTACTGCAAGCACGGGTGCTACTCCGTCCGCATAACCGATATCGAATAGCATTCCTTCAGATACATAGCCCAGCATCTTCTTGGGCGGCAAATTTACGACAAAAAGAGCCTGCTTACCTTCTATTTCTTTTGGGTTCTCGCGTTCCTGCTTCATACCGGCCAGGATCGTGCGCTCGTGATCGCCGAAGGACACGGTGAGCTTTATAAGTTTGTCCGATCCTTCGACGTCGTCTACCGATCGGATCGTCCCTACGCGAACGTCAATCTTGTCGAGATCAGCCAGCTCGATCGTTGGTTTGACTGGCGCACTCTTAAATTCCATAGACAAATACCTAACATTTGAAATCTGCGAAATCTGAGAAACAAACCCGTCAACTTCTTGTTTTCTTGAGCAGGTTTTGTTAAGTAAACAATCGAACCACGAAACCGCACAAACCAAAGGCACGAACTGACACGAAATGTTGCTGGTGTTACTTAGTGTCATTTCGTGGATCATGCTTTAGGTTTGGTTTGCGGCCCTGCCCGCGCTATGTAATCTCTGGATGAATTACTGTCGTTATGGGTTTGTGCCGACCAGCATCAACCCTGACTTCTCATCGAGCCCGAACATTAGGTTCATGTTTTGCACGGCCTGACCCGCTGCGCCTTTAACCAGGTTGTCGAGCGCGGAGAAGACCACCACCTGTCGACCACGCACTGCTAACCCGATGTCGCAAAAGTTGGTAGTCTTGACCCAGTTAATATCAGGCGAGCCTTTCACCATTCGAACGAAAAACGAGTCACCATAGAACTCCGAATACTGACCGTACAATTCATCGACAGTGGTCTCTTCCTTTAGTGCGACGTAGATAGAAGCAAAAATCCCGCGGGCGACTGGCAGAGAATGAGTCATAAAAACAAGTTCATTGGTCCACTCTCCGACATTGCGTAATTCCTGCTCGATCTCCGGGAGATGCTGATGGGTGAAAGGCTTGTACGCGTAGAACGAATTCATGCGCTGCGGATGATGCGTATTTGCGGCAGCTTTCGCGCCCGAACCTGACGAACCGGTCTTCGCATCAACGATGACGCGTCCATCGAGCAGATTGTTGGCTACTAGTGGCGCCAGGCCGAGGAGGGTGGCTGTGGCAAAACATCCAGGATTAGCGACCAGCCGTGCTTTTGAGATCACGTCGCGATTCGTTTCTGTCAAACCATAGACGAATTCCGACTGCATCTCCATCGCAGTGTGTTTGCGCCCGTAGTGTTGCTCGAAGCTTTCACTGTCGCAAAGTCGAAAGTCGCCGGATAGATCAATTACTCGCAACCATTTGGGCAAGTTCGGAACGATCTCCAGCGCCTGACCGTGCGGCAGCGCCAGAAAAACACAGTCGAGATTCACGAGCGAGGAAGGATCTTCAGGAACGGAAGAGAACCTCAAGTCTGTCAAGCCATAAAGATTGCGATGAACTTCTCCAACCACTTTCCCGGCTTGTTCGTTGGCGGTAACGAAAACCAGATCGACAAAGGGGTGGAATAACAAGATACGGAGCAGTTCCGAACCTCCGTACCCCGAGCCACCAAAGATTCCAACCTTGATTTTCATCGCAAAGCCCAAAGTCCAAAGTCCAGGGTCCAGAGCCTATGCTCCCGAGCGGGCGGCTGCAGCCTACGCCAAACAGACGTTGGACATTTGACTTTGGATCTTTGATTCTATTTTGGCTGAAATAATCTCAAACAAACGAGGTCCGTTCCGCCGGGCGTTTGCTGCCGGAACGGCAAACTCGCGTTCAATGTAATCCTGGCCCATCTGCGAGTCCGTCACGGAACCTGTAACCAGATCAACTCGAATCCCCCGGCGTCCAAGCAATTCAATCCCGCCCCAGGCACCAACATAGTCGGACGCGCAGAAAACGTTTGCCGCGGTTGCCTCACGAATCTCAGAATCATCGAATATCGACTCAACCGAGTACCCGCCGAGCACACCATCGCCCATTTCGATCACGATCAGATCCGGCGAGCATTCGTTAAGCCTCGCAATGATCGCTTTGGCAACAGGTGCCAGGTCACCGGCATCCACTGTTGAAGGCAGACCGCAGTCAAGGAAACTCGCGGTAGCCACGGCGCCGTGATCTTCCATGTTCAGCGTGTCGCGGAGACAGGCAACTCCGGACAGCTTACCGGCTGCGACTTTCAGACCAGCGCGAGTGGCTTGCTTAATCAATTCCGTGGCAGCGAGCGTCTTGCCGCTATTCATGCTGGTGCCTGCAATCAAAACCAGGGGTGCGCTGTCGCCAAGAGAGTTGCGGCGCGGCAAACCGGCATCGGCAATGTTGCTCACACGCCCATCTGCGTTGCAAACAAGCCCGATAACTTCAACTTTGATTGCATCTCCCAGACT
>WNGA01009280.1_pt1 | contig 25462 bp, 27 predicted proteins | sample 5400061 | NCBI WGS metagenome assembly WNGA01 (sample SAMN13153366, study PRJNA577476) | soil metagenome | isolation source: 100 cm soil or saprolite under grassland replicate 2 | place: USA:California | collected 2016-06-15 | reverse complement strand
GAGAAAGCCCAAGCCGAGGTCCCGGAAGATCTCCCAGTCGTGCCGTGCCTGCGGAGGTTTCGGCAGTACGGCGTCGTTCCAGCGGGACGTGTTGCGAACGGCGAGCTGGTGGAAGATCACGTCGTAGTGGTCGCGTTCGAGTGGCGGCGCCGGCGGCAGGATCACGTCCGCGTGCCGGGTGGTCTCGTTGATGTACGGGTCGACGGCGACCATGAAGTCCAGCGTGCCGAGGGCCTCGTCGAGCTTGCGGCCGTTCGGCGTGGACAGCACCGGGTTCCCGGCGACCGTCACCATCGCGCGGATCTGACCGTCGCCCGGCGTCAGGATCTCCTCGGCCATCGTCGACACCGGCAACTCACCGCCGAACTCGGGCAGCCCGCGCACCCGGCTCTTCCAGACCCCGATGTGCCCGCGGCCGAGCCCGAGCAACGCGTTCACCGCCGGCCGCGGGAACATCGTCCCGCCTGGCCGGTCGAGGTTGCCGGTGATGATGTTGAGCACCTGGATCGCCCACTGGCACACCGCTCCGAACTGCTGCGTCGACACCCCGACGCGTCCGTAGCACGCGGCCCGATCCGCGGTCGCGAACTCGTGCGCGATCCGCCGGATCACCTCCGTGTCGATTCCTGTCATCCCAGCTGCACGCTCCGGGGTCCACGGGGTTACTGCTTCCTCGACCGCAGCGAGACCGTCGACGTAGGACGCCGTACGCGCGTTGCCATCGGCGATCACCTGGTGAATGAGGGCGAGCAGGAAGGCCGCGTCGGTACCGGGCCGGACGAAGTGGTGCTCGTCGGCCACGGCCGCGGTCTCGGTCCGGCGTGGGTCGATGACGACGACGCGGCCGCCGCGCTTCTGCAGGTCCTTGAGCCGCCGACCGAAGCCGGGCGCGGTCATCATGCTGCCGTTCGACGCGAGCGGGTTCGCGCCAAGCATCAGCAGGTACGACGTACGGTCGATGTCCGGCACCGGCACCATCAGTTGATGCCCGTACAGCAGGTACGACGCGAGCATGTGCGGCAGCTGGTCGATCGAGGTTGCGCTGAAGCGGTTCCGGGTCCGAAGCAGCTTCATCATCGTCGGCATGTGAGTCAGCGCGCCAAGGCTGTGCACGTTCGGGTTACCGAGGTAGACGCCGACCGAGTTGCGGCCGTGCTGTCGCTGGATGTCGGTCAGCTTGTCGATGACCAGCTCGTACGCCGCGTCCCAGCCGATCTCCTGCCAGCCGTCCGGAGTACGCCGTACTGGAGTCGTCAGCCGGTCCGGATCGTCCTGGAGGTCGCGAAGCGCTACGGCCTTCGGGCAGATGTGACCGCGCGACAACGGATCCGACTCGTCGCCACGGATGTCGGTCACCCGGGCGTCCTCTACCGTCACGAGCACGCCGCAGATCGCTTCACACAAGTTGCACGAGGTTCGCCGCACAGTGGTCGCCATCCAGCCAAACTACCCCCGGGTAGCTATCGGCGGCAGCCCCCGCGTGGCGTCTTCAGTCGAAGCGAGCCTCGTCCAGCCGGCCGAGGATCGCGTCGACGGTTTCACCGGGGCTGAGGTCGGAGTTGTCGAGCCAGAGACCGCGGCGCGGACTGAACGCGTGCAGTTCGTAGTCGAGCTCGTCGATCAGATGGTAGGAACCGCCGAGCCTGCTGGAGATCACGTCGGGGCGCGGGGTCAGTACAACGAGGTAGCGCGGCCGGCTCCGGATGCCGTCCAGGAACTCACGCAGCAACTCGCCGATCACCACGTCCTGCAGAACCACGGTGAAACCGGCCTGCGCGTACCCGTCTGCAGCCTGGCAAGCGAGCCGGTAACGGAGCTGGAGTTGGCGCTGAGCCTCGGTGCCGTCATCGGCCATCGACGCCTGTCCACTGACGATCATCCGGCGGAAAACGTCGCCGCGGAGGTGTACGCCGTACTGGAACCTTTCGGCCAGTAATTGGGCAACCGTCGACTTCCCCGCCGCCATGATCCCACTGACGACGATCACCCCCTCGGATTCCATGCTGGTGATCGTGCCACGCGGGACAAGGTTTTAGGCAGGCTCGCGCGAAATGTATCTGTAGCCGGACGGACACCGGTGTTGGACAGCGCTTGCAGCAGTCGGCGGGGCTCCGCGTCGTACATTTCGGGGATGACGAGTACGGGGCGGTTGTGGGCTGCGGGTACGGCGGTGGTGGTCGCGGTCGGGGTCGTGGTGCAGTTGGTGGTGACGGCGAACGGGAACGGCGGGTTCTTCCCGGACAACCCGGACCGCGTGTTCAACGTGTTCGCGTACTTCACGATCCAGTCGAACCTGCTGCTCGGTGGGACCACGCTGATGCTGGTGCTGCAACCGGATCGGCAGCAGAGCACTCTGTTAAGGACGCTGCGGTTGAACGGCGTGCTGTGCATCGCCGTGACCGGGATCGTCTATCACCTCGTGCTGGCTCCGCTGGACGACCTGTCCGGGTGGGCTGCGGTCGCGAACTTCCTGCTCCACACGGCCGCACCGGTTGTCGGCGTACTGGGCTGGTTGCTGTTCGGGCCTCGCGGCCGGACGGATCCGCGGATCCACGGGTGCTGCTGAACTGTCTGCTGGTCGCGGTACTGTTCCTGGCTCTGGCGGCCGGGGCCACCTACCTCGACAGCCGCCTGCGTCGGAGGACGACCGTCGAAAGGTAGAAGCGTGTTGGTGACCTCTCGCTCGTACGCCGAGTACGAAGCGATGTTCGACCTGAAGGAACTTCCCGAGTCCGTGCTCGACTGCTGCGCCGGAGGGGCGAGCTTCACCGCCGAAGCCGCTGCTCGAGGTGTCGACGCGGTCGCTGTCGATCCGGCGTACGAGCTGGAGCCGGCCCAGCTCGTCGACGTCGTACGGCGGAGTCTGCCCGCGACGGCCGGGATCGTGAATGAGCACGAGGGACGCTTCGTCTGGCACTGGTACGGGACGCCGGAGCGGAAGGATCAGTTCAGGATCGAGGCAGCCGACCGTTTCCTGCAGGACGTGGCAGCGGCCCCGGAGCGGTACGTCGCTACCGGGCTGCCGGAGCTGCCGTTCGGTGACCGGCGGTTCGAGCTGGTGCTGTGCTCGCATCTGCTGTTCACCTGGGCCGACAAGTACGACGAGGACTGGCACTTGGCGGCGCTCCGCGAACTGATCCGCGTCAGCAATTCCGAGGTCCGCATCTTCCCTCTGGTCATGCAGGGTGCCGGTGAGCCGGTGCCTTATCTCCCTGTACTGCTGGACGCCCTCGAAGGCGTCACCTGGCAGATCCGCAAGGTCCCGTACGAGTACCAGGTGGGCGCCAACGAGATGCTGGTGATCACCCGCAGCTGAGCTCGAGGAGCGGTCGGGCGGTGGCAGGACGGTCTACCGCCGCCCGACCTCGGGGGGTCAGCGGAGGTAGCGGCCGCACACCGGCCACGGGGAGGCGCCGCGCTGGGCGTACAGCTTCTTCGCGCGCGACAGTTGCTCGGCCGCCGATGCGTTGATCGGGTTCCCGGAGCCGCCGACGCTGCGCCACGTCTGCAGGTCGAACTGGAACAGCCCGTAGTACCCGGCCGGGTTCACCGCCCGCGGGTTCCCACTGGACTCGCAGTTTGCGACCTTCGCCCATGCGCCACTCAGGCTCACGCGTACCGACGGACGGTCCGCGGAACGGCTGGTGCGAACCTTGCGCTCGGTCGTGCGGATCTTCTTGGCCTCGACCTTCCTGATCCTGTGCGGAGCGGTGGACTTCCTCACACCGTCCAGCGTCAGGGTCTGCCCGATCAGGATCAGGTCGGGGTCCTTGAGGTGGTTGATCCTCGCCAGGTGGTGCCAGTTGGCGCCGTTGGCCTGGGCGATCTCGGAGAGGGTGTCGCCGGCCTTGACCGTGTAGTCGGTCGCGAACGCCCCACCGGCGCCGGCGGCGGTGATACCGGCCCCGAGGCCGGCAATGGAAAGCGTCCGCACCACCCGGCGACTACTTCGCCGGGGGCGCGCGTGTCGGGCTTTGGACATCTGTAGTGCGCTCCTTGTGAGCTTGGGCATGGTGAACTCACCAGCCCCCCGTGCAGGGGAGGGGCATCCGGGCAGGTCACAGTAGGTCACAGGACAGTGTCCGAATGGTCACGCCACGGTAACGACGCGACCTGAGTCATCCTGTGCGCTCCTGGCCCCTGGCGCAAGACCCCGACCCTGATTTTTCTGCCCTTTGACTTACCGAAAACCCAACGACACAAGGGGCAACTGAGCTTTTCGCGCTGCGGTCAGCGGCGGAAGTAGCGCGGCGGAACCAGGTCGGCGGTCAGTCTTCGGATGACGTCCTGGTCGGCCGCCGACCAGGATTGCCAGACCTGTTCGGCCCAGGTGATCAGCGCCGCTTCGACGTCGTGGACCGAGCCGGCGGTCAGTACGTCGTACGCCGTGAGCTGGCCGACTGTCGCAGGTGGCGTGAGCACCGGCCAGTCGTCGTACGAGTTGGCCATGATGCCGTGCGCGGTGCGGACGTCGAGGTTGCCGGATCCCCGCTCGAGGTACATGTACAGCCCGTTCAGTGCGAAGACCGGGCCGATAGGCGGCATCTGCGGGCTGACGTGCTGAGCGCCGTACGCGTCGATGCGGAGCTGGTGCAGATAACCGAGCTCGACCGCGTTCTCGACCTCGTAGCCGAGCAGCTGTCCGGCCACCTCCAGGCACTCGGCTGACGCGTTGTACTTCGCCTCGCCGGGCCAGTCCGAGATCGGCAACTCGGCGCGGCAGCCGGGGCAGCGGCGGGATTCGTGCGTGTCATCCGAGACGTTCACTCGTTGATCGAAGCCTACACGTCGCAGGGCGGCGGCCGGACGTCGTACTGCTCGATCCACAGCTGCCTGGGCGGATCCGGATCGAGGACCTGTGCCGCAAGTTGACCGGCCGTGGTGTGCTGGTGCTGGTCGATCACGAGGCGATCGCCGCGACCAGCCTGGCGCTGATCAAGCAGGCACCGCGGATCGGACTGATCGCGACGGACGCGACGACGGACCAGCTGGTGCAGGCGGTGCGCGATGTGGCGAAGGGCTTGCCGGTGGTCGACGTACGGCTTGCCGTGGCTGCGTTGAAGGCGGGCGACAATCCGCTGACCGATCGGGAGTGCGAGGTGCTTCGGCAGGTCACGACCGGCGCTACGGCACAGGAGATCGCGCGTACGCTCAGCCTGAGCGCGGGCACGGTTCGCAACTACTTGTCGCGCATCCTCGCCAAGACAGGAGCGCGCAGCCGCATCGATGCAATCCGCAAGGCCCAGAACGCAGGCTGGATCTGAGCTGGAGCAGTGCGGTTGCTCTAGGCAACAAATCGGTGTCGCTGAATTGCTGCGGGTGCGTCGCCGCGATGCGCGATCGACTTCACCGGCAACGGCTCGGCCGCCCGTGCGATCTCCTTGAGTACGTCGGTCAGACTTCCGAGACCGGTCCCGAGTACGGCGTATTGGACGGCGGCGAACAGTTCCCCGGCAGTGATCTCGCCAGCCACCAGTTGAAGGCCGCCGACGGCCAGTACGGCAACCATCGGAAACGCGGTCGCACCTTGTCCGCCGGAGCGGGACAGGATTCGCCAGGTGACGACGCCGTTCGTGTGAGGCCTGGGCGTGAGGCTTCCTTCGCGGCCCGTCGTATCGGCAGCGGTCAGCAATAGCAGCGACGGAATGCGGTCCGGCGTGTCCTGGAAGGCAAGGGAGACGCCGGCGGTGCGGCGGGCGAGGGCCCAGCGGACTGCGAGTACGAGGAGCGTGCCGCCGATGAAGGCTGCGCCGAGCGCGGGGTCGATCACTGTGAGCAGGACAAGGCTGCCCGCAGGTGGAGCGATGGCGGCGATGGCGGTAGCGGCAGCGAGGCCGATCTGTTTGACCACGCGATGCCGCAACCAGGTGGTGATCGCGGCGACACCGGTAGCGCCTGTGAATGCGTCGATGAGGCTGGCCGCGATACCGAGTGATATCAGGCCGGCGATTGCGATCAGCCACTGCATACGGTCGGCGCCGGCAACGATCGAATCCACCGATCGGCCGAGGACCGCCGGAAGGACCAGCGTCACACCGCTGCCGATCAAGGCGTTGAGCCCGACCAGCGGCAACCATCCACGACCCTTCACGGAGCAACCCCAGGCCCCCGTGCACGGGGAGTTCTCCCGAGTCGTGCTCCGCATTGCTGTCCGCCCCCTTACTTGGTCCCTCGCACATCTTGAGCACCAGGAAAGGGGCCGGCGTAGTGGACAATGTCATCACTCACCTGTGAAGAACTCACATGCCATACGTGAGTAGCTCAACACTCTTTGTTACCTGACCGCTCAGTCTGAGCGCGAATCGCCTCGGGACAGGTTGTCAATCCGTCCCAACCGCGTCACAACCCGTAACCCCGACCCGGCTGACTCGTGTACGACGGCCCCGTTCGGCCGGCAACGCAGATCTTTCCGGAACATACTTTGCGCTGGTTGGCAGCAATCATCCGGAAAGCAGGCTGTCCGGTCAGGCCCAGGGCGGCCGGCCCGTCTGGGAACCGGGGCTCGGTGACTCGAGAGAAAGGAGCGATGTGATTCGGGTATCGGTGGTGGTGCCTACGGTTGGCCGGTCCGACCTGCGCGGTGTGCTGGATGGTCTTGCTTGCCAGGAGAATCCGCCGCCGTTCGAGGTGATCGTCAGTGTCGACGGTGCGAATGAGCCCGACTTCGAAGGGCTGAGTCTGCACCCTCAGTGCTCCCGGCTGATACTCGTGCAACTCGGTACGGCACAGGGAGTGAGCGTTGCTCGGAATCGAGCGGTGGAGCAGGCCCGCGGTGAGTACATCGGATTCCTGGACGACGACACCATGCCCGCGGCGGACTGGCTGAGCAGGCTAGCGACGGACCTGTCTGGCAAGGACGCCGCCGTTGTGGGGCGTATCTCGGAGCAGGCGGGCACCGCCGTGCTGAGTCGACTGCGCGCAGTCGCCTTCGAGAATCGGCATGCGGTCAACATGGCTGGCCCCGTGCACGTTGACTACGTCAACGGCGGCAACTGCGGATTCCGAACCGAGGTCCTCCGAGAGCTCGGCGGCTTCGATCCCACCTTCCGGAAGTCGCAGGATCGAGACCTGGCAAGGCGTGCGGTGCTAGCCGGACACACGATCGTCTACGACCCGGACTTGGTCATCACCCATGCCGGCGCGTACACGGCTAAAGGTTTCTGGCGCGGACGCTTCCGTGCCGGCCGCGCAGCTCAGGTGATGAAGCGCCTCAGCGGCGCCGTCTCACTAGGCCCGACGAGCCTGCGTACGACGTACGGCGATGGTCTACGGCAACTAACCCGGCAACAGGGCATCACGCTGGCGCTGGCCGCGCTCGTCTCGATGATCGCCCACCGCACCGGCCGAATCACCGGCTCCCTGTTCGGCCCCGAGCACAACAGCCCCGATCCCAACGACGCAACCTCACCACCAACCGTCCGCCAGATCCATCCTCCGCGACCGCGCCAAGCAAGCGGTGAGCTCTGACGCGCACGCAACGCTACTGTCGTCCTGTGACGACCGAGGCCGAGAACCCCGCGCGTTCGGCGGGTCGTCGTGGCTGATGTGAGTACCTGGTTGGAGGTACGGCGGTATCTGGTGGAGAACCGCTATCGCCTGGGTGTCGAAGCTGCCAACGAATACGCGGCGGACCGTCGAGTGGCTGGGACTCCATTGCTGGCACCGGCATGGTGGATTCCGGCGAAGCCTATTCCCTTGACGTCCGTGCGGCTGGAGTTCGAGCCCGACGCAGTCTTCACAGGAGTGACGGGACTCGAACCCGTTGCTCAAAGGTCTTTACCTGGCAGCAATTATGAGTCCTACGCAGACGCGATCGCCGACCTGGCACCACCGGCCGTTTTCGAGAACCGGCCGACCTACCGTTTGATCGCTGCCGATCTCGCTGGACCGCAGCCAGTGCTCCGCTTTGGACGAGGCACCTATTTCGACAGCATCAACACCGGCGAGGCGGCCGCGCACGAGTACGCGGCACGACAACTGAACCCGGACACGCCGCAAGGCCTGCGCACCGCCATCGGAGATCCTTGGGATCCGGCGCGGCGACCGATCAATCTCGCGATCAGCACTCTGACCATTCGCCGGGAGCCCGGCGACGCCGGCTTTTTGCTGCATTGGCGCGATCCCGCCAAGGTCGGCCACGCCGGCGGCCTTTATCAGGTCGTACCGTCGGGAGTGTTCCAGCCAACACAGAGCGAGCAGCACGACTTCTCGCTCTGGCGGAATCTCGTCCGCGAGTTGGCCGAGGAACTGCTTGGACACCCGGAGGGCACACCCGTCAGCTCGCCATTCGCCGAACGACTTTCACAAGGCCTCGGTGACGGAACAGTACAGGCGTACTGCGTTGGCCTCGGCGTCGATCCATTGACCTTCGCGACCGACTTGTTGACCGTGCTGTCCATCGACTCTCAGCTCTTCGACGAACTCTTCGGCCAACTGGTCCAAGGAAACGAAGAGGGGAAGGTACTCGCGCCGCAGCCCTTCACTGCCGAAGTGATCGAAGAGTTCGTGCGACGCAAGCCGATGCAGGCCGCGGGAGCGGCGACCCTCCGACTCGCTTGGAATCATCAGCTTGGGTAGGTGTGGATCTCGGTGGCCTTCAACGTCGCGTGAAGGCGTTGGCCGGGAGATAGATGAAGGTCGGCCACTGCGGCGGGTGTTATGTCGGCCAACAAAGTCGACGGCCCGGTCGGGGTCGCGTCGAGGCGGACTCGGACCGTATGGGCGTGTTGTTCGATGCCGGTCACCACAGCAGGCCAGGTGTTCCGGGGGCTGCCGGACAGGGGTTCGACGTACAGGCTGATGGCTGTTGGCGGGAAGGCAACATGCACTGGGCCGCTTGCGGGCTCGGCAAGAGTGATGCTGCCGCCGTCGGCGAGTTGGACTGTCGTGCCGGAGGCGGTGCCTCTGTAGAGGTTGAGGCCGACCAGTTGAGCGACGTACTCCGTGCGAGGACGGCGGGCGATGTCGGTGGGCCGGCCTTCCTGCACTACGCGTCCGTTCTCCACGATGACCAGGCGGTCAGCAAGCACCATGGCGTCGAGCGGATCGTGAGTGACGAGCAGTGTGCGCCCCTCGTAGCGGCTGAGGTGCTGGCCGAGCTCTGCACGCACGTGCAGCGTCGTACTCGCGTCTAACGCAGCTAGAGGCTCGTCCAGCAGCAACACCCCAGGGCTCGTTGCCAGTGCGCGGACCAGTGCGACTCGTTGGGCTTGGCCGCCTGACAGGGCTCGCGGGCGGGAGCGAGCGTACGACGCCAGTCCGACAGCGTCCAGCCATCGCAAAGCCTCAGCCCGGGCTGCGTGTTTGTCGACGCCTCGCGCGCGGAGGCCGAAGGCGACGTTCTCCAGCGCGCTGAGGTGGTCGAAGAGCAGGTAGTCCTGAAAGACCACGCCGATCGGCCGGCGGTCCGCCGTACGGAAGACTCGCGGTGGTTCGTCCCACACCTCGTTGCCCAGTGCAACGCGACCAGCGCCGAGTGGCAACAGACCTGCGATCGCACGAAGCGCCGTGGTCTTGCCGGCGCCGTTGGGGCCTAGCAGCGCGACCACTTCGCCTGGTTCGACGGTGAGGTCGAGTGAGAGGTCGAAGGCTCCGCGGCGCACCCGCACATCGGCGTACAGCGTCATCGCAGACCACTGATCCATCGCTCGCGCAGAGACGCCAGTACGACGACTGACACGAGCAGCAGCACAAGACTCAGTACGACGGCCACATCGGGGTCGGTCTCCAGCGCGAGATAGACGGCGAGCGGCATGGTCGTCGTACGCCCGGGCAGGTTGCCGGCGAACGTGATGGTGGCGCCGAACTCACCCAGTGCACGAGCCCAGCACAGTACGGCGCCTGCCACGACGCCTGGGGCGATGGACGGCAGAGTGACGCGGCGGAACGTCAGCCAGCGACTTGCACCGAGTGTCGCGGCAGCCTCCTCGTAGCGGGGGTCCGCAGCACGCAAAGCGCCCTCCACGGAGATCACCAGGAACGGCATGGCCACAAAGGCTTCTGCTACGACCACTCCGGCCGTGGTGAAGGGCAGAGAGAAGCCGAACCACAAGTCCAGGCGCTCACCGATCAGTCCGCGTCGTCCTAGGACCAGCAGCAACGCCACACCGCCTACTACCGGAGGCAGTACCAGTGGGACTGTGACAAGGGCTCGGATAAGGCCGCGGCCTGGTATCGACGCTCTAGCGAGCACCCACGCCAGGGGGATGCCCAGGAGCAGGCACACGACGGTCGCAAGGGATGCACACAGCAGAGACAGCCGCAGCGCCTGCCAGACGTCTGCACTGAACAGACGGCTTGGCAACGTTGACCAAGGGGCCTTGGCCAACAGACCGATCAGCGGTACTAGCAGGAACGCAAGGCCGAGCAGCGCAGGCAACAGGAGCACGACGGGCAGCCGCCCGGTCGTACTCCTGCCACGGCGACTCACGGCGCGTCGAAACCAGCAGCGGTGAGGACGGCCTTGCCCTGGTCGGAGAGGACGTAGGCGACGAACGCCTTGGCGCCCTCAGGGTTCTGGGCCTTGGTCAACGTGGCGATCGGGTACTCGTTGATCGCCTTGTCGGCTTCGGGGAATTCGATGCCCTCCACCTTGTCCTTGGCTGAGAGGACGTCGGTCTTGTAGACCAGCGCGGCGTCGACCTCACCGAGGCTGACCTTCGTGAGCGCGGCCTTGACGTCCTGCTCCAGGCTGTCCGGCTGTGGGGTGATCCCGGCCGCCTTGAACACCTTCTCGGCTGCGGCTCCGCAGGGCACCTGCGCCGCGCACAGCGCGATCTTCTTGTTCTTGTCCGCGAAGTCCTTCAGCCCGGTGATCTTGCCTTGGTTGCCGACCGGTACGGCGATCTCCAGCGTGTTCTTCACGAACGTCGTCGGACTGTTCTTGTCCGTCACCTGGTCCATGTTCTTCGGTGACGCCGAAGCGAAGACGTCCGCCGGCGCACCCTGGTTGATCTGCTGCGCCAGCGCCGAGCTGCCGGCGAAGTTGAACGTCACCTTCACACCCGGGTGCGCCTTCTCGAAGTCCTTGCCCAGTTGGGTGAACGACCCGGTCAGCGATGCGGCCGCGAACACGTTGATCGTCCCGGACAGGTTCGTCGTACTGGAACCACTTGACGACGCCGCCGGGCTGTCGTTGCCGCAGCCGGCCAGGGAGAACGCGGCGACGGCGGTCAGGACGGCGATCGCAGTACGGCGGAACATCAGGCCTCCGGGATTTCGACGACGACATGGGTGGATTTGATCGACGCGACGGCGACCACACCCGGCTCCAGACCGAGTTCGTCGGCGGCCTCTCGGCTCATCAGCGAGACGACGCGGAACGGACCGGCCTGCAGTTCGACCTGGGCCATCACCCCGTCCTTGACGACCCGCGTGACGATGCCGCGCATGCGGTTGCGCGCCGAGGCCGCGGTGGTCGCGCCCGGCTCAGGCGACTCCGCCAGCTCCTGGGCGAGCTTTGCGAGCGCGCGACCGTCGATGGCCATCCGCCCGCTCTCATGGAGTGACGGCAGCCGGCCCTGGTCGACCCAGCGCCGGACGGTGTCGTCACTGACCCCGAGCAGCGCCGCCGCCTCACTGATCCGCAAATTCGGCACGAATGACAGTCTAGTGCCGCAGATACGGATCGTGATCCATGTTTTCCACAGTGAGAAAGCAGCGACGGAAAGTGTCCGTCGAGCCGCATGAGTTAAGGGCATGAGCACAGGGTTGCGGGATCACCCTGACGGGCCGCACAAGGCGGCGCGAGGCGTTCGAGAGTGATCACGGCGCTGGTGAACGAGCTGTGTGCCGCCGTCCGGCCGGTCGCGCTGGAGCTCGTCGACGCGTTCGGCATACCGGGCGCGGCGGCCGAGGTGCCGGTGGTTGTACCGTCGCAGCATGAGTGAGCCGATCGAACCCGCGTCGGCCGCCGAGGCCGCCCGTGAACTCGCCCGGGTGCTGCTGGAGCAGGCTGACGCTCTGGACCTGCACGACCTGCGGGCCACCGGCGCGATCGAGAACGTCCGGGTCCAGGCCCGGGCGCTCGCGGACGCCGTGAACGAGCGCGGTTGGGGCGACATCTTCCTCGGGATCGACTCCTACGACCCCGACGAGTTGGGCGACCTGCCGCTCGGGCCGGACGACTTCGACGACCCCGAGGACTACCGGGAGATGGTCGAGTACGTCCGCAGCCGCGCGGGCGAGGCGCAGAACGACGAGGTGGTCGACGACATCGAGGACGTCCAGTCCGCGTTCGAACTGCTCTGCTACCTCGACGGCCTCGGCTCCAAGGACTACGACACCGCCGGCCTCACCGGCGCCGGCGGCGAAGAGTCCCACAAGGTCGTCGAATTCTCCCTCTGGGACCTGGACCCCACCCGCCGAGACGACACCTACCCGTACTGACCCCAGCCGCTGAGCCGGTCGTCCTCGCCCGGTGGCTTCAGTCGCGGGCAGGGGCGAGCACGGTGGCTTCAGTCGCGGGGCGCGCGGAAACCCCAGTTCATCGAGTGTGAGAGCTGGGTCGTTGACAATCGATTGCCGACGACACGGTCTCTTCACTCGGGGTCAGCTCGGGCCGGGGCGGCGGCGACGGCCGCACGGCGGCTTCACTCGCTGGGTGCAGCACGGCGGCTTCAGTGGAGGGTGCGCGGCACGGGTGGCTTCACTTGCGGCACGGTGGCTGTGGCGATGGCGATGGAGTTCGGCGGGTGGGGTAGGTGGCGGAGACCGCGGCGCTTTCCGGAGGGGGCTGTTGTTGCGGAAGGCAACGGTTGTACGGAAAGTGAGTAGATGCTTACGGAGTGTTGCCTTGTTCAAAGGCAATGCAAATGTTTGATGCCGGGGATGGTCGGGACCTGTGAGAGCGTGACAACGTTCGGCTGTCGGCGGCGGACGGGTCGCCGACACAGGCCGTAGGTGGTTCCCGACGCACTCCCGTCCGTGACCGGACTGTACCTCCCCTGCCGGTCACGGAACGAGGCGCCGGGTCCACTCTTCTTCGGGCCGACTGCCCTCTCGGGGCAACAGCAGGACGCCGGTCGTGCCGACAACGGTGCCGGTCGCCAGTGAGGTGGCGACCGACATCCGGCACGGCCGGCGTTTCCCGTTCCCTGGTTGGTGTCTGGTGCAACCGGGGACCAGACACCACCCGGAAGCCCCCCGCAGACCAGAGGCCCAGTACGATGCCCACCCGCCGACGGCTACACCAAATGCCGGACACCCAGTAGTACTCGCGCAGCGGGCGGGGTTGGTCAGGCGAGGGTGAGGGTTGTGGGTGGGTGGTGGGGGACCTGGCCGTAGGTGGTGGTTCGTTGGCGGGCGGGGCGGTTGGCGGCGGTGGCCATGGCGGTCAGTTCGGCGATGGATTTGCGGGAGCCGTGCTTGGAGCCGGCCATGCGGCTGATGGTTTCCTCCATCAGGGTGCCGCCGATGTCGTTGACGCCGCCGTTGAGGACGGCGACGCAGCCGTCGACGCCGAGTTTGACCCAGGAGCACTGGATGTTGTCGATCCGGCCGTGCAGCATGATCCGCGCCATCGCGTGCACCGCGCGGTTCTCGTCGTACGTCGGACCGGGGCGGGCGACGCCGGCCAGGTAGATCGGCGAGTTCTGGTGGATGAACGGGAGCAGGACGAACTCGGTGAAGCCACCGGTCTGGTCCTGTACGGCGGCGATCGTACGCAGGTGCTGGACCCAGTGGTGCGGTGCGTCGACGTGGCCGTACATCATCGTCGAGCTGGACGGCAGCCCGACCTTGTGCGCGGTGGTGATCACCTCGATCCACGTTGCCGTCGGCAACTTCCCCTTGGTGAGGATCCAGCGGACGTCGTCGTCGAGGATCTCGGCCGCGGTACCGGGGATGCTGTCCAGGCCGGCCTCCTTCACCGAGATCAGGAAGTCCTCGATCGACAGCCCGGTGCGGACCGAGCCGTTGACGATCTCCATCGGCGAGTACGCGTGCACGTGCATGTCCGGCACTCGGTCCTTCACAGCCCGCACCAGGTCGGCGTACGCCGTACCGGGCAGATCCGGGTGGATACCGCCCTGCATGCACACCTCGGTCGCGCCGATCACCCAGGCTTCCTCGGCGCGCTGACCGACCTCGTCCATCGACAGCGAGTACGCGTCGGCGTCCGTCCGCCGCTGGGCGAACGCGCAGAACCGGCAGCCGGTGTAGCAGACGTTGGTGAAGTTGATGTTGCGGTTGACAACATACGTCACATCGTCGCCGACCGTTGCCTTGCGCAACTCATCGGCGATGCGGGCCAACTCGTCCAGCGCCGGACCCGTTGCCGTCATCAACGTCAGCGCCTCCGCATCGGACAGCCCGGCCGGATCCCGCTCGGCCGCCGCCAGGGCGGCCTTCACGTCGCCGTCGACCCGCTCCGGTGCCGTGCGTCCAGCGACGTCCTCGCGCAGTACGTCCCAGTCGCCGTACGCCGCATCGAAGTCAGAACGAGTCTCGGTACGACGTCCCTCGGTGTCGATCGCCGTGTGCAGATCGGTCCGCCCGACACTGTTCCAGCCGCCGTCCGGCTCCTGCCAAGGCAGGCCCACAGGCAGCGCGCTCTCGTTGGCCAGGCCGGTCGCCGGGTCGATCAGCGCCTCGACATGAGAGATGAGTCGTGGGTCGAGCCACGGCTCGCGCAGGTACTCCGGATGCGCGGTCAGCCTTTCCCGCAAGGTGAAACCGGCGTCCGCGGTCACCTTGGCGAGGTCGTCGATCTGCGGCCACGGCCGCTCCGGGTTCACGTGGTCCGGCGTCAGCGGCGACACTCCGCCGAAGTCGTCCACGCCCGCGTCGAGCAACGCCCGGCACTCGGTCAGGTCGACCAGGTTCGGCGGCGCCTGCACGCGCATCCGGGGTCCGAGCACGATCCGGGTGACGGCGATCGCGGCCAGCCATTCGTCCAGCGGTACGTCGTCGTCGTTGCGCATCGCGGTGTCGGGCTTCACCCGGAAACCCTGGATGATGACTTCCTGGATCCCGTTGTACTGACGCGCGATCCGGCGCAACGCGAAGATCGAGTCGGCCCGCTCGGCCAGCGTCTCGCCGATGCCGATCAGCAGGCCGGTGGTGAACGGTACGTTCGAGCGGCCGGCGTCCTCCAGCACCCGCAGCCGGATCGCTGGATCCTTGTCGGGCGAGCCGTAGTGTGGCTGGCCCTTCTCCTCGAACAGGCGACGCGAGGTGGTCTCCAGCATCATGCCCATGCTCGGCGCGACCGGCTTCAGCCGCTGCAGATCCTGCCACTTCATCACGCCCGGGTTCAGGTGCGGCAGCAGCCCGGTCTCCTCGAGCACGCGGATGGCCATCGCCCGCACGTAGTCGAGCGTGCTGTCGTACCCGGCCTCCTCCAGCCACTTCTTAGCGGCGTCCCACCGCTCCTCAGGCGCGTCGCCGAGGGTGAAGAGCGCCTCCTTGCAACCGAGCGCCGCACCCTGGCGCGCGATCTCCAGCACCTCGTCGGGCGAGAGGTACGGCGAGTGCACGCGGCCCGGAGTGGTCGCGAACGTGCAGTAGTGACACCGGTCCCGGCACAGCCGGGTGAGTGGGATGAAAACCTTCTTCGAGTACGTGACGATCCCGGCCCGGCCGGCGTCCACCAGACCCTGGTCTCGGACCCGCGTCGCGGTCGCCATTAAAGCGGTGAGTGCGTCACCGCTGGCGGCGAGGAGAACCTCCGCCTCCGCCGGGTCGAGTGTCTTGCCGTCGTCTGCACGCTTGAGCGCGCGGCGCATCGCCGTACTGATGTCGTTGGTTGCCACGGGATCCGAGCCTAGGTCCCGGAAACCGGTCGTTCCCGCGATTCCGGCGACCAAAAACAATCCGTACAAACGTCCTGATAGTTTGGCGTTCGTGCAGGTCAGGAAGGTTCCCGATGGGCGCCGGATGCGGGGTGAGCAGCGCCGGACCGAGTTGCTGCGGGCGACGTTGGCGGTGATCGAGCGCGACGGAGTCGCAGGAGTGAGCCATCGCGCCGTGGCGGCTGAGGCGGATGTGTCGGTCGCATCCACCACGTACCACTTCGCGACGCTGGAGGACCTGCTGATCGCGGCGCTGACGTGGGCGGCGGAGGACCTCGCCGCCGAACTGCACGGGTGGGGGAGTGAGTTGGGCGCGCGGCCGGCGGATGAACTGGCACGACTGATCGAGCACAGCCTGGTACGGCGGCGCGGCCGAACGCTCGCCCTCTACGAGCTCTACCTGTACGCCGCCCGCCGCCCGGACCTCCGCGTGGCTGCCGGAGCCTGGCTCGAACCTCTCACCGAGATCGCCCGCACCTTCACCGCCGACCCCCACAAGGCCCGCCTACTCGTGGCCGCCCTAGACGGCCTCCTCATGCAAGCCCTGATCGGAGTCCGCGACGTAGACCGAGCCGACGTCGCCGCCCTCCTGGACGTGCTGAGATAGCGATCGGACCGGGGTACCCCGGTCCGTGGTTGGTTTCCTCTGGTTGTAACCGGGGGTAACCCACTTCGGGCGGGGGTACCCCCGGGCTGGGTCGGGTCGCGCGCAGGCTACCTGCGGTGGGCCTCGTTGGCCGGGTCGACCGGCTGCCGGGCGGTTGGGAGGGGAATGCTCATCCGTCTCAGTGGGCATCCCCTCAGATGGAGAGTTGCCCACTGAGAATCTGAGGGTGCAACCCTCCGGCTCAGGGGGCAAGCCGGGCATCGCTGCTAGTGGGATGCGGATGACTTGGTGCCGGCGCTGCACATGCTGAGTAGGACGAGGTGGTGGAACGGCCGTATCAGGTTGTAGTAGAAGCGCCCGGTCGGTCGCAGGTACTTCACGAGGGTGGCGACCTTGAACTCGCTCTCCGGCTGGGCGTTGTCGGTGATGATCGCGAGCCAGGCGATCAGGTGGTTGTCGGTGACCTTCAACAGCAGGTAGTGATCCTCCTCGCCGCGTACGACGGTGAAGAACGACGCCTGGTCGCCTGGCGTGAAGCTCACCGTCTCGGGTCGCAGCCTGCGAGAGTCCGGGATGCCGGTGGTGTCCAGCCGGAGCACCTGGGCAACGATCATCCGGACCGCGAACAACGCCTTGATCCACAGCGGTCCGTGGCCGAGCGCTCCGGCGGTGAACTCGCGCAGCGTCACGGCACCACGGGCGGTCTTCACGTCGACCACGTCGACCGTGGGCAGGAGGTCCTCGATTTCAGGAAGCATCACGGCTCCTCTAGTCAATCAGCGTCTCGCCGGTCGCGAGTCGCAGTGTCATCGCGTAGATCTCGCGCAGGTCGGCCTTGGGCACGGACGGCAGCACCTGTTCGGCGCCGATGAGGATCAGGTACAGGAGCTGCGCAAACCGGTCCGCGTCCACGTCGGCCTTCAGTCCGCGGCAGAGTTCCTTCAGGTACGACGTCCTCGCCCGGTCCACCCGCTCCTGCGCCGCTCGTACCTCGGCATCCTGCAGAGCCCACGCCCGTACGGCGATCTCGAGCTGGGCATCGTCGGGGACTGACAGCACCAACCGAAGCAGGTGCTGCAACTTGGCCGCAGGTTCCGCATCCGGCTCACGCTCGACGGTGTCGATCAGCCGTGTCGTGAACTGCGCCTCGAAGTACTCCAAGAGCGCCGTACGGAAGCCGGCGGCGCCCTTGAAGTGGTGGTAGTACGAGCCCTTGGTGACGCCTAGCTTGCTGGTCAGCCGGTCGATCGTGACCGCTGGCGCGCCTTCCGCAGCCAGCAGTTCCAGGCCGGCTTCAAGCCACTCGGTCCGCGTCACCATAGCCCGTACCATACCGTATGGTATGGAGCAGCGAAAGGCATTTACGTCCGAAGATCCGAGGGCTATGGCGCTCGGATCTTCGGACGTAACCGGGTGCTCAGGCGTCCGCGGCGGTGAGGGCTTGGGCCTCGGCCTCGGAGTGAGCGGACGGTGCGCGGAGGTGCGCGAGCGGCTTCCAGCCGGTGGCCAGGGCGCCGACGGCGAGGACGACGGCGAAGGCGCCGACGTAGAACGGGAGCTGGATGTTGACCTCTTCGCCAAGCTTGCCGGCCAGCCAGGGCGCGATCGCGCCGCCGGAGAACCGGACGAAGCTGTACGCGGCGGACGCCGTACCGCGCTCGACCGGAGCGGCCGCCATCACGGCCTCGGTGATCAGGGTGTTGTTCACGCCGAGGAAGAGCCCGGCGACGATCACGCCGACCGCGAGTACCGGCTTGTGGTGCGCGTTCAGGCCCATCACCGCAAGGTCCACTCCGAACAGCAGCAGCGAAGTCATCACCACGGGCAGCGTGCCGAAGCGCCGCTGCAGTTGCGGTGCGACGAACACCGACGTGATCGCGAGCCCGATACCCCAGCCGAAGAAGATCAGGCCGATCTCCCGCGCCGACATCGCCAATGGGAACGGTGTGAACGCGAGCAGCGTGAAGAACCCGAAGTTGTACAGCAGCGCCGTGATCGCGACCGTCGCCAACGACCGGTGCCGCAACGCCTTCAGCGGTTCGATGATCGACGTACGACGTCCTGCGGGTGGTGAAGCGGGAAGCAGGAAAGCCGTCGCGGCCAGGGCGATGGTCATCAGTACGGCGACCCCGAAGAACGGGCCGCGCCACGAGATCGTGCCGAGCTCACCGCCGACCAGCGGACCGGCGGCGATGCCGACGCCGAGCGCGGCCTCGTACAGGATGATCGCCTCGGCGACGGAGCCGCTGGCGGAGTTCACGATGGTGGCCAGGGCGGTCGCGATGAAGAGCGCGTTACCGAGACCCCAGCCGGCACGGAAGGCGACGATCGCGCCGATGGAGTCGGACAGGCCGGCGAGTGCGCTGAAGACAACGATGATCGCCAGGCCGATGAGCAGGGTGCGTTTGGCGCCGATCCGGCTGGACACCGCGCCGGTGATCAGCATCGCGACGCCGATGACTGCCATGTAGCTGGTGAACAGCAGCGACACCTGCGACGGGCTGGCGTGCAGTTGCTCGGCGATCGGCTTCAGGATCGGGTCGACCAGGCCGATGCCCATGAACGCGATCACGCAGGCGAACGCGACCGCCCAGACGGACTTGGGTTGCTTCAGGAACGAGTTGCTCACCGGGGCGTGTCCTCCAAAACATCGAGGGTGAGGATCTTGTGCATGACGGCGACCGCGGCCTCGAGGGTGGCGAGGTCGGTCGCGGGGAGTTGACGGAGTCGGGCGGCGACGGCGGCGCCGGCTTCCTGGCGGCCGCGCTGGAGTTCGGCGTACCCGGCGTCGGTGAGGCTGATCAGGCTCGCTCGCGAGTCGGCCGGGTCGGGCTCTCGCCGTACCCAGCCTTGCTCTTCCTGGCGTTGCACCAGGTTCGACATCGTCGGCTGCGAGGTGCGGTCGGCCTTGGCGAGGTCGCTGATCCGGGTCGGCCCGAGCTCGTCCAGCCGCCCCAGCAACCGCATCGCCGCATGCGGCAAGGCGGTCACGTCCCGGCTGGCCATCCGCGTCAACCGCGCCGATGCGACCACAACCTCGACCCCGAGCTGGGTCAACTCTTTCGTCGTCACGTCCACCCACGATACATAGGAATGCTATGCATATCTTCCCCTGAGCGGGTGAAGCCGGTCACGCTGAGGCATGGTCAATGCAGTGCTCGGGTCGACGGTGTTCTTCTTCGCGGCACCGTGCGTGGTGGGTGGGCTGATCCCGTGGTGGATCAGTGGCTGGGCGGGGCCGCGGTTCTGGCCGGGGCTCGTGGTGGTGCTGGCTGGTGCGATCGTCGTGCTGCGCGCATTCGTGCGCTTCGTCCGGGAGGGCCGCGGCACCCCGGCGCCGGTCGCGCCCACTGAGGAGCTCGTCGTCGGCGGCGACTACCGCTTCGTCCGCAACCCGATGTACGTCGGCGTGGTCGCAGCCATCTTCGGCCAGGCGCTCACGTTCCTCGATCCGTGGATCCTCGTGTACGGCGTACTGGCGTGGGCGGTCATGGCGTCCTTCGTCCACTGGTACGAAGAGCCGGTGCTGCGAGAGCGGTACGGCCGTCAGTACGAGGACTACTGCCGCCGCGTGCCCGCCTGGGTGCCCAGACTCCGGCCTTGAGGCAAGCTGGGGCGCATGATCGTTGCATTCAGCATCAGCCCGGCCGGTGGTGGGGACGAGACCGGAGGCGTGAGCCAGGCGGTGGCCGAGGCCGTTCGCGTGGTTCGCGCCTCCGGGTTGCCGAACGAGACGAACGCGATGTTCACCAATATCGAGGGCGAGTGGGACGAGGTGATGGCGGTGGTCAAGCAAGCCGTCGACGCGGTCGCCGCCGTCTCGCCGCGGGTCAGCCTCGTCCTGAAGGCCGACATCCGCCCCGGCTACACCGGCCAGCTCACCGCCAAGGTCGAGCGCATCGAAGAAGCGTTGGCCGATTAAGAGTTGAGCGCGGCGACCACGTCGTCGTACCGGTTCTCTCGTTCGGCGTCGCGGAGGAAGCGGACCCGGTTGACCAGGATCTCGTCGGCGTCCGGGTGCGCCTGGAGCAGCTCCATCGTCTCGGTGAGGTAGTCGTCCAGCGGCATCGCACGCTCGTCGTTCTCCTGATTGAGCAGTGCGGTCCGGACAGCCGGCGGGATCAGCTCGATCACCTGTAGCGAGGTGTCCGCGAGCTGCAGGCGCAGGCTTTGCGTGTAGCTGTGGATCGCGGCCTTGGTGGCGTTGTACGTCGGTGTGATCACCAACGGCACGAACGCCAGACCGGACGAGACGGTGAGGATCGCGGGGTCGGGCTGCTTCAGCAGGTACGGCGTGAACGCGGTGATGGTGCGGATCGTACCGAGCAGGTTGATGCCGATCGTCTCCTCGCTCGCGGCCAGGTGATCGGGATCGTGCAAGTCCTCGACGTGCATGATGCCTGCCATCGTGACCACCACGTTGAGGTCCGGGTGGTTCGTGGTGACCGTCTCGAAGGCGGCCGCGATCGAGTCGGGGTCGGCGACGTCGAGGAGGATGCCCTTGATGCCGTCCTCGTCGGCGATCCGGTCCAGCAGGTCCTTGCGGCGGCCGCTGATGATGACGGTGTTGCCGAGATCGCGGAACCGCCGTGCCAGGCCGAGGCCGAGTCCCGAGGTACCACCGGTGAAGAAGATCGTGTTGCCAGTCGTTTTCATGGCTCCAGACTTGGTGGATCGACCGGCGGTAACCAGGCTCGGCTCAGCCTCTGCTCGGCAAGCAGTGGTTAACGGCGGCGAGTCCGGGAGACTGGGTTCATGGAGTACGGCGACCTGTCCGATTTCCTGCGCAAACGACGCGAGGCCCTGCAACCCGAGGACGTCGGGATGCCGCGCGGCCGTCGCCGTCGTACGCCCGGCCTCCGTCGAGAGGAGGTCGCCGTACTGGCGTCGATGTCGACGGACTACTACAGCCGGCTGGAGGGCGGACGCGGGCCCCAGCCGTCGGTGGAGATGCTGGCGTCGATCGCCCGGGCGCTGCGGCTGACGCTCGAGGAACGGGACCATCTCTTCGTGCTGGCCGGCCACGGTAAGCCGCCGAGGACGACGCGACCCGACCACATCGATCCCGGCATGTTGCGCATCCTCGACCGGTTGCAGGACACGCCCGCGGTTCTGATGAACCGGCTGTTCGAGACGCTGGCTCAAACGCCTGCGCACGTTGCGTTCGCCGGGGAGCAGACGAACTTCAACGGGTTCGAGCGCAGTGAGGTCTACCGTTGGTTCGCTCAGCCCGAGTCCCGTGCGCTCTACCGCGAACATGAGGTGCCTACCCACAGTCGAGTACTGGTGTCGGGCCTGCGGGCGGTCGCGACGGTCGACGGTCCGAAGTCCCATGCCGGGTCGCTGGTGCGCGTGCTGCTCGAGCTCAGCCCTGAGTTCGCTGCGCTGTGGGAAGTGCACGAGGTCGGTGTCGCGCACAGCCGGACGAAGCAGTTCAGACATCCCGTGGTGGGTGACCTCGACTTGTACTGCCAACTGATGGACGACCGCGATCAACAGCAGACCCTGCTCGTCTTCACTGCGACGCCCGGCAGCGAGAGCGCGGAGAAATTGCAACTCTTGTCGGTGCTCGGAACTCAGCAACTCGTGGGCTAGGTTGCCGCGCATGAGAATCCTGCGTGGAGCCGCTGTTGCGGCAGGAGGTCTGCTGTTGATGTCCCAGCTCGTCCCCGCCCAGGCGAGCGGCCTGCCGTCGTACCAGTGGGAACTGACGCCGACCGGGAGTCCGGCGCAGTTCCGCGGGCTGGCCGCGGTCAGCAAGGACGTCGCGTGGGTCGGCGGATCCGGCGGGACGGTGCTGCGGACCGTCGACGGCGGGAAGAACTGGCAGAACGTCAGCCCGGCCGGCGCGGAGACGGTGCAGTTCCGCGACGTCGAGGCGTTCGACGCGCAGCGCGCGGTGATCCTGTCGATCGGGAACGGTGAGGACTCGCGGATCTACCGGACCGTGGACGGCGGGAAGACCTGGTCCGAGACGTTCCGGAACACGGACCCGAACGCGTTCTACGACTGCCTTGACTTCAACGACAACAAGCATGGGCTGGCATTGAGCGACCCGGTTGATGGGAAGTTCCGGATCGCGGCCACGGCGGATGGCGGCAAGTCGTGGCAGGTGCAGCCGACGGCCGGGATGCCGGACGCGCTGCCGGGTGAGTTCGCCTTTGCAGCGAGCGGGACCTGCTTGGTTGCCGGGCCTGGGCGTACGGCGTGGTTCGCGACCGGCGGCGGCGATCGGCCGCGGGTGTTCCGGACCGTTGACGCAGGCTTGCACTGGACGGTGGCGGACTCGCCGATGGCCAGCGGCGAGGCGGCCGGCATCTTCAGCCTGGCGTTCCGCGGCCCGCTGTTCGGGGTCGCTGTCGGCGGCGACTTCCTCAAGCCGACCGAGGCCGTGAAGGCAGCTTCGGTCACGTATGACGGGGGCCGCAGCTGGGAGCTGGTTCCGGCCGACAAGGCGCCGAAGGGATACCGGAGCGGGTCCGCGTTCGTGCCGAACACGCCCGCGACGGTGATCGCGGTAGGCCCGTCGGGGAGCGACGTGAGCGACGACGGCGGGCGCAGCTGGAAGCAGTTCTACGACGGCAGCTTCGACAGTGTGGAGTGCGCCGGTCATGGGATCGCAGCCGGTTGCTGGGCTTCGGGGGCGAAGGGTGCGGTCGCACGGCTTTCGGACTGACGCGATTGTTCAGGTCGGCGACACTCGGAGGTTGTGCGAGGGTCGCCGACCGCCCGGAAGGATGAGGGCATGCGTCGACTGCTGCTCGTCACGATCGCGGGAATGCTGATGATCTTGCCTACCGCTGCGGCCGCCGATCCTTCAGGCCCGGCTCGTCCGTTGAGGGTGATGACCTACAACATCCATCACGGCGCCGGCACTGACGGCGTGCTCGACCTGGAGCGGATCGCCGTACTGATCGAGGACTCCGGGGCGGAGGTGATCGGGCTGCAGGAGGTCGATCGGCACTGGAGTGCGCGGAGCAACTGGGCCGACCAGCCGGCCTGGTTCGCGCAGCGGCTGAAGCTGCAGTACGCGTACGCGGCGAACCTGGATCTGCCGCCGCTGAATCCGGGCGAGCCGCGGCGGCAGTACGGTACGGCGATCCTGTCGCGGTACCCGATCAAGGAGTTCACCAACACGCTGCTGCCGAAGTATCCGACTGGTGAGCAGCGCGGGCTCGCGGTGGCGACGATCAAGGTGCGCGGGGTGGAGTTGCGATTCGCGAACTCACACCTGACCAGCAACAACAACGCGGAGCGGCTCGAGCAGGCGCAGAAGGTGGTCTCGCTGCTGGGGACCTCGACCACGCCGACGCTCCTGGTGGGCGACCTCAACGCGCGGCCGGACGCTCCGGAGATCAAGACGCTGACGGCTGTGCTGAACGACACCTGGCCCGAGATCGGTGCCGGACCCGGTTACACGATCGAGGCGGACAACCCGACCGCGCGGATCGACTACCTGCTGCACAGCTCGCGGTTGACGCCCGCGTCGGCCGAGGTCCCGGCCAGTCTCGCGTCCGACCACCTGCCGGTTGTTGCTTCGTACACCCTTCGCTGAGGAAGTCAACGCGCCCATTCGGGCACACTTTTTTGATGCCCTCGGCAACTGGGCGGACGATCTGATGTGGTTGCTATTCGCGCCTGGATGACTACGGTCTGTGCGAAATTACACCCTTGTGGTTTGTCAAGGCGACACGCAGGTGAAACAAAGTTACTTGTGTGAAAGCTGTTCCCAATGGGGCTTCAGGCAACTAGTGTCGCCTGTGAGGTCCACGAGGACCAAAGTTCACGAACTCGGGGAAGGGGTTCGTGACCGGCGGAAGGAAGACCCGATGCGGACGCCCTCGAGGGCCAGGTCCGGCGGGCGGGTCGCGAGCACTGGGAAGACCGGCAGGGCGTTGCTCTCCGGTGTGCTCGCGGTCTGCCTGGCCGGCTCCATGGCCGTCATACCGGTCCCGGCGCAGGCCAAGCCGAAGCCGCCGGTGATCCCGTCCAAGGCAGCGGTCGCGCGGGCCAAGCAGGCCGCGGCCGCGAAGGCGGCCCAAGTGGCCGCGATCGAAAGGCAATTGGCTGCCGCCAACGCGCGACTCGAGCAGCTCGGCGTCGCGTCGGGCATCGCCGACGAGGCGTACAACGGCGCGGTGTACCGGCTGCAGCAGGCGAAGGCCGAGGCGGCGGCCGCCGAGGCCCGGGCGGCTAAGGCGGAGCAGACGCTCGCGACCCAGCGGCAGGAGATCGGCCGGTTCGCAGCGGCGTCGTACCAAGGTGGCGGCAATGTGGCGCAGCTCGCGCCGCTGTTCACCGCGAACGGCCCGCAGCAACTGCTCGACTCGGCCGGCGCGGCGCACTCGGTGTCGACCGCGATGCAGGGGTCGTACCTGCGGTTCACGGCGGCCCAGGTGGTGACCAACCTGTTCAAGGTGCAGGCCGAGCAGGCCGTCGTCCAGGTGAAGAAGGCGACCGACGAGGCGGCCAAGGCGAAGGCGGCGGCCGAGGCGGCAGAGGCCGCGCAGGCGGCGGCCGTGACTGCGATCGGCGTCCAGCGCAAGCAGTCGATCGCGCAACTCGCCGTACTGCAGAACACGTCGATCAGGGTGGCGGCGCAGCGGCAGCGGGGGCTCGAGGAGCTCGCGCGGCAACGGGCCGCCGCACTCGCCGCGAGGAAGGCCGCCGAGCTACGCCGCCGGATCGCTGCCCGGGAGGCCGCCGAGCGGGCCCGGGAAGCGGCCGAGAAAGCGCGGGAGCGCGAGCAGGCGAAGAAGAACGGGCACAAGCCGCCGATGCCGGGCGGGCACGACGGCGGCGGCTCGCGCAGGGGCGCGCAAGCTGCGATCGACTTCGCCATGGCACAGCTCGGCGACATGTACCTGTGGGGTGCCACCGGGCCGTCGCGGTGGGACTGCTCCGGCTTGACGATGGGCGCCTGGGAGGCTGCCGGCGTGCAGTTGCCGCACTACAGCGTCGCGCAGTACGAGCAGATCCAGCACATCAACGAGGACGAGCTGCGGCCCGGCGACCTGATCTTCTGGGCGACGAACCCCGACGACCCGAAGACGATCCACCATGT
>WNGA01003010.1_pt1 | contig 25465 bp, 18 predicted proteins | sample 5400061 | NCBI WGS metagenome assembly WNGA01 (sample SAMN13153366, study PRJNA577476) | soil metagenome | isolation source: 100 cm soil or saprolite under grassland replicate 2 | place: USA:California | collected 2016-06-15 | reverse complement strand
TCTCGCGAGCCTACTCAAACAGAGGGAAATCTACATTTCTTTAATAGAAAATAAGCTTATCCTGATGTGGAGTCTAGTGCTGAAAATAAACAGAAAGGTACCACGGCCTATTCGTAGCTTGATAGAATGAGAAGAAGGCATTTCCTACACCATGGCATTCTATAGATAGAGCTGCTTAAGTTTTAGTGGGAACGAACCTGCGTGCTTAGATCAAATACGAATGATTCGAGATTTCCAAATCCATTGAGAGAAAGGGGAAGATCAAAAGAAGCGTCTCTTGCCAAAGAATTCGATACCCCAAAAACTGAGTGAGGAGCAAAAGCACGAGGTAGTAGTCGTGGCCGAAGTACACTTGGTTGATCAGCTGGCGGGGCGCATTGGTAAGGTCATGCAGATTGTGATGCCAGCTAGCAAGGATATGCCACCCGATACAGACTCATAGATGGGCCTCGAGGAGCTTACTTACCCATTTCCAAGTGGTGAAAGAAATGGAATTCAGATGATAGGCTTCGTCGCCCTAGCTTTGATTATTATGTTAGATCTCGGGGTAGCCCCAGAAAGCCTAGTGGATTATAATCGTAGAAGGAAAGATTTATGAATCTATTAGTTCGGCAGCAAGCAGGGGAATGGGACGCATTAGGCTGATCGATGGCCTACAGATCCTATATTCGTTTCCCAAAGGCCTGAGAAAGGTGTTGTAGCCTCGGTTGACATCGCACCTAAAAAGAGAAGAGAAGGCATTCCATCTTGTAACTACTTATTATATTATATTATAGTCGCCAGTACAATTCCCGAGGAAAGGAAATAGAGCTTATCCCGGTATCAGCTATCGATACTGAAACTTAATGTACCCAATACTTATCCCTTATCCTAGTTCCGACAACTCAATAGCACCAATCAGCAAAGCAACATATCTGTTTTGTTTATCTTTTCCGAGCTCGCCCTTCGGGAACGCCACTCTTCCTATAACAGAAAAAGCAATATCATAAATCTTTTAGCAACTAAAAAAGACGTATAGTAAAAGATATGTGTTGTGCCAGGGATGGTCAATAACAAGATAAACCCAATGCCAATCTTCCCAATTGTATTCCTTAACTCATGAATTTTTACACTGGTTCATGGCATCCATTCTCTTTCTATTTCAACAAAAATGCAACTGTACTCATCGGAGAAAAAAAGCAGTGCACTTGTCCTACCAAAACCGGATATTGAAAAGTGTTTAGTGAAGACAAATCGAGGTAGCTCTAAACTCAGGTTTGCCTACCTCTCTAGTTACAGAGAGAGGAGAGGGGCTTCGTCTTTTTAGGTCTCTGAAAAGCCAGTTGACATGCGATCCAATCAAGGAAGCAGTACTTCTGCCTGAGTTCGTCTAGATCCTACTCGTCGGGATTACCGTGCTCCCGCAGGTTGTTCACCATGCGTTCCATAGCACTTTGACTTTCTATCTTTTACCATCTTGGAATCATGTAGATGTAGATTGCTTTCATCGCGGGGTCATTCCTGAAGGTGGCTTGTACCAGCTCTTCGTCATCATAAATAGCAAACCACTCCTTGTTTATTAGTCAGCTTTTTCATTCTCTCATTCTTAGTTAACCATTTAATTCTATTTCTTCTGTGGTACTTTGAGTTTTGAACAATAAATAGTTAGAATTTCTTATTAAGTGATTCCCCGGTTTTTGATCTTCTTTTAGCACATACATGCATACAGTAGGCCATGAATTCCTATTCCTATTTGTGACATCTAACTTAGTACCATAAAACTCAGGGAACTTTGAATATCCTCTTCTTTTGTCCTTGACTTGCTTGCCAATACTCCAGCATGGAAATGAAATCCCTCACTCTTATGGTTTTCCTTAGCTATATCAACAGCTTGAGTTCTATCAAAACACTGAAGCAGCCTATAAAGTACCTCTACACGCATCCTATGGAATGTTCCGTGACCGAGAGGTATAGCAAGAGTGGTCTTCCCTGAAAAACTAACAGTACCAAGACCGGAAAATCAAACAGATAGGTTTTAATCTTCTTGAAAGCGCACAGCATAGTCAGTGTAGGGCATAGTTCTACTAAATGGTCCAAGGAAATCTGGCAGGAGAATGATCGGCTAGAGACGATTTTCCTCTTGATCACCCTCCCCAACTTGCCTCTGCGCATGTAGACGAGAAGCGCTCTCAGTAAATTAGCAAGTCTTGTGGGTACTCCGATCTTGTATGGATTCCCAGACAGCTCACCGTACGTAAACTTATTTACGAAGCTAAAGTAATGGTTGAATTACAGTTTTTTCCAGACCTCCGAATTGTGTTGCAATGAAAGCAGGATCACCTACTCTATGTCAAGTTCTCAAAGTGTTTTCTTATATAGAAATCACCAGAAAGCCCCGACGTTCTTTATTTAGAGAAGTAATAGTAGCCAAAAGTGGGATGATAACCTTTTTCGACACCAATCGGGCTCTACCTTCCTTCTTTACCTCCTCGGCCTCCGCCTCTGCCGGATCGAGATAGATGCCCATCATGCCCTTTCCTTTCCTTCACCAGTAAGTACTTCCCATCCTCGTCCCTGAGCCTGGTGTGGATGATAGCTCTTCAAAAAGAGAGTGAAAAAAGCATCAATATGACACATCAGCCAATACATGAAAGCACAAAGCCCCACGATCATTTAGTGCTCAAAATATGTATCAGCCTTCCAAAAGAAGTTTCTTTTCTCGAGTTAAGACAAAGAAACCGAAAGATTTACAGAGGAAGAAAAAGCATATCGACACGGGCTTCCTACCTATTCTGGTGTTTACTTCATCATAGCTTGAAAAGAGCAGTGCTGAAAACAAGTCGTCTTCCGTAGTTCCACTATTAGGAGTCATTAGACCGAAGGCAGTGAAAACTGAGTTGGGCTCAATCAAATTAAAGTAAGACTGAAGAAATTGATCCGTTAAGGCAAGAAGAGTCGGGAATGGATAGAAACAGTCAGTTTGAACTGTAGAGGAACTTCTTGTGTTTACTTCCTCTGATGTGAGATAGTGACGATTAATCGGGAGTGATCTGTGCAGGATATGGTGATATGGGAAAGAATAGGCTTGTGGCATTATTCGATCCCGGCATTGTTCTTACTTGCACAATACTGCCTGGGAGTATTTGTGGCACTGTGCAACCTCGTCAACAACTCTGTCTTTCTCTACTTGTCAGCCCGTGACGGCCAATCGGCCGATGAGGATGAGGGTATGTAACTTATTTTGGTAATTACCAAGAGACCAGCCAATAGCTTTTTTCATTTTCTTGGTCAACTCTGGTTGTCTCAATCTCAGAAGACTTTTCCTTGTAGTTCTTTTGGAAAGTAAATTCGAAAACAAACAATCCCTAAGTGATAGTGAGAAAGCCCCTTTTTTGGTGCTCCTAGTTCATGATTGAAATGTAGATGAAATTTTTTTATTTTAATACAGCACTGACTGGTACTAACTAATGTGAATTTGTTCTATGGTACAGAAAAGGAAGACACGAAGGTTTTGATTGTTGCAACACTAGCATGGGCGCAAGATTTCTCGTGCAATCACTTTGGGGCTGATATTTCTCCTGGTCACTAAACCTGGATTCATTCATGCAGCTTATAGTATGGTGAAACATTCCTTCTTAAAAAAGTAGTATCTTTAGATAATATGCTGCCTGATGTGGGAAGTTAACAATGCATAAACATTTGGTTTTCGTTTTTGACTTTGGTTTCTTTACAGTGGGTAACCTTTGATGAAAACGTTATTTTCTTCTTTCAGTGTGCTTCTTCATGTTGTTTCTGCTGAACCATGAAATCAAGGCAGAATGGAGCCAGACTTTAATCCTCTTCTGTGAAGTACAGTTCTCCATTTTGTATATGATGTTGCTGGACTTTATTTCCTCCGCCTTGGAAAACAGCGGCCCTATAGCGACAGAAGTTCTTTCACAGTTAGGTTTGTATCAATTTCTTTTCAACGACAACTCTTCGCATCCAAAGAACCACCTATAATTGTGCGTATCTGTTTTAGAGTTTAGTGATTCCTGTAGTAGAGTGCAACGGGTGATGGCTATGGGCCTTCAAGTCAAGAGTGTGGGATAGAGGAACTAGCTTGAAAAAAATTCTATACTCGTCTGTCTCTTCTTCTTTGCTTTTGAGAGTTAATAAAGAAATTGAACTAGTGCGCTAAGTACGTTGCTACAGACCGGGATGGAGAATGGCAATAGCATTTGGAAAAGAGTGTTTCTATTTCAATAATTAGACAACAGCCGTCAGTCAAAATACTGATACCCCCCTCGTTCACTTAAGTGGTAAGAAATGCTTTAGGTGAACATGCATGCAGTAAGAATTATGTATTATTCAATTGTTATTGATTCCAACTCCGTACTTGTGTTTTTCAGGTATTAATTAGATTTGAACAGTTTTGCCTGACATTCAATCGTTTTCTTGTCTTTTTTTCTTCCCGCTGCTATCCTTTAGATTTTATACACCATCCAGCCAGTCAATCCGCTCACATCTTGCTTTCGGCAGTGGCTTGATAAGTTAGTTAAGTGCTTTATGATCAGTTTGGTTATAGGAGTAGCAACTCCTTCCTCCATTAAGAGTCTAGCCCTAAAAGTCGCAGGTTCAATAAAGAGTACTTAATGTTGGTGGTCCTAGTTTCGTTAATTATAGATCTAAAATGAAACACATAGCAGGGATATTGAGCATAGAGTGAACTTCAATTGATTATGAAAGTGAAATAAAACTTCGTAGAGAGTGATCTTTTAGTGATTTGATCGTCTAAGATGAAATCACATAGTATACGGCCTTAAATCTTGCTTGTTTTTGCATTCAACAAGAAAGAGAATTGGTAGTCCACCATCATAGTACCTGAATTTGATTGAATAGCTCTATTTGTAGTCTTCTTGTTTTTGAGAAAGTGCTCTAGACATCGCTTCATCCCGAGCACCACATAGCTTCCCGATGCAAGCAGGCGGGGAAGAGTTTATGGTTCTGAGAGGACATTCTTTTGTTATTGAATTAGGATTGGGAAATTTATGTATGTCAGTGAAGAAAGCAAGTTGACCAATAGCTGCTATGAAGAACAGCACCTGTGCAGTATGTCATTTATAACTGATTGACCTTGAATAAGCCAATGAAATGCTATCAAAAGATAGCTCTGTTGATAAGTTATTTGAGTTCTAGATGTCTACAACTTACCACACTAGTTTTCCCTTTGTAACACCCACAGAGCAGACTTCTTTTGTCTAAAGCTGAAACCTCTTTCTTCAGTGAGAAAAAAAAGGTTGTTCTTTGGAGGGACATCCTTGGCTAAACAAGTTCTTTCGGGTTTTGCTCTGATGAATGTGAGGGCGAGACCCTGAGCCTTATATTTAATCACATTTATTACTAAACTCGGTAAAGTCATGTGTACTTTATGACCAATAAATAAGAAGCATTCAATTGTTGTGGAAAAGAGTTCACTCTCTGAAAAAAATAGCCCTTGTGGAAGTGAAGAATTCCAGAACGATAGATTCGACCAGGAGCGCTATCTGGTTAGAAGTCTTATATGCTTTGAAAAGCCTAAGGTGGTCTTAAGTTTTCATGAAGAAGAAGCTTATCATACCATGAACGAATCAACAGGAATCTACTCCCATCTGTTAGTCACAGTGTTAGCTTTTAGTTTGAATCATAGATAAGCCATCGTTAAGTGTAATTTGACTTGGTTTTTAGAATGTAGCAATGGAATACCAATCTAGCTGCTTTCACAAAGCAAGTAGAACCCCCTAGGTCACACTGTGGGCCATAGAGAGGAACCACAGCACTCTAAGGCAAGAATAAGAAAGAAAGCATACTAGGGTAGCACGCACCCCGTAATTAATTAAGATTCTGATCTCCAAATGCTATAACTAGCAATACGGGCTAGACATCCTGTAATCAAAGTGCACTGCTCTCTAAATCAGCTTGCTAAGTATTTAAATTCTAGAATGTGTGCTATTTCTAATTTCTTCTAAGGCATGAGCCCATAAAAATCATAAGGCTACCTCCAAAAGAAGAGGAGGTGATTAAGGAACTGAAATAGGCCTACTTGAGCAACTTTACTTTAAGGCATATACCGGTGCTTCTGATCGAATTCTTTTATCCATCGCAGCCCAATAGTTCCATCGCTTACTGCCTAATCTTAATAGCCCAGCCTCCCTCAAAGAGAAGAAATGGCACCAACCGCCACAAAGATTGCTAGAATCGATACTATGCTAGCTAGTTACAGGTAAGCAGCATCAATGGAAGTTGGATTGCCTAGTTTTGCTTTTGAGTTCGATTTGAACTACTTTTTCCAAGGTTCCACACTGGGCTAACTTGAATCAGTTTACTTAACTTCTATTTGAAACAACTCCTCAACCGAGGTGAAATGATTTGGTGTTGTTCAAAGAAATGCTTCAAATTCGTTTGGATTAGGGTCTATACCTATAGCCTGAGTTCTGTTCTTTACCGTGAAGCTGCTATTCCTTCTTATTGATGCACAGTGAAAGCAGCATCCCTTTCAGACTTTGTCTAATCCCTAGAAAGGCCAGTCTCAGGTCAACAAATCCTAGTTAGACTGACTTTGCAGCTGATTCCATGGCATCGGACGCAGAGGCATTCATTCTCTTACAATCATCTGACTCCGTACCTTGATTTGCTACGGGATATGACCTAAAATGAAAAGATTTACCAGTGGGTGGCCTGCTTCCTTCAAAAGCGCTTCTTCTTGGTCCTCTTTCTTTGTAAAATGGGCAAGACATCACTATGAGGTGTAGCGACTACGGTAGTTGATGTATGAATTCCGCCTTGACCGCTGAGAAGCTACTACTCTTTTTTTTGGTCTAGGGAAAGATTCCAGATTTTGTCCTTCTTCCTTTGATTCTGATATTTTTATTTTTTTAACTGCCGAAATGTTATATAACTTTGTATTGTATCTAAAAAAGTCTTTTAAGTATGCAATGACGTCATTCTCATTTTGACTAAAACAATATAGAGCTAGATATGTCTGTATCTTAGGGAGAAGTACTTCCTCAAGGTTGAGCATTTTCTTTTGTAATTTTTTTTGTTTTTAAGGCATTCTGAGGAATTTATTCATGGGTGCCTTCATAAGTCCGTCTGAGTGAATTGAGACAAGTACTCCTAATATAGTTATAGCAGGGTTTACTGACTTCGCGAATGAGTTCCAAGCTTTTTTAAAAGAGTTTGAGCTCGGCCAAAGACTCTTTCAACATCTGTTGGAAGCTTTGGCTTACTCTTTCAGACTCTGGCCCCTTCTTAATAGCAAATACAAAGTTATCTGCATATATAACAACAAGAAATTCCTTCTTTTGACTCAAAATATGAATCAACATGATATGTTTCTGTAAGAAGATATTCAAAAGAACTGGAGATAAGGGGCTTACCCGCTGTATTCCTTTAAAAATGAATGCATAACTTTTTCGATTCTGATCTTTGATATCACTAGTTTCAATCAGATTACAGAAGGCATCATTACCTTGCCCAATATGCGCGCTTAATGTTGAAATGCAAATCTGAATATTAATATTAATAAAATAACCTACTATATCTGCTTGAATGAGTCTATCAACCTTTCCCAATTTTTGAACATGAGCGAAAAAGGGGATGACTCCTCTCCCTTTTCGAAACCCATGGGAGTACGTTAGAAAGATGTCTTCAAAAACGATGTTCAAAAGCCGTATCCATGACAATGATGTCTGCCTTATGAGGCTGTCTAATGGGGCGCATCTCCCCCGGCTTATGTGGTTTAGGAATGCATGATCGATACATCGAAGAGAACTAAAAGGAAGAATTCTTTAATGACCTCTTAATCTCCTCCACTTGGGACTTGTCAAGAACTTCCAAAGTAGAAAACTTTTCCCAAAGCCAAAGGTAGTAAATAACACATAATAACAACAAAAAAGAATCTTTAAATTATCTTATCCTCCTTTAAAAAAAGAATAAGTCTTTCAGACCTTTTTTTTACATTTTAAACTCATGTTCATGGTCTGTTTTATTCCCAATTGTTGCCCGTGTGAAAAGAAAGAAGAGAAATTGGGCCATGTTTCCCGAGAGAGACTGCCTTCTCTCAGGCCAGCAGTCTTATACTTATAGTCGACTGCTCTATGACGATCTGACCTCTTTCCTGGGCTCTGCTCGCTCGTCTACGCTCCGACCAATTCAGTCAAAATCGAAAAAACGATGTTTCCTTGAAAAAGTCTAAGAAATAGTAATAGTAGTAGTAGTAGTCAAAAAGTGCACTTTTTCCATATATTTGGATTTATAGGGATCCCTATCTTTATCTCTATCCACAGAGATACCTATCTATATAGAGAGATATTTTTATAAAAATGGATCTAGACTATCCTCTATCCGGATAGATATGTCCCTATGAGCGACTAGGCCGATCTTTTTTTATATGTTTTGGCCACGTCCGTTTCCGCTCCGAAGAGGAAGGTTTGGATCTTTCAATCTTATGTCGTGAGGGATGTGACCTATGTTAGGTCCATAAGATACCACAGCTTTTAGTGTTCTATGATTCACCTCCGAATAATGAGTAGGTAGTTCGATCCTTTTGATTCTTATCTTCCTAGTAAACGGGGATCCGGAGCAATAGGTCGAATTTCTATATAAAGAAGACTTGTAAACAAAAGGACTTATTGCTCTTTTTCGGTTTTCCTCTTCCTCCTTCCTTCTTTTCAATTCCTCTTCCTCCTTCCTTCTTTTCAATTCCTCTTCCCCTATTGTTCTTTTCAATTTCAATTCCTCTTCCTCCTTCCTTCTTTTCAATAAGAAGAAGTATTTGAAATGAAACAAATTCCTCTTCATTCTGTTGTGCTCAGCGAAGGAACTGCCTAAGCATACTTTTGCGGATCCAAACTTCTTTGTTCTTTCTAAGTCTTCTTCTTGCATATAAGAACGCAACTCTTGCAAAAACCCGGATTTGAGTAGTAAGCGGCATCCCCTCTGAGTTGTGAGTAAGCGGAACCATTCTGTTTTTGTTCTTCTCCAGATTCTGACCGGTAGGAATTTGCCTATGATTTTGCCAACTGATATGTCGATATAGAAAGATCTCCTTATTTCTTCACCGCGGGTTCTCGCGTCATTTTCTTGAAAAGATATTAGATCACCGTGGGAAACTTTCAAATGAGTAATGGTTACCAGTCCATTATTCAAACAAACCCTTCGATGACTTATCGGCTGCCTTGCTTGAGGAAGAGTGTCACTAAAACGGAGACGAACCGGAATCACGTCCGATCTTGTTTCTTGATTGAGTAAAAAAGGGATATATGAAGTTCGTTCTCTTCCTCTGTGCATCTCCCTTATGGGTAAATCCCCATAATAAAGGGACAACTTTCGTGTAGTTTGTAATTTGATGTTACTGTTTAGATTTTCTCTCTGAGAAAGATTTCTTTTAATGGATCTCCTCTTGTTCCTCAATCTTCGGAGAATGCGGCGTTGGATTAGAGAAAGTTCTCTGTTCCGAACATTTCCTGGAAGTAGACGACACGTTTTAAATCTTAATGCAGGCATGGAAAAATCTTAAAAAAAGTAAAAATCATTTTTCGCCACATCGCGTATAAAGGGAATCGAACCCAACTCTTTCACGAACCCCCCACGAATGGGCCTCCCTTAACTAAATGAACTTTGCCTAGTTTTTTTCTTTTAAGTTCTCATAAGTCCTTGATATACTAGCAGAAACTCAATACTTGACCGACTGCGTCACAGTGCTCAGGTAAAGTGGCAGTGGTTGAAAGCGAGCGGAAACGTCAGTGTTTTCTGTGCGTTACGATAGTAGTGGTGAAAGAAAATCCAATTCAAATATCTCAACGTATAAAAGGAAAATCGTTTCACTTTGAAAGGAAAGACTCCAGCTAGCTATATGAGATCGAACTTCTTCCATCACTCTATCTACGATATTCATTGCACCATGATTGAAGGCCTACGCAATCTTCTTTCAGGTATTTCTTATTGGTTGAAGGCTCGCCATCACTGAACATACGAACAATCAACCTTTCGTCATTACTCCTTCGTATCTCTCTTTTCTGTTCGCCGGAAGGGAAGAAGGCGCACCTCCACTAAAGCTTTATCATAGTTCCTTCTCTCACCCGTAGTTCCGTCTTTTTGGTGGATCTTGCTAGTTACTCTCTTGAAGGTGAAACTAGGCCTACTACGGAAGGACTTAGTTCGCTAGGGCGATCAGTGAAACTTGGTAGGTATGGGCCGGGACCCCCCTGGAGGCTTTTTCTAAAGCTGCCTCCACGTAAGGTACCGGCTCGGCTTGATACACAGCAATTAACAACAGGTATGGTTTGGATAGAGGGAGTAGCGATAGCGATTCCTTGCCGGTTTTTTTATGTTGTGAAGGAGGGAGGGGTACCTCTTTTGCAAAAAGGTATAAACTTTAGATTATTCCCTGAGAGCTTGTCCAGTACCACCAGTACCGATGGAACTCAATCTCATTTAGAAAACTTATCTATATATTTAAGCAACAGATTTAGCAAAGCAAAGCACTTTCGAATCTGATGCGCTAGCCGCCCAGCGAGAAAGGCCCTCTTTGTTGCGGCTGTCCTATCCCTTCTGAAAGGTTCTACAAAGCTGGATGATTTTTAGTGCGGGGAAGTCATCAGTGGAAAGAGAGTGGTGACGGGGGATAGAACAGGAGTCTGAGTCTTCCAGTTGATACGAGCTCAAAATCCTGAATCTATGAATCAATTGGGAGTGGGAGGAAAGACATAAAGCAAGAACTCTATCACGAAGGGTGAGGAATGAACGGACTTGGCCAAATGAAGATATAAGCAAATAGCCGCGCACTCCACAAAAACATCCTGGATCCTTTCCTTTCGTACGAACAGAGGAAGCTTGGATCAACGAAAACCTATAGGGATAAAAAAGGGAAAGATTCCCGACTTTCTATCCACTCTCAGCCAGTCAAGAAGAAGCCGAGAAGATAGAAGACCACTCCCTTTTTTGTAAAAAAAAAATAGAGATTCTCATGTTCCCTCCTCGGAACATTTTATCACTCCTTTAGGCCTGGCGGCCTCGGTTATTAAATTGTATGTGAAAAAAAGAGCTAATTTAGTTACGTTCAACATTGAGTCAGTCCATGGTTGATCTGTAACCAATGATTCCATGTTCAGTGCTCTTGCTAATAAAGGATCATGATTTATTTATTATAGCTGTAATTGTTTTTTTGATGTCAGTATGCTCAAACTGCGCGAATGTCAAATCGATTTCTTGTTGATCTGACTAGGGCATTTCGAAAAAAATGGAAAGAGTCAGAAGCGGAAATAATAAAACCTACTTTTTCGCCTTGACTTGACAAGAACCTCATTTCCGAGACGAGGACAAAACTCTTGTGAATCGAACATACCTCTATCTTTCAAAGCCTTATTGAGAAGCCGAACTAGAATTCTCTTCTCGTACCTTTGTTTTTGTTAACTACGCCGCTATTTCAAATGAAGTTTGTTCGACCGATCGATTTAATCAGTCGCGATTGACAGAGACGAAGCGTCAAAGGTTTATGGGTAGCTGTACTAAATGAGGGCAAAGGATCCTTCTGTGTGCAATTCAAGCTTGAACGCTTTCGGATACGTAATAGAATCTTTGTTTTAAGGCGCGTTTTCTTTACTTTTGACTGCGCTCGTCTCGCCCTAATCTCGTGTCCAGGTCACTACGGACGGGAACTCTATTTATCTATGCAATTCCCCATATCCGACGCACTCGACAGCCCTCTTCGCAGCCTTGCTTGCTGGCAAAGCCACCATGGTTGGTTTGCCTTCCTTTGAAGCAGAAAGAAATAGCTAGTTTGGCACCTTCCATACCTTAAAAGGTAAGGGGAACTAAAGCTTCGCCCTTCCCCTTTAGGAATGTGATCGGTTTGTTTTTCCGACTTGTATCAGGGCATTACCGTAAAGATAGCCGCTCCTGGTCCGCTCATTAGTTCATACGGTTCGCATCTTCCCTTTGCCGCGGAGTAGAGCAATTGAGGATGGAAGAAGAGCATGAAGAGCAGTCTAGCACCTACATTGTTAGGGACCCGAAGCGGATCAGGCTCCTTAGGGAGTGGAAGTGGCTGACAATGGCGCTTTGCCGCCCGCACCGTCTAGAATGGAACATCTCTGGGCGTTGACTGAATCTGTTGATAGTGAGGCATAACCTTAGAAGGAAGCAAAATGCCCTTTCTATGAAGCAATGGTACCAATATGCAAATCCACTTTTTTAAGGATCTAGAGCAGGAGGATCGACCTCTTTTGGATAAGATAGCATAGGGCATGCCCCGCCCACTCTTAAGACTAGGTACCCGTAGACTAGTTTTTACTACTCAAAGAACTTCCCTATGCAATGGTGCTTTCTAGTTCTTATCTGCACCTACATTTAGAATTAACCCTATTCTTGATAATGGGAATCACGAACATATCATACCAAGCCCGCCAAGCGGGAGAAGGGGCGAAGCGAGAACTCAGGAATGAATGAACCAAGAAGGGCATATATTCAAGACAAAAGAATTCTACTCAGAATGTTGATCTTCTGACCACGAAACTGAGCAAGAAGTCCATCCGATAGTGGGCGGTTGGTATTTGGAGATCAAAAAGTACTTTTTTTATGGGCAGAGGTATAGCTATCAAGTAGAAGTCTTTCGCTGTGACTAGGGATAGACAGGAGATGATCCCTCGGTTCGTCTGAGCCGGACCGGAGTCGAATACTTCGGATCCTGCATCTGCTTCAGTTGATTAGGTGCAAATGTGCCTTTTGGACCGATCCTACGAATAAGAGGCATTAACAAAGCATTTATGAGACACCATACTTTCAATAGGCAAGGGCCAGCCTTTCAGGTCTGAAATCTCAGTGGAGACGGCAAAGATTAGGTGCCTTTTTCTTTACTCTTTCTAAGATAAGATAAGGAAGATTTCCGCTGAGGCGGGCAAGAAAGGAGGAGGCAGGTCGTCAGTTACGAAAGAGCACCATCCATCCGCTTCTGTTTCTGAAATAGTCGGCATCGAAAGCCGGGGCAATTTCCTAAGCTAGGGCTAAGTACCAAAAGCAGGCAGCTATTGAGTATTCACTAAATGAACAAGACAAAGGCCGCCCTTCCTATCATGATCTGAACCAGTAGCTTACAAAGAGAAACACTCTGATTCGATGTTCTTCTTAAGAAAAAGAAAGAATGACACGGACTTTTCACTAAAAAAAGAAACTATCTATACTATAGGTTCCTAGACTCATCAAATAAATAGAAAATCTTCACTGAACAATAGCAAAAGTTCCCACCTAAGTTCGGTATCCCGGCCAAGTGCAGAGTAGAGAGAATCGGGTGCTTCCAGTGATTAGTTATCAGAAAGCCCTGTTTTCCCGAGCCTCCTAATAAAGAAAGGTTCGAATCGGCAGTCTGCTTCTGCCTAAGTATTTGTTTTCATTTCTTTGATTGAACATTCCAAGCTTCCTTTCTATTATACCTAATGCCCATAGCTAGTTTTATTTTTTATTTGTCTATTCTTTTTGAAAAAGCTTTATCCGCCCCGCGCGAGAGAGTTGAACAAATAGCATAGCCTCTGGGATGTTGGCCCTAGTGAAGGGGAGCTCTTCGCAGCTGTCAGTGGAAAGATGGAAATTGGTTCTAAAAGAGCCGAGCTAGGGATAAGAGATATGGTTGGTTGGCAGAATGGAAGGAATGCTATTCTAATGGGAACCGGGAAAAGAATGGTTCCCAATACAGGGCCCGAAGAAGAGAGACGAAAGGAAGTAGTGAAAGAAGAAATAAAGTACGCGGATCAAAGTGAAAAATCACATAGCTACTAAGTCAAAACGTCCAATGAGAATGGGGATCAAGAAGGACATGAAATCCATTAGCAGCTCTATCAGTTATTTCATTATTGGCATTCCTTAACCAATAGAAAAAGAAAGAGATCACAAGCGTTATCTCTTTCTTTTGTTATAAACGTTTATCTATGCTCTTTCTCTTTCTATTAAGTGAATATGCCCAGCTCCGAACCAATCGTTTCTTTATAAAGAAAGAGTACTAAATATGATATTCACAAAAAGTACTTTTTCCATGAATAACGAAAACTACACTTTCTATGAGTTGTTGAAAAGCAGAGACACCCATATTAGCTTTTTCCCTGTTCCTTCCAACGAAGAAATGTAAAAAGTATAGGTTCCTCTCCTGATGATCCCTGGTATCTCCGTTTTGACGTAGCCTATGCCAAGCGCATGGAAGGAAGCTAAACTGCTCCAGCAGCTAAAAGGAGTTAAAACGGACAGAAGAGAGTACGAAGGATAAGTTCATACCAAAAGGATTTTCGTTTTGTGAAAGAAGAGCTAACCGAGAATTGCTCTTGTTGAAGTTGCCCGGCTTTATTTATAGATCTTTGTGATCTTTCCATGGGATGGGAGAAGCGCTCATTGAGATCCTTCCAAACAGCCTCGGCTCTTTCGTTGTGGATGATACTCTCACACAGGTACCGGGGGTTACAGTATGGTGCGAATCAGTACAAGCCTGGGGTACGGGAATTCTACGAGGGATAAAACTCGCAATTGCATTGACATGATTGAATTCAGCAGTTTAGTTCTTTTTCAAAAGATACCGCTCTAGGAGTAAGCAATGGAGCATGGCCGTGTGAAGCAGACAGCTCTCTCGAGAGTCGCCTATGATTGCTTACACACTCTACATTACACCATAATGGTACTCTCTCCAAGGGATGGTTTGAGACAAAGATTTTACATAGATAATGCTTTCTCGCTACCCGCCCGCAATGGTTCACTGATCAATACTTCACAAAGTCATCAACATGTGATACGACTAAACTAGAAAGAAAATCGTTTGTGGCTGATCTCTCCATCTACTTACTTCTATTGGACCCATAGGACCAGCGCTCACAACAAATCCAATAAGATCTAATAATGAAACCCGGGAACACAAATTCAAAAACAAAGCGATAGCAATGTTTATAGAAAAAGCAAAACAACACTCAAGAGAAACTCCACCTAGAACGTACCAGTCAGCACTTCGTTATTGTCGACCGCGCGGATCATCATAAGCAACAAAGTAGCAAATACGCGTCGGTATCACATAAAGAGGATTTTCGACAGGCTCCACAAGAACATTCGTTCCTAGGTGCATGACTGTTGTGTTCGGGGAGCTCCTTCTTGCTAAGAGTGCCAGTGGATTCTCCTCCTATTCCTCGACTCTTTATTAAGGAGACAGACCGGTAATCTCGCTTCTGATAAAAGAGCGGCTATTCCCCTAAGAAAGCAAAGGGGTATTCTTCCTTCATAGATTCCCGATGCCGAGCTACTCTTGATAGGCTTTCCAAGACCAAGTTTATAGAATGATCCCTTGCACATTGAGCAAGACAGTGTATTCCTTAGGTTGGAGTAAGATCAATGGAGCCGAAAGTAAAGCATCGGTAGTGAGGCTTTCCTCCATGAGGAATTAATCCTTTGGTCGTCAATGGGAACTTTAAGACGAGAGCCAATGTGTCCAAACTTCCGGCTGAATTGATGCTTTCTAGTGGCCGACCATCCTTTCCAGACCTTCTCTAGAGCTCTTCAATCCTTCCTCCTAAGATCCAGGCTCACTTTTTCAAGCAATGGAATGACTGGTAGGCGATCTCAGGCTCGCTCGTCGTTGGGGAATCCCGGAGCCCAGCTTTTAGTCCGTGCCTGGCAGTTTCAGCCGTGGTCCAGTCTAGCAGCCTCTTTTCGATCCAAGAGTCGCATGAGAAGAAAGCTTCCGGTTAGCTTCAGTTAGTGTTAGTTAAATAGAACGGGAACCTCGTAACTATGCCAAGCCCGATCTTGGTTCCAATGCTGCAGAGAAAGGTTATGGGTAAAAAGAAGGTCTTGGATTGCCTAGTTAAGCAAGGTGCTCATCAATCACTTTCTTGAAATACGTTCTCATCCCACGAGGAGTTCCCTGCGGATTAACTAGCCTTTTCATGCTCTACAGAGCTAGTCTGCCGAAGGACAACAAGCCCATACTTTGAGTGCTATGCCTATTACTTCGAGGGATAATCAGTCTAGAATGAGGCCTCTAACCTAGCCAACTCCTTCATCACTAAGAGCTAGCCAAGCAAGTAAGCTGAAGACAAGCTGGCTGTTGGTCTGAACTCCTTCTCTCTCTATGTCCCGTTGCTAGCCTCAAATCCCTACTTGAACTACTTCAATGGGACTAGGTATACAGCGATTGCAGGGAATGCCACCCTTATAACTACTCAATCAATGCCAATCTCAATATCCGGACTAGGACTCGATGCCGAACATGCATTCTTTTCTCGGTTGCGGTGTACATCGTTGTAGTGAAAAGAGGGAAGAAGTGTTGTGTTGTAGGCCAGGTAGGTGAATCACTGAAAGGCAGATTTGAATAATAGGGAAGTAGGCAGGAATGAGGCTTTCTTTCGAGCTAGTACTGGTGGATAAGGCAGGAAAGATAAAAATAAATACTACTTTTTTTTGGCCAGCTGGAAGAGAGTGACGTTGAGCAAAGACAGTGGAGGAGGCTTGGGAATATGTTGAAAGAAGGAAATGAATAGAGCTCTTATTGGAAAATTGTGGTGGAAGGGTAAAAACGGAAATAGGGGAAATCGCTCATTTTTTCGAAATATCCTAAGAGATCCAATAGAGGTGCCATGTCACCATTCTGGAAAGGGTTATATGGGGACAAAGACACAAAAAGAGGTCCGCTATCTTTTCCTTCTACGTCGCACCCGGGAGCAGATTTTAGGTCCATGGGCTTGCGACAAAGACGCATAGGTTTTACGGGGCAAGTCTGCATTCGCTGAAGGGGAATTCCTATCTCCAACGAAGTAAGATTTTCTCTTTTCGAATGAAAAGCTAGAGCAGGCATACTTCACTGAACTCCAGCTTTCCAGTCTGCGCTTCGCTTCCTCTCGGTCGAGTAAGATTCCCTTATTACTCTCTTCTCTCGTAGAGCTAGTTTTCACCACTGACTATCCGTAAACTGTTAGGCGAGGAAGTCAACTACTATATAGGCGAGTCAGATGGCATATCTTTCATTTCTTAGTGAATAGTCGTGGGTTAGCTCGTGTAACTTATCTATTCTAGTAGTCTTCTTAGTGAATAGTCGTAGGTTAGCTCGTGTAACTTATCTATTCTAGTAGTCGTGGCGGAGGGCATATCATTTATTTCAGATTCATTAGTCGAGAGCTAGTGGATAGAATGAATAGTAGAAGTTCACCTGTAAGCTGTAACGAATGGCGAGGGTCTCATTAAACCCAGTCTTTGCTTAAGACTTATCTAGTTTAGCTCCCTACTCTCAAGTAAGTAGAAGGAGAAGGGATAAACCTAGACTCAGACCTATGCTGTTGGTCAGAGAAATCCTCCTATTTTAATAGAACTATGCGATTCGGTCGCGTGAGACTCAAGAAACTGATCTTCCAATTGCAACTGATCTCTGACTTGCTTCTTTGAATCGTCAAATATCCCTTTCAAGAGAAGGCGTAGATGGTGAAGTTGTGGTCCAAATCCGAAGCGTGTGATCCACTCCTCGGCCCAAGAAAGGATAAAGTGTAGGCAATAGCAAATCGTGCACTTGCTTACGAGACTGATTCTATCTTTCTTTCTATCTTCGTTACTTACTCTCTAGCTTGAAGGTTTGTTTTTTCCTTACTCTCAATCAAAAGGTTGATAGGGCTTTGCTCACTTGTCTGTCTTATTTGGTCATAGGTCTGATTTTCTTCACAAAAGATAGAAAGAACTTGTTCCAATGGTGGAGTAAAAACTTGATTGACCCGAGTCAGTGCAATGGGATGTGGCTATTTATCTATCTCTTGACTCGAAATGGGAGCAGAGCACAATTATCCTCCGATGACGAAGGTTTGTCTGGCCTTGATCTTCGCCGTCAAGAAGATGAGGCATCACTTTCTCTCGCATAAGGTCCAGTTGATATCAAACAAAGGTGGATCCTGCAGATTTTCTCACCCGGTGGCGAAATGCAAGTGTTTACAGTGCCCGGGATTTGGTCCATAAGGGGTAAAGATCTGCATTACTAACCTACAATCCGCGGGTGGATAAGCAGATACACGGTCTTGCGCTTCGCAAACATTTGAAGAACTATCTTCTCGCGCCACCGACAACCTTGATTTTGGCTTTTATGATTTCTCCACATTCCCCCGACAAGATAAAACCTTATCTTCCTTAGTGATATCTTCGCTATTATTCTTCGGTTTCCTTTTCACGGCATGGACGGCTACCCCATTGGGGGTACTCAGCCCTTTAATGAATATCTGTAATGGCCAAGTGGCAAAGCTCAAGTATATGACTTCCTCGCCTAGTTGGTAGTTAGAATAAGTACTCGACAGCCAGGCCAACAGAATATACACCGAACCAAGCCGGCTCTGTCCATTACCCTTCGCGAGCCAAGCTTTTTCCGTTGCCTGATCTTATCAAGATACGTACCTTGAATATCATGACTGTTAGTTAGTATGAACAGGCCAGGCACTGCAAGCCAGAAAGCTCCCCACAATTTCTTGATTTGAAGCAGTTCGGAGGTAGTCTCCTTCTTCTAGTTACGATTCGCCCTCGTCTGTCACTATAGATGTTCTAGCTTGGCCAACCTTTCCTTTCTCGTAGGAATGGAGAGAGCAGAGCAACCAAGATCAGCACCTCAACCAGCCCTTTACATATTCAAAAAAGCAGGAGCAACTTTCCACCTCGACTCCTTCCTTCCCCTCATTCTAAGCCCGGCCACCATTTCTTGTTTCAGTAGTTCCCCCCGCGAGCTAGGCCATCTTCTCTCCCGTCGGTTCTTTCTTTACCGAAAAAAAGCCGCCTTCTTGTCTTTACCCAGTGTCGAAAGAAGGAATGACTTCTGACGAAAGCAAGGGTGACTCTTCAACTTGACCCTATGCCGCTTGCTCGCTTATCCCGCAGAGCCCTTCTGCTGGGATACCGGGATGATCTGCTCCTTTCCTTACTAGTGGCTGAGCTAGACACCAACAATTCCTTTCTGAGCGGTAGAACAAAAGAGGATTTTGACTGATTAGCAGAAGATTCTCAGGCTGATTCCGCACCTTCTTCTCCTCTGGTCAGCTCGCCAGATAAAGGGCGAAGGCCGGTGTGCAATCTATAAGGGAAAACGAGGCCTGAAGAGAAGTCCACGCGTGATGACCAATATTCACCCTCCCTCGGTCAGCGTAGTGCCAGCAAGGGAGAAGTCAGAAGGGCAGGCAGGTGACGCAAGTGTAAGGTGTGACCCTCGATCTGTCTGTGAACCGGAAAGGAGGTACGGTACTCGAAATCAACTTGTTACTCCGCCTTCCTATCAATTGGGAAAGGCTTTGGGAACTGAACTTCAAGCTGGCTCCTCGCCAGCGTCGTCCACTACGTCAAGATCATCTTCGGTTCTTCTCCGAGATGTGGCACTTGAGCATTCCGAAGAGATAGGCTGATGAGCATAGCAGGCAAGAAAGAGAGAGGTAGCACGACCACTTCCAAATGTAGGGAATCCGCGAGATACTGGTCACAGGTACACTTAGAGGACTCACCTATACGAGAGTAGTCGTGAGGCCGCCGCGACTATGGGAAGTAGGCTGTTCCCTAGTCACTCTCGACTCTAGGTTGGGCGGAGAAATGAAACAGTGAACTGTTTTTGCTAGTGAAGCTGTCAGAGATAGGGCAAGTAGTCGTAGAAACTCCTTGCTTTGTCGCCTTCATAGTAAATAAAATAAGTAGCTTTCCGCCTTAGACTTTGGTTGGACGGTAGTTTCGGAAGCCAGTAGCGGTAACAGGTCGAGGGAGGGATATCAAAGAGAAGGTGCAGTTAGTTAGATGAATTGCTTTCGCGTAGCAGCAAATGAAAATATGAGTAGAAATATGAGTAGATAAGTTCCCGAGGTCATTGAAATGGGTGAAGTTCCATTTACTATGGATTTTTTCCATTCTCCTCTTGAAGCACACAAGCAGGAGCCTTTCTTTCTCATTGGCAACGAACACCGGCTATCAAGGGGCAGCCTCCCTCGTCAAGGACGACTTCCTCCTGAAAGCAAGAAAAGGAACAAGTCAAAGCAGAAAGAAAGCCCACGGAAAGGAGCGGGCACAAGGAAGGGATGGGGAGTTTTTGAAGTTTGAGAGATAGTGAGGAAGAATCCAAAGAACGATCGAATTCAGTGATGGATGGGAATCGTGACACTTCATCGGTACATTCTTATCTACCTCTCCGGAATGAAAACTCTACTGCTAATGGATTTCTAAAAAGTCGAGCGAATAGCTGCCCAATCAAAGTCTTCTCTCTGACTTATCGAGTTTGAGGAAGGATGGGGATTGAGTACGGATAGGGTAGTAGTTACCATCCAGCCTGTGTCAGTTTACTGCCATCCAGAAGCTGTAATTGCTTAGCCAATTGCATAAGCATCCGGAGTTGCACCAGTTAGATAGGAGAAAATTGAATAGGAAACAGGAGTCTTTCCTGCCTGGCCTCTGTCTTCGAGCAAGTTCGAGTTATCGTTGGAGTACTTGGAGTACTAAGCGATTTAAGTATGGGAAGTTTACTATCGGTTCTTTCATATGCTAACTTTGCCAATGCCCTTCCTTAGCAACTACGGGGTCTTCGGCATAAGGGGAGTGCATTCATGTGATATGATATTGGTCTAGTTTAGGCTGCTTTAAGTTTTCTTTCTCTCTGTTCATTGATTCATTGGCTATCAGAGATAAAAGGAATCCAGGACAGTCATCAGTCACACAACCTCTTCTTGTAATGCCTCTGGAATTGCAGCTTACTCCCCTTCTTGAGTAGACTAGAAGGAAGAGTTTTGGGCTTAAGGCATAATTGCTCTATTGCGGCTACCCTTGCTATGTCATCCGATGCTGTTCACAAAGCGGCTCTTACTATAGACCCGGCTATCTCCGAGTTGAAATCGAACCCAGCCCCAGGTTTCCGTCCATCAATCCAGAGCTCAAGACAACCGCGATACTTAAATCGCTCAAATAGCCACCTTAGACGGACACAGCCATTAGAAGAAGAAACTGAAACTCGATGGAGTACCCTAAACCAGAGATCCTCGACAAAGAAAGTCTCGATTCGAGGAACGGAATACAGGTCCATGATAGAACACAGACCGGTAAGAGAAAAGAAAGTAAACATAGTCTTCATTGAACCGGAAGAACAATTCTATTTTCCGTCAACAAAGTAACGCTGTGCAAACTCATCTGATCCCTGTTTGGGACTTCTTCTTCATGTCACGAGCCGGATTCGAACCGGCGCTTTCCGGATGCATGGTCCGGATAGATACCTTTCTGATCGCGACTTTGGTAAGAACTTGTCAACGTGATAGATAGACTTCGTCTTACAGAAAAGATAAGAAAAGCGAAGCGGGAAGGGTCACAAAGAGCTTATTTAGGGCTCTGTTCCCGAGGCATACTCTTCTAGATAGAGAGGTGTCAGGCTAGCTTTCAAACAATGTCTGCAGAAAACATCTATCTAAATTCCCACACGTCCCCATTTTATTGGTCTTTTTTCTTGCACCAGGCTTGCTTTGCTTACCTAGGAAACAAGTAAAAAATAGGATATGCTTTCAAACTGGCCTGCGTAAGGCACTTTCAAAAGCTTGATCCCACTCCCGGCTAAATAACCTTCTTTCTTTACTCTCGTTCACGTTTACGGTACAGTCATTCTTTCTATATAGCAACTGCTTTACAACCTACTATGCCTAGAGCCTCATTTGAGTGTATGAAGCAGATTGGAAGGATGGGAGAGAACAATGAATGGTACTAGGCTTTCTACCAACGGTGAACCATAAATAGCTGAGATCGAGCCAGGTTAAACAGATCAAGGGAGATCAGAAATTCTCGTTCTGATCTCCTTTGATCTGCATAGTGCTTCATCCTCTCTCTCACCCTTTTTCTTGAACCTCTCTTACCAGTAACGGCACCTCTTTTCCAAACTTGGATATGATCCGGTGGGTTTCGCTGACAATACTACCTATTTCTTGGTGTTTCAGAAAGCCCCTCCTTTTCTTATGTTCGCAAAATCTACTAGCTCGTCCTATTTCCAAGAAGTGAGGGTCGGCTTGGAGGTAATAAAATAAGTAGATCCTGGTTTATTTCCTGGAGTAGGTTTTCCAGTTTCATTGAAGCAACTCCATTCGCTTTCATCTGTTCAACTAAGGCAGATAGTAGCATCTTCTTATGCCACCGCTCGTACGGTGCTCGTATGACCAGTTGTCCCTCTGTATCCAAGGAGATGAGTAGACCGAGAACTTGAAGTGGTCTTTCTTTTAATCCATTAGGGTTGCCTCGAGGAATGGCTCTGACCTCGTTGCCAGAGTCTCCCCCGTGCTTGTCCACTATAGGGTCTTAAGTAAGGTTGAGACTAGTTCACTTATGGTTTTATTCTCCTTACCTAGTAAGTTAGTAAGATTGGCCAGTAGTAGGTTGTGGTCTACCCGATCAAAGCATTTGACCACGTCTAGTTTCATAAGCTTATCGTTGGCAGGCCAACCTTTCAAGTCTCGAAAGAAAGATAGGGAGCCGCGTCGAGGGCGGAACCCGTGTGAGTAAGGCAGGAACTTCCCATCGGCGGACCGAGTCGAGAACCTTGGTTAGTGCAACCAAGACCAGCCTATCCCTTGTGGCGGGTGGAGTAATCGGTCGGAGTTGGCCGGGCTTATTCCTCACGTTGAAAGATAATGGGAGCTTGGGCGGGCGCTCGGGTCCATTACAAGCGGTGGAAGAAGAGACTTCTAGTTACTGAACTTTTGGATCGGTTGAAGGGAGAAAGGAAAGAAAGAAACCTTTCCAACTTCCTAGGGCTTCTTAAGTAAGGAGCGAGTCCGAATCTACTTATTATACGTCATGCAGGCAGAACCCACTCCAGAAGCAGAAAAGGTAATTGTTCGGTTCTTCAAGCATCTAATAAGGAGAAGGACGCTGGACTCCCTAAGGAGAACAGAGGGAGCCCAAGTGGTCATAAGAGATCACGCTCGAGTGTAATGGAACATCTAATCGGCGAGATCCCGTCTCTTATGGTAGAGGCGAGGCAGAGGTTAGAGTCCTCGAAGGAGGAGCCCCCCCTCGGTAGAATGGAATATGGTAGAAAAGTGGAAGAAGACTGCGGTAGAGAATCGAGGACGCTTTACTCTAGTTAGAATAGAAATCAAAGCCGGGTTGATCGATGTTGAGATGGTGCATTAGATCTTCTATATAGATGATCACATTTCCGCGTGTGTGGGCATCTCTCTCTACCCCTTTTTTCTATAACTTTTGTGGTACTGGACTTCTGTAGGGTCGTGTCCACCCTAAGTTTCCCTGTTATTTTTCTTCCTCCTATAAGAAGCTGTCTACTTCCTTTGGTGTGAAAGCTCTACTCCGACGCCACTCCCGCTTCCCCACTTGCATGACCAGCAAAAGAAGATTTCTTTTAGGGATCCTTACTCGGGGGGATCAACAAGGGGGTGTGAAGGCTTACGTAAACAACTCAACTTCTTTTTCAGGCTACCATTCTACTCTTTACTTTTCTCCTTTCCCTACGCATGCATACTCTAAAAAAGCACTCAACCCACATGGAATTAGTAAGGTGGAGGCAGAAAGTTGTATTCATCTCTTTTTCCCGGAAAAGTATACTTGTGAGGAAATCAAAACCAAGAGGGCGGCATCGCTTCGCGCCTTGTTTTTCTGGTAAGGAAAGTCCTATCCTAGCAATAAGTGATGAAAGTAGTACCCAAGCCATTCGTTGGTCTTTGACCCCTGTAATAATAGTTGTCCCGAGCTGTATGAAAAAAATAGCTATCCTTCCGCCAACCTAAATGAATGGAAAACTTACTATCTCTATCTATATCTCTTTATTCAAGTACCGATCTTATTTCCCCATAAGAAGGGCTCCAAAGAGCATATTTGAATATATAGAAGAGAGAGAAAACACAAAAAAAACAGGAATTGTCAACCGCTATCGAGTTCACTGCTTTAGAGAGGGTGCGCAGGGTATCGTCCCTATCTCCTCGTGCCCTAGGCTTATGTATGTGAAAAAGCAAACAATGAAATTTGGTGGAAATTTGATTCTCATCCGTGAGGCCCCAAGTGCTACTTCTCAGGGTAAAGGCAAGACAGCTTGAAAGGTGGAAGCTCTCTATAGTGTCAGTGCGAGTGGAATAGGTTCGATCGATATTACTTCGGCGGTAGTATTGTTTGATCCGTTGAGGAGGATTTTCTTTTCACTAACTAAAAAGTCTTTTTCTTCTATCAAGCAATGTCTCAGTTCCTTTGATTGAACACGTGGATGGAGTAGTTCACTCTGGTTTGAGAAATAGTGTTAGGGCATTTAGTACCAGAACTTAAGAACTGGGGGAAGACCTTATAAAGGACTATCAACGCGAGTACATGCACATTAATAACATAGGTTAACATTCAAGAAAGTGAGATGAGTTACTTTATGTTGGAAAGGAGTAAAAATAAGAGAAACATGCATACATTAGTATGAAAAAAAGGACATCGATATATGGGTAACATAGGCCTCCTCCCGTTCATTAGTCTTGGGTGGGATGCTAGTGGGGGCTGAGCATAAGGCCAGGCTCTTTGTCTTCACTTCCTATCCGTTTTATACTGTATGAGCCGAGCTTTACGTCCTACTAATTTAGTCTTTTCCGATCAGATGCTATTCCTACTTCCAATTTTCTACTTTTCTGTATTTAACTTCTGGTAAGTATCATCGGTCTTATGGAAAGAGAAGGCATATAATCGATTCTTTGACCGGCTTTGGTCGAGCAACCGCTACATTTCTTGAACGGCAACTGCCTACATAACTTGTCTTCCTCTTTTCAAGGAAGTAAGTATCAGACCCTATGTAGTTCTCGGCCCCTTTTGTTAGACCAGTTCCTTTCGGTGCGGAGTTCCTTACTGCCCCGGTACTGTACTGAAGTGGCTTCTTCACTCCAGCACATAAGTATTCTGGTGAGCCCGATTTGTTAAATGTGGGCCCTCTGTATCCGGATAGAGACCTCTTTCGTGACTTTGGTTACGCAGTTCAAGACAAGAAGAGAGGCAACCCCTCTACATCTGTGAGTTCAAGGGGCAACCTTATTTAGTATTCGCACCGGACGGATGACGGATAACTTAACTACAATTACCGTCATCCCTGCGGATGTTGTTTTTGATGGTAGACCTGAAAATGCTGCTAAGTCCCCTTGCCGGCCCCCTTTGTTTGCCGCCCTTCTCTGCTTCCTCGAACAGAGATATTAGCGACATAAATAGGGTCACAAATCAACCCTTCAATCCATCTCTTGAGCCAACTAAGCTCAGGAAATTGGATCAAAAGAAAAAGAAAGGAAGATAATGAATACAAGGCCTATCTCTCAAAGAGATAGGCCTTTTAATTCATAAATATTTCATATATTCCTTCCTTTTATTTATTGTTTGTAGTTTCTTTGATAGCTGGAAGTTCTCCAAAAGTATGAAAGGCTGGAGGGCTTTGTACCAACCATTCTAGTGTGGTTGGATTCTGTTCAACAGCCCAAGGACTTTCCGCACATCTTTTGTTCTTTCCACT
>WNGA01003008.1_pt1 | contig 25471 bp, 23 predicted proteins | sample 5400061 | NCBI WGS metagenome assembly WNGA01 (sample SAMN13153366, study PRJNA577476) | soil metagenome | isolation source: 100 cm soil or saprolite under grassland replicate 2 | place: USA:California | collected 2016-06-15 | reverse complement strand
CGCCGAGCCCGACATCCAGGCGCAGATGACGACCCTGTTCGAACTGCGTCGCGATATGGAGCGGGCGGCTGACCTCGTGAATGGCATCGAGGTGGCGCGCAGCCAGATCGAAGGGCTGGCGAGGTTCGTCGATGACGCGACGATCAAAAAGGCCGCCGATGAGCTCGATCAGAAGCTGATCGCGGTCGAGGAGAATCTCGTCGAACTGCAGGTGAGACCGCGGGGGGGATCCAAGCTCGCGAGGAAGCTCTCGTACCTGGCGAGCCAATTAGCGAGTAGTGACTTCAAGCCGACCAACCAGCAACTGGAAGTTCAGAAGCTGCTCGAGGAACGCCTCGCGACCTGGCAGGGACAGTTCGATGCGCTTCGCGCACGCGATCTGCCTGCGTTGAACGAGTTGCTGCGGCAGCGCAAGGTACCGCACATCGTCACGACGCAGGCGCGATAATCACCGTTGCTGTTTTCGCGGAACTAAAGTTCCGCGCGGGACTTTAACCGAATAAATCACAGGTCGCTTGTCGCTACACACCATTTGCGACGAGAAACCGGGTTCCGCATGCCGGAAAAACGCGGCTTCGGCGCGCGACTTCTTAAAAAAGCGTGTTGGGGTGGCGCATAGGCGTGTCGCCCCCATCCCCAACACGGTGTTACTCGCCTGCGCTCGCGTTTTTCGTGAAGAGTGACGGCGTGCTCCACACGGTTTTCGTCGCAAACGGCGTGCAGCGACGACGCGTTCATTACAATTCAGATAGACGGCCGCTACATACGAAACTAGGACGTGCGCGGCGCGTGGCGTTCAGTCCGCGAACTCAGTGCGTAGGTAGCGGGCCTTTACTTCGGTTATTCATGAACGACCTTTTCGCGGCGGCCCGCTTCGTGGAGAAAATCGTGCGGAGCACGCTGCTCACGCGCTTCCGAAAAACGTGCCGAAGCGACGGCTGGCCGGAGCGGTCGTGTCACCCTAGCAGCGCAACCCGATACGAGGCAGTGCCGCTAACTATCGTGCTGGTGGCGACCGCCCGGAGCGCAGGCATGTTTTTCCAGCGTGCGGAGCCCGATTTTCGGAGCGAGCGGGTCGCCGCAATCGCCAGGTTCATGAATAGTCCAGATTTATTCCCGCGAACAGCGGTACGCAACCGCGACTCCGACTTGGCGTTCTCTTTGGTTACTTTGGCTGCCGGTTCACGCTCGAAAGGAACTGCGCCGCGCCCATCGTCAGCATGCCGCCGTCAGTCGACAGGGTCAGCATGTTCATCCCGGTGGCCTGCCAGCGGGCGGTATCGTCTGGCCTGCGGATCGGAAGCGTGTAGATCAGGTTCTTCTCGCGGCAGGTCGAGAACACCTTTTCTATTGCAGCTAATACGTCCGGGTGGTTCATCTGACCGGCGTGACCCAGGCTGAACGACAGATCTCCTGTTCCGACGAGGCAACCGTCGATGCCCGGTTCCGACAGAATCTCGTTTCTCTTCTCAACGCCAGCGCTGGTTTCGATCTGGACCATCAGCAGAACGTTCCGGTTGCGTTCGTTGATGAAGGCCGCCACGTCCGGGGGTGGCTTGTAATCACTGTGCCCGGCGAATGTCGTCAAGCCCCGCTGCCCCTCGGGGGAATAGCGGGCATACCGGACGAGTTCTTCACACTGCTGTCGCCTTTCCACCCGAGGCAGCACGATCCCTTCTGCGCCGGCGTCGAGCGCGCGAGTCACAAGAGTGTACTGAACTTCTGAGACCCGAACGAGCGGAGCCATGCCCAGGGCCCGCGCGATCAGAATGGTCTCGCGGGCGCGGGTCTGATCGAGCGAGCCGTGCTCCATGTCGATGATCAGATAGTCGAAGCCGATGCCGGCGAAGAACTGCACGACATCGCCACCCGAAAGAAAAAGCAGAAACGTGCCGGTGCACAACTCTCCACTCTTCAGGCGTTCCTTGAGGGATCGTTTCATGATGAGGTCAGGATCGCGCGTGTGGTGCCGGTGGATCCCACACCCGCCGGAAGACGCGCCGCCAGTTATCGCCCAGAATCTTGCGCACGGTGCTCTCGTCATACCCGTGACGCAACATGGCCTCCGTCACTGCAGGGAAGTCGGACTGGTGCATGAAGCCGGCGATGTTGTGGGTTTCGTACGTCATCCCCTGGCTGACCTGAGGGTACAGCCGTCCGGTGACCGCCCGCCACCAGACGCCGTCAGTGGGGTCGAGGAATATGTCGGTTCCAATGCCCACATGATCCGGCCCCACCAGATTCAGCATGTAATCGATCTGGCGCAGGTAGTCGTCGAGACCAGGATGCCGGCCATCCGACGTGTCGCCGACAAAGGCCGAGAATGTTGCGAGGCCAACGACGCCGCCCTTCGTCGCGCAGGCGCGAATCTGTTCGTCAGAAATGTTTCGCGGGTTCTCCTGCAGCGCGCGCGGATTGGAATGCGAAAAGATCACCGGATTGTCGGACGCCTCGATCGCTTCGAGGCTCGCGCGGCGACCCACGTGACTCAGGTCGATCAGCATGCCGATCCGGTTCATCTCCTGGACGGCTTGCACGCCCAGGCTTGTCAGCCCACCATCCGACGATTCAAGGGCGCCGGCCGCAAGCGCATTACTCTCGTTGTAGGTCAGCTGAATAATTCGGATTCCGAGGCGGTGGAACACGCGGACCAGGTGCACGTTTCGGCCGAGAGGACTCCCGCCCTGAAAGCCAAGGATGATGCCCAGCTTGCCCTCGGCCTTGGCGCGATCCAGATCGGCGTCTCGTTCAACCAGCAGCGTGCGATCCGGAAACTGCTCGAGAAGCCAGTAGAACTGAATGATCTTGTTGATGGCCGTAAGTGTCTCGTCACTGTGGCTGGTGACAGTCCAGTTGCAGCCGCTGATGCCGGCGGCGAGAAGATCCTCGACGACCCTGCCGGACGGCGGCGCGACGACCAGACCGTCTATCACCACTGTGCTCTGGTAGACGGCCGGTGCAGCGGCTCGAGTATCGCGTGCAAGATGTTTTTCGTCGCGCATAACGACGGTCAGACGACGGCGCCGCCGGCTGGCGTGTCGAACTGTATCGGTTTGATCTGGCGGGCGAGCAACACGAAGATCCAATATCCAATCAGCGGCAAAATGCCGGCAATGACAAACGGGACCGTGAAGGATCCGTAGATATCGACCAACTTCCCGGTCACGAACATGAAAATGATTGCGCCGACGCCGCCACCAAACGCGGTAATCCCGTAGACCGTGCCGACAAAGCGAGGCGCCACGATGTCTCCGGGGATCGTCTGGGTCGTCGTCGCCCAGCCGCCATGCCCAAGCGTCGCGATGCTGATCAGGAGCACGAAGCCGAGCGGCGTGGAGGCCATGATCGCCGGGATGCTCGCGGCCATACACAATGCGCTGGCGAGCATGACGACTTTGCGTGCCCGATCCAGCGTCCAGCCGCGTTTCATGAAAAGCGACGACAGCCAGCCGCCGCCCACCTTGCCAATGTCGAACGTCAGAAACGGGATGATCAGGAGGAACCCGATGTTCATGAGAGAGACGTCACGATAATCCTTCAAGTAGATGGGCAGCCACGTGAAGTAGAACCATCCGGACGGCTCCTCGAGAAACCGTGCCGCGGCAACTGCGAGAACGAGTCTGTGCCTGAGAAAGAAGGACCATCCGACTCTCTGTTCCGGAGCCAGCGCAGCCTGCTCTCCGCGATGCGCCAGGATGTGGACACGCTCCCGTTCGTCGAGTCGCGGATGGGTTTCCACTGGCCTGTATGACGCGAGCCAGAACGGGACCCAGATGAAACCCGGTACGGCGAGGACGACGAAGGCCGTCTGCCATCCGAAGCGTGTGATCGCATAGGCGGCAACAGCCGGTGTGATCATCGCGCCCACTGCAGAACCGCTTTGAAAAATGCCGACGGCAGTGGCACGTTCATTCGGCGGAAACCATTCGGCGCACACTTTCGTTCCGGCTGGAAAGTTGACGGACTCGGCGAGGCCAAGCAAGAACCGAAAGATGCTGAATTGCGCGACGCTTCGGCCAAAGGCCATCAGCCCGGTCACCAGGCCCCACACCACGACGGCGAGCGTCATTCCTCTTCGCGCCCCGACGCGATCGACAAACAGCCCGGCGAACAGTTGGCCAACGGTATAGGCCGCGAGAAACGCATTCGCAATGAGGGCAATGTCTGTATTACTGAAGTGGTATTGAGCTGCGAGGACTGGAGCGGCAATCGACAGCAGCTGGCGGTCCATGTAGTTGTCCACGGTAATGATGAACAACAGAAAACAGATGACCCATCGATAGCGGCCCAATCGGGCTGCAGGATAAACGTCGATGGCGCTGGCCGGCTGGGCGCTATTCACCGTGGCCGATCGGAGTTGGGGCGGCCCGCCTGTCATGCGAGACTGGCGCAACCCAGAGCTATTCACTGGCTGGGTCGCGCTTGTTGCATCGCCTTGCGCATGGCCGCGACGCCAATGTCAGCCTTCCTCTCGTAAATCATCTTGCCGTGCTGAATCACTTTCTCTTTGTCCGCCAGACTGATGCCGTTGATGGTCAACTTGTTCGCTTTGGCGCGCTGTTCGTAGCGGATCCCCTTCGGATCCCAGGCCATCATTTCTGCGCTGATGAAGTATTCATCGTGGATGCCATCGAGAGTGGTGCTTTTTTCATCAATGCCGACGCTCTTGACGACTTTTCGTGCCTCGTCGTTCGCGTAAAACTCGGTGACGGCATGGGCAATGGCGCCTTTCCCTCCCCACTTGGCATTCAGCGCCTCTGCCACTTCCTGCATCGGCTGGATATTTCCGCCACTGTCTCCCAGCAGGAAAATGTGCTTGAACCCCTGGCTTCTGAGGCTGTCAGCCATGTCGGACAGCAGCGCTTTGTATGTCGCGGCCGACAAGAATACGGTCCCAGCTTCTTCGACCGGGTCAACCTTGTTCGGGTCTCCCGGTTCCAATGTCACGATCGGCGCAATCAACGCATCGCCCATCTTGCGAGCCATCAGTTCTCCGATCCCTTGCAAGATGTAGTTGTGCTTACCGGTGGGGATCCACGGCCCGTTTTGCTCGATGCCGCCGGTGAGAACGAGCGCATTGGTTTTTCCCGCCTTGATCGCATCGCGCACTTCCATGTAGGTCAACTCTTCAATCCACACAGAATCCACCGCTTCGATCGGCGTCGGGGCAGCCAGCCTCTCGGCTCGCGCGGCGGCGGCCGCGGCTCGCTGCTCCGGCGTCTGCTGTGCGTTAGGCTGCTGAGCGCTCAGTCCAATTGCTAAAACACACAACAAGCCGGCCAGAGACGCTGTGTTGAACTTCATGGTTGCTTCTCCTTGATCACGCGACAGGGCATTCCCGTGGACATTCTACGTCGATAGGCGCAGCCAGCTATGGCGATCCGCGCATTCTCGCTACCAACGTCGTGCCGCAGTAGTCCCCACTAAACCCGAAGCTCACTTGTTCGGAGCGCCAACGGCGTCAAGAAGCTCGAACAATGCCAATTTCGGCCCAGACAATCGAATCACCTCGATGCTACGATTCTCAACACAAGTGAATTGAGGGGTGAAGATGCCTTCATGAGGCTGCGCGACGCAATCGACATGCTCGCCGACAGCCACGTCGAAGCGCTCGGCCCGACACTGTGGGCCGATCTCGGATGCGGGGATGGCACGTTCACCCTCGCGCTCGCGGATCTGCTGGCCTCGGGAAGCGCCATTCACGCCATAGATCGCGACGCGGGGATCCTCCGAAGGATCCCTGCGGCGCATAAGGGTGTCCGCATCACGACACACCATGGAGATTTCACAAGCCAGACGTGGCCATTCGCCGGTCTCGATGGCATTCTCATGGCCAACTCGCTGCACTATGTCGAGGACCAGGCGGCGTTCATTTCAGTATGCGAACGTCACATGAAATCGCGGCGCCGCTTTCTCATCGTCGAATACGATACGAGCCACGCCAGTCGATGGCTGCCATATCCGGTGAGCCAGTCGAGATTGACGGGTTTGTTCGAACGCGCTGGCTATTCGTCGATTACGGTGTTGCGTTCACGACCATCAGTGTACCGGCGTGCTCCACTTTATTCGGCCGCCATCGGCTTCTCCTGAACCCAGCAGTGATGTGTCTGACCTCGATGCGCATCCGAAGGTGCAGGGATCAGCGGTAGTCGTGGAGAATGTCGTCGTGGAAAAGACCGTGGCCGGAGGAACGAACAAACGCGGGACGATCTCGCCGCTCGCGGGCAAGCCCGCTCCGAAGGCGATCCTCGTCGATCTGGCTCGGCTCGAACGAGCATATGACGAGCGCAAGCCCGACATCGACGACCCGAGTCAGCTCGTGAGCTTCGGCACCAGCGGGCACCGCGGCTCGCCGTTTCAGGGCTCGTTCACCGATAGCCACATCGCGGCGATCACGCAGGCAATCTGCGACTACCGGCGCGCGCAAGGCGTCGACGGCCCCCTCTATATGGGCAAGGACACACACGCGCTGTCCGAGCCCGCCCAGCGCACCGCCCTCGAAGTGCTGGCGGCAAACGGCGTCGAGACCGTGATCCAGCGTGACGCGGGCGTCACGCCAACGCCTGTCATCTCATGGGCAATCCTCACGAACAACCGCGGTCTCAAGGCGCACCTCGCGGACGGCATCGTGATCACGCCCTCTCACAATCCGCCGGACGATGGCGGGTTCAAGTACAACCCGCCGCATGGCGGACCGGCAGACATCGATGTGACCGTGTGGGTTCAGACCCGCGCGAACGCGTTGCTGCGGGCCGGTCTTGCTGGCGTGAAACGCGTGCCGTTCACGACGGCCATCAAAGAGGCGACGACTCACCAGCAGGACTTTGTCCTCCCGTATGTCGAGGATCTGAAAAACGTCGTGGACATGGACGCGATCCGTGCCGCTGGCCTCACACTGGGCGTGGACCCACTCGGTGGCGCGGCGCGGCCGTACTGGGAGCCGATCAACTCCATCTACAAAACCAACATCACCGTCGTCAATCCAGCGATCGATCCGACCTTCTCGTTCATGACGGTGGATCACGACGGCAAGATCCGCATGGATCCTTCGAGTCCGTACGCGATGGCGCGCCTCGTCGAGCTGAAAGATCGGTTCCGAGTCGCATTCGCCAACGATCCCGACGCCGATCGACACGGCATCGTGACGCGCTCGACAGGACTGATGAACCCGAACCACTACCTGGCGGTCGCCATTCGCTACCTCCTCACGCACCGCCCACAGTGGCCAGGCCGTGTCGTGGTCGGCAAGACGCTCGTCAGCAGCAGTCTCATCGATCGGGTTGTCGAAAAACTCGGTCGCCGCCTCTACGAAGTGCCGGTGGGCTTCAAGTGGTTTGTGCCCGGCCTGTTCGACGGCTCGTGTTGCTTCGGCGGCGAGGAAAGCGCTGGGGCCAGCTTCCTCAGACGCGACGGCACCGTGTGGACTACCGACAAAGATGGCCCGATCATGGACCTGCTCGCGGCCGAAATCACTGCTCGCACAGGGAAGGATCCGGGGGAACACTACAAAGAGGTCGAAGCGGAGTTCGGCACCTCCTATTACACGCGTATCGACGCGCCGGCCACGCCGGAGCAAAGGGCCCGACTGCAGAAGCTGTCGCCGGACGATGTCAAGGAACAGACGCTCGCGGGCGAGCAAATCACTGCCAAGCTGACCACAGCGCCCGGTAATAGGGCGGCGATCGGCGGTCTGAAGATCGTAACGGCGAGCGGCTGGTTCGCGGCCCGCCCCTCGGGCACAGAGAACATCTACAAGATCTACGCGGAGAGCTTCAAGGGCGCGACGCACCTGGACGCTCTGGTGAGCGAGGCTCAGGCGCTCGTGAACACTGCGATCGGAGAACGTGCATGAGCGTGCCTTCGCGTTCTTCGCGCGGATGGGGAATGGGCTCGAGGAACGAGAGGCTGATGGTTCTTCGTCCTACTGGTGCAGCGGTCGCCACCTGCATCGCCGCCATGTGGAAGGTGGCGGTGACGCCGGTGGGAAGCGATCCGCAGTTGCGGGAGGCGGAAGTTTATGGATCACTTGACCAGCGCGTATGCGTTGTGTAGAAGGGCGTTCAAGAGAGATTCCAAAAGCCGGAGGAATCGACTGAGCCATCCAATCGCGGTATCCACAGGACAGTCACATCCATGAAGCTGAAGGGAGTTACCCCATGCATACCATCGGCAAGAAAAACAAGTACCTTGGCTTGCTCTTCATGAAAATCAATAAGGAATACTTCGCCTTGGGACGGGAAGGCATTCACAAGGTTTCGGCCCCCCATGTGGAGGAGCTGGCGAAGTATTCAGACAAACTCACTCACATGGTTTGTACTGGTGTGGATGGCCGCTACGACCAGATCACTATTATCGAGGCAGATAGCCTCGAAGAGATTCACGAAGCGGCAGTCGATTTCAAGTTGGGAGCTAAGGCGGCCTATATCGACATTACCGATGTTGTCATTGGCATAAAGGCGCCACCCCGCGGTAAGGCCTCAGCACCTAAATCCTCAGGCGCCTGAGTTGCCTGCGAAAATGTAACTTCGTAGCGCGATGGAGAATGCGACGATATGGTGGCAGGCGAGCGTGACGTCGGCGCGGTAACCGCATCCGCTCGCCTGTTTCTGTGCCTCGAAATATACCTGTCACACAAGCGGTTAGGCGGCATGGATTGTCGACATCAGCGTCGGAGGCCGGCAAGCTCGTTGGCAACTGCCGCCAGATTGTGGTCGTTCACGCGCTCGACGATTTCGAACCACTGTTGATTCACGGTATTCGGATACATGGCGCCGAGAATCGCCCCAGCAATGGAGGCCACTGAATCGCTGTCGCCGCCAACATTCGCCGCCAGGAGAATGGCATCTTCCGCCGAACGCATGACAGTGGCGAGTCCCAACGCCAACGGTACGATGGTCAGCGGCTGATTCGGAAAGCAGTGCGTGGCCACGTGCGCAGCTCGACGTACAGGTAACGACGCGAGGCGATCGTGGATGACGCGAATCGCGTTCGCGAAGGCCGGGTCAGCGCCGCCCGACCACTGGTTCTCGGCCCGCACCGCCGCCCGCTCGGCCAACTCCAGAACCCGACTCGAAGGCGCACCATCAATGGCCGCTGAAACCGCCGCAGCGGTCGCGGCCGCGGCGGCGATGGCGAGTGGACCGCCGTGGGTAGAAATTGATGCCTCACGGGCGCCGTTCACGAGTTGGTCCAAAGAGTCCGACCTAAAGAAGACGCCCACCGGCGCGACGCGAATCGCTGCTCCACACCCGTCGTGGATCTGTGATGTTCGTGTGGGATCACCCGCCTGATGAAATTCCCATAGCGACTTGACACCCGGGTGCACACATTTCGTGCAGTCCAACATTTCCCGGCCGACACCAACGTGCGACGCCGTCCGGTCGCGGAGGATGGCACGGGCAACGGCGAGCGTCCGCTCGGTGTCGTCCGTCGTTTCGCCGATCCGCCACTCCCGTTTCGAATTGCCGGCGTATCGGGGAATGATCGCGTTCGGAGTGCCTTCGAAGCCGCCGATACCGTGTCGATACCAACGGAGAATGTCCTTGCGCGACAACATCTCCGTCTGTTTGCCGATGGCATCGCCCGTCGCGATGCCCTTGAAGCAGCCCACGACGCGTTCCGCGATTGAATACGTCACGTTGAGATTGGACCGAACCGATTGCCCGCCTGACGCGTACCGCTCTCCTGCGGCACACGCGGGTCACGATACACCGAGCGCGAGGGCGCGCGTGAGCGGGAGATCAGCAACACCGCGAGTCGGCCGTGTGGCTCATCGCGAGACGCTGGGACGAACTGGGCGGCTATCGCGTAGCCAGCGAACTCGCGTGCGACGCGACCACCTGCCACTGCTGCTTTCGCTTGATGAACACGTCTGTGAATCGAATGCGGGCGCTGACAGGAACGCCGTTAAAGGTCGCGCCAACGCTCGTCCGGCCGCGCACGACGGCAGTGTCCCCGAACAGCGTCACCGCGACGTCGTCGATGACATTCGTGTCGAACCTGACCGCATCGAAGAATTCACCGAGGACGGTGCTGCGGCTAAGGATCGTCCCGTCCGCCTGCGTGACCGTCCATTCGGGCGCGAGAACGAGGTCCAGGAACGCACGATCGCGCTGAAGCCACGCACGAGCGAGGCCCTGTTCGAGATCGCGTAGGTCCTGTTCATCACGCGACGCGCGTGCACCGGTGAACGATGACGCGGCGGCCGTCCAAAAGTCCGCCGACGTGAGGACAGGCACGACCTCGAAATCCACGATGTCGCTCCACGCCGAGATCCACGGTTCCAGTGCGGCCGCGCCGTCAGCTTCCATCAGCTGGAAGCACCGTGCTCGTTCGCGCTCGATCCAGCTTGCGTGATACGTGACCCCTTCCGGTAACATCCTGCCGCGACGAATGAAACGCTCCTGCACTGGTTGGGCGTCCGCGTTGCGGAAATGCTCGATCACCATGAAGAGCATGGCGCGAAGTGAAGTATAGCGCTCCGAGCCGAGCTGGGTAGGCCACGTAAACACAACGCCGTTTATGGAGAGTAATCGGGTCCGTCGGCCGTCCCACCTATATAATACACAGCAATTTGGCCCTTAGCCCCGGCACTCGACTCGGACAGTACGAGGTCATCGCCCAACTTGGCGTCGGCGGCATGGGCGAAGTGTTTCGCGCGCGAGACACCAGGCTGAATCGCGACGTCGCTATCAAAGTCCTGCCGGACTCCTTTGCGAGTGACCCCGAACGGCTTGCCCGGCTCACACGCGAAGCGCAGACCCTCGCGTCCCTGAATCATCCCAACGTCGCCCACATTCACGGCCTTGAAGAATCTGGCGGTGTCCGTGCTCTCGTCATGGAACTGGTCGAGGGCGAGGATCTTTCGCAGCGGATCGCGCGCGGCCCTATGCCGTTCGATGAGGCGCTGCCGATCGCAAAGCAGATCGCGGACGCGCTCGAGGCGGCGCACGAGCACGGAATCATTCATCGCGATCTGAAACCCGCGAACATCCATGTGCGACCTGATGGCACGGTGAAGGTCCTGGACTTCGGCTTAGCGAAGGCAATGGAGCCGACGGGCGTCGCATCACCGAGCGCCTCGCAGTCCCCAACAATCACCACACCCGCGATGACCCAAGCTGGGATGATCCTTGGCACCGCCGCCTACATGAGCCCGGAGCAGGCGCGTGGACAGTCCGTTGATCGAAGAACCGACGTGTGGGCGTTCGGCTGCGTGCTGTTCGAGATGCTCGCGGGTCGTTCGGCGTTCGGCGGGGATACGTTGTCCGATACCCTGGCCTCAGTGTTGACGAGGGCGCCACACTGGACTGCTCTTCCGGCAGCTGTTCCCTCAGGTGTCACTCGGCTGATCCGACGCTGTCTCGAGAAAGATCTCAGGCGCCGACTCCGTGACATCGGCGACGCGCGCATCGAGATTGAGGATGCGTTGGAGGCACCGGCGCGCGAGAGTATCCCAGCCGCCAGCACTCGCGCCGTATCGCGACGCACGGCGATCGGCACGCTTGTTGGCGCAGCCGCGGGTGCCGCAGCTGTGGGCGTATTCACCCTCCGTGGGGGTCGTGCCGCCGGTGGACGCGATCTGATGCGCTTTTCGATCGCACTGCCCGCCGGACACTTCGTTACTTCGAGCTTTCTTAGCCGCATCGCGCTGTCACCGGACGGGACGCACATCGCGTGTAATGCCGTATTTCCAAACCAAATCAATGCGGAGCGAACGGCCGCGTCCCGTGGCGGGATCCTCATCCGGTCGATACGCGAGCTCGACTGGAAGCCGCTCGGTGAGGGGGTCAGCCCCGGGAGTCCGTTCTTTTCCCCGGATGGTCAGTGGGTCGGCGTCGTGCAAGCCGTCGAAGCGCAGCGGCTGCGCAAGTACGCTGTGAGCGGCGGCGCGCCGGCCACGCTCACCACCTTCTCGAACTCGCAGCCGAGTGGCGCGAGTTGGGCGTCGAACGATGTTATTTACTTCGTATCGTCCACACCCGGGGGCATCGTCCGCGTATCCGGGCAGGGCGGTGATCCAGTCGAAGTGTGTCCCATCGACTTTGCGAAAGGGGAGCGGACGCATCGCACGCCACATGCCCTTCCGGGCGGTAGCGCCGTCCTGTTTGCGGTAGCGACGAGCGAATCCGAGTCGTACGACGATGCTTCCATCGCCGTGTTCTCGGCGGATACGGGCCAGCGCAAAGTGCTCGTCGAGGGTGGACTCTATCCGCGCTACTCGCGCTCAGGCCACGTGGTGTACGGGCGGAACGGCACGCTGTTCGCCGTTCCGTTCGATGCTGATCGTCTGCAGGTCACTGGCCAGCCGTCTGCCGTGCTTGAGGGCGTGATGATGAGCCGCAATACGGGTGTTGCAAACTTCGACATCTCGGCCAGCGGCGATTTGCTCTACGTGCCCGGCAAGGCGGATGGGGGTGCGCGGACGCTGCACTGGGTCGATCGCTCCGGAAAGACCGAGAAGCTGCCGCTGCAGTCGCGGTCGTATCTGCATCCGCGGATCTCGCCGGATGGTCGGCGGCTCGCGATCGAGGTCGAAGGATCGAGTCACGACGTGTTCGTGTACGACTTTACCAGCGGCGTACTTACGAACCTTACTGCGGACGGCATCAGTCACTGGCCCGTCTGGTCCCCTGATGGAAAGCGTATCGGCTATCGCTCAGGTCCCATGGGGCGATTCCAATTGTTCCAGATGCCGTCGGATCGCAGCGGCCAAGCGCAGCGCCTGGACACGCCCGCGACATCGGCCAGCACGGAGTCGTATGATCCCTCCGGGCGTGCGATCGCATACACCGACATCACCTACGGTCGGCCGGCGAAAGTCATGGTCACATCGCTCGACGGCAGCATGCAGCCGCAGCCGCTCGACGATACCCGCTACGCACAGGGCTCGCCAAAGTTCTCGCCCGACGGGCGGTGGCTCGCTTACTGCACGAATGAGTCGGGGCGCCCGCAGGTCTACGTCAAGGGATTCCCCACCGGCGCGAAGATCCAGATCTCCAATGACGGTGGCAGCGACCCGGTGTGGCGGCGCGATGGCCGCGAGCTCTTCTACCGCGATGGTGACCGCATGATGGCGGTGCCACTCTCCGCGAGCGATATGTTCAACGCGGGTCGGCCAGAAGAATTGTGGCGCGGTCCGTATTCACATGGGATGAGCAGTTCCTGCGGAGCGCCCGGGTTGAGTTCCTCGAACTACGACGTGACGCCAGACGGCCAGCGGTTCCTGATGATCCAGGACGATGCCGTTGCTAAGACGAGCAGCGACAAGCTGGTGCTGGTTCTCGGCTTCGCGCAAGAGCTCGCTCGGCAGAGAGCGTAAAACACGAGCCGAGGTCGACGCTCGTTCCTGGGCGGCCCACGCCCTGCCTCTCAGCCCGCTCGCATCTCTCCTAACTGCACAGGCAAAAGCGTTGCAAATTCTGAAGGGAGGTTCGTCGCTTGCTCATTAAAGCAGGCGAGTGAAGTCCGATGGGCCGGACTGGAATCGAACCGGCCCCCGTACACCTGAGGGTTACTCTTGTGTAGTCGCCTACCGCCGACCGATTTTGCTGATTCCCGGATCAGAGTCGAGATCGGCGTTTAGCAGGAGCAACTCTTCAGCTCGCCGCTTTCTTCACGAGCGCACCGATCCTTGCCTCGTTGGCGTCGGTCAACTCCGTCAGAGCGAATGCGGTCGGCCACATGGCGCCTGCGTCGAGGTTCGCCTTGTCGCTGAAGCCGAACGTCGCGTACCGGGTCTTGAACTTCTGCGCGCTCTGAAAGAAGCAGACGACGTTTCCGTCCTTGGCATACGCGGGCATCCCGTACCAGGTCTTCGGCGAGAGGGCTGGCGCGCTCGCCTTGACTATCGCACGGAGCCGTTTGGCCATGGAGCGATCCGGCTCCGGCATCTCGGCGATCTTCGCGAGCACGGCGCTTTCTCCGTCCGCCTTGTCCGCGCCGCGGCGTGCTTCGACCGTCAGTTCGCGGGCGCGCTCCTTCATCGCGGCCCGTTCCTCGTCCGTGAATCCCCTGGACCGCTTCTTGTTCGCGGCGGGGTTGTGGGCAGCCTTCCGCGCCTGCTTCTTTGGGCTCATTGGACCTCCTTTTCGAGCACTCGAATCGGCGAAGCCCTCAAAAATGGAATTTCCATTTCACGCCGAATTCGTCCGTGGTGTTCAAGGGTTCATAGAAGCCGATTCGCTCCCGGGCAGTCACATGATTCACCGTAAACGTCACTGTTTGATCGTTCGCCGGCGAGGCGCTGACGTTCCAGTGCACGTAATACGGCTCCACCGACCAATGTCTGGTGACCTGATACTTCGCACTTGCCCGGAGCGCCCATCCTCCGGGCTGGGAGAACGAAACGTCGGTAAAGCCATCGATCGTAAAAGCCGGTGCGGTCGTCGTCGCGGGAACGTCGCTGCCGCCCAGTTTCGAGCCGCGGGTCTTCTGCCAACCGTGGAGCAGGCGCTCGAATTCCAGGTTGACGCTGAGCGCACTGTGCGACGCAACCCTGGTGCGTGCCGTCATGCCGACCGGCAGATAGAGATACTCATCGGTGCGGTATCCGGCGATGCCGGTGGTGCCGTTCGACAAATGGCGGACGCCCAGGCCGCCATAGGGTGACCACGCCCAAGTTCGGCCGACCAAGTCCTTGCCGGCGAGGGCGCGGGCTTCCAGATACCAGTCCCGATCGCCGGTCTCACTGCACGGCGACGCATCACCAAAGTCGAGCTCGTAGCCATTCGGCGAAGCGCTGTTGGGCGTGATCAGGTACGGCGAACACCAGCCAGTGTAGGTAACGCTGCCGATGGTGCCCCGCACATCGGCCTGGGCAAACCAGTGGCGGCGCTTGCCGAGCGACAGCGTGGCCGTGTATTCGCCTCCGACCTTCACGCCGTGGATCGATATGCCCTGCGCACCAGGTTCCGTGTAGGTGTAGCTGCCTATGCTGACGTTCACTTCATGTCCCGTTGGCGTGGCCAGGCTGGCATCGGTTTGCGCGAACGCGTGGGATGAAATCAGTGCTGCGACACCGGCAAGGAAGAGGATCTTCACGACCTTCGCGTTGCAGTGACGCTCGCGATCAGGCCAGCGTAGCCGCGGACGTGCAGGATCCGACGGGCGACCCGTTTGCGCGCCTTCGGGAATCATTGCGGCGTGTATCGCGAGCTAACGCCGAAACCGAGCGGTGCGTCCGCTGGAACTGGTGGGCATCGTCTACTTTGCCGTCACGGATGCGCGGATTGCCCAGGCTCGAGCAGTCAGCGAAATGGCCCCGTCGCCCCGCGTCGGGATGCGCTCGTGTAGACGGTCTCGCAGACGCGCTCGCGCGGTCTCGCGAAGCGACATTGCATAAGCGGGGGCTGGGCCTTGCCCGCCGAGGAACGGCTCCCAGTAATCATCGAAGTTCGCAAATGGCGTCGATATGTCGATGGCTTTTCCCTCGACATCTTCCAGTCCGGCGCTCGCGAAGAGCGTCTCGAGCGCGTCAGGGCGGCACAGAGGGAAACGGACGCCTTCATCCAGCGTTGCGGCGTCCGAGTCGAGCTCGACCGCCGCATCCCAGAAGAACCGCATCAGCTCCATTTCGCCGGCGTAATCCCAGACATAGGCTGCGATCGTGCCTTCCTTGCCGGTAACTCGCGCCATCTCAAGGACTGCTGCACGCGGATCCGGAACGAAGTTCAGGACCAATCCCGAGACCACCACGTCGACCGATGCCGCACCTAGCGGGATTGCCGTCGCGCTTCCTTGGTGAAGCGCCGCTCGGCCCGCGAGATTCTCAGTCGCGGCCTTAAGAAATCCTTCGGAAGGCTCGACGCCAGCAACCGAGCTGGGGAAACAGCGATCAATGATCGCCGCGCACAATGCGCCTGTACCACATCCCACGTCGAGCCACCTCCGCCCGGCCGGAATGTTCAACCACGAGAGAAATGGTGGCGCGACCTGACGGCTCCACCGGCCCACGTACTGCTCATATGCACTCCCGCGTTCCCAAGTGTCGGAGACATGGTTGCGGTCCATGGCTAGGCGCTTCTAAGTGTCGCATGACGCTACCGGCTGCATTCGGGTGGCCCAGGCGTATCCCGCCAGCGTTGCGTTGCGCGGTCCTGTGTCGTGGTGACGCCGCTGCCATCGAATTACGGCAGAACGGGCATCACACGTCGTATCGTAAGATGCGTTTCGTGTCCCATCCGCTTGCTCTTGCGCTGTTTTCAAATGCGTCCATGGCCGCCGAGGCCGCTGCGGCGCTTCATGCCCTCGGTATCAGCAGGGAACAGATCTCCGTCGTCGCACACAGTCGCGCCGACGCGCGGACCCTTGCTGACCGGATGGACGCGACGCCCGGCGTGGACCTTGAAGATTCGCGACCGGCGGCACGCTTAGGCGAGTTGGGCGGCCAAGTGCTCGCGGCAATCGCCTTGGTGATGCCAGGGATCGGGCCAATTGTTGCGGCAGGGCCGCTGGCGGCGGAGCTTGGGGAGGCGGCCGGACATGTGGCCGGCAGCCTCGCGTCGGTGCTCAAGTCCGCCGGTTTACCACAGGAACTCGCCGAAGCCCTGCAACGAGAGGTCGCGCAAGGCGCGGTGCTGTTGGGCGTCCACGTCGCGGCATCGGACGTCGATCGCGTACGTGATAGCCTGTCCGCCGCCGGCGCGACGCAGCTCGAGATGGTGACTTGGACGTGACCCAGAGCCGCGTCCCGATCTCGCCGGGCGAGCTTACTTGATCAGTCGCTGCCCCGAGCCCAGTATCGGATGCCTGCATCCCGTCCCGGGACGGCATCGCGTCGGCGAACGATCTGAGAGGCGGACCGGAGGTACGGTCTGCAGATCGGCGTTGCTGAGAACTAATCAACGCCGCTCGGCCGTCCCGCTCGTATAATCCACGCGCCTATCCCGCCCAGCAGGATGGTCCTCTATGAATCGCATCCTCGTCATCGGCGGCACCGGGAACGTCGGTCGCCAAGTTGTCGATCAACTGGCGGCATCGGGAGCACGGTTTCGCGCCATGGTCCGCAACCCGGGTGCGGCGGGTTTGCCACCACAGGTCGAGGTGGTGCGCGGGGATCTCACCCTTCCCGAGACCCTGGATCGCTGCCTACAAGATATCGATACGGTGTTCCTGGTGTGGGTGGCGCCGCCGGCCGCTGTGGCGGGCGCGCTGGAGCGAATCGCGAACCACGCACCGCGCATCGTGTTCCTCACGGCTCCTTTCAAAACGCCGCACCCATTCTTCCAGCAGCGCAATCCTTCCAGAGACGTGGCCGAGCGCATCGAGCGACTGATCGAAACGTCAGGAGCGCAGTGGACGTTCCTGCGGGCCGGCATGTTCGCAGGAAACGCCCGGCATTTCTGGGGACCGCACATTCGCGCCGGCGACGTCGTGCGCTGGCCGTACCTCGACGCGCCAACGGCTCCGACCGATGAGCGGGACCTGGCCGCGGTCGCGGTCCGCGCGTTGTGCGAAGACGGGCACACTGGCGCCGAGTATGTTGTGACCGGGCCGCAATCGCTGACGCAGGCCGAGCAGGTGCACACCATCGGACGCGCGATCGGGCGGTCACTCCACGTCGAAGAGATGTCGCCAGACGAGGCGCGGTCTGAGTTGCTTCCGGTCCTCGGTTCGTCGACCGTGGTGAATATGCTGCTCAACGCTTGGGCTGCCGCCATCGGTCAACCAGCGTATGTGACATCCACGTGTGCGGAGCTTACGGGAGCACCGCCACGGACCTTCCTCGAATGGGCCACTGACCACGCCGCGGAGTTCCGGACGTAGACGGCGACTCGCAAGAACAGGGCGCGCTTCATCGAGTCCATCCTCTGCGCGTCTGGCAAAAGAGTAGTCGCCAATAGGTTTGCGGATCCAGCCGCGGGCGGTTCGGGAGCGGCTGCGGCGTTGATCGCGAGTCAACCCACGCCGACTTGATCCTGGTTCCTTCTTCTTGCGACTATCGGCACGTCTCGACGTTCCCTGCGTTCTGGAGGTGTATGTGGTCGTCGCGTCGTCTCGCGCGAGCGCATTGCGCTATGAGGCGCCGCTCGTCCTCGCACTTACGGCTCTCCTCACCATCGTCTCGCTCGTGCCTCCGGGCCGCGCGGCCGTAGCAGCAGGCGTGGCGGCGTTTGTGCTGACCGTCGTCGCGTGGAAGCGCCGTGCGCACGGAGCGAGCTCCCTCGGTCTTCTGTTCGTCGCGTGCCTTGCGCTTGCTTTGGCAGGGTTCGGCCCGCAGCAGGCGGTGTTCGGGCTGGCGTTCGCCCTCTACGGCGTGGTCGCCTCCCGCGTGCCCTGGTTCCGCGAAGCAACCCGTTGGCTCACCATCGGCCGCCGAGATAGTCGCATCATGGCTTTGGGGGTTGCCTTTGCTGTGATCTCAGGTGCGACGCTGCTCCTGTGGTACATCACCGCCCCACCCCGACGTCACCGATCTGGTTCGGATGTTCATCCCCAACTGGCCACTCTGGCTGCTTGTACCTGCCGCTCTCGTGTTCTCGGTCGTGAATGCAGCAGTCGAGGAAGCCGCGTACCGCGGCGTGGTGCTCGATGCGCTCGACAAAGCGCGGATCACAGCTCGCGCGGCGTTGGTCCTGCAGGCGGTCGCCTTTGCAGCGTTGCATTTCCGGGCGGGTTTCCCGCGCGGCCTGGTCGGCGTCGGGCTGACGTTCGTGTATGGCTTGGTGCTCGGTGAGTTACGCCGCCGCGCCGACGCTTGCTAACCTTTCTCGATGGTCTGCGTATTATATCTACAAACGCGAAGAGTTCATGAAAGGCGCAAACGTGGGAGGTTTCGAAGAGCTCATCCTCCTGGCGGTGGAGGCACTTGGTGACAACGCGTACGGTGTCACCGTTCAAGAACTGGCCGAACAGAATGCCAAACGGGCGGTCTCCCTGGGCGCGGTGTACGCGGCGCTCGATCGACTTGAAACGAAAAAGTTCCTCAAGTCGCGAGTCGAAGCCGGCGGCGACTACCGCGGAGGCCGGAGCCGACGGCACTTCGTGACGACTGCCGAGGGTCGGGCGGCGCTTGCGGAGATCAAGTGTCAGCGTGACGCCATGTGGCGTCTGATCGCGTCGGCGTCACGGCGACGTACATGAAGCGGTTATTCCGATGGCTGCTCGGTGGACGTGGGCAGGAAGCCGTTGACGACCTCCTCGATTTGTTCGACCGTCGCGTTGCGAAGGTGGGCCGTAGACGCGCGCGGCTGCGTCTGGCGCTTGATGTGGCCAGTTTCGTCAGTTTGGGCATTCAACAGCGGAGCCGCCTCATGATCGCGTCCATCCTCAGGATTGCTCACGGTCTCCTACCGGGATTATCCGGTGACCTCGGTTATGCCGCGCGCGTGCTGCGCAAATCGCCAGCGTTCTCGCTGGCCGCCATTCTCATCCTGACGTTGGGTATTGGCGCGACGACGGCTGTCTTTACGGTCGTCAATGCCATCGTGCTGGTCCCCACGGCGGCAGACAACACGGGTGCGGTCGGCATCTACTCGGGCAATACGACGAAGCCGGGAGTTTATCGACCGTTCTCGTACCTCGAGTACCAACAAATCCGGGCAGCCGGCCCTCCGTTCGTCGACGTCATGGCCTACACGTTTATTCGACCAGGAGTGACGGCCGGTGGCGATACACGACGAACCAATGCCGTCGTCGCAACCTCCAACTACTTCTCGATCTTCGACACGCAACTCGCTCTCGGCCGCGAATTCTCGGCTGATGAGGAGCGTCCAGGCAGCGATATTCGAGTGGTCATTGTGAATTACGCGTATTGGCAGCGCGCGGGCGGCACGTCGGCCATTCTTGAATCGAAGGTGCGCCTTAACGGTCTCGACTATGCGATCGTCGGCGTCGCTCCGAAGAATTTCGCGGGGATCCTGTCGGTGATCACGCCCGAATTCTGGCTGCCGACTGGAGTGTTCGAGCGGTTGCCACACGAGGTGATCCGCGAGAGCCGAGCAGAACGTTTGGCCGATCCCACCGTGCGCAGACTGATGCTTGTGGGCCGTTTGCAGCACGGCTTGACGACGGCAACGGCAGCGCCGCTCTTGGACTCAATGAGCGCCAGACTCGCCGCGAAGGATCCGGCCTCCAACCGCGGCCAGACGTTGACGGTGCAGAAGCTGTCTCGCGTAAACATCAGCAGCCGCCCCGCCTCCGATGGCCCTGTGGCCGCCATCTCGGCGCTGGTGATGGGCATGGCATCGCTCGTCCTGCTGCTCGCGTGTCTCAATCTGGCCAACATGCTACTCGCGCGCGCGACCTCGCGTCGTCGCGAGATTGCGGTGCGCATGGCTGTTGGCGCCGGGCGGCTCCGGATCGTCCGGCAGCTCATTCTTGAAAGTTTGCTGCTCGCGCTGCTTGGCGGTGCCGCTGGTCTGCTACTCGCGTCGTTCGCGACGCGTGTATTGATGGCAAGCGCCGGCACGATGCTTCCTTTTCAACTTGCCTTCGATGGCACGCCCGACTGGCGTGTCCTGGCCGCAACCATCGTGTTCTGCGTGATTAGCACGTTATCCGCAGGACTCGGTCCCGCGTGGCGCGCGTCTTGCCCTGATCTCGTGACTAGTCTTAAAGCTCAGACATCGTCATTGACGATCGGTCGTCGACGTGTTTCGGTGCGGAACGCGTTGGTCGTATCGCAGGTCGCCGTGTGTCTGGCGCTGCTCGTGTCCGCGGGCCTCTTCGTTCGAGCGGCGCGATTGGCGGCGAACGACAATCCGGGGTTCGCCACTGACCGTGGGATTCTGATCCATATCGACCCGAGTCTGACGGGGTACGACGAGCTCAGATCACGCACGGCGATCGCCCGTGTGATGGACAGCCTGCGTGCTCTTCCGGGGGTCGAATCGGCGAGTCTCGGGAGCATTGTGGCTTTTGGCGACGAGCGTGACGGCCGCGGCGTTCTTCGCGCGGATTCCCGGCCCGACAGTGAGCCCGTTGGCGCGACGTACACCGTCATCGGTGCGGACTATTTCGAGACGCTGGGCGTGCCGATCGTGCAGGGGCGCGGGTTCTCAACCGTGGAGGAGTCGTCGGCGGTTGGCGTGCGATCCGCCGTCATCGATCAACCGCTCGCGGCGTTGCTCTTTGGCAACGCACCACCAGTCGGCCAGATGATTCGATTGGCGGGCGACGAGGACCAGAGTCCTACGATGCAGATCGTTGGGGTCGTGGCCGGTGTCCGCAACTCGATTTCCGATCCGGCTCCAGGGGCGCACGTCTACGTGCCGTTTGGTCAGACATTCGCAAGTGGGCAGTACCTGCACCTGCGAATTCGCCCTGGTGCTGAACCCGGAGCGTTTCTCGACGTCGTGCGGCAGACGATGACGCGCGTGGATCCGGATCTGCCGATCCTCAAGCTCAGGACGCTCGAGCAGTTTCTCGGTGATAGCCTGCCCCTCTGGTTGCTCGCGACGGCGGGGCAGCTCTTTTCAACCTTCGGAGTCGTCGCGCTGATCCTTGCCGTGGTCGGCGTCTACGGCCTGCGCGCATACGTCGTGTCCTGTCGCACACACGAAATCGCCATCAGGCTTGCTCTCGGTGCGACTCCGCGCGACGTGCTGTGGATGATCGTCGGCGAAGGCGTCGCGCTCACCAGTGTCGGCCTCTTGATCGGTGTCGCGATCGCCTGGTGTGTGGCGCGCGTAGTGAGCGTGATTCTTTTTGGCGTCAGCCCAACGGATCCGCTCGTGTTTGCGACCGCGATTTGCATTCTCGCATCTGCTGCGCTCATCGCCTCATATGTGCCAGCCCGGGGGGTCACGAGCTTGGCGCCGACCGAGGCGTTGCGCATCGACTGATCTGGCTCTCGCGAGATCATGCGATTGACATACATAGAACTACAATGTATAAGACTTCTACGTATGGACATGAGTAAGGACTTGGTTGCCGCTTCCGCCACGCCGCTCGTGCTCGCCATCCTTGCCGAAGGCGACAGTTACGGCTACGCCATCATCAAGCGAGTGACCGAGTTGTCAGGCGGGCACCTGCAGTGGACCGACGGCATGCTCTATCCCGTGCTGCACCGGCTCGAGCGCCAAGGTCATGTCGCGGCGAAGTGGTGCGCCTCCGAGAACGGCCGCAGGCGTAAGTACTACCGGATCACGAGAGAGGGCCGGGCGCAGCTCGCATCCCACCGGCAGCAGTGGCAGGCCGTGGACGGTACCCTGCGGAGTATCTGGATGAAGGCGTGCACGGCATGACGACCTTCGCCGATCGACCGCTCGAGGAGCAAATCGCGCAGTGGCGGGCGTACCTGCGCCGCCGGCAGGCCGTTCACGGCCCCGACGTGGAGGAGCTCGAGGGACATCTGCGCGACCAGCTGGTGGCGCTCACCGACGCAGGCCTGGCAGGCGATGAAGCTTTCTTAGTCGCGGTCAAGCGAATGGGCAGCCTCGATGCGCTGTCACGCGAGTTCGCACGCGCGCATTCCGAGCGGCTGTGGAAGCAATTGGTCATGGCGCCCGACGCTGAAAAGCCGGCCAACACAGGACGCGCCGAGATCCTCGTCGTCCTGTGCCTTGCCGTCGCCGCGGCACTGGCCGTTAAAGTGCCGGCGCTGTTCGGTCTTCGGCTCAGCCCTGATGAAGAACTGCCGCCTTTCTACGCCCGGAACGCCAGCCTGTTCGTCTTCCCGCTGCTCACCGTCTACTTCGTGTGGAAGCGCGGGTCGGACCTTGTACGCGGCCTCTGCCTCGCGCTGCCCTTCGCCGCCGGGGCCATTTTCGCCAACGTCTTCCCCTTCCACAATCCAGGACGGCTCGACAACTTCCCGGAGGGCAGCGACACTCAGCTGCTGACCGTTTTGCACCTGCCAATCGCCCTGTGGCTGGCCGTCGGCTTTGCGTACGTCCGAGGCCGCTGGTTCGACGATGGTGGGCGCATGAACTTCGTGCGGTTCTCGGGCGAGCTGGCGATTTACTACGTGCTCATCGCGCTCGGCGGGGGCGTCCTCACCGCCTTTACGGTGATGTTGTTCAAGGCCATCGAGATGAACCCTGAGTGGTTCATCGGCGGCTGGCTGATTCCGTGCGGGGCGGCAGGGGCCGTCATCATCGGATCCTGGCTCGTGGAGGCGAAGCAAAGTGTCATCGAGAACATGGCACCGGTGCTGACCAGGCTGTTCACGCCGCTGTTCACAATTCTGCTACTGGTGTTTCTGGCCACGATGGCGTGGACAGGCAGTCCCATCAACGTGAAGCGGGAGGTACTGATCGGCTTCGACCTGCTGCTGGTGCTGGTCGTCGGGCTGGTGCTCTACGCCGCCTCCGCACGCGACCCGCAGGCACCGCCCGACTTCTTCGACGGCCTGCAACTGCTGCTCGTGGTCAGCGCGCTCGTGGTCGATGGGGTGGCGCTCGCGGCGATCGCCGCCCGCATCTCCGAGTTTGGCTTCACTCCCAACCGAGTGGCAGCTCTTGGCGAGAATCTCATTCTGCTCGTCAACCTGGCGTGGTCGGCGTGGCTCTATGCGTGCTTCCTGCGTCACCGAGGCTCATTTGCCGACCTGGAACGATGGCAGATCGCCTATCTGCCCGTGTACTCCGTATGGGCGGCATTGGTGGTTGTCATGTTCCCGCCAGTGTTCGGCTACCGTTGATGCCCTCCTGAGCACCGCACCGGCGGATAGTCGCCAAGTGTTTACTGGACCGATCGATCTCGACACCCCGCTCGGATGGCGGTCCGCTTTCGCGTTTCCGCTGCAGACTCGCGAAAGCCGACGGGAAGTGTTCATCGGTGCGGCCCTTCTCCTGCTGCCAGTCGTCGGATGGTTGCTGAACATGGGGCATCGCGTTCAGATGGTCCACAACATGCAAAACGGCATGTGTCCATGGCCAGCCTGGCGCCACTATGGTCGTCTCCTCAAGTACGGCACGGTGACATTTCTGGGCATGGTCGAGTACGCCCTGCCGGCGATGGCGGTGGGCGTTCTGGCGTGGCGAAGAGGCTCGTGGGCACTCGCCCTCGTCGCCATCGGCCTGTGGCTCCTGGCGACGGTGGCAGTGCCCGGGTACATGTCGCACTACTGCCTGCGATTCGACGCCAGAGAAGTGTTCAATCCGGTCAAAGCGTTGCGGCGTGTTGCCCAGGGTGGACGAGCCTACTGGCATGCCTGGCTGATCGCGTTGGCGGCGTTAAGTGTTTCGTTTCTCGGGCTGCTTGGTTTCGGTGTGGGGTTCTTGGTGACCAGTGTTTGGTTTTGGCAGGTGGCGGGCTTCAGCTTCGCCACTGTATTCTCACAAAAGTTCGATCTACACCGCCCGGCCTCCAACGTCCGCACGCAGCCGCCGGCGCGACCGCCTGCCGTCGCGAGGCACGATCACTTACCGCGCCACGGCTGAAGCGCTGCCGACAGGCCGCTGCCGAAGTCATAAGAACGATTCGATATCTTGTGCGCAAAGCGGCAGCGGTTCGCGCTGATTAGCCGCCAAAGCGATCCGACGGGAAGCCACGTGCTTGACTTGTTTTTTTACGAGCATTTGTGCTACGAGTCGGCCACGCACGAAAAATCCGAGTCCTGGAACTCACTGGATTCCAGACATTCACGTATGAGGAACTGAAAGCTGCCGTCGATGCCGCCCACATCCTTGGAAAGAAGGTTGCGGTTCACTCGTACGGACCAGGAGGAGCTCGCGATGCCACGCACGCCGGGGCCGATACCATCGAACACGCGGTTGACATGGACGATGCAACCCTGGCGGAAATGGTGAAGCGAGGAACATTCTACGTGCCGACAATCGATCACAACCGGTGGTATCGCGACAACCTCAAGACGGCGACACCGGAGGACAAAGATCGCTTGAACGATTTCATCAATCGCAATCTCGAAACCGCCAAGCGGGCTGTCAAGGCAGGAGTGAAGTTCGCGATGGGAAGCGACGGCGGAGCGACCGCCCTACTTGGTGAAACAACGCAAGAACTCGCGTGGTTCGTGAAGGCGGGCATGACGCCAGACCAGGCGCTGGCCACGGCGACGACCAACGGTGCTGCGATGCTTGGAAAGGAAAACGAGCTCGGGAAGCTCGCTCCCGGATATCTTGCGGACATTGTCGCAGTGGACGGCGATCCCACGAAAGACATCAACGTCGTCATTCACAACGTGCAATGGGTGATGAAGGGCGGTGTTGTTCTGGTCGATAAGGCGCAGCCCAAGCGTAGTAACTGATCTGAATCCACTCGGTTGGCGTCGGAACCGGAAACGCCGGAATATTTTCGGCCATCCCTTAGCTGCGTAGCGCATGAAAAGCTGCCATTGGAGGAATGCGACTTGGCTGTTGCCAGTCACGCTCGTTTTGCTGGCGCCTGCTCGCGCACAGGATGGGTTTTCGGGTGTCGCGAAGGTGTGCGAAGACGTGCGGAACGAGCTGGCCGCACCCGGTCTCTCAGTGGCCGTGGCGATGAACGACAAACTTGTCTGGTCGTCCGGTTTCGGATTGGCCGACATCGAGAATGACGTTCCTGCCCGAGGCAACACCGTCTATCGCAT
>WNGA01003130.1_pt1 | contig 25474 bp, 24 predicted proteins | sample 5400061 | NCBI WGS metagenome assembly WNGA01 (sample SAMN13153366, study PRJNA577476) | soil metagenome | isolation source: 100 cm soil or saprolite under grassland replicate 2 | place: USA:California | collected 2016-06-15 | reverse complement strand
CCTTCGTGAAGAGGTGCAGCAGCTCGAGCTCGACGCGCTCGGGCGGGTTCGCCAGCAAGCCCGCGACCGCGTCGTTGAACGCCGCGAACTCCGGATCACTGTTGACGCTGTCGGCCGCGGGTCGGTCCGTGAACACACCCACACCGCGCACGACGCCGCTTGCCTCGTCTCCGAGGATCATCACGGTGTCGAGCGCCGGGTGGGCGGACAGGAACTCGGCTGCGAACGTCGAGTAGAGCCCGGCGACCTCGGCGTAGTGTCCCGGCTTGGCGTGAAGGGTGAACTCGGCGACGTACATCTCGTCCCTCTCGGTCGACTGAGCACGCATCCTACGAAGCGTCGACCACCATGACACTGTTCGCTACCGTGCCCCGTCGTGAAGGCCGTCATGTGCAAGGGCTACGGGCCACCCGAATCGCTCGTGGTCGAGGAGGTCGACGACCCGCGCGCGGGCGATCGTCAGGTCGTCGTCGACGTCATGGCGTGCGCAGTCAACTTTCCCGACGTCCTCATCATCCAGAACGTCCTCATCATCCAGAACCTGTACCAATTCCAGCCGCCACTCCCCTTCTCTCCGGGGGCCGAGATCGCCGGCGTCGTGAGCTCGATCGGTTCGGCGGTCGACGGAGTCCAGGTCGGCGATCGGATCTTCGCTTCGCCGGGTTGGGGTGGCCTCGCCGAGAAGATCGCGGTCGACGCGGGGTCGCTCATCCCGATCCCGGACGGCATCGACTTCGCCGCCGCGTCGTCGTTCTTGTACGCCTACGGCACCTCGCACTACGCACTGAAGGACCGCGGCGATCTGCAGCCCGGGGAGACGCTGGTCGTGCTGGGCGCGGCCGGCGGCGTGGGCCTCGCTGCCGTCGAGCTCGGGGCGCTGATGGGCGCGAACGTCATCGCGGCGGCGTCGAGCGACGACAAGCTCGAACTGTGCCGCGAGTACGGCGCATCGACAACGATCAACTACGCGACCGAAGACCTGAAGCTGCGCATTCGCGAGCTCACCGGCGGTGCCGGCGCCGACCTCGTCTACGACCCGGTCGGCGGTCCGTACAGCGAGCCGGCGCTGCGATCCACGGCCTGGGAAGGTCGGTTCCTCGTCATCGGCTTTGCGGCCGGCGACATCCCCGCGATTCCACTGAACCTCGCGCTGCTCAAGGGCTGCCAGATCGTCGGCGTCTTCTGGGGTGCGTTCGTCGGGCGGGAACCCGACCGACACCGTCGCAACGTCGAGGAGCTCGTCGACTGGTGGCGCACCGGGCGGCTTCGCCCGCACGTGTCGTCCACGTATCCGCTCGAACGAGCTGGCGAGGCGCTCCGCGAGCTCGTTGACCGCAAGGCCAAGGGCAAGGTCGTCGTCACGGTCGGCCACGGGTAGCTCGGCGCGGTTCGCCGCCGAGCGCGGCGGCGAGGCGCGCCGCCTGCGCGACGAGGTAGTCGCGCTCGGGAACGCTCACCGTGCCTGCGGCCGCGGCCCGGAACTCGTCGACGGCGGCCTCCCGATCGCCGGCCATCTCGTACAGGTGTCCCCGCACCGAGTGCACGCGGTGATGGTCGCCCAGCCGTTCCGCGACGCCGTCGAGCATCTCGAGGCCGGTCGCCGGGCCGTGGACCATCGCCACCGCGACGGCGCGGTTGAGCGACACCATCGGGTTCTGGGTGATGCGCTCCAACAGTTCGTAGAGCGCGAGGATCTCGGCCCAGTTCGTGTCTTCCTGACGCGCGGCCTGGTCGTGGACGGCGTTGATCGCGGCCTGCACCTGGTACTCCCCGATCGTTCCCTGGGCGAGCGCGTCGGTGATGAGCGCCACGCCCTCGGCGACGAGATCCTGGTCCCAGCGCGTGCGGTCCTGCTCGGCGAGCGGGACGAGCTCGCCGTCGGGGCCGGTGCGAGCGGGACGGCGGGCTTCGGTGAGCAGCATGAGGGCGAGCAGGCCGGCGACCTCGGGATCCTCCGGGAGCGCGGCGTACACGAGCCGGGTCAGCCGGATGGCTTCGCCCGAAAGCTCCGCACGCGCGAGTTCGGGACCACTTGTGGCGGCGTAACCCTCGTTGAAGACGAGGTAGAGCACGTGAAGGACCGAGCGGAGCCGCTCGGCCCGCGCCGCCGTCGACGGGAGCTGAAACGGCTCCCCCGACGCCTTCACCTTCGCCTTGGCGCGGGTAATGCGCTGGCCCATGGTCGGCTCGGGAACGAGGAACGCGCTGGCGATCTCACGAGTGGTGAGGCCTCCCACCGCCCGCAGCGTGAGCGGGATGGCCGACGCCGGCGAGAGCGACGGATGGCAGCACATGAACATGAGGATCAGCGTGTCGTCGTGGCCTTGCACGTCGCCCGGCTCGGCCAGCGACCACGACGCCGCGAGGTTCTCCCGGAGACGGCGGGCGTCGTCGCGGTGGTGCTGGTCGGCCATGCGCCGCGACGCGACGCGGATCAACCAGCCGACCGGATTGTCCGGCCTTCCGTCCGTGGGCCACTGGGTGGCCGCCGCGATCAGCGCCTCCTGCACGGCGTCCTCGGCGTCGGCGAAGTCGCGGTAGCGCCGGACGACGGCACCGAGAACCTGCGGCGCCAGCTCGCGCAGCAGGTCCTCGGTACTCGTCTCGGTGCTCACACCTCGGAATCGGCGGGGGCGCCCATCACCTGACGGACTTCGATCGTCTGGCGAATCGGAACCCCGTCGGGACCCGGCGCGGCCGACGCCTGCGCGGCGATCTCGATCGCCCGTTCGGCCGTCTCCACGTCGACCATCCGGTAGCCGGCGAGCAACTCCTTCGATTCCGGGAACGGCCCGTCGGTGATCACCGGCGCGTTCGTCCCGTCGGACACGACGAACTTGGCCTGCTCGGGCCCGGCCAGGCCCTGGGCGTCGACCAGCTCGCCGCTCTCGGTCAGCTGCTCGTTCAGCGTCTGCTGGAACCGGATGTGGGCGGTGACGTCCTCCGGCTTCCACTCGGTCATGGGAACCGAGCAGCCCTCGGTCTCCTCGTAGTTCTGCAGCAGCATGAACCTCATCGCTCCATCCTTCCCGTTCAGGCGCCCCGGCGGCGCCTTGTACCGGGTGTCAGAGCTGCCGACCCTTTTTCGACATCACAGGAAGGAAATCCGCTCGCATCAGGGCCGCTGGCTCACGTTCACGAGCTGGCCCTGGATCGCGGCGCCGCCACCCGGATTGCGCGCTGCGTGCTCGGCGGCGATCACGCCGCCGCGAATCGTTGCGCCCGGCCCGACCTGAATCGCCGGACCCTGTGTCGGCACCGGCTGGTCGTCGGAGAACCGGTTCCGCTCGATCCGCAAGTCGTCGACGTCGTTCATCACCTGGATCGCAGGACCGCGGTCACGCCGGCCGTTCGCTACGAGGTGGTTGCCACCGAAGAGCAACCTCGCGCTGCCAGCTGCGCCGACCACGGCAATCCCTGCCGACCCGTTGCCCGAAACCTCGTTGTCGACGACCGAGATGCTCGTCACGGGCCCGGCGGACGTGTCGAGTTGCAATCCCGTCGAAACGTTGCCGCGGGCTTGGTTGCCGACCAGCCGGTAGCCGGACACCCCGTTGCCCTTCGCCGCCGCGAGGATGACGCCGTGATCGAGGTTGTCCTCGAAGCGCGAGTCGCGAACCTCGCCGCCTTGACCAGGTGTCCCGAGCTCGGATTGCCCGCACGAGAAGCCGCTCTTGCCGTTCTTCATGGATGTCGAGCCCTGCACGACCATCTCGCTGCACCCCGAATCAAGGATCCCGTGCTGCCCGTTTCCGGTCGCGACGGAGTCGATGATGCGCACGCCCCGCGGGAGGTAGGGACTGCCCGGTTGGTGCTCGAAGAAGATTCCATACGATCCGCAGTCGATTGCACGGCAGCGGCGGACCGTGACGTCCTCGACCTCGGTCGCTCCCGTCCCGATACCGATCCCGGCCCCGCCCCCCGCGCCCGGGCGATAGGCCCGGCCACAACGTCGAGCGATGACGCGGTCGACCAGGACGCGTCGCAGGAAGTCGATGCCCAACCCCGTCGCGGGGATGTCTCGGATCGTGAGATCGCGGAACACGACGTCGACCATGTGGTCGATGAAGATTCCCTTCCGCGCCGTGTCGTACGGCGCCGCCGGCATGCCGGCGCCGTCGATGCCGAACCGTTCGAAGCGGGCGTGCCGGAACGGATCCTGGGTGGTGTACGCGCGGTCGCTGGTGATCACGCTCCCGGCGACGTCGACGGCTCGGAGCACCGAGGCTGCCGGTCCGGCTCCGACGAGGCTGACCCCGCTCGCCCAGAGCAACGATCGGCTGGTGCGATACACACCGCGGTCCAGCCGGACCACGCCGCCTCCCATCGAGCGCGCCCGGTCATGCGCGGCCTGGATCGCGTCGGTGTCGTCCTGCTCACCGTCGCCGCGTGCCCCGAGGTCGCGCACCCGCACCTCGGGTTGGTGCCGTGGTCTCGCTCGCCACGCGATCGTCGCCGCGCCACCAGCGGCGACGAAGAGGAACTCGCGTCGGCTGAGCCCGCGCACCGGCACAACCTAGGCGGAGGCCACCCATATCGGTCAGGACTGCCGACAATGTGAGCGCCCTGTTCTTCAACGCAGTGAAGTCTTCAGCGGATCTGGCTGAGCTGGACCACGTCGAGTTGGACGTGGTCGATGATCCAGTCCTCGAGGCAGCCGCGGAATTGCCGTTGGTTCGTGTCATCCAGTGCGGGAACCAGCACGGCGCGGTAACGACCGTCGCCGATGCGTTCGATCGGCCCCGACAAGTCGGACTCGACCTCGAGGCGACACGTGAGCAGCTGCGCCTCGACCATCTCCGAGAGCGTCTGATTCTCCTCGCCGCCCTTGGTCTTGCCCGACAGGACAAGGCGTGTGGCTCGAGCATCGACCCGCTCGTGAGTGGACAACGTGGCTTCCCGGAGGGCGAGCACCGCGACGATCCCGACCCCGAGGCCGACGACGCCGAGGATGATCCGGCCGGGCCTGAGCTTTCTCAACGACGGCCGCCGCGGCGTAACAACTGGCGAATCTGATCGTCGTTGGCGCCCGGTACCTCTTGGGCGAGAACGGTGACGTCGTCGAGCAGGAGCCCCCCGGATGGGTAGCTGATCCTGCTGAGCTGGTGGCCGAGCTTTTGCTCACCGGCCGGCGACGACGTCTTCGACGCGATGCGATCGACCATCCACGCGCCGGCGGAGAGGATGACGCCACCCCCGACCAGGAACGTGATGAACACGTTGGTCCGCCCGGTCGATTCTCGTAGCCACGCAAATCGGTCTGGCGATGGCGGCCGCGTCTCACGGAGGACATCAGCGACCTCGGGATCGACCCGCATGCGGTACTCGAGACGAGTGAGACGGCGAAGCACCAGTCCGGTCGCGAGCGCGACTTCGGCGATGAGGACAATCAAACCGAAGAACAACGCCCGGTTCCACTCCCACCGGTTGAGCGACACGATCATGTAGAAGCCGCCCGCGACCAGCGTGCCGATACCAGCGAGCCAGGCGATGACCTTCATGACTGGCGCTCCTTCTCCTGGATGGTGACTCGTCCGGCATCGCCGTCGACGAACACAACCGCGCCTTCGGGAAGATCCTCGGTGGCACCGGCGTAGCCGACGACGGTCGCCACACCGGCTTCGCGCGCCAGGATGGCGAGGTGGGACAGGACTGAGCCCGTCTCGGCCACGATGCCTTGGAGCCGCGACAACAAGGGACCGAGCCCGGGCGAGAGCGTCGTGGTGACGAGGACCGAGCCCATCGGCGGATCGTCGGCGTCGTAAGTGACAGCACCGCTGCCCGTACCGCCGCCGGCGCCGGTACCGCCGCCGACCTCGCTCGCGCATTGCGCCCGAATCGGCTTTCCCAGATCGGAGAGCTGGAACCACGCGGGCAACGGCTCGCCGAAGACGTGCTCGTGCGTCGACACCAGCTTCGGCACCAGCACAGCCCGCTTCGTCGCCACCGACTCGACGTGCTCGAGGCTCATGTGACGGATGAGCTCCGGTTCCGTGAGGTCGCCGGCGGCGGCGAGTCGCACGCCCAGCTCCCACGCGGCCCGGCCCGACACCTCTTGGACCCAGCGCACCCGAAGGCGAAGCGCCTCGCGCGCGATGCCCTCGTCGCTGCACGCCTGGCAGGCCGTCGACACGGGCAGAGCGTCCGTCTCGGCGGGCAATTCGGGTTCGGGGGCGACTCGCGGCGCGGTGAGCGCCAACACCGTCGGGCTCCGAGCGAGAATCTCCTGGTCGGACAGACCGTCTTGACGCGCCTCCGCGAGCATTCGCAGCGCGACCGACGCGCCGGTCAGACGATTGCCGCCGGTGTCGGCGAGCGTGCCGATGAGGATCTCATGAGCGTGAAGGGCCCGCAGGATGACCTGGCTGCGGTGCAGCAACGCGATCAGCTGCCGGTTCGTCAGCTCCGTCAAGGCCGGAACGGCTTCGAGATCGGCGTCGGTCCGGTCGAGCAGAGTCTCGGCCAGACGCGGCAGCGCCGCACGGAGACGACCGACGCGCCACGCTCCTCGCAGACGCCGGAACGCGGGAATCGGATTCAGGACGCGCAGGATGCTCCGCTTCGGCTTGATCTCACCCGCCAGGCGCAAGTCGATCGCGACGTGCCCGTCGACGCAGATGACGACGTCGCTGGCGTCGACCTCCGCCGGAGTGGCGGCCCCGGCCAGCAGCACGGCCTCGCACACGGCTTCGCGAAGCGGAGGGACCCAGAGATCGACTTCGAGCTCGGTGAGCGGCGCGGGGAAGGTCTCGGCGACCGGGCCAGGACCGTAGACGGGCCCTCTGGGCACGCCCCTGATCTCCGTCGTGACCGGGCGTGACTGGAGCAACCACAGCTGCTTGTCCGCGGCGATCGCCCACTCGACGTCTTGGGGCCCGCCGAACACCGAGGCGGCCATCTCCGACAACGAGACCAGCTGCCGGAGATCGGAGCGATCGAGTGCCGGGCCGTCGTTGGCTGCGAAGTCCAGAACCTTGGCCGTGGACGGGTCGAGAACGTACCGCGAGCCGTTGACCTCGCCGCTCACCAGCTGCTCGGGACCACCTCCCACCGCGGAGACGATCCTGCGGTCCGTCCGGCCCGACACTGGATCGACGCCGAACATCACCCCGCCAAACGCCGGCACGATCAGAGGTTGGACCAGCACGGCGATCGGCTGGTCGGTAGCGCCGGCGCGCTCCCGGGAACTCAGCACCACCGTGACCGCCGCGACGAACTCGTCGAATCCGCTTACGCCGATGATCGAATCGAACTGACCGGCCATCGACGACGCTGCCGTGTCCTCGACCACCGAGGAACTGCGTGCCACGAGCGCCTGGTGGTCACCGCCGGCGCGCGCGAACGCGTCTCGCGCCGCGCCGTGGTGGGCAACGTCCGCGCCACCGTCGATCTCGTCGCAGAACGCCGTCGTGAGGACAACGCCGGGAAGCACGGCCAGGCCCGCACCCGCCGCTCGTGCCAGCGCAGCTGCCTTGCCACCGGTGAGCGCTGGATCACGAGCGGCTTCGTCGCCGAGCTCGACGACGAAGGGGCGGTCGGCGGTGACGTCCCGTGGAGCACTCCCTACCTGTGCGTCCGTCATCCCGAGGCGCTCCTCGATCTCTCACCCGTCGTCGCGGGGTTGTAAGGCTAGGCCTGTTGTATGGGAAGGACGACCTGGAACCGTGTATTCCCCGGCGTCGACTCGAGTCGGATCTCCCCGCCGTGGCGGCCGACGACGATTTGCCAGGCGATGTCGAGGCCGAGGCCGGTTCCCTTCCCGACCTCCTTGGTGGTGAAGAAGGGCTCGAACACACGGGTGCGGACCTCATCGGGAACCCCGGGACCCGTGTCCCCGATCTCGACCATCACGCGATCGTCCCCGAGGGTGGCGGTGCGCACCGTCAGCTTGCCGTGCCCCTCCATCGCGTCAGCCGCGTTGTCGATGAGGTTCGTCCAGACCTGATTCAGCTCCCCGGGAAAGGCGGCGATCTTCGGGAGGCTGCGGTCGTACTCACGCACGATCTCGATGTTCTCGCCGAGCTTGTGAGCGAGCATCGTCAAGGTGGCGTCGAGGCCTTCGTGGATGTCGAACGACTGCAGCGGTGCCCGGTCCATCTGCGTGTACTGCTTGGCCGAAGCGAGCAACCCGGAGATGCGCTCGGCGGCGTCGGTGATCTCGTCGAGCATGCTGTCCGACTCCAGGGCTCGGACGGGATAGGACAGGCCGACCGCCAGGTGCGCTGGCGGTAACACTTCCGCGAACTTCTCGAGCCAATCCAGACCGATCCCCGCGGTGACCATCGTGGGCGCGATGTCCCACGCGCCGGCGACCCCGTGGTCCTCCAGCCAGGCGGCGATCTCGTCCTCGCGATCGGACGCCTCCAGCGGCGACAGGCTCGGGGCCTCCCTGCGATGCTCGAGCGCGCGCCCCGCCAGGTCGGCGATCGCTTCGAGCTGGTCGGCGGGGAGCTGGCTGCGAATCATCTCCCCGACCTTCTCCCGCATCTCGGCCAGCATGTCTCGCAGTCTCGCGGTGGCGCGCACGACCGCTGTGACCGGATTGTTCAGCTCGTGGGTGAGACCGGCCGTCACCGAGCCGAGCGCGACGAGCCGCTCGTGGCGCGCGACGGTGTCTCGAGCGGCGTAGCCCTGGATCTGACTTCCCGCCAACAGATGGGCAGCCATCGGGAACCACTCCTTCACCGCGTGGCCCCAGTCGGCGGCGGGCAGCTCGAACAGCCGGCAGTCGGTGATCGCCCGCGCCGTGCCCGGGTACAGCTGCGGAACACCACGTTCGCCCAGATAGGCGTCGAACGCACCGGTGTAGGAGCCGCGGTAGTCGGAGCGGAACAGCTCGATCTCGCCCCCGTGCACGCGGCTCAGCATGGCGAGCGTCCCCGAGAGCAACACGAAGAAGCACGAGGCGGGCGCCCCTTCCGCGTGGATCGTGCCACCCGCCGCATACTCGACAACGCGACCACGCTCGGCGAGCCACGTGAGCTGGTCGTCGCTCAGATGCTCGAAGAGGAACAGGGTTCGCAGCTCCTCCGGCGTCAGGCGTTCGGGTTCGGTCATCGGTGCTCCAGATAGGTATGAAGGAGCTGGATCGCCATGGCGCCCTCGCCGACCGCCGACGCGACCCGCTTGATCGAGTTCGCCCGGACGTCGCCCGCCGCGAACACGCCGGGCGTGCTGGCCTCCAGGTAGTACGGGTCGCGGTCACGGTCCCAGCCCCGCGGCCGTTCCCCGGCCAGAACCAGGTCCGGGCCGGTGAGCACGAACCCTCTCGGATCACGCTCGACCACTCCGTCGAGCCACTCTGTCCGCGGTTCGGCACCGATGAACGCGAAGAGATAGCCGGCGCGGACCGTCTCCTGAGTCCCGGCCCGGGTGTTGCACAGCGTGAGCTCCTCGAGGTGATCCTCGCCGCGCATTCCGATCACTTCGGTCGTGAGGCGCACCTCGATGTTGGGGATCTCGTCGATCTGGCGGACGAGATAGTGCGACATCGACCGCTCGACCTGGTCGCCCCGCACCAGCAGGGTGACGCGCCGGGCGTTCCGGGACAGGAACACCGCCGCCTGGCCCGCCGAGTTCGCCGCGCCGACGACGTACACGTCCTCGCCGAAGCAGGCGGGCGCCTCGGTCGCGGCGGAACCGTAGAAGACGCCGCGACCGGTCAGCGCATCCGCGCCCGGGATCTCGAGCTTGCGGTAGGAGATGCCGGTCGCGAGCAGCACCGCGTGGGCCACCACCTCACCACCGTCGGCGAACCGGACAGCGCGCGACGATGCTCGAACGTCGAGCCCGACCACGTCGCGCGTAGTGAGGATCTCCGCGCCGAACTTGTGCGCCTGTCGGCGCGCGCGGTCGGTGAGCTGTGTGCCGGTCACACCGTCGGGGAAGCCGAGGTAGTTCTCGATGCGCGAGCTCTGTCCCGCTTGCCCACCAGTGGCCTGCCGCTCGACGAGCACGGTGCGCAGACCCTCCGACGCGGCATAGACGGCCGCGCCGAGACCCGCGGGCCCTCCACCGACGATCACGACGTCGTAGAAGTCGGTCGCAGGAACCGTCGACAGCCCTACCTTCTCCGCCAGCTCGCCCATGCTGGGCTCGATCAAAGAATCGCCCTCGGCGGTGACCACCAACGGGATGTTGGTCGCCTCGACGCCCGCGGCGGCGAGCAGGCGTTGGCCCTCGGGCTCGTCGGTCGAGAGCCAGCGATAAGGCACGGAGTTGCGGGCGAGGAAGTCCCGCACCTCGAACGACCGGGCCGACCAGCGGTGGCCGACGACTTGGGTCCGGTTCACGGGCTGCTCGTCGGTGTCGAGCCACATCTCGAGCAGGGCGTCGACGACCGGGTACAACTTCTCCTCGGGCGGATCCCAGGGCTTCAGCAGGTAGTGATCGAGGTCGACGACGTTGATCGCCTCGATCGCGGCGTCAGTGTCCGCATACGCCGTGAGCAGCGCCCGCCGGGCACGTGGGAACAGGTCCATCGCCTCCTCGAGGAACTCGAGACCGCTCATCTCGGGCATGCGGTGATCGGCGAGCAGCACCGCTACCGGGTCGCCGCGCAGCTTCAGCTCCCGAAGTGTCTCCAGGGCCTGCGGACCGGACTCCGTGCGCACCACGCGGTAGGTCTCGCCGTACTGACGGCGGAGGTCGCGGGCAACAGCGCGCGACACACCCGGGTCGTCGTCGACGGTCAACAGGATCGGCTTCCGATCGGTGTCAGCGGCCATGCAGCCTCGACGGTATCCGCCTCCGAGCGGGCGCTCAGACGATCGTGTTGAACAGCTGACGGGGTGCGTCGAGGAACCGGCTCACGGCGGTGGCGACCGCGGGCGGGTCGTTCGCTCCGCCACGGTCAAGAGAGCGGATGAACGCGATCTGCTCGAAGGTGAGGACACCGATCGCGAGGCTCTCGCGGAGCGCATCCGACGCACTGCTCTGCCCCGTCGTGACCTTGTAGGCCGACGACATCGTGCCGGCCCGTCCGACCCCTTCACCGCAGTGGAGAAACACGCGCCCCGGGCTCCGGTCGACGACCCGGACGAGCTCGCGGACCTGCCGCGGTGACGGTGGGGTGCCGTCCGTCACGGGCAGGTGGACGACCTCCATACCGAGGGCGCGCAGATCCGCGTCGCCCTGGCGCGGTCCTGACCCCGGCCGGAGGTCGACGACGGTCGTGACCTCACTCGCGGCGAGTGACCGGAAACCGGTCACGTTGGGTTGCGCGCCCCGCCAGAGCCGTTTGTCGACGACGTAGAGCTTGCGAACTCCATCGAGGTCCGGACCCGGGTGCAGCTCGGTGGTGCTTCGCGCCCACCAGCTCGCCGCCACCAACGCGAGGTTGCCCTGAAGCAACGCTCCGATCGTCGCCGCGACCACCACGAGCGCTCCAATACGAAGTCGGCGCGGCCACGCGTTGGGATGCCGGCGCTCGATCAACTTCGGCTAGGGGCGGACGGCTCGAAGTACACCGAGCAGGGATACCGGCGGTGGCTGATGTCACCCAGTCGCTCGATCACCAGCAGGAAGACGGCGCCGAAGAGCAACGCGCCGATCACATCCGACAGCCAGTGCACCCCCATGTAGACCCGGCTCGCCGCCACGAGCACGATGATCGTGCCCGACACCACGGTGGCCACCCACCAGAGCGTCCGCCGGTGAGTGACCAGCGCCACTATCGGCGGCACCAGACCCCATAGCGCGATCGCGGCCATGACGTGCCCGCTCGGGAAGGAAGGACCGGCGCTGTCGACCAGCGCGCCCACGGACGGTCGATCCCGCCCCACGCCCGTCTTGATCAACCACTCACATACCGGCCGCGCCAGCGTCGCCGCGATGAGCAGCATGGCCATCCCCGGACAGACCCGCCACGCCAGCGCGAGCAGCACGACGAGGCCGATGACCACCACCTGCCAGCTGCCCAACCGCGTCACGTAGAGAAAGAACGAATCGAGCGCGTCGGTGCGGTGGCCCGAGACCCAGCTCCGCACCGGCTCGTCCCACACGCGCAGCAGCGCGCCGTTTGCGACCGAAGCAGCAACCGCCATCCCCGCGAACAGCACGACGATCGCCGGGAGCGTCCACGGGTACCGCAGAAGGACGCCCGCCGGTGTGATCGGCGGGTCGCGGTGGAGGTTCCGTGGCTGGAGAACGTCTGCCGTTCGAAGGTTCATCGCACCTGTGACTTGCTCGTGCAGAAATACGGCAACGAGAGCGCCGAAGCCGACACGAATCGAGACTACTGCCGCCCAAACGCCCCGCGGCTCCGCCATGAGTCCGGACCTAGGACCACCTGGCCGCGCCGTACACTGCCTCGCCATGGCGCGCATCGACATCCCCGACGGGCCCGGCGGCGAAAGCGCCATGGTGTGGACGCTGCGACCCGAAATGGCCGGCATGGTGAACAAGATGATCGCCACCGCCTACGGGTCCAGCAAGCTCCCGGCGGCCGAACGCGAGGTTGCCCGCATGCGCATCGCGCAGCTCAACGCGTGTGGCGCGTGCGCGACTTTTCGAGCGCGATCAGTCGTCGAAGCCGGTGTCACCGAAGAGATGTACAAGCATCTCGATGACTGGAGGTCGTTTCCCGGGTACACCGATCGACAACGTTTGGCCATCGAGTACGCAGAGCACTTCGCGATCGATCATCGTGCGATCGACGACGAGCTCTTCGGCCGTCTGCGGGATCACTTCGCAGACGACGAGATCCTGGATCTCACGTTGTGCTTGGCCGTCTACCTGGGACTCGGTCGCACGCTCGAAGTGCTGCAGATCACCGAGCACACAGACCTCGACGTGTGACCGCAGGACATGGCGTCGAGCTCACCACAGCAGCGCGATTCACTCTCACCGACTCACCAAAGGAACCGAGCCACCTCGATCCGGGGCGGCTTGCTCTCGATTTCATCGGAGATGAGCAATGTCGAACCACTTCACCGGCCTCAGCCTTGGCCCGCCTCTCGGAGACCAGAGGCTCGACCTCTGCGACCTCTACGCGTTCCCGTCGCCCACGGACACAGCAAGGACGGTGCTGATCCTCAATGCAAATCCGTCTGCCGACGCACTCCACCCCGATGCCATCTACCGCCTCGCGATCGACAACGACGGAGATTGCCTGAACGACATCGCGTTCAGCTATGTGTTCAGCCCGCCGCAGAACGGTCGGCAGACCGTCAACGTCTTCATGGCCACAGGCACGGAGGCCCGCTCGGTCGAAGCTGTCGGCGCGAAGATCATCTCCGACGCCGAGGTGTCGTTCGGCGCCAACCCCAAAATCGTCGAGTCCGATCCCTACACGTTCTTCGCCGGTACTCGCAGCGATGCATTCTTCTTTGACTACGACGGAATCAAGAATCTGTTCGATACCAGCGGCGGAAGAAACTTCACTGCACCTCACCTGGGCGGCAAGTCTCCGTGGACGGGCAAGGATTCGAATACGGAAGCCAACGTGTTCTCGACCGTCATGGAGCTACCGACGAGTGAGCTCGGCGCCAATCCCGAGATCCACATCTGGGGACGATGCAGCGTGCGCCGCGACGGCACGCTCCTCCATGTCGATCGCGCCGGCCACCCGTCGGTGAGCAGCTTCTTCAACACCGACGAGACCAAAGAGGAATACAACGCCAGCGAGCCGGTGAACGATCGCAAGCGCTGGACCGACCTGTTCGTCCACCTCATGGGGCACACCGGGAACTACACACGGGAAGAAGCGATCGCCGCGATCGACGCCGACCGTCTGCTACCCGACATGCTGACCTACGATCCTTCGAAGCCCGCGAAGTACCCCAACGGTCGCGTCTTCACCGACGACGTCATCGATCACCGCCTCGCCTTCCTCTCCAAGGGTGACATTCCCCCCGACGGCCTCGAACCGCACACCGACGTCCTCGACGAGTTCCCGTACCTGGGCACGCCGCATCCGAAGTAGAGCGAGCCGTCGTTACGCGCGAGCCCTGCGGTCGTAGCGCGCCAGGACTGCCTCACCCACGGTCTCGATCGACGTGAGCTGCAGGTCGACGGGCGCGACGAACAGTCGCTCACCCGCTCCGAGCGCGGTCGGGATCACGAGCAGCCGGTACTCGTCGACGGCACCAGCGGCGGCGAGTGCATGGACGACACTCGTGCTCCCCATCACGACGACGTCCTGTTCGCGTGTGAGATCGGCCACCCCGGCCACGAGCTCGCCCTCGAGCAGCGAGGAGTTACTCCAGCCGTCGAGGGCCGGCGCGGACCGCGACACGACGACCTTCGGAATGCGGTTCATCGCGTTGGCGAACTCGTCCGAGCGGTTCGGCCAGCGGCGGGAGAACACCTCCCACGTCGTGCGACCAAACAGGAGCACGCCCGTATCGAGGATCGAACCGAGCTTGAAGTCGTCGCCGGCAACTCTTTTGGGCCCGGAGCGGAACGCCCAGCGTTCCGGGTCCTCCACGACCCCGTCCAGCGTGACGAACTCGACGACGATGACCTTGCCCTTGTCCACAGCGGTTCCTCCGGTTCATGGTCGGCAGGAACGCCGAGCCACTCCTACCTACCGGTGAGGGTCCGCTGATTCATCGGTCGAGCGCGAAAACATCGAACACGGTCTCGTCCTGGTACACGGTCATGCGCGTCACCCTTCCTGCTTCCACGGTGAGGATCGACACGGTGCGAAGCGTGCCGGACGCGTACGCCGCGAAGCCCGCCTCCCCGTTCGCCCAGAGCGGCACGGTCCGCCACGCCTCGCCGCGCGTCCGGAACACCCGCCGCATGAACGCGCCGAAGTCGTCCCTGCCGCGGTACCAGTTCCACATCGGCGGCATCTCGAGCACGACGTCGTCGGCAAGCAGCGCGGTGAGCTCGGCGACGTCCGCCCGCTCGAACGCGGCGACGAAGCGGTTGACGACGGCGCGCTGCTCGGCCACGGGCTCGGCCTGCGCGTCCGGGTCGACGCCCACCTCGCTCAGGCGCGCCCGTGCTCGCTGCAGGGCGCTGTTGACGCTCGCGGTCGTCGTGCCGAGAAGGTCCGCGACGGTCGCGGCGGGCACGTCGAGCACCTCGCGCAGGATGAGCGCCGCACGCTGGCGGGCCGGAAGCAGCTGCAACGCGGCCACGAACGCCAACCGGAGCTGGCTTCGCTCGACGGCCGACGCCGCCGGGTCGACGGGGAGCGGCTGGAGCCACGGCACCTCGAAGCCAGGGACGAACGCCGCCTCCGGGTCGTCGAAGACCGGGCCGACCCCGGATGGCAGCGGCCGGCGCTTCCGGCTCTCGAGCGCGTTCAGGCAGGCGTTCGTCGCGATCCGATACAGCCACGTGCGGATCGAGGCCCGCTCGGGGTCGTAGGTGGTGTACGCCCGCCACGCTCGCAGCATGGTCTCCTGCACGAGGTCGTCGGCGTCGTGGGCTGACCCCAACATCCGGTAGCAGTACACCCGCAGCTCATGGCGATGCGGTTCAACCGCGGCCTCGAACTCCATGACTGCGGGCCATTCTGCACGGCGACCTCGAGCGCGGATCGCCGGCGCGGAACGCGGTCAACCGTGAAGCCACGAAGGCACGTCTCGAGGTGAGCTAGAACTCGGGCACCTCTATGGGCATCAGCGACGAGACATTTCCCCCCTGGACGGAGCTCAGCGAGCAGCTCGGTGATCGCTTGATCGGAGTCGACTCGCCTCTGCGAGTGTGCGTCGTCGATCCGGACAGCGCAGGCTGCGCCGATGCCCTCGGGAAGTTGCAGAATCCGTTCTTCAACGAGGCTGAGCCGGGCGCGTTTCAGACGACGGGCTGGCTCGACGGATTCGTGGCCGAGGCGAGCCCGTACGCGGTCGCGGCGAGGACCGCCGAGGACGTCGCGGCGGCGGTGATGTTCGCGCGCGAGCACGGCGTGCGACTTGCCGTCAAGGGAACCGGGCACGATTACCTCGGCCGGTCCAGTGCACCAGACTCGCTGCTCGTCTGGACGCACCACATGCGCGACGTCACCGTGCACGACACGTTCGAGATCACGGGCGCGGACGGCTCACAGGAGCGGGTTCCCGCGATCACGGTGGGTGCCGGCACCCGGTGGCTGGAGGCCTACGTCGCCTCCACCGGGCGCGGCCGCTACGTGCAGGGCGGTGGGTGCACGTCGGTCGGCGCCGCCGGCGGCTTTACCCAGGGCGGCGGCTTCGGCAGCTTCTCGAAGCGGTTCGGGACCGCGGCCGGCAACATGCTCGAGGTCGAAGTTGTCACCGCCGACGGCGAGATCCTCGTTGCCAACGAGGCCCAGCACGAGGACCTGTTCTGGGCGCTGCGGGGCGGAGGCGGCGGCACCTTCGGCGTCGTCACAAAGATGACATTTCGCACCCACGAGATACCCGAGACCTTCGGCGCTGCGATCGGCACGATCACCGCTCACAGCGACTCCGACTACCGCCGGCTCGTCCGCGCGTTCGTCGACTTCTTCCCCCACCACCTCGACAACGAGCACTGGGGCGAGCAAGTCCGACTCGCCCCGGACAACACGATCGAGTTCGCGTTGACGATGCTCGACCTCGGTGAGACCGACGCGCGATCCGTGTGGAAGCCGTTCACCGACTGGGTCGCCCAACACAGCGACGTGGTCTCGGGCGAGATCTTCTTCGCGAGCCTGCCGTTCACCGCCATGTGGGACGTCGACTGGTGGGCAACCAACGTGCCCGACTTCATCACCCGCGACGACCGGCGTGGCCAGCCTCCCGGCCTCTACTGGTGGGCCAGCAACCAAGGCGAAGTCTCCCAGTACCTCCACGCCTACCGATCGCGCTGGCTCCCGCGCGCCCAGTTCGAGGGGTCAGCAGCCGACATGCTGGCCGACGCTCTGTTCGAAGCATCGCGGCACTGGCACTTCACGCTCCACACCAACAAGGCGCTCTCGGGCGCGGCGGCCGCGGCGCGCGACCGCGACCGCCGCACATGCATCAATCCCGCCGCCTTCGACGCCGCCGCGCTCCTCATCATGGCGTCCAACGAGCAGTACGCGTATCCCGGTGTTGCCGGCCACGAGCCCGACCACACCGCGGGCCGGGCGATCGTCGCTCGCATCGACGCCGCCATGCGACCCATTCGGGAGACGACCGCTGGCGCCGGCGCCTACGTCAACGAGGCCGACTACTTCGAGCCCGACTGGCAACACAGCTTCTGGGGCGACAACTACTCGAGACTGCTCGACGTCAAGCGCAGATACGACCCCACCAACCTGTTCCGCGTCCATCACGGCGTCGGCAGCGAGACCTAACGCGCCACGCGCCGATTCATCGCAGGCCCGCATTCGGCAATCACGACGGGAGCATCGCTACCTCGGCGTCAGCGGTCGAGCGAAGCTCAGCTCGTGACCGCTGGGATCCCGGATGTGGAAGTACCGCTCACCCCAGGACGCGTCCGCGGGTGAGGTGTCCGGTGTGAACCCGGCAGCGACCGCGCTGCTATACGTCGCGTCGACGTCGTGGACCCAGAACACGACTCGGCCCCACAGCTCCCGCCGGACTGAGTCGTCCGGTTCGAGCTGCAGATTGAGGTACCCAGCCCCGACCCGGAAGCTCGTGAACGCCGCCTCCGGCCCTCCATAGAGGAGACGAAAACCGAGCGCGCGGTAGAAGACGGTCGCCGCACCCATGTCGACGGTCAACAACGTCACCGCGCTGATGCGCTCTACCGGCTCTCGATCACTCTCCACACCGGCCAGCCTGGCAGACGCCCAGGGGCGAACGATGTGCCGTTCGGCGCTCCGGCCAGTCCCGGGAGCGTCGGAGCCTTTCACTGGGGCTCGACCCGGCGCGCTCTCGGCAACGGCCGTCGCAGGCTCTCCAGCGAGATCCCGTCGCGCAGCGCGACGAGCACGCCTGCCGCCTCGAGATAGGAATCGACCTCAATGACGTTGCTCATGCCCATCGTGTCGTTCGTGACCTTGAGGACGGTCGCGTTCTCCCTGACCGCGACAACGGGAATGTCGCTGAACTCGCCGACCAGCGCCGGCAGCCCGCCCAGGCAGGATGCGGGCACGATGATGGCGGCGACGTTGTCGACCGTGAGCACGGGGCCGTGTGCGTCGGCGAGGCTCGAGAGGGGCACCAACCGGGGAGCCCGCGCGAGCCCCTTCAGGACGCAGAAGTAGTGGGGTGTCGAGATGAACTCCGCCGCGGCTCGCGCGTTGTGGGTGCCTCGGGACTTGATGTCTCGGTAGTAAGGGAGCGGCGCGTGAGCGGTCGGGACGCGGAAGGTCTTCGAGATCAGGTGGGTGATGATCGCCTCGACCCCGCCGGATGGGTTCGGGATCTCGCCCCGCTGGTGTCGGGCGAACATCTCGGCCGTGACGCCATGGATCACCGACACTCCGCCGATGGCCTGAGCCCCCTCGGCGAGCAGCAGCGTGACCGCCTCGAGGATTGCCTCGGGGTGAAGCACGGTACCGACCGCGCAGCCCGTTGCCGACCATTCGATCCGCACTCCCAGCTCCTCTCGCAGGAGCGTGTAGAGGCCGCAGTCGATGCCGGCTGTCGCCCTGGCCGCGTCGAGGGTGCTCTCGACGTCGTCGAGATAGTCCCTTCCGGTCGGATCAACGAACGTGCCGACGCGGTTCCTGCCGACTGCCAGCAGCCCCACGTGGCCGAGCAAGAAGTCGTCGAGGCTCTTGCCTTCGACGTACAGGACGTTGTCCGCCATTTCGTTCAACTCCGACGCGTTCACGGCGTTCGGGTTTGCCACTAGGACGTCAGCAGTGGCAGCCAGCAGGTTGGTGGCGGGGCACGCGTCGCCGGCGAAGCCGCCGAACTCGCAGCGGATGCCGGTGGGGACGATCTGCACCACGCAAAACGGGTCGGTCTGGAAACGCTTCCGTCGAGGGTCGTTGAGTTCATTGACGCGCAGGGCGGCAGCGTGGGGATCGTCGGGTTCAAAGTGCACCACCGTCGACTCGACCATCATCTCGTCGGCGGTCACGTCGACGATCGACGACCGCAGGGGGTAGGCGCCACGTCCGAGGGTGGCTCCGAGCGAGGCCGCGAGCTTCTCGAGCCATGTGCCCTCCCGTCTGGCAGGCAGGCGGACGACGGCGTTCCCTACGATCACTGGTCCTCGAAACCCCAGCATCTGAGTCGCCAGACGTGGACCTCGGCAGGCCCGGCCTCCACCGCGGCTGGTGCCCGCGCCGAGCTCACACGGTTGCCGTCACGCCATCGGACGACGCGGTCACGGCTCGGTGGCGTCACGGCTGCCGCCGTCTGGAGGGCCTCCGCCACGGACATCCGCCGCAGCCTAAGGAGCGGCCTCACGGAGCGTCCAACGACGAGACGATCCGCGCAGTCGGGGCTCCGAAGGCATCGCGTGGCGTCACATCCCGTGCTACGCAAGGTCGATGCGGGTCGACGACATCCGCCTCGATCTCGACGACGCGCGGTTCGAGCTGTCGGGTCGGATCACGATGGACCGCCTCGACACCGACGGCCACCGCATCTGGTTTCGCGTACCTCCCGAGTACTCGAGCAGTGAGGTAGACGCGTCACCATTCCTTCCAGCTCTGCTTGCCACCGCCATGTGGTGGGGAGAACCGCTCGCGATCGAGGGCCCGGTGTCGGCCCGCCTGCTCGATGCCGCCCCACTCGCGATGCGGCGATACCAGAACTTCTTTCCCTCGCTGAGGGTCGTTCCTGTCTCCGCACCGCGGCGCCAGCTCGGAGGCGAGACTCCAGCCACCGCGTGCTTCTTCACGCGGGGAGTCGATTCCTGGTACTCGGTGCTGACGAACATCGAATCCTTCGACCGGTCGAGACCCCGCCTCACACATCTCGTGCACGTCCCGGGAATCGACTGGGTAGTGACCCCGCCGACACATGCCCGAGGACTCGCCGCGACCCGAGCTGCAGCAGCGAGCATCGGATGCGAGCTCGTCCTCGCCGGGACCAACCTCCGAGACTTCATCGAACGGTTCCAGCCGTGGGATGTGACCCACGGCGGCGTGCTTGCCGGAATCGGGCTCGTCCTGGGCGCCCGGTTCTCGCACCTCCTGCTCGCTTCCACCTACCCGCTGTACAGGTTGCTGCCGTGGGGCTCTCACCCCATGCTCGACCCACTCTGGTCGACGGAGCAGACCCAGATCGTGCACGACGCCGCCGAGGTCAGCAGAGTCGACAAGCTCGTCTATCTCGTCGGTCACCCGTATGCGTTGGCGAACCTGAAGGTCTGCTTCGAGGCTGACACGGAGTACAACTGTGGTGTCTGCGAGAAGTGCATGCTGACGATGGTGGGTCTCCGACTCGGCGGCGTGCGCGAACATCTCGACGGATTCGCGGTGCCGCTCGACCCCGGACGGGTCGCGAGACACGTGCTCTCCGCCGAGAACCGAGGGTTCGTTCTCGAGCTCGTAGATCGCCTCGTCGAACCGCAAGACCGCCTGTACCGCCTCGCGCTGGAACGCATGTTGTTACGTGGTGACTTGACCTCGGCGCTCAGGCGACTGGGGCGCCTGACGAAGAGGATCGCAGCCGCGATCAGGTGACCTCACTCTTGTCGCAAGAGGCGCCCGGCGGCGGCTGCACCATTCGTCTGTCAAGGTGGCCGTGTGGCTGAGCAACAGCTCGATGGCGGGATCGCGAATGCAGGCCGGGTCGTCCGCGTCGGTCCGCATGTCGTTCGCCCCTCGAGTCCGCACTCGGGTTCGATCCACGCCTTCCTGCGGGCGGTGAGGCACGCCGGATTCGAGGGTGCCTCGTCACCAGTCGGCATCGGCGAGGACGGACGTGAGCGCCTCGTATTCATCGACGGCGAGGTCCCCGTGGCGCCCTATCCGGACTGGAGCCAGTCCGACACCGCGCTGGCGTCCATCGCCCGGCTGCTGCGCGGGCTGCACGACGCCGCCCGCGGGTTCGACCCTCACGGTCTCACCTGGGACGACGCTCTGGCTGACCCTGCGGGCGGGACGCTCGTGTGCCACAACGACGTGTGCCCCGAGAACGTCGTCTTCCGTGACGGCATCGCCGTGGCGCTGCTCGACTTCGAGTTCGCTGCTCCTGGCCGCCCGTCTACGACGTGGCCCAGCTCGCCCGCCTCTGTGTACCGATCGACGACGACTTCGACCAGGCCCGGCTCGGCTGGCGACCCGCCGACCGGCCGGCACGGCTACGACTCGTCGCCGACGCCTACGGACTGGACCGGGACGGTCGGGCGGAGCTGCTCACCGCCATGGACGATGCCATCGCCCGCGTCGAAGCAGCCGTCCGGTGCCGCGTCGACGCCGGTGATCCGAACGCCATCGCGATGTGGAACCGGACCGGTGGCAGCGAGCGCTACGACCGCTGGCGCCGCTGGTGGACCGACCACCACGACCACTTCGCCGCCACCCTCCGCTGACGCGCACCCATTGCGCTCCACGCACGCCGCGCGTTGAATCTTCGGGGCCTCGCCCGCTGGGCCGTCGCGAGCGCGCAAGCGTCGGCGCCGCCCGGTCGGGAAGCGACCACATCGACGGGACACCGTTGGAGAGAATGGCAGAGTCTCAACGCGAGCTTCCGCGCGGGCACGTGGCCACTTGCGTCAGCTGCGCGGCGGACCGGCGTTGATCTGCCGGCGAATTGGGTCGGGGCGGCCGGGCGTCTCGTAGATGTAGATCCATAGGCCCTCGAGCCACCACGTGACCCCCGCCTCGGCGTATTCCTGCACGCGATCGATGTCAGCTGCACCCCGCTCGGTGGTGAGGCCTTCGACGACGATGTCGTAGTGACGTGGTGCTGTTCGATTTGCGGCCACGTATGCGGCGAGGCTGGTGATCTCGGATGGGGTGAGAGGGTCGGCGCTGCCGATTCGTTGCGGGATGACACCGTCCCAGCGCAGTGCGCGGGCAAGGGACCGTCGGCTCTTCCAGCCTCCCACGACCCATACGGGGATTCTTGGCTGTTGCAGCGGAGGCGGCTGGAGCCGTAGCCCGTCGACGCGGAAGTGACGGCCGGTGAAGACCAACTGCTCGCCAGACCACAGCCCGTTGACAACAGCCAAGCCTTCGTCGAGCCGTTCGGCTCGGACGTGGAGATCTGTTTCCTCACCGACCTTGGAGAATCCTCCTTCTGGTGTCCATCCGAGTCCGACCGCCAGCGTGAACCGCCCCTCCGAGAGGTGATCGAGCGACACGCACTCGCGAGCGAGCTTCCAGGGCCGGCGCCGCGTGATCGGTGTGACCATCGGACCGAAGCGGATGCGGTTTGTGGCGTCCGCGATGGCGGCCATCGCGATCCAAGGATCGTGTGCGGAAGCCAACGCTGGATCACCGGGGTCCGGGGCAATGCCGTGCTCGGGCTCGAGTGAGTCCCACACGAATACTCCGTCCCAGCCGGCGTTCTCGGCTTCCCGGGCGAGGTCGGCAAGCACCTGCGGATTCGCACCGAGTCCTGCGTTCGGCAACGTCAGCCCGTAGTTCACCCCGCGAAGCGTACGGACAATACGTGGCCACCCGCTGGGGATGACCAAATCCATTGCTGAGAGCGACAACGCGGATGTGCCGATCGGTGACGCCCGCCCTTTCCCTTCGCCGTCGTTCGGGGTGTGCGTTCGGTGCGCCAGCAAACCGCACCTTGCCTCACGGTCTGGGCCTCAATGCGCTCTGTTGGTAGCTATCCGACGATGGCCTCGGCCTCGATCTCGACCCGCCAACGTGGATCGAGGAATCCCGAGACGACGATCATCGATGCGGCGGGCCGCACGTCGCTGAAGGCTCGGCCGTGTGCTCGGGCCACCCCGTCGGCATCGGCTCGGTCGGCAATGAACATTCGGGTGCGGATGACGTCGCCGCGGGTCGCGCCGGCATCGGCGAGTGCCGAGAAGATGATCTCGAGGCACCGTTCCGCCTGGACCTCCGGGTCGGGATCGCAGGATCCGTCGGCCCAAATCGGTGCCGTACCGGACACAATCACACGGTCCGCAACCCGCACGGCTCGACTGAATCCGATCGACGCCTCGTAGGGTGAGCCAGAAGAGATGTGCTGTCGCTTCTTGGTCATGGACAGAGACTGCCTCATGCGCCGCACGCGCGAAGTGCCGTTACGTGTTGCCCGCCGTGCCGACATACTCGTCGTTGCTCGCGTCGTTCTGTGCGCACGAGTAGAACGAAAAAATACTGGTTCCCTTCGACGCTTCTCCCTAGTCGGTAGTACTTCAGCGTTATCCCGCCCCTCCTCGACTGTGGCGACCGCGGGCACTGTGGCGCAATTGGGCCATGCGACAGCACGCCGTTCGGCGCGAGACTGTTCGCACTGCAACTGGCGGCTTGGGCGTGGAGCACCACGAGGGAGCCTTGAGCGGGGGCCGACCGCCTGGGTCCCGGCGAGGACGGTGGTCCTATGTCGGGTTTCTCGTCGGTCGACGATTCCTCTAACCCAGTAGGGCTGGTGCGCTTCCTCGATGAGGCTGCGCTGGCGGAGTCGGGGATGAAACAGTACGCCGTCGCCGCGCACGCCCTGCGCCGTCCCCCGCGGCCGATCCTTGACCTCGGCTGCGGCGCTGGGCATGACTTGGTGCTGTTCGCTTCTGCGGGACTCGGCGTCGTCGGTGTCGATCCGAGCGCCGTGATGGCGGCGGCCGCACGAAGACGTACCACGAGCGACGGCACGCCGGTGGTGCGTGCAGGCGGTGAGGCGCTGCCATTCCGCGGCGAAGCATCCTCGGGGTGTCGGATCGAGCGTGTCCTCATGCACGTCGGCGATCCGTCCGTCGTCCTCGCCGAGTCACTTCGATGCATCGAGCCCGCTGGTCTCGTCATCGTCATCGAGCCGGACTGGACTCGCTTCACGGTGAGAAGCCAGGTCCTGCCCGGGCGAGCGACCTGGATCACCTCGGTAAAGCATCCCGACGTCGGCGCTCGACTCTGGCAGCTCCTCGAGAACCTCGGCTGCGACGTCCTGGACCGCGTCGAAGAACTCTCAGTGTGGAGGTCGCTTGCGACGCTCGAGCGAGTGGCCGGCTTCCCCGCTTCAGTCGACCGCGCCGTCGCAGCAGGACGGCTCGACCGCGACGACGCGGACCGCTGGGTCAGCGAGCAACAACAGAGGGAGGCGACAGGCCAGTTCTACGCCCTCATGCCGAAGATGCAGGTCGTCGCGAAGAAGCGATAGCGGCCTCCGCGGAGGCTTCCGCGGACGTTCGCGAACGGGGCGGCCAACTGATGTGCCGTTCGGTGCGGTGATCCGTGCCAGGCACGGCGGTTATCGGAGTGGCGTTATGGCGTCCGTGATCGACACATCAGGTGGTTCGGTGACTTTTTGTGGTCACGCGTTCAAATCGGCGACCACTTCCTGGACGGTGCGCTTCGCCATGGCGACGAACCCAGGATTCGTTTCGGGGTAATACGGGATGATGAGGAGCGCCTGATGGAGGGCGAAGCCGCGCGCTCGGGCCCATGTCCCGTCGTCGACATCGAGGGCGCCGCGATAGGTGACTCGCCCGCTTTCACCGAACACGCTCCACGCAGCGATCACGTCGGCGGCCGGATCGCCGACACCTGCGCCGCCGAAGTCGATGACAGCTTTGAGTTGGCCTCCCTCGACAAGCAGGTTAGGAGGCAGCAGATCGCAGTGCCTCCATACCGGGCGTCGATTCCACGCCCGTGCTTGGAGTGACATCTCCCAGGCGGTGGTCGCCTCGTCGGTGTTGACGATTCCGCGCAGTGACTCGATCGCCGCTCGCGTCACGGCGTCGAGTTGGCGCAGCGGCTCTCGTCCGGCGCGCGCATCATCCGACTGGCTCGCGCCCATGAAGCCCCGCTCGGCGCACCGAAGCTTGACCCTGGGGCACCATGGATGAGTGCCGGAAGCGCGCTACGACGGGCTCGCAGATTGGTACGAGGAGTGGGCTAGCGGCTACGTGCGGTCGTTCGCACCTGTTCTCGCGGCTCGCGTCGTGGAGTTCGTGAGCCCCGAGAGCACCATAATCGAGGTCGGCTGCGGCACCGGTCGTCACTTCAGCGCACTTCAGGCGGTGAATCTTTATCCCATCGGCGTTGACGTTTCCGCCGATCAGCTTCGTCTCGCCAGGAAGAGATCTGCGGTAGTCCGCGCTGATGCTGCCGCGCTCCCGGTACCAAGTGAAGCGATTGACGCTGCAGTCGCGGCGTTCGTGCACCGGGACGTAGACGATTTCGCGGGCGCGGTCGCCGAAGTCGCTCGCGTGCTACGGCCGGGTAGTCGATTTGTGTCCGTCGGGACGCACCCGTGCTTCGTCGCGCCGTTCATCAACAGAACCGAAGAGCGTGACATCGGCAAGATCGAGGTTCGACCCGGCTACGGAGACACCGAGCGCAGGTTTGACAGCGCCGCACCATCACATCTGGCCACCACCGTCGGCTCACGCAATCTCCCCCTTGCCGCATTCTTGGAGACTTTCATCGGTGCCGGATTGAGGATCGAGTCAATCGTCGAGTTGGATACCCAAGCGCGGCCATGGATCGCCGAGCCCGACGACCACACGATCCTCCCGTGGAACATTCTCGTCGTCGCCGCGA
>WNGA01003531.1_pt1 | contig 25488 bp, 20 predicted proteins | sample 5400061 | NCBI WGS metagenome assembly WNGA01 (sample SAMN13153366, study PRJNA577476) | soil metagenome | isolation source: 100 cm soil or saprolite under grassland replicate 2 | place: USA:California | collected 2016-06-15 | reverse complement strand
AGTGCCCGATCCGGCACTTGGCCATCACCGGGATCGAAACCGCCGCGATAATCCCGTCGATCATGTCCGGATCGCTCATCCGCGCCACGCCGCCCTGCACCCGGATGTCGGCCGGCACCCGCTCCAGCGCCATCACCGCCACCGCGCCCGCGTCCTCGGCGATCTTCGCCTGGTCCGGCGTGACCACATCCATGATCACGCCGCCCTTAAGCATGTCCGCCATGCCACGCTTGACCCGCTGCGTCCCCGTCGCGGGCCCCGTCCCCGGAGCCGCGCCGCTGGCGGAACTGGCGGTACTGGCGGGAGCACTGTGGACTGGCACGGAGACCTCACTTGATCGCTGCTAGTGGCTGTATCCATGGTAGGCGCTGCCGCCGACCGCCGCCGGCGGGCGGTGGCGGAGCCGGTCAGCCGGTCAGGTGCGGCATGTCCGTGCCAGGGCCGTCGGCACCGGCAGCGACCAGGGAGTCGTCGATCTCGAAGAAAACGGGCAGCGCGGCGCCGCCGGCCAGCCGGAGCAGCCGGACCAGCCAGCGGCGGCGGGCCGCCCGGGTAGCGGCGACCGCGTCGTTGTAGAACTTGCGGGCCAGAAACACCTGATGCGAGGCCGCCTCGACCTCGGCGAGCAGCTCCTCGGCGCCGGCCCTGCCGTGCAGCGAGGTCAGGAAGTCGGGCTGGCCGAAGGCGGCCCGCAGGGCGCGGGTGAGGTCGCTCTCCCGCAGTTCCCTCGACTCATCGGCGGTCCTGGCGTCGTGCGCCGCGCCGGCCAGCAGCAGGCTGGTCGCCGGGTCGAGCAGGCAGGATGACGCCAGTTCCAGCGCCACCGAGCTGCGCCGGACCAGCGCGGCGTCAAGGGCGGCCCTGGCGGTCTCCAGCCGCGCGTGCAGCCGGTCCAGCCTGCCCGCACGCCAGGAAATGTAGACGCCAAGCAGCAGCGCCAGGCCGATGACGAGGATGACGCTGGTCATCCCCCCACCACCCCGACCTGGCTGCCGCCGAGCGTCACGGTCTGGTAGACCTGCACGACGTCCCGCGCGATCACCGGCCAGTCGTAGGTCCGCACCGCAGCGGCCGCGGCCTCGGACAGCGCGGCGCGCCGCCGCGGGTCGTCGAGCAGGCGCCCGGCGGCGGCCGCCAGCTCGGCCGGGTCACCGATCGCGAACAGCTCCCCCGCCTGGCCGCCCCGCAGCACCATCCGGAACGCGTCCAGGTCACTGGCCACGATCGGCGCCCCGGCGGCCATCGCCTCGGCCAGCACGATCCCGAAGCTCTCGCCGCCGGTATTCGGCGCGCAGAACACGTCGACCGAGTGATACACCCGCACCTTGTCCGCCTCGCTGACCTGCCCGAGCAGGATCACCCGGTCGCGCAGCGGGGCCGGCACCTTCGCCACGACCTCCTCGACGTCCCCGGGCCCGGCGACCAGCAGCCGCAGGCCAGGGCGCGCCCCGCCAAGCTGCTCGAACGCCGCGAGCAGCACCGCCAGGCCCTTGCGCGGCTCGTCCATCCGGCCGAGGAAGCCGAGCGCGCCGCCCGGCCCCGGCCAGCCGGGCAGCGGATCCGCCTTCTCGTACCTGCGTACCGAGACGCCGTTCGGGATCAGCACGGCATCGCCGCCCAGGTTCTCGACCAGCGTGGTACGGGCTGCCTCGGAGACCGCGATCCTCGCGCTGATCTTCTCCAGGGCGGACTGCAGCACGGGCTGCGCGGCGTGCATGACCCGGGAGCGCGGGTTCGCCGTGTGCACGGTCGCCACGATCGGGCCGGACGCCACCCAGCAGGCGAGCAGCGACAGGCTGGGCGCCACCGGCTCGTGCACGTGCAGCACGTCGAACCGGCCATCCTTGACCCACCGGCGCACCCGGCTGGCGGACAGGAAGCCGAACGCGAGCCTGGCGACCGACCCGTTGTACGGCACCGGAACCGCGCGGCCGGCCGGGACGACATAGCGGGGCAGCGGGGAGTCGTCGTCGGCGGGCGAGATCACCGACACCTGGTGGCCCAGGTCGATTAGCGCCTCGGCGAGGTCCCTGACGTGCTCCTGCACGCCGCCGGGAGGCGGCGAGCCGGCCGGCGTCCAGGTCGGCAACGAACACCCGCTGCAGCATGTGCCAGTCCGCCGGGTGCGCGCTGATTCCTTCCTCGAAGGCGTGCGCGATCTGCTGCGTCATCGCCGCGGCCCGCTGCTTCCTGTCCCCCTCGGCCGGGACCGGGATCTCGGCGTGGAAGCGCACCCCCCAGCCGTCGTCGTCGAACCAGAGCGTGACCGGGATCAGCGCCGCGCCGGTCTGCACCGCGAGCGCGGCAGGCCCGGCCATCATCCGTGCCTTCTCGCCGAAGAACCCGACCTCGATGCCGCTGCCGGTGACGTCCCGGTCGCACGGCAGGCAGACGATCTTGCCAGCTCGCAGCCGCTGCGCGAGCACGCCGAACGGCCTGCTCCCGCCGCTGGCCGGCAGCACCTCCATGCCGAGGCCCTCCCGGAACGCGACGAACCTCTCGTAGACCGACTCCGGCTTGATCCGCTCGGCAACCGTGGTGAACGAGCCGGCGCCGCGGTTGATGATCCACGCGCCGGCCTGGTCCCAGTTGCCCATGTGCGGCAGCGCGAACACCACCCCGCGCCCGGCCGCGAGGTGATCGAACACGATCCGCACGTCCCCTTCGTCGCGCATCCCGGCCACCAGCCGCTCGGCCGGGATCACCGGCAGCCGGAACACCTCCAGCCAGTACCGCGCGTACGAGCGCATCGACTCCCTGGACAGCGCCCGCAGCTCGGCGCCGGTCGCGGCCGGCCCGAGCACCCGGCGCAGGTTGCCCTCCAGCACCTGCACCCGCGGGCCCTGCCGCCGCCACGCGATCTCCGCCGCGGTCATGAACGCCCGCCGGGCCCAGGACTCCGGCACCCGGCATACGACGGACCAGCCGAGGCCGTACGCGGCATCGATCAGCCTGTCTTTGATTCCGGGCATTCCTTACCTCCGTCGACCGTCGCCTGGCGGACCGCTATCACCCGCTGCGCCAGTGTGACAGTGCTCAGGAGCGCGAGCAGCCAGAGTCCCCCGGCCAGCACGTACGGCACGCCGAGCCCGGCCAGCCCCGCCGCCACCAGCCCGATCACCAGCCGCTCGGTCCGCTCCGCGATGCCGACGTCGCAGCGCACCCCCAGGCCCTCGGCGCGCGCCTTGGCGTACGAGATGAGCCCGCCGGTCACCAGGCAGAACACCGCGAGGCCCGCCAGCAGCCTGCTGTGCCCGCCGTAGACGGCATAGGCCGCGAGCCCGGCGAACACCGACGCGTCGGCGACCCGGTCCAGCGTGGAATCGAGGAAGGCGCCCCACGCTCCGGTGGTGCCCTTGATCCGGGCCAGCGTCCCGTCCAGCATGTCGGTGAACACGAAGCCCGTGCAGACCATTGTCCCGGCGAACAGGTGACCGGTCGGGAAGAGCACCAGCGCGCCGGCGGATACCCCGAGGGTGCCGATCACGGTCAGCGCGTTCGGGGTCACGGGCGTGCGGGCGAGCGCCCGGCCGACTGGCGTCAGCAGGCGGTCGATGGCTGGTCGCAGCACGTTCAGCATGGCCGTCTGATCTTACTGGCGGGCGGCCCGATCCTACTGGCGGGTAAGCACGGCGATTGTGTCCGGGGGCTTGTTATCCGGTGGCCGGGAGGTAAAGGCTGGTCTGCAGGCAGCGGGACGGGCCTGACAAGCGGAGCTAACAGGAGGCGGCGGCGATGGCCGATAAGACAGGAAGCTCGGGAGCCGCGGGCAGAGCACCCGCGGCCGGCCAGGTCGACAGCGTGCGCAATGTCGTGCTGGTCGGCCACTCCGGAGCGGGCAAGACGACGCTGGTTGAGGCGCTGCTGGTGCATACCGGCGGGATCCAGCGGGCCGGGCGCGTCGAGGATGGCACCACCGTCAGCGACTTCGACGAGGTCGAGGTACGGCAGCAGCGCTCGGTCAACCTCACCCTGGCGCCAGTTCTGCACAGCGGCGTCAAGGTCAACCTGCTGGACACGCCGGGCTACGCCGACTTCACCGGCGACCTGCGGGCCGGCCTGCGGGCGGCCGACGCTGCCCTGTTCACCGTCTCGGCCGCCGACGGCATCGACGGCCTGACCAGGATGCTCTGGGAGGAGTGCGCCGCGGTCGGCACCCCGCGCGCCGTCGTGATCACCAAGATCGACCATCAGCGCGGCGACTTCGATGAGGCGCTCGCCGCCTGCCGGGACGCGTTCGGCGACTCGGTCGCGCCGCTGTACCTGCCGGTGACCAACGACCAGGGCGGCGTCAAGGGCCTGATCGGCCTGCTGTCCGAGCGGTTCTACGACTACTCCTCCGGGACCCGCACCGACCGGGAGCCCGATCCCGAGCACGCTGACCGGCTGGCCGAGTTCCGCAGCGCGCTGATCGAGTCGATCATCCAGGAGAGCGAGGACGAGTCGCTCATGGACCGGTACCTCGCCGATGAGCACATCGACGTCAAGGTGCTGATCGAGGACCTGGAGAAGGCCGTCGCCCAGGGCAGCTTCTACCCGGTGCTGCCCGCCGCCTCCCCGCACGGCGTCGGCCTGGCCGAGGTACTCGAGGTGATGACCGAGGCGTTCCCCGCCCCCGAGGAGCACCCGCTGCCCGCAGTGAGCACGCTGGACGGGAAGCCGGTCGGCGGCATCAGCTGGGATCCCAAGGGCCCGCTGCTGGCCGAGGTGATCAAGACGACCTCGGACTCCTACGTCGGCCGGATCAGCCTGGTGCGGGTGTTCTCCGGCACCCTGCGACCGGACGCCTTCGTGCACGTCTCCGGGCATGGCCGGGCCGATCGCGGCCACGCCGACCACGACCAGGACGAGCGGGTCGGCGCGCTCACCTCGCCGCTCGGCAAGCAGCAGCGCACCGTCGCCCAGTGCGCCGCCGGGGACATCTGCGCCGTCGCCAAACTCACCACCGCCGAGACCGGCGACTCGCTGTCGGACAAGGAGCGCCCGCTGCTGATGGAGTCGTGGGCGATGCCCGAGCCGCTGCTCCCGGTCGCGATCACCGCCAAGTCCAAGGCCGACGAGGACAAGATGTCGCAGGCGATCGCCCGGCTGGTCGCCGAGGACCCGACGCTGCGCCTGGAGAACAACGCCGAGACCCGTCAGCTTGTGCTGTGGTGCATGGGCGAGGCGCACGCCGACCTGCTGCTCGACCGGCTGTCCAGCAGGTACGGCGTGGCGGTGGAGACCGTCCCGCTGCGCGTGCCGCTCCGTGAGACGGTGGCGGGCAAGGCCCGCGGCCTGGGCCGGAACGTCAAGCAGACCGGCGGCCACGGCGAGTTCGGCATCTGCCACATCGAGGTCGAGCCGCGGCCGTCCGGCTCCGGGTTCGAGTTCATCGACAAGATCGTCGGCGGCGTGGTGCCGAGGCAGTTCATCCCGTCGGTCGAGAAGGGCGTCCGCGCCCAGATGGAAGCCGGCGTGCTGGCCGGCTACCCGATGGTGGACATCCGGGTCACCCTGTTCGACGGCAAGGCGCACGCGGTGGACTCCTCGGACATGGCGTTCCAGAAGGCTGGCCGGGCGGCGCTGCGGGACGCGGCGGAGAAGGCGCAGGTCCTGCTGCTCGAGCCGGTCGACGAGGTGTCGGTGCTGGTCGCCGATGACTACGTCGGCGCGGTCATGTCGGACCTGTCATCACGGCGCGGGCGGGTGCTCGGCACCGAGCCGGTGCCCGGCGGGCGGACCCTGGTCAAGGCCGAGATACCGGAACTGGAGATCACCCGCTACGCCATTGACCTCCGGTCGATGTCCCGCGGGACCGGGTCGTTCACCAGGTCCTACCTGCGTCACGAGCCGCTGCCGTCGCATCTCGCCGAGAAGGTGGCCGAGACCTCCAAGCCCGGCTGACCAGGCCGGCGCGCGGCCGGCCGGCCCGGCAGGCGCTGCCCCCTGGCGGGCACCGCCTCAGCCGGCCGGCCACGCGTCGGCGAGCAGCTTGCGGGTGTCGGCCAGCAACTGCGGCAGTACCTTGGTCTGCCCGATGACCGGCATGAAGTTGGTGTCGCCGCCCCACCGGGGCACCACGTGCTGGTGCAGGTGCGCCGCGATCCCGGCGCCCGCCACGCCGCCCAGGTTCATCCCGATGTTGAAGCCCTGCGCGCCGGACGCCGCCCGCAGCGCGGTCACCGCGCGCTTGGTGAAGGCCGCAAGCTCGGCGGTCTCCCCCTCGTCCAGGCTGACGTAGTCGGCGACGTGCCGGTACGGGCAGACCAGCAGGTGGCCGCCGTTGTACGGGTAAAGGTTGAGCACGGCGTAGACCAGCGCGCCGCGCGCCACGATCAGGCCGTCAGAGTCCGGCCGGCCGGGGATCCGGCAGAACGGGCATTCCTCGCCGTCGCCTCCGGCCGGCTTGCCCTCGCCCTTGATGTAGGCCATCCGGTGCGGCATCCACAGCCGCTGGATCGCGTCGGGCTCGCCGACCCCGTCCTGCTGCCAGGCCCCGCCGGCGCCGCCGGCGTCCATCAGACCTGGATCCGGGCCGCGACCGCGGCCTCGATCTCGGCGATCGCATCGGCCACCGGCACCCCGTTCTTCTGCTCGCCGCTGCGGTACCGGAACGAGACCGCGCCCGCGGCCACGTCGGCGTCGCCGGCCAGCAGCATGTACGGGACCTTCTGCCGCTGCGCGTTCCTGATCTTCTTCTGCATCCGGTCGTCGCCGGTGTCGACCTCGGCCCGGATGCCGCGTTCCCGCAGCCGGGCGACGACATCCGCCAGGTACCCCGCGTGCGCGTCGGCGATCGGGATGCCGACCGCCTGGACCGGCGCCAGCCACGGCGGGAACGCGCCCGCGTAGTGCTCGACGAGCACGCCGAGGAACCGCTCCACCGACCCGAACAGGGCACGGTGGATCATGATCGGCTGCTGCCGCGAGCCGTCCGCTGCCTGGTACTCCATCCCGAACCGCTTCGGCAGGTTGTAGTCGAGCTGGATGGTGGACAGCTGCCAGCTGCGCCCGATCGCGTCCCTGGCCTGCACCGAGATCTTCGGCCCGTAGAACGCGGCGCCGCCAGGGTCGGCGACCAGGTCAAGGCCGGACTCCCCGGCCGCGTCGGCCAGCGCCTCGGTCGCGTGCGCCCAGTCCTCGTCGGTGCCGACGAACTTGTCCTTGGCGTCGTCCCTGGTGGACAGCTCCAGGTAGAAGTCGCTCAGGCCGTAGTCGCTGAGCAGGTCGAGCACGAACGACAGCAGGCTCTTGATCTCCGCCCCCGCCTGCTCGCGGGTGCAGAAGATGTGCGCGTCGTCCATGGTCAGGCCGCGCACCCGGGTCAGGCCGTGCACGACACCAGACTTCTCGTACCGGTACACGGTGCCGAACTCGAACAGCCGCAGCGGCAGCTCCCGGTAGGACCGGCCGCGCGCGTTGAAGATCAGGATGTGGAACGGGCAGTTCATCGGCTTCAGGTAGTACTTCGCGCCCTCCATCTCCATCGGCGGGAACATCCCGTCGGCGAACCAGTGCAGGTGGCCGGAGGTCTCGAACAGGGTCGACTTGGTGATGTGCGGGCTGTTCACGAACTCGTAGCCGGCGTCGGCGTGCCGCTGGCGCGAGTAGTCCTCCATGGTCTTCCTGATCACCCCGCCCTTGGGGTGGAAGACCGCGAGCCCGCTGCCGATCTCGGCCGGGAACGAGAACAGGTCGAGCTCGGCGCCGAGCCTGCGGTGATCGCGCTTCTCCGCCTCGGCGAGCATCTTCAGGTACTCGTCCTGCGCCTGCCGGGACGGCCAGGCGGTGCCGTAGATCCGCTGCAGCTGCGGGTTCTGCTCGCTCCCGCGCCAGTACGCGCCGCCGGTCCGCATCAGCTTGAACGCGGGGATATGCCGGGTGGTGGGCAGGTGCGGGCCGCGGCACAGGTCCTTCCAGCACCGCTCGCCGGTGCCCGCGTCCAGGTTGTCGTACATGGTCAGCTCGGCCCCGCCGACCTCCACCGATTCCGCGTCGTCGGCCGTCCCGCCCTTGAGCCCGATCAGCTCCAGCTTGTACGGTTCGCCGGCCAGTTCCGCGCGTGCATCGGACTCGGTGACGATCCGGCGCGCAAACCGCTGGCCTTGCTGCACGATGCGGCGCATCCGCTGCTCGATGGACTTCAGGTCTTCCGGGCTGAACGGGTTGCGCACATCAAAGTCGTAGTAAAAGCCGTTCTCGACCGGGGGGCCGATGCCGAGTTTCGCGTCAGGGAACAGCTCTTGCACGGCCTGGGCCAGCACGTGCGCGGCGGAATGCCGCAGGATCGCCAGCCCGTCCGGGCTCGCGATGTCCACCGGCTGCACGCTATCGCCGTCGGCCAGCGGGTGGGCCAGGTCTTTCAGCTCGCCGCTGACCCTGGCTGCGATGACCTGGCTGGCCCGGGCCGCCTCGTTATCGCTGTTATCGCTGTCATCGCCGGCCGGCAGCTCCAGCGCCTGGCCGGCCGTCGTGCCGGCTTCCACCACGTGCTCGCGTCCGGCGAGGGTGACGTGAAGCTTGTCGGCAGGCACTGGCTGCTCCTAGGGCGCACGGTGATATCGGCGGCGACCGCCGCCGGTACCCCGATGCTATCGACCCCCGGCCGGTATCCGCGGCCTGCCGGTTCGCCTAGCCGCCAGCCAGCGGGGATGCCGCACCGCCGGGTCAGGCGGGCGGGGGCGAGACGGTGACGAGGGTGCCGTAGGTCAGGAACGGCCAGGCTTTCGCGGCCGGGCCGAGCGGCAGCTCGACGCAGCCCAGGCTCTGCGGGAAGCCGTAGCTGGCCCGCGGGAAGTAGTGCACCGCCTCGCCGGCCCGGAAATAGGCCACGAACTGCACCGGGTCGGCGTACTTGGATCCGTCCGGGTTGGTCCCCTTCATGATCTGGAAGCGGTAGCGCAGGTAGACCGGGGCGGTGCCGTCAGCGGTCGGCGCGACCGGGATGCCGGTGTTGGCCAGGTTGCGGAACACGACGTGGCCGTTGTGCCAGATGGTCAGCGTCTCCGGGCTTTTCTTGGTGGCGCGCGCATACGAGTAGCCGTGGGTGCTGCGCTGGCCGGCCGCCAGCGCCCGGAACAGCGCGCGCCAGACGGCTGACCCGGCGATCCCGTCCATCGTCAGCCCGTGATCGGACTCGAAGGCCATCACGGCGCCCTTCAGCACCAGGCTCTGCTGCTGGCCCTGCTGCCAGAACGTGCGCAGCTCGCGGGGGTAACCGTGGTGCCAGGTGAAGATCCCGGCCGGCGGGCTGAACGCGGCGGAGCGCTGGCCCGCGGCATCACCGGGCGCCGGGTTGACCGGGCCGGCGGCCGGCGACCAGGTGAGCGGCAGGTAGCCGAGCTGGGCCAGCAGCTGGTCGAGCCTGGTCGTCGACCAGTGCCCGACGCGGAACCGCACGGCGGTGCGCTTGGCCAGCGTGCGCCCGGCCACCGACTTCATCCCGGCGTCGCCGCCGGGGATGCGGACCGTGACGCGGGCGTGCTGCGCGAAGCCCTGCTCCGGCAGGAACTCGATGGTGCTGGCGTCCGGCCGCTGCCAGCGGCCGGCGATGTGCGGCGACACGGTCGGCATGGGCGAGTCGGCGGCCAGCGCGGCGGAGAAGTGGATGCGCACCGGGTCGGCGCCGTTCACCTGCCTGGCGTGGCGGGCGGGGGTCACCGACAGCACCCGCAGCGGCTGCCCGGGCGCCTGGCCCGGTGCGGAACCCGAGGCCTGCCCGGCGCGGCTGGTGGCGGCGGCCAGGCTGCCTGACTGCTTGGCCTGCGCGTGACTCAGTGCGAACCATGTCCCGGTCGACATCACCGCCAGGATGGCGATCGCAAGGATCATGACGCGGCTGCGCAGCCGTCCCACACTGAGCAAGATAGGCTCCTCGCCTGACCTGGCCCCCCGATCGGCGGGCACGCTAGCGGCTGGCTCCGGTGCGTCCCGCGCACTCCCCGCCTGTGACTCTAGGCGACTCTAGGTGCCAGTTGCACCGGCCTCGGCGCGGTCCGGATAAAGAATTAAACGAGAATAGGACACGGATTCATGACGGCCCCCGTCGTCATGAATCCGTGTCCGGCTCGGGTCGCGCCCGCGCGTTGGTGCGCTCAGCCAGTGACGGTCACCAGGCTTCCGTAGGTGAGGTAAGGCCAGGCGCGGGCGGCCGCCGCGATCGGCAGTTCCACGCAGCCCAGGCTCTGCGGGGATCCATAGGATCCGCGCGGGAAGTAATGCACGGCTTCCCCGCCGTCGAAGTAGGCGACGAACTCGACCGGATCGGCGTAGCTGCTGCCATTCGGGTTGGTTCCCCGCATGATCTGGTAGCGGTACCGCAGGTACACGGGGAACGTGCCGTCGGCCGTCGGGGCAACCGGGATGCCGGTGTTGGTGTCGCTGCGCAGCACGACATGGCCGTCATGCCAGATGGTCAGGGTCTCCGGGCTCCCCTTGCTGGCGACCGCGTAGCTGTAGCCGACCCGGTTGGCCCGGCCGTGGCCAGCCGCGCGGAACAGGGCGCGCCAGAGGCTGAGGCTGGCGGTGCCGGTCATCGTCATGCCACGGCGTGCCTGGAAGGCCATCACCGCGCCCTTCAGGAGCACGTTGAGCCGGCTCGCGTGCCACTGGCGGTGCAGCGACGCCGGGTAGCCGTGGTGCCACCGGAAGATCCCCGGCGGCGGGCTGTAGGCGGCCGCGATCTGGGCGGCGAGACCGGGGCCTGCGGCGGATGCCGTGGCCGGCTGGCCGCCTCCGGTGGGCCGGCCGGCGCCGCCGCCGAGCGGGGTCCAGGACAGCGGCAGGTAGCCGAGCTGGGCGAGCAGCTCGCTCAGCCGCCGGGTCGACCACGCCCTGGTGCGGAATCCGGCCACCACGGGCCTGGCCAGCAGCCCGCCGCCGGCCGCGCGGACGCCTGCCTGGCCGGCCGGTATCCGCAGCGTGATGCGGCTCAACGGGCTGAACGGGACGGCAGGCCGGAAGGTCAGCACCCTTCCGGCCTGCTGCCAGCTGCCCTGGACGGCGGGCGTGAGCACGGGCACCGGCGAGCCCGCCGCCAGCGGTGCGGAGAACGTGACGACGACCGGATCGCTGCCGCCGGCCCGCCGGGCCCCCGATGCCGGCGAGATGGCGACTACCCGCAGCGGTCCCTGGCCGGCTTCCCGGAGCGGCCCGGTGCCAGCCGCCTGGCCCGTCAGCGCCGCGTGCTGCGCGCTGGCGGCGGCCGGCCGGCCGGCCGGGGCGCCATGCGTCAGCGCGTACGCCGTCGCGGTCACCGTCACGGCGACGATCGCCACCGCCAGCCCGATGACCCGGCCCCTGGGGCGAACCCGCACCCCATGCCGCTCCCGTTCCGCACCGTCCGCGACAGCCGCCCCCGGCTCATCCGCCGCGCCGCCGAACCTTCTCATTCCGGTCACGCCACTCCCCCGTACGCGGCACGCCCTGACCACTCATAACTCTGAGTCACCAAAGCTGCCTCCGCAACTACTAAGCGTAGCGTTGATTACCCGGCGTTCATGACCGGAAATCCAGCCGACACGTAAACGATCAGTAACGAGAACCCCGTGGCCAGCCTGGCGAGCGCGTGCCGGGACCAGCCCGGTGCCTGCCCGCGCTGCGGCGGGCGCTGGCTGGTGAAGGCTCGTCCTGCGGGGAATCACGCAGACCCGGCGGACGATGACCGAGGAGATGGTGGCCGGATTCGAGCAGGACATCCAGGACTACGCCCGGCTATAGCCGGCTCTCGGTCCGCTACCTGGGCCAGCAGCGCCTCGCGGTTGGCCAGGATGAATGCCTTCAGCGCGACCGGCACGAGGTCGATCGACGCGAGGTCGTCTCCGTGCAGGTCGACCCGTTCCAGCTCGTAACTGCCCTTCGCCGGATCGGCGAACTCCGGGTCGTTGCGGGCCGACCAGTCCAGCCTGGTCAGCCGCGCGACGAAGAAATGCTGAACGGCGACCCCGGCGTCCGACGGCCTGCTGTTCAGGAACACCTGCGCGGCCCCCGCCGCCTCCGCGCCCATCTCCTCCGCGATTTCCCTGTGCATCGCCGCTTCGATCGAGGCATCCGTGTCGTCCACGCCGCCGCCCGGCGTCGTCCAGTACACCGGCTGCCCCGGCTTCGTCCGCCTGATCAGCAGCAGCCGGTCATCGGCATCGATCAGGATCGCCCGCGCCGTCCGCCGCCCCGTCGCTGCCCCCCGCCGCGCCATAGCCCAAATCTACGCCGCCGACCCGACGCCTGAGTTCATCCTGCCCGGCCTGCTCAGCGCGGTCTGGTGGGTTCAGTTCGATGGCAGCGCCGGCTGATCCCGTGTGGGAACCGGAGTCAGCCTGGTGACGACGAGGGAGCGCCGTCCCGGCCGGGAGACCCCGGACCGGGACGGCGCTCGAATCCCTCGAGGCAGCGGGCTGGCTAGCTGCCCAGGGTGATCGTGCCGAGCAGGCCGTGGCTCTCGTCAGCCAGGCCGGCCGTGAAGAACACGGCCTGCGGGGTGCCGGCGGCACCGTCGCCCCTGATCAGGCCCCACAGGCCGCTGATGACGATCGGGTTGCCGTCAGCGTTCTTCAGCGGCCCGAGGAACTTCCCGGTGACCGGGTCGAACGCGTTGAGCGCGCCGTTGCCGAAGTTGGCCACCAGCAGGTCGTGGCTGAACGTGCCGAAGCTGGACGGCGCGATGAGCATCCCCCAGGGGGAGTTGAGCGCGCCGCGGCGCACCAGGCGGTGCAGCAGCTTGCCACCGGTCGAGTACACGTCGATGAAGCCGTGACCCGGTCCGGCGACATCGTCACCCTTGTCCGCGTCCTGCTTGGCGTAGCTGACGTACAGGTGCCCGCCGATGCTGGTGATGTTGAACGGCGCGTACCCGTGCGGAAGCCGCCGGTCCCTGAACGCACCTGCGCTCCTGACCCGGTGGAACTTCGAGTTGAAGATATCCACGCGCCCGCTGTGGAAGTTGGCGGCGAACAACCGGCGGCCGGCGATCGCCAGGCCCTTGTACACCGCGTTCCGGACCGTCACCCCCCGCTGAGCGTGCGTGGAGGTGGCGTTGCCCACCGCGCCGACGGCGGGGTTCCAGCCGGAGATGACGCCTGCTTCGGAGGCGAAGATGAACAGCGCGGCACCGCTCTGCTTGCCGTGGTGCACGACGAAGCCCTTGGTGCCGTTGAAGACCTGGCCGGTGGGCGCGCCGCCGGGGATCTTCACTACCAGCGGGACCGGGGTGAGCGGGCTGCCGCCGATGGCGCCGGTGTAGAGCGTCGAGACGTCAGTGCCGTTGTCAGAGACCCACAGCGGGCCCTTCGGGAATTCAGATACGCCCCACGGGTTGACCAGGTTCGGGTCGGTGATCCTGGCCACGCCGGGGATGTCGGAGACCAGGTTGGTCTGCGTGTAGGGGGTGGCTGCCTTCGCGGCGGCAAGCCCTGGGGTCGCGGGCAGCACCGCCAGGGCGGCCGAGGCCCCCACGGCGAGCACGCCGGCACCCCACAGCCGCCGGCCTGGCGTATGGGAACGTTGAGCGGACGGGCCATCAACCGGCCCCGGCGAACGCGTCATCATCGTGCAACTCCCGCCTGTCGCAGCTGCCGACTGAAAATGGGCGTGCGCGGGCAGCCTCGCAAACCCCCGCCCTAAAAGGTTCACGGGCTCAGGCTCATGACGGTTCAGTGCCTTGCCGATCAGCTGACTGCCTGCCAGGGGCCGATCACGTCTTTCCCGGCGCCAACTAGAGTTGGCCGTGGTGCGCCCGGGAAGCCTGGTCGGGAATGATCTCGCCATGTCCGGCCGACAGGAGCGCCGCAGTGTCCGACACCGAGCCGTTCGCCCTGGTAGTCCTGCTGACGGCCGCGGTGGGCCTGGTCGCGGTCCTGTCCAGCCGGCTAACCGAGCGGGTCAGGCTCCCGTCGCCCGCGCTGGTGCTGGCCGGCGCGGCCATCGCGGTCAATGTCATCCCTGCCCTGCAGGCGCCGCCGCGGCAGGCGGTGCAACGTATTGTCACGATCGCCCTCGTCTGCATCTTGTTCGACGGGGGCATGCATATCGGCTGGTCCAGGTTCCGGCCGGCGGCGGGCCCCATTCTCGTCGTCGGCGTCATCGGCACCTTCCTGACCGTGGCCGCCGGCGCGGTGCTCGTGCATCTCGCGTTCGGCCTGGCCTGGTACGTCGCCCTGCTGGTGGCCACGGCGATAGCCCCGACTGACCCGGCGGTGGTCTTCTCGGTGCTCGGCCATCGGGAGATCACAGGCCGCAGCGACACGATCCTGGAAGGCGAATCCGGCGCGAATGACCCGGTCGGGATCGCGCTGATGGCCAGCCTGATCACCGCGGGCGGCCTCACCAAGGGCGCGTTCGCCCAGGCCGGCGGGGATTTCCTGGTCCAGATGGGCGTCGGCGCGGCGGTCGGCATCGCGGGCGGCCGCGGCATGCAGTGGTTCATCCGCCGGGTGCCACTGCCCGGTGAGGGCCTGTATCCGCTGCGGACCCTGGCCTGCGCGCTGCTGCTGTTCGGCGCCGCCACGCTGGCGCACGGGTCAGGCTTCCTGGCTGTCTTCGCCGCCGGGATCGTGCTCGGCGACGTGCGCGCCCCGTACAAGCGCGAGATCGAGCATTTCCACTCGGCGCTCGCCAGCCTCGGCGAGATCGTCGCGTTCGTCGTCCTTGGCCTCACCATCGACCTCGGCGTCATCGCCCGGGCCGACGTGTGGATACCCGGGCTCATCCTGGGCGCCGCGCTGGCGTTCGTGATCAGGCCCGTGCTGGTCGGATTGTGCCTGATCCCGGCCCGCCTGCAGGCGAACGAGCGGAACTTCGTGCTGTTCGCCGGGCTCAAGGGCGCCGTGCCGATCCTGCTGGGCAGCTTCCTGCTCGCCGCCCGCGTGCCAGCCGCCGGGCGGCTGTACGGCATCGTCGCCGTGGTGGTCGTGTTCTCCGTCGTCGTGCAGGGCAGCCTGGTGCCCGCCGCCGCCCGCCTGCTGCGGATTCAGATGCGCACGATCGAGCCGGAGCCCTGGGCGCTCGGAGTGCGGCTGCGGGACGAGCCAAGCGGCGCGCACCGGCTCACGATCAAGGCAGGCTCCCCCGCCGACGGCCGCACCGTCAGTGACCTGGCCGACCTCCCCGGTGACGCCTGGGTGAGCTTCGTGGTCCGGGACAGCCGGCTCGTCCCCATCGCGGGCGATACCAGGCTGCGGCCGGGCGACGACGTCCTGGTCCTGGCCGACCCCAGCCTGCGAGAGGAACTGATCAGGGCTTTCGAGGGGCCATCCGCACGGTGATCCGGCTGCGGTTTTTCCGCGTATTTGGCCATTCGGCAGCGGCCTGGGAGCCGGCCCGGGCATATGATGCGGCCAGGAGATCCGGCGGGCAGGTGGCGCTGGCAATCGGCAGGCGACTGGCATAGCGGAGGAAGGCTGGATGAGCACAGGCCCTGTCGGTATGCCCCCGCAGGGGGTTGACCTGCATATCGACCGACCGCACCCAGCCCGGGTCTATGACTACCTGCTCGGCGGGAAGGACAATTTCGCCGCCGACCGGGCCGCCGCCGAGGCTGGCCTGAAAGCCAACCCCAACTCGCGGATCCCGCCCAGGGAGAACCGTGCCTTCCTGCGCCGGGCGGTGCGCTATCTCGCCCGCGATGCGCACATCAGCCAGTTCCTGGACATCGGCACCGGCATCCCGACCTCACCCAACGTGCACGAGATAGCGCAGGACGCCGAGCCGCGGGCACGGGTCGTGTACGTCGACAACGACCCCATCGTGCTCTCCCACGCCCGGGCGCTGCTCACCACCGGCCCGGCGGGCAAGACCGCTTATATCGACGCCGACCTGCGCGATCCCGAGAAGATCCTCAATTCCCCTGACCTGCACGAGACGCTGGACCTGAGCCAGGCGGTCGCCTTGCTGCTGATCGCGATCATGCATTTCATCCCCGACGACGATCACCCGTACGCCCTGGCCACGCGGCTGCTGGACGGGCTGCCGTCCGGCAGCTACCTGGCACTGTCTCACCTGACCGGTGACTTCGACCCGGCGGCGTGGGAAGGAGTGGCCGCGATCTACCGGCGCAGCGGGGTAATCATGCAAGTCCGCTCCCGGCCGGCGGTGCGGCGGTTCTTCGACGGCCTGGAGTTGATCGACCCGGGCGTGGTGTCCCTGCCCCGCTGGCGCCCCGACCGCGCCGACATCGGCCTGGCAGGCCAGCCAGATGACGTCGCCGTCTCTGTCTACGGCGGCGTCGCCCGCAAACCCTAGCGCCGCGGCTGGCAGCGGCCTGGGCTGACCGGCCTTGCCCCTCGTCAACGCAACGCTGCGCACGGGCGAGCCGACGCCGATGGGTCCGGGAATCACTGCACCCGGATGGCAACCTGCAGGCCACCGGCATGCAACTAATGGTCAGGTCTTCATCACGCTTGGCCGTGAGCTGCGCGGACGGGTGGTAGCTGGTGGCCAGCCCACCGGTTAAGCCGGGCGTGCCCACGCCGTGATGCTGGGAGTGTTATGGCCTGGCGTTGTTGTCGGCCTCGATGATCTGGAGGGTGAGCTCCTGCAGTTCGGCGAGCAGCGTCCGTAGTTTCCGGGCGTTGTCGAACAGAGGCTGCCAGGCGGTAACCTGCTCGCTGGTGAGCCGCCGGGTGACGGTCTTGCCGCCGATCTTGCGGGTCCATTCGGCGTAGGGGCCGTGCAGCTGCGGTGGGTCGCGGTGGCAGCGGCAGGCCGGCTTGCCGCAGGCATAGGCGCGGACGGTGAGGGTACCGGGCAGGGCGGGGCCGGCCGCGGCGGCGAGCTCGGCGGCGAGCTTGTCCAGGGCCGCGCGCCGGGCCGTGGCTGGTTCCATGCGACACACCGTCTCAGATCCGGGGCTTCCCGCGCTGTCCACAGTATATTCCTGTGGAATGATGCCAGCGGGAGGCCGGGAGGCCGGATGGGCGTGGCGCAGGCCGGGTGGCCGGCTACATCGCCGGCTGGCAGCCGTCCTCGGCGTCGCCGGAGGCTGTGGCCTTCGCCCGGACGGTGGTGCAGGCCGCCGGGCCGCCCGGCCGCCAGCGGGCCAAGAACCTGCTGCGGGCCGCGGCGAAGCTCGCTGACTATGCCATCAGCCTGGGCCTGGACACGGTGCCGGAGGTGCTGCTGCACCCGTCGGTAATCGAGGGGTTCACCGCGCACGCGCCGGGCCTGTCCGGCCCGGCGCGCCGCACCCTGCGGACGAACCTGCGGTTCGCAGCCGGCAAGGTGGTGCCGCAGCTTCACCCGGCGGACGCGCCGCTGCCCCGCGAGCGGGCCAAATGCCCTGCAGCCCCGTGGAGACCGGCGGCTACCGGTACGGCAAGACCGTCGGCGATGCCCGCTCAGCGCCGTGGCCCGGGCTTGGTGACGGGGAGCCGGCCGGCTCCCCGTCACCAAGCCGATCCGGGCCGGGCCTAGGGCGTGGGATCCGGGAAGCTGCCTCCGTAGATGTCGGAGTTGCCGAAGGCGGCAGGGCAGGCCGCCTGCACGTTGGGAGCAGCTGCCGCGGCTGGGTTGGTGCGGAGCAGTTGCCGGTAGGTATCGATCGCCGGGCAGTCCGCGGCATTGCGGGTGTCATTCCACACGGCCGCGCCGTAGGCACGGGTCGCGGTGGCGTAGACGTAATCGCCGAGGAACTCAGCGGTGAGCCCATTCTGGCTTGAGCCCCGCGGGTCCCCGGTCACACCCCGGTGGATCTGCGAGAAGGCGCCCGTCGAGCCGCCGGTGACGTCCGCGTGCAGCACCACCCCGACGAGGCCCCGGGCGGTGGCGGTCGTGGTCTGGTACGGCGTGGTGAATGCGTTGTAAACGACGTAGACGTCGGTGCCGTCCGGCGAGATCGCCGGCGCGGTGTAGTACCCGAAGTCGCCAGAGGCCACGATGTTGCGCGGCGCGCTGAAGGTCGCTCCGTGGTCCGCCGATTCTGTGAACTGGACATGCGGGTTAGCGGTGGTGCCCGTGACGTAGGTCATCACGATCCGGTCGGTGGCGCCGGAGCCCGAGGGTGCGCCGTTCGCGATGTCCGCCGAGGGGGCCCAGGTCAGGTCGTTCCGGGCTCCGGCCAGGCCGTCCTGGCTGGTCCGGCCGATCACCGGGTCGAAGATGCCCGGATGGGTCACCGGGCCGGCGACTGCTTGCGGCGGGGTGAAGGTCGCGCCGCCGTCGGAGGACTTCAGCATGTACTCGAAGTGCTGCTTGGTGGCCGGGTCCGCGCCGACCGCGAACACATAGGCGGTCCCGTGGCTGTCGGTGCGGATGGTGCAGCCGTCGAAGCTCGGGAGCAGGCCGTTGTTCGTGGCCCGCGACGCCTGGCGGACCGTCCACGACGTCCCGCCGTCGGTCGAGGCTGCCACCATCAGCGGCGTGGGCAGCGCCTGGCCGCGGCTGTTGCTGCGGAAGTCTGCCCAGCACACGTAGACGTTTCCGAAGAAGGGGCTGCTCTGGGCGTTGTCCGCCCAGACTTGCTCCTTGTCGCTGAACGTGGTCGAGGACTGCTTCGAGACCTGGACCGGGCTGGCCCACGCGGCTGCGTCGCCGGCTGCGGCGGCGGCGACGCTGTCGGTCCGCGACACGTAGATGGCCTCGAAGCCCTTGAACGTCTGGTCCCGCCGGATCGCGCTGAAGTTGGACGCCAGATTGGCGTAGTACAGACGCGAGCCATTAGACCAGCTGAAGTTGCCGTGTGAGTCCGGCTTCGGGCCGAAGGCCAGCGCCGGGTCGCCGTCGGCCACGAGCCCGTGCTGGAAGTACCCGGGCAGGGTGCCGATCGGGCCCGTGTGTGCCTGGCAGGCGGCTGGCCCCAGGCAGTCCCGGGCCGTCCAGCCCTGGTAGGCCGGCTGGGTCCAGCTGTGACCGCTATCGGCGGAGAAGTAGACGCCCGAGACTCCGACACCCGGAGTGAACGGGCAGGTCGTGGGGTCACCGGCGTTGCAAGCCTCCAGGTCGATCTCGTCATTTGACCCGGCCACCAGGACGCTCGGGTGGTTCGCGTCGACGGCGATGGCGGGCTCATTCTGCTTGTTCTGGGTGAACGGCGCGGCCGGGCTGCCGACCGTGACCAGGGTGTCGCCGCTGCCGGTCACCGCGGGGCTGCTAAGGGCCGCCGCGGGGATCGCAGGTGATACCAGCGCCAGGGCCAGGGCAGCTCCGGCAGCGAAGGCCAGTCGTTTCCTCATCGCGCCTCTCCTCCAATTCAGCTAACGCAGCAGGGTCCTCTTTGAACCTGCCGCCGGACCGGCATGGCAGACGCGCGGGATCGGTCGCCGTCCGCAATACTGCCACCCCCCCTGGCCTGTCCGAAAGGGATGTCGCCTGTAGGCCCTGCCGACCCGGATGGTTTCGCCGGGGATCGAGTGACCGCCGGTACGCGCTGGGGGCCAGCTATCTTCCGGGCGGGAGGGGAGCGACAGCTGCGGGACGGCGGAGGGCACGCCAGATGCGGATCCGGTTGTGGCGAGAGTGCAGATCGACACCGAAACGATCGCGGGCGACCGGATCCGGGCGCTGACGAATTCCGGCATCAAGCGTTCATGCATATGCAACGCACGGGTCACCTGGTCCGGACTTCGGCGGTGATGAAGAGTGGCTCGATGCGCTGATCGCCGTCGTCGGTGCGTTTCTATGCCCTCGATCCCTGGCGGGGCTTTGCGAGGGATGCCTTCCCAGGGTGCCTGTGACCTGGGCGTTTGGCGCCCGTTGCGCCATCCTCCCGAAACGGTAGCCCGCAGGGCAAGACTTTTGGCACCGGAACGTGACTAGCATGCCGCTGACCAGGGAGTTCGCAGGTGCGCCAACCGAGGCCAAAACGACACGCTGCCCACAGTCCTGTACCGGGCTCACATGATGATCCAGAAGTCCTGGCGTTCCTCGATGAACCTGGCGCCCAGCACGAACTGGTACGGGCTGCCCGATCTTCCAGCGGGTAGAACCGCACCTGATCCTCCTCCACCGCATCGTTCAGATCCCGAAGCTTCGCCCGCAGGCCGGCAGCCGCCTGCCTCGACCGCAGGTCACATTCGGAGACGCTCGGCTTCACCCGGCCCCGTAAGGGCAAAATGAGAGGTTTCTCCCCCGTGAGCCGCAGCCGCCAGTCCGGTGTCCTGCGAGTAGCCTCCGCACCAGGCAGGACGTCTCGCGGCGGCAGAGAGGCACCGGAAGATCCATACCGGACCGTCTCAGAGAAGTTGATCTCCCAAATTCCTCCCATTAGCGCACACGAGCCACCGTCGATGGGTCCGGAGTTACTGCACCCGGATGGCAACCTACAGGCCACCGGGCTGCAACCGGTGGTGGGCGATACTGGGATCGAACCAGTGACCTCCTCGGTGTGAACGAGGCGCTCTCCCGCTGAGCCAATCGCCCGCAGCCCAGGGCGGAATCCATCCGCCAGGGGCGCACCCAAGAGTAACGCATGACGGCCACGCCGCGACGCCATCGCAGCGGCCGCCGCCGGCGGTACCGGAAGGTCAGGAGCACCGCGGCGGCGGGCCGCGCGACACCAAGGGCAGCCTGCCCGGTGTGCTCCCTGTGGTTCTCAGGACGGACAACAATCTCGAATTATCGGCTTCAGGAAGGATGTAACGGAGGTGTAAACTGCACTACCCAAACACGCTATAGATAACTTCGGGTGACTTCGAGACCACAGCGCGTTGCGCCGGGTCAAAAAGGGAGCGCTCGGCAGCGAAATAAACGTTCAAATTCGAGAATCGTTTGACCAGGTCACACATGGTTTGTTGACGGGTGACCGAGGTTACGAGAGACCAAGTTGCGGAATCTTATCTCCCGCGACGACTTTTAAGCGGTAGCCACGCCCAATCGGCTATCAGCGACCGCATAGTCATCACGAAGCCCGGCAATCCGGGACGAGACGAGACAAAGGTTTTACGATGATAAACAGCAGTGCCACCGTCTCAGCGGAGCTCGGGCTCACGCTGGTAGTCCCCGACCACGGGACCGTACCGCTTGTCGCCAGCCTCTACTACAGCGCCGACGATCCTTACGCGATCCGCATGGCCTTCCATGTCGGGCTGGACGAGCCCGTCGAGTGGATCTTTGCCAGGGAACTGCTCGGCGCCGGCCTCGCCGAGCCGACCGGCGAGGGCGATGTCCAGGTATGGCCGGGCTCACTGGACGGCCGCGATGTGCTCAACCTCTCCTTGTCGTCTCCGTTCGGCCAGGCGCATTTCGAGGCGCCGATCACCGCGACCGCGGATTTCCTGCGCCGGACCTACGGGCTTATCGCCGCGGGCCAGGAAGACGAGTTCATCGATGTCGACAGCGAGCTGGACGAGCTGCTCTGGCGCGCATAGCAGCCCGGGCAGCACCCACCATGACGGGATGACCTCGACAACCCCCGCGAACCCCTACGACAACCCCCGCGAACCCCCCGGCGACGAAATTCCTAAGGATCCGGCTCCGCCGCCGAGCAGGCCGCGAATACCTCCGCCGCCCGGACCGTGAGCGGCCCTGGCACGGCAGGCAACGGCACACCGTTGACCGCGCGGATCGGCTGCACATCCCTGGTCGTGCTGGTGAGGAACGCCTCATCGGCCGCGCCCAGCGCCCCGGCCGGCAGGTCCTCTTCCACGGCGCCGGCCCACTCGACGACCAGCCCCCTGGTCACCCCGGCGAGGCAGCCCGAGCTCAGCGGCGGCGTCAGCAGCCGGCCGCCGGACGCCACGAACACGTTGGTCCCGGTCCCCTCGCACAGATTCCCTGCCGTGTTGGCGAAGATCGCCTCGCCGCCGCCGCGCTCTCTGGCGTAGCCGAGGGCCAGCACATTCTCCGCATAGGACGTCGTCTTCAGGCCAGCCAGGGCGCCGTGCTCGTTGCGCGGCCACGGCACCGTGACCACGTCGCACGACTCGCCGATCACCGGCCACTCCCCCAGCGCCGCCACGGCCGTCGCCCCGGCGGTGCCCCGGGCAGAGCCGAGCGGGGACTCGCCGCCGGTCACCATGATCCGCAGCCTCGCCCGGTCCGGCTGGCCCGCGGCCGCGAGCAGGTGCCTGATGCCCGCCCGCAGCCTGCCCAGGTCGGGCTCCGGCAGGCCGAGCCCGAGCGCGGATCGCCGCAGCCGCTCCAGGTGCCTGGTCAGCGCGAACGGCACGCCAGCCACGATCTTGACGGTCTCGAACACCCCGTCGCCTACCGTGAGCCCGTGATCGAACACAGATACGCGGGCGTCGGTGTCGGCCAGCAGCGCCCCGTTTATCCATACGGTCACCGTGGCAACGCTATTTCAGCCCGCCGCAGCGCGCACCCGCCGCCGCGCAGATCTCCGGGATCAGCTCGTCCACGGCGATGATCTGCCCGGACACCTCACGGTCCACGGCCATCATCGGCACCCGCGCCCTGACCACGTCGCGCACCGCGGCCAGCGGCTCGCTGGGCGTGCCGATCGCCACCCGCAGGTCGATCCCCTGCACCGCGCAGAGGATCTCGACGGCCAGGCAGGTGCGGACGTTGACGATCACTTCGCGGAGCTTGCGCACGGCCGTCCAGCCCATCGAGACGTGGTCTTCCTGCTTGCCGGACGTCGGGATGGTGTCCACGCAGGCCGGATGGGCGAGCACCTTGTTCTCGCTGACCAGCGATGCGGCGGTGTACTGGGCCAGCATGTAGCCCGAGTTGGTGCCGGCGTCCGGGGCGAGGAACGGCGGCAGCCCGCGGGACGACGCCGGGTCGAGCATCCGGTCCACCCGGCGCTCGCTGATGCTGGCCAGCTCGCAGATCGCGATCGCGAGCATGTCGGCGGCGAACGCAAGCGGCTCGCCGTGGAAGTTCCCGGTGGTCATCACCTCGCCGTCCGGCACGATGACCGGGTTGTCCACCACCGCGCCGAGCTCGGTGCCGATCACCCGCGCCGCGTACGCGAGGACGTCCCGGGCCGCGCCGTGCACCTGGGGGGCGCAGCGGAGGCTGTAGGCGTCCTGCACTGCGTGGCGGCTGTGCCGGTGGCTGGCCATCAGCGCCGAGCCGGCCAGCAGCGCCCGCAGGTTGGCCGCGCTGTCCAGCTGGCCGGGATGCGGCCTGATCACCTGCACCCGCTCGTCGTAGGGCCGGTCGGTGCCGAGCAGCGCCTCGATCGACAGGGCGCAGGCCACGTCGGCCGCCTGCAGCAGCAGCCCGGCGTCGCGCACCGAGAACGCCAGCAGGGCCTGCATCGGCTCCGTCCCGTTGACCAGTGACAGGCCCTCCTTCGGCGCCAGCTGCAGCGGCTCGATCCCGTGCTCGGCCAGCACCTCGGCAGCCGGCCGGCCGTGCGGGCCGTCGCCGGGCCCGCGCAGCCGCCCGGCGCCGATCAGCGGCTGCGCCAGGTGCGCGAGCTGCGCCAGGTCGCCGGAGGCGCCGACCGACCCCTTGCCCGGCACCACCGGCAGCAGGCCGAGGGCCAGCAGTTCCAGCAGCCGCTCCGGCAGCACCGCGCGCACCCCGGAATAGCCGGCCGCCAGGGTCCGTGCCCGCAGCAGCAGGACCGCCCGGACGGTCGGGTCATCCAGCGGCTCGCCGGTCCCCGCCGCGTGCGACAGCACGATCGCGCCCTGCAGCGCGGTCAGGTCCTTCTCCCCCACCCGGGTATCGGCGAGCGCCCCGAAGCCGGTGTTCACCCCGTAGACCGGCCCGCCCCCGGCGATCGCTGACGCGACTACCGCGCGGCTTGTTTCCATCCGGGCGCTGACGTCCGGGCCGAGCTGCGCCCGCGCCGCGCCATACGCGACATCGACGACATCGGCCACGGTCAGCGCGTCACCGTTGACGATCACTGTTCGCATGGCTGCCAGCCTGCCACCTTGACCGGCCCCGCGGCACGCCTGGTGCCCGCTGAACACGGACTGCCGCCAGCTGCTTACTGCCCAGGATTCTGAACGAGTCGCGTCCCGCCGGTCGCCGCCGGCTGGGCCCGGTCACATTCGGCGCGGGCCGAAGTGTCGGCAGGCCATGCTGGGGTGATGAACACCGGACAATCCGTTTCCGCTGAATTTCAGGAGCACGCGGGGCGAGGCATGGACGCTGCGCGAGATCGCCGAGCACGTGGCCGGCGTCACGTACTATGCCGAGCAGGTCGGCCGGCTGACGTAGTCCTGCCACCGCTGCTGGGTCCTGCCGCCCGCTGGCGGGTCCTGGCGCCGCTGGCGGGTCCTGCCCCGGTGCCGGGTCGTGCGCGGGGGCGAGTTTGCCGACCCGGCGGGATCGGCTAGAGTTTCTGAACGCGCACGGTCGTGGCCGGCGGTGCGCCGCCTCGCGCCAGCGGGGTCGATGCGGACGTGGCTCAGTGGTAGAGCATCACCTTGCCAAGGTGAGGGTCGCGGGTTCGAATCCCGTCGTCCGCTCGGAGTGCCGGGCGCCGTCTCGCGGGCCGACGTTGTCAGCACGGCTCTTCGGTACCCGGGCCGGCTTCCCTGGCGGGAGTCGCCTGGCGGAATGGCCGAGTGGCTTAGGCAAGGGCCTGCAAAGCCCTGTACGCGGGTTCGATTCCCGCTTCCGCCTCGCGGGCGGTTAGCTCAGCGGGAGAGCGCTTCCCTGACACGGAAGAGGTCACAAGTTCAAATCTTGTACCGCCCACAATATTCTCGCAGGTCAGTTCAGAAGTTCGATAAAACAGGCGATAGCCAAAGTAATAGCCATCTAAAGATCGTTCCGATAACATGACGCCGTGGCCCGGCGCGGATGGGGGGACGACTCCATCTGCTGGCGGGAAGCGCAAAGGCGCTCCGTCAGCGAAATCTCGCGCGGCCGCCACGCCGACGGCACGCGAGCCCGGAACTAAGGTCTGCAGCCGGGCCAAGACCGCGGTCCGCGACAAGCTCAGGAAGCTGAAAGAGAAGCTCTCCGCCGAGCCAGCACACGGAGCCGGAAGCCAGCCCTCCCCCGGATGTCACACTCAGTGAGTGCGCCGAGCCCTAGCTCGCTGAGGGCCTGAACGCGTCGCCGCAGACCATCCGGAAGCTAGAGACTGCCCGCGCCGGAGCCGGACGCAATCGGCGCCAAGCAGCTTCGCGAGTTGTCGGCCACTGATGTGCATCGCGCACCGTCGACCTCTCGGTCATGCCGATGAGCGGACGTCAAGACGATGCCGGGCACTACCCGCCGGGTCATCGTACTAACTGCGTCGGCTGTAACGTAAAGCCAGATCTCTCGACCCTCGTCGTCGATCTCGGGCTCACTGGACTCCCGGATGTAGTGGGCATCGACACCGTCAGGATCGTCATCCCAGGCTCAAGGTCCCGCTCATGTTCAAGAGTCGGCCGCATGCGCCACAACCTAGCCAGGGGCGGGCCCGTGGAGACGACGAAAGACCCCGCCTCTATGGTGGACCGATGGCGTCGGTCAAGCAGATCCAAGTCACCTTCGACTGCGCAGAACCTGAGCGCGTCGCTCGTTTCTGGTGCGAGGTGCTGGGGTACGTCGTACCGCCGCCACCGGAGGGGTTTGCTACTTGGGACGATTTCGATCGCGCGCTGCCGCCTGAGCATCAGGGTTCAGCGTTCGCATGCATTGATCCCTCAGGTGTGGGCCCGC
>WNGA01003277.1_pt1 | contig 25494 bp, 18 predicted proteins | sample 5400061 | NCBI WGS metagenome assembly WNGA01 (sample SAMN13153366, study PRJNA577476) | soil metagenome | isolation source: 100 cm soil or saprolite under grassland replicate 2 | place: USA:California | collected 2016-06-15 | reverse complement strand
TACTACAGCTACGACCTCGGCGATTGGCACATCATCGTCCTGAACAGCAACATCGACTGGCATGCCGGCCGGCCGCAGGAGCAATGGCTCCGCGCCGATCTCGCCGCGAGCACGAAGCGCTGTACCCTCGCCTACTGGCATCACCCCCGCTTCAGCTCCGGAACAACGCATGGCGGCGACCCGGGCGCGCAGGCGTTCTGGCAGGCGCTGTACGACGCCGGGGCGGACGTGGTGCTGTCCGGGCACGAGCACAACTACGAGCGCTTCGCTCCCCAGACCCCCGACGGCACGGCCGACTCGGTGCGGGGCATCCGGCAGTTCGTCGCGGGAACGGGTGGAGAGTACACGTACCGATTTGGACCGCCGGTTGCCAACAGCGAGGTGCGGGCCCGCGTGCACGGCGTGTTCAAGCTCACGCTGTCAAGCGGGTCGTATACGTGGCAGTTCATCCCGGTCGCGGGTCAGACGTTCAGCGACTCGGGCAGCGGGACCTGTCACTAGGGTCCCTTCTTTTCAGCGCTCATTTCGACGAGCAGCCTGCGGATCTGGTCCAGCTCGCCCGGTGTCGCCGGCCTCGCGGACAAGGCCTGGAGCACGAGCTCGAGCGCCGAGATCCGGAGCGCAAACCTGGCCGGCGCGGCCGCCGGCTCGGCACGCACGACCCGGCCGCTCGGCGCGCGCTCGGCAACCCGGGCGGCTTCGCTCAGGAGCGCGTCGGCCCGCATCCGCCAATCCGCCTTGCGGCGGCTCACCACGTAGATCTTACCGGCGAGGCGCAACAGCGCAGCCGCCCGGTGCCAGGCGAGGCGCAACAGCGCAGCCGCCCGGTGCCAGGCGAGCGCGCGCTCGTCGAGGAGTCCCGCCGTTCCGGCCAGGAACGCCTGCTCCGCCCGTGCCGCCTCGGGTGCCGCGGCCGGGTCGCGCAACCCGAGACGCCACACTGTTGCTCCACGCGGCCCTTCTCATCGGTCACGAAGACGTAAAACCCGGGGTCTCGTGGCTGAATCCACACGGCCGGATCGTCCGCCGCGTCGCCCTTGTGCGGCACGGGCGCGGTCTGCGCGCGCGCCTCGGCCCGCACGGTCGTCTGCGCCACCAGCGCAGTCCACCCACCCGGCAGCACGCCCGCCCCGATCGCGCCCGCCAAGAAGAACCCTCGTTTCATCGGCGGTCACGATCAACACCTCCCTCAACCCCGACGTGGTCGTCGAAGACGCTCGCCTAGTGGCACGTGCCGCTCCCCGAGTCGCGGAACGTCCCCGAAACGGGGATGAACGCCCAACTGTAGCTGTCCGCGCCGAGGGTGAGCTTCAGTAGCCCGTGGGTCCTGTTGTGGCGCACCTCGCTGTTCGCGACCGGCGACTCGAAGGCGCGCAGGCTCCGGCCGCCGGTCCCGACGACGAACTGTCGGATCCCGCGGGCCTCGTCTGGCTCGCCGCCGGGCGTTTGTGGCGCGAAGCGCTCGTAGTCGTGGTCGTGGCCGTTGAGCACCACCTCCGCGCCGTGCTGGTACAACGCCTCCCACAGCGGCTGCAGCGCGGTCAAGCTGCCATGCTTGCCCGAGCTGAACCGTGGCTTGTGCCAGTAGGCCAGCACGCACCGCTTGGTGGTGCCCTTGAGGTCGTCGCGTAGCCACCGCTCCTGCGCCGAGCCCGTGCTCGTGCTGATCTCACTATTGAGTGAGATCAGGTGCCAATCCCCTACGTCGTAGCTGTAGTAGCCCCTGCCCGCCGGGCCCGCGCGCTCGCCGAAATAGTCGAAATAGGGGGCCGCGCCCTTGGTCTTGTAGTCGTGGTTGCCGGGGGCGGGCCGGGTGATGGATCGGTGACGCCCCCAGTGTTGATCGTAACACCCCGCGAACTGCCCGCGTGTGCCCTCGCCGTACGCGTTGTCGCCCGCCGTGAACACCACCACCGGCTTGGAACCCTCGACGAGACTGTCGAGCAGGCGCCCGGTCGCCGAGACGCCGATGGCCGGCGCGCTCAACCTGGTCTTCTGTTTCTTTTTCTGGTTCTTCCCTTTTTCCCCCTTCTTCCTGTCAGCGTCCCCATCGTCGTCCTCGTCGTCATCGTCGTACCCACCGGACTCGCACGACGCGATGTCCCCGGCGCCGACAAGCACCACCGGCGTCCCGGGCGGGATGCGGGCCGCCTGGGTGTCGGCCACCTGGGTCCCGATCAGCTCCCAGGCTGCGGAAGCCGCCGCGATGAGCAGGCCCAACACCAACCACGCCGCGCTCCGTCCTAACACCTGTCCCTCCCTCGTGTTGTCTCGAGCGTCAGGAGTCCCGCACGCCGTCCGCCGACCGCGATCTCGATCCGATATCGTTGTCACCCGGGCACGGCGGTTTGGACGGGCGCTCAGCCTCGTTCAATACCCCCCGGCGCGCTATCGTCGCCTCTGCTTCACCTCTTCGAGCAGCCGGCCGATCTCCGCACGCTCCTCCGGCGTTGCCGGCCTGGTGGAGAGCGCCCGGAGGGCGAACTCGAGCGCTGGGCCGGTGAGCGTGGCCGAGAGGGCCTCGAGCGCGAGCTCGAGCGGCGACCCCTCGAGCGTGAAGGTGGCTGGTGCCTCGGCGAGCCGCACGGCCTCGTTCAGCACCACGCGGGCCTTGGCCAGCGGCTGCCGCCTCAGCATGCGTCCGGCCATCCGCAGGAGGTGGGCCGACCGGTGCCACGCCAGCGCGCGCTCGTCCAGGAGCCCCGCGGTCCCCGCCAGAAAGGCCTCCTCCGCCCGGCGCGCCTCGCCCGTCCGCTGGCGGTGCGTGAGCCCGGAGTGCGTCAGCGTGGCCAGGAATACCCCGGCGTCGAGCTCCAGGGGGCCCTGCCCGAAGCGCTGCCAGTCGATCACGCCCGGGCCGTCGCCAAGGTCGAGGATGTGGCGGGCGTAGAGCGTTCCGTGGACGAGATGCGGAGTGCCCTCCATCGGTTGCGTCCGCGCGAGGCGCGCCGCGAGCTCCCTGGCGGCAGTGCCGAGCGCGGGATCGCCGGCCTCCAACATGGCGACATATTCCCCTACCTCCCCCAAGATGCGAGTGGCGCCGGACGACGGCCCGATCCGCAGCGGCAGCGTCGCCGCGCGCCGCAGCCAGGCGGCGGCCAGCTCGCCGGCGCGGCGGCCCTGCCCCTGCTTGACCAATTGAGTCAGCGGCGGCCCCTCCAACCAGCCGATGACGAGCATCCACCGGTCGGGCTCCCAGGCCAAGAGCGGCGGCACGCGCGCCGCAGAGTCGTGCGCGAGCCCCGTCCCGGGTCCGGACGGGGCGAGCCCGGCGGCGGCGAGGGCCTCGTACAGCGCAGCCTCGGGCGCCGGATCCTCCGCATAGGCCTTCACGGCGAAACGACGGTCCCCCACGCGCACGGCCAGGGTGGCGCGCTCGCCCGGCGAGTAGCCGCACACCCGGAGCTCGAATGGACCGGCGCCGAGACCCAAGGCTGGGATCGCTCGGGCCAGGCCTACCGTCCGGATCGCCGCGAGCCCGGGCAGCGCGGGGTCGTCGGGGAGCTCGGTGGTCGGTCTCATGCCCTGTCGGTGTCGTTCACGTCGTCGATCCGCCCCGGTTTGTGTTCTTTCGCCTCCTCCAGCAGCCTGCGGATCTGCTCCAGCTCCTGCGGGGTCGCCGGCCTCGTCGAGAGCGCCTGGAGCACAAGCTCGAGGGCCGCGCTCACGCGACTGAAGGCCGGTGCCCCGGCACGCACGACCAGATCGCTCTGCGCCGCACCCTCGGCGAGCCGCGCAGCCTCGCGCAGCGCTACGAGCGTCCGCGCCTGCCAATCCGGCCTCCGCCGGCTCACCACCTTGACATGACCGGCGAGGCGCAGGAGGGCAGCAGCCCTGTACCAGGCGACCGCGCGCTCATCCAGGAGGCCTCGCGTCCCGGCGAGAAACGCCTGTTCCGCCCGTGTCGCCTGGGCCGCGACCGCCTCGTTGCGCCGCCCGGAACGCCAGACGGTAGCCAGGAACATGCCGGCGTCGAGCTCGAGCGGCCCGTGCCCGAAGCGCTGCCAGTCGATCACACCCGGCCCATCGCCCAGGTCGAGCACGTGCCGGGCGTAGAACGTGCCGTGGACGAGGCGCGGCGTGTGTGACGTGGGCTGCGTGTTTGCGAGCACGCGCGCGAGCGCGCTCGCCGCCCTTCCCAATCCAGGATCGGCGGCACGTAGCGTGGCGACCCATTCCCCCGCCCGGTACAGGATGCGCCCGGAGCCGAGCGGCGGCCCGATCTTCACCGGCAGAGACGCCGCACGTTGGAGCCAGCGCGCGCACAACTCGCCGGCGCGCTCGCCCTGCCCTTCCTTGATCAGACGATTGGCCGGGCGCCCTTCGAGCCAGCCGGTCACCAGCACCCGCAGCTCGCGCTCCCAGGCCACGAGCGGCGGCACGCGTACCCCCGAGGTGTTCGCGAGCCCCGTCCCGGGTCCGGACGGGGCGAGCCCGGCGGCGGCGAGGACCTCGTACAGCGCAGCCTCGGGCGCCGGATCCTCCGCATAGGCTTTCACGGCGAACTGACGGTCCCCCACCCGTACGGCCAGGGTGGCGCGCTCGCCCGGCGTGTAGCCGCACAACCGGAGCTCGACTGGATCGGCGCCGAGACCCAAGGCTGGGATCGCATGGGCCAGGCCTACCGTCCGGATCGCCGCGAGCCCGGGCAGCGCGGGGTCGTCGGGGACCTCGGTGGTCGGTTTCATGCCCTGTCGGTGTCGTTCATGTCGTCGATCCGCCCGGCGGCCTCACGGGTCGTGTTGTTTCGCCTCCTCCAGCAGTCTGCGAATCTGGTCCAGCTCCTGCGGCGTCGCCGGCCTCGTCGAGAGCGCTTGGAGTACGAACTCAAGGGCCGCGCTCCCGCGCCTGAAGGCCGGTGCCCCGGCACGCACGACCGGGCCGGGGCGTGCAGCCGCTTCGAGGAGCCGCGCGGCTTCAACGAGGAGCGCCTGCGCGCGCGCCAGCGAGGGGGCCTCGCGCGGGTCGTCCACATGGACCTTGCCGCCGAGGCGCAGCAGCGCAGCCGCCCGGTACCAGGCGAGCGCTCGATCGTCCAAGAGGCCTCGCGTCCCGGCGAGAAACGCCTGCTCCGCCCGTGCCGCTTCGACCGCGGCCGCCCCGTTGCGCCGCCCGGAGCGCCAGATGGTAGCCAGGAACATACCGGCGTCGAGCTCGAGCGGCCCGTGCCCGAACCGCTGCCAGTCGATCACTCCTGGCCCATCGCCGAGGTCGAGGACGTGACGATCATACAGCGTGCCGTGGAGGAGCCGGGGCGCTTCCTGCGCGGGCTGCGCGCGCGCCAGCCTGCTGGCGAGGAGCTTGGCGACGGCTCCGAGGGGGGGATCGGCTGCTTCCAGCGCCGCGACCGATCGGCCCGCCCGGTAGAGCGCCCACGCCGCGCCACAGCGCGGCCCGAGCGTCAGCGGCAGCGACGCCGAGCACCGGATCCACGCTGCGCCGAGCTCGCCGGCGCGCTCGCCCTGTCCTGCCTTGACGAGTCGATCGGCCGGGCGCCCCTCGAGCCAGCCCGTCACCACCACCCGCAGCTCGGGCTCCCAGGCCACGAGCGGCGGCACCCGGACCGCCGAATCGCCCGAGCGCCCCGTCCCGGGTCGGGACGGGGCGAGCCCGGCAGCGGCGAGGGCCTCGTACAACCCAGCCTCCGGCGCCGGATCCTCCGCGTAGGCCTTGATGGCGAGGTGCCGGTGCCCAGCGCGCACCTCGAGCGTGGCCCGGTCCCCCCGCGAGTAGCCGCACAACCGGAGCTCGACGGGACCGTCGCCAAGAGCCAAAGCCGGGATCGCAACGGCCAAGCCTGCGCTACGGATCGCCACAAGACCGGGCAACGCGGGGTCGTCGGGAAGCTCGGTGGTCCGTTTCATGCGCCCCCCCAGCCCTTCCATCCGGTGGGTGGCGCTCGCGCACGTCGGCGTCACCCGCCCCGGAATTGGCCAGCTAGCTTTCGCGGTGCAACGGGCGTGCCCGGCGAAGGCGGAAGGTCGGCGAGGCGCTCCTGCCGAAGGTTAGGAGAGAATTCGTGGTACCGGAACGACCTTCCGCGCGGCAACCATGTTACAAAACTGCGGCAGCTGCGTGACGCAGATCACATCGAGGGCGGTGCCTTTCGCGCGTCCAAGACCGCCTCGGCCCGTTCGAGCACCGCTTTCGTGCGTTGCGGCCAGTCCGGCGCGCGCGTGCGAAACGGGCTGCGTGCCCGCCGGAACAGTCCCCGCGCCGTGTAGAGCCCGATGCGCTCTGGAATAGGGCGGGTCGTCGCCTGAGCGTAGCCGGTGAGCATGGCGTCCTCCACCGCTTCGACCCAGTCCGGCGACCGCACGCCATCCAGGGCAAGGCGTTCGACCTGCGAGAAGATGTTGCCCAGGTCGTCGGCGGGGTCGCCACAGCAGGCCCAGTCGAGGTCGACCAAGGCCACCTGCGGCGGGGCCACCAGCACCTGGCCGGCCGTGAAGTCGCCGTGCATCGGGAGGTGCAGGTCGGGTGCCTCGGCGAACCGCGCCGCGAGGCGCCGCGCCAGCTCGCCGGCTCGGCCGGCGAGCTGGGGACAAATGCCGCCGACTTCCGCGGCCAGCGAGGCCACGGCGGCCGCCTCGTCCTCTCGGGTCCAGCACTCGAGCCCATTCGGGGACTCGTCGTGCAGCGCTGCCAGGGCTGCGCCCGCGGCGCTCACCATCTCGCGCTCGATCTCGGGAGTGGTCTCGAAATCGAACAGCCCTCTGCCCGGTAGCCATTCGAAGGCGAGCAAGCAGCGGCTGTCCGAGTACCCGAGCAGTCGCGCCAGCCGCAGCGGCCCACGTGGTCGGAACGCCGTAGCGTTGCGCTTGCCGCGCTTGTAGGCCCTCGGGGTGTAGGCCTTCACGATCGCCCGAGCCCCGTCCACCCCGCGGAGCTCCGCCACATAGCGGCGCTCGGGCCGGTAGCGCAGGCAGCGCAGCTCTCCCTGCCACAAGTCGGGCCGGTCGGGCAGGAGCTCGCGCAGCACCGGCTCCCGCTCCTGGGGATTCGTCAGGTGCTTGAGCTCGGGCAGCTTGAGGTCGTTCGGAAAGACGGTGACCAGGACGGCGCACTGCTCGAGCACGATGCGGCCGGGCCCGAGCGGGCCCGGCACGAGCGCCGGTTCGCCGTCCTCCAGCCAGGAGGCGAGATCGTCGGGCCGGCACGCCCGCACGTCCAGGCCTACTTCCGCGCCGGCGACGTCGAGCCGATAGGTCGCGCGGGCGTAGGCATGAGGCTTCCATCTCAGATAATCGATGTGCGCCGCCCCCAGGCCGGCCACGGGCGCGACCCGGCGCAGAGCAGTGACGAAGGCGGCGGGATCGAGCACGGTGACCAGTCCGGGGATGGCGGAATCGCGGCGGGCGAGATCGGCGTCAGCGGGCTTCATTGCCAGCGTCCCGACAGCGCCCGGGATGCCTCCGCCACGGCGGCCGTGACTTTGGCGCGCCACTGCGGCTCCTGCCGCTTGAACATGCCGCCCGCGACCTCGATGAGGGCGCCGGCGCAGTGCAGGGAGAACTGCCGGCACCACTCTTTCGGGACGTGGGCGAAATATTCGTCGGCGAATGCCGCGGCCGCGGTTCGCGCCTGCTCTCGCGGCAGCGAGTCCAAGCCGACTCCGGCCGCGATGTGGGCAAACAGGTGGGCTGGGTCCCGAACGGGATCGCCCAGGGCAACCGCGTCGAGGTCGATGAAGATCACGCGGTCACCCGACAGGAAGATGTGGTCGGGCTTCAGGTCCCGATGGATCGGCGCCGGCGGCACGTCTTCCAGGCCCGCCACGACGGCGGCCGCGATCGACTGGGTCTCCGCTCCCACGTGCGGGCAGGCCCACTGCACCAGACTCGCCGCCCGTTGGACGTCATCGAGCTGGTCGGCGAGGGAATGAGGCGGCACGATCCCGAGGTCATCTTGATTGAACGCGGCCGCGGCCCGGGCCACCGCACGCACAGCCGCAGCCGGGTCAGCGTCCTGAAGCAGCACCTGCTGCAGCGGGACGCCGCGGGCCTCCTCCAGCACGAGCGTGCGCAGCCCGCTCAGATAGGCGATGGGCGCGACCACGGAGTAAGGCCCCCGTCCTGCCCCGGCCCTCCCGGACAACGACCGCAGCAGCCGAAACGTCTCTCCCCCGTGCTCGTTGCGATACACCTTCAGGTAGCAACGCAGCGTTTCGGTTCGCGCCGTCCCCGCTTCCCGGGCCGGCATCGTGTACCGGAGCGCCGCCCCGAGCTCGGTCCGATAGCGCGTTGGTTCGATGGTCGGCGGCGCGCCGTGCCATCGGCCCGGCCCAAGCCGGGCGAGGAGCAGCGGCTCGAGGGCGCCCAGCGCTCCGTCCATCACTCGGGCGAGTTGGGGAAGTCTGCGGTCGTAGGGAAACACCTGCACGACCATCCGGAGGTCGGGAATGAAGGCGACCGGCTCGAACGTGAGGCAGCTCGCGGGGACCTGGCCGCTCGGATCGCCGGCCCGCATCTCGTGCCAGAGCCGCTCCGCCGCGCCGTCTTCGGCATACAGCAGGCCGGTCACCCACTGGTCCCAGCGGCGGCCGGTGGCCGGCTCGACGACTCGCAGCGTGTATTGCAGCACGCAACGCGACGTGGATTGGCGACACCGGAACCGGAACGGCGTGCAGTCCTGGATGTGATAGGCCGTCCCCGCGACCGGCTTCAGGTGCGCGCGGAACACCTCGAGCATCAGCGCCGCATCGGTGGCGATCTCGAGCTGGGGAAAATCGGGGTCGGCGGGATAGGTCTGGAGGAAGACCGCCGCGGGTAGCGCTTGTTTGCGCACGGGGGCCCACTCGCTCCTTACGGCCGCCGTTCCGCCGGCGCCGCCGTGACGCTCGCGCGCTCGCGGCCGTTGCCGTCCGGAAGGACGGCGGCCGGCTGTCCGGCATCGAGCTCGTACAGGCGCCGGTACCGGGCGCTGTTGGCCAGCAGCTCGGCGTGCGTACCGCGGTCGACGATCCGGCCTTCCTCCAACACCAGCACCAGGTCGGCGTCCGCGATCGACTGCAGGTCGTGGGTGATCATGACGCACGTCCTGCCGGCCATCAGGCGATACAGCGCCTCCCGCACCGCCGCCTCGCTCTCCACGTCGAGGCCCGTCATCGGCTCGTCCAGAATCAGGATCGGGGCGTCGCGAACGATGGCCCGCGCGATGGCGATGCGCTGCTGCTGCCCGCCCGACAGCGTCGCCCCGCGCTCGCCGATGATCGTGTCGTAGCCGTCCTCGAGCTGGCGGATGAACTCGTCGGCGTTCGCCGCCCGGGCCGCGGCGACGATCTCCGCTTCGCTCGCCTCGGGCTTGCCGTAGGCGATGTTCTCGCGGATGGGCGCGCCGAACAGAATCGATTGCTGCAGCACGACTGCGATCTGGCGGCGCACGGACTCCCGGCGATAGTGCCGGATGTCGACGCCGTCGATCAGGACGGCCCCCTCCTGGGGCTCGTACAGCCGGAGCATGAGACTGGCGATGGTGGACTTGCCCGCTCCCGACGCGCCCACGATGGCCGCGCGCTGGCCCGGCGTGACCGCGAAGGACACGTCGCGGAGCACGTCCTTGCCGTCTCCGTAGTCGAAGGCAACCCGGTCGAAGCCGATCTCGCCTTTGAGGCGAGGCGCTGCGACGGCATCCGGGCGGTCCTGGATCTCCGGCTCGATGTCCAGGACTTCGGAGATGCGCTCGGCGCTGGCCATGGACTTGGAGAAGTCGGTGGAGAGCTTGGCCAGCTTGCGGAGCGGCTTGTACATGCTGCTCAGATACGCCATGACCACCACGAGCTCGCCGGGCATCATCCTGCCGTCGAGGACGAGCAGCGCCCCGACCAGCACCGCCACCGCCGTTCCCACCGCCGTGATGATTTCCGACGAGCGCGCGGCCGCGGCCTTCAGGCGGGCGATGCGCATGCTGACGCGCAGGGTCTCCGCCGTCACGGCATCGAACTTCACCTCTTCGTATTCCTCGCGGCCAAACGCCTGGACCACGGGCATCGCCGAGAGCACCTCGTTCATGCGCGACGCTACCTGGCCTTCCTGTTGCTTCTGTTTCTTGCTCGAGACCTTGGTCTTGCGATAGACGTGCAGGGCGCTGAAACACAGGAACGGGAACGTGGCCAGCGCGATCAGGCCGATCCTCCAGTTCACGGCGACCAGGATGGCGAACATCCCGATGACCATCAGGACCTGCGACGCCAGGTCCAGGATGAAATCCGCGAACACGTCCTTCAAGGTGTTCGTGTCGCCGGCGATTCTCGTCATCAGGTCGCCCGTCCTGGCCCGAGTGTGAAAGGACAGCGACAGTCGTTGGAGATGCGAGAACAGCTCCCGGCGCAGTGAGTAGACCAGCCTGTACCCCACGGACGAGGTGAGGAGGAGTTGCAGGTAGGAGAACACACCCTGAAACAGCGCGATCACCACAATACCGCAGGCCGCCGCCACGACGAGGGTGACCGTGTCGGCTGTGGCGACGCCCTGGAGAAAATTCAGGAAGCGCGGCAGGTGCAGCGGCTTGCCCAAGATGCCATGGTCCAGGATGATCTTCAGCGGCCAGGGCTGCAGCAGATCGGCGACACTAACCCCCATGGTGCACAGGGCGGCGAGGATCAAGGTCCCTCTGACCTGACCGAGCTGCGTCCAGATGAACTGGCGATGTCGCGCTCGACTGCTATGTGCCATGGATCCGTGGAACCTCGCTCACCGCATGACGGACCACGGGCTCGAATTCCCGCAACAAGCTGATCGCCTCTTGCTGCCGCTGCCGGATCGCGTCGGCTGCCGTGTGCCTGGTGGTGTCGAACGCCAGACAGTGGATCTTGCGCACCAGCACCGCCCGCTCGTACCAGGCGATGCGATGGACCAGGCCCGGATCGTCTGGAGACGAGCGCTGATACGCATCGAGGAGGTCCCTGCGTACACCCGCGAACGGCGGGAGCTTGCCCGGCTTGCGCAGGGTGAGCCGGCGCAGCTGGGTCAGCAGATTCCCCAGGTCGAAGGCCCGATCCCCCCGGGTGCACGCGTCAAAATCCAGAAAGACGACGTCGCCCGACCTCCAGCGGAGCTGCGCGGGGCCGAGGTCGCCGTGGAGAAACGACGGCGCGGCGGGCGCCGCCGGCACGCGGCGCAGCAGGTCGCTCAGCGTGTGCCGCAGGGCAGGCGCCTCACCCGGAAACCGGGCGCACAGATCGTCAACCCTGCGTTGCACATCGCCGGTCAAAGCGGCGGGAGACGAGATCGCTCCGGTGGCGACGGGCAGCGCATGCAACGCCGCCAACGCGCGCCCCATGGCCGGCAGGACCACGCCGCCGTTCTGTCCGATCGCGGCAATCACCGACTGGCCCGGCTCGTATGTCAACAGCAGGAGGCGGAGCGGAGCGCAGTGGGCGAGCACGCGCGGGGTGATCACCCCATGGCCGGCGCGGCCGGTGGCGGCCCCCAAGGCCCGGAGCGCGATCGCAACCCGTCGGGCCTCTTCATCGCGCTCGTAGAACTTCCCCACGCACTGGTAGTGCTGCACGTCGGGCAGGCCCGCCACGCGAGCCTGGAGATCGTAACGCACCACGCGGTGCCTGCCGCGCTGCGAGAGCGGGGCCGCATCCCAGCCGACGAGACACGCGCCGGTCCCATAAACCTCTCGCAGCGCGCCGCTCAGCGCCGCCTGGACGGCCTCGCGCTGCGCCACCGTCGACGGATTCAAGTTGCGATCCTCGGAGCTACTGCTTCCTCGAGCGCCGCCTGCGCGCGAACCGCGAGCGGGTGAACGAGCGTCGGTCCTTCGATCGGCTGGCGCCGGCACACCGTGTAGATCTTTCGAATCAGGTGCAGGCCGTGGAAGAACCATACGTTGCGCGGGGAGACCGACGGCATCGCCGCGAGATACTCGTCGCGAAAGCAGGAGAGCCACCGGCCGGCGTCCGGCGGCAGCGTGGCGTCGAGCAGGCAGCGCCGCTCGAGCTGGGCCAGAAAGTGACCGGCATCGTACGCGGGGTCGGCATACCCGAACAGGTCGAAATCGAGCAGCACGAGCCGCTCTCCGGTCCACAGGAACTGCCCCGCCGCCAGGTCTCCATGGATCGGCGTGGGGTCGGAGGAGTCGAGGGAGGCGAACGTCTCTTGGAGGGAGTCCACCAGCGGCTCGACGAGGGGCGTGGTCACCGGCCAGCGGTCCCGCAGCCGACCGCACCGGGCCAGCGTGTCGTCGAGGATCATCTGAGCGGTGGTGGGTTGCTCGGGAACGACGGCCAGGCGGTGCAGGTCCGCCGCGACCCTGGCCGCCCGTCGCAACAGCGCCGGTTTGCGCTCGTCCACGATCTCGGACAGGAACAGGCCATCCACCCAGGGGAACACCAGCGTCCGCTCGAGCTCGATGTAGCGAGTCGGCAGACACAGCACATCCTGATCGGGCGGGCTGTGCTCCGCCAGCGCGCGGCAATGCGCCCACACCTGCTCGCCAAAGTCATCCGAGTACACCTTCAGCGCGTAGACGCGCTGTTCGCCGGCGCTCGAGCATACCCGGACCTGCACGACGAAGCGATCCGGATGAACGCTTTGCACGGCGCAGTCGACGTGGGCCGGCTCGAAACCGCCCGGGAGGCCGGGCCTGAGCAGCTCGAGCGCCGCTTCCGGCTGCCGGAGCCGCGCGAGCTGCGCGTGGAGCGCCTGGCGCTGCTCCTGGGGAGGCTTGAATCGGAGGCGCATGCCCGTGAGCCCGGCCGGTCAGTCGGCCGCGAGCCAGCGCGACAGATACGCGGTCAGTTGAGCGACCCCGTCGAACGACGGGAAGACCTCGCGTACGAGACGCGCGTGGGCTTGCCGATCACACGAGAGCGCCCACTCCAGCGCTTCGCTGAGGGGGTGCCCGTTGTTCATCTCCCTGGGGTGAACCCACCGGGCCAGGCCATGCGCCGCCAGCGTCTCGGCGCGGATCCGCTGCTCGACCTTGTGCGTCGCCCGCGGCACGATCACCAGGGGACGCGCCGCGACCAGCGCCTCGCACACGCTGTTGTACCCTCCCATGCTCACGATGGCGTCGGCGGCGGTCATGAGCTGGAAGTTGTCGGCATACGACACCACGCGGCAGGTAGCAGTCGCGCGGGCCTGCAGTGCGGCCTGCTCCTCGGGCGGCATGAACGGCCCGGTCACGAGCAGCGCGTGCAGATCCGGATGCCGCTCTTGCAGACGCGCGACGGCGGCCTGTGCGGCCTCCAGCACCGGAAAGCCGTCGGAGCCGCTGCCCACGGTGGCCAGGACGAACGGCACGTTCTCGGGGACCCCGTGCCGCCCACGCACCTCGCACGGATCGACCGTGGGCGGATCGCGGACGATGTAGCCGCAATAATGCAGCTTGCGCCGGACGTGCTCCGGGATGGCGTAGGCTTCCGCCACGTCGAGCAGCCTGGGCGAGCCGTACACCGCGATGCCGTCGTACAGGTGTTCGAGCGCCTCGTAGACGCCGTATTGTCGCCATTCCGCGCGTATGCGCTCGACGTCGTCCATGATGTCGCGGAGGCCGAAGACGAAGCGCGTGTCCGGGCACTGCTCCTTCAGGGCCCACAGCCCCCGGGCAAATTCTCCGGAAGCGCCCAGCGGCTCGTGATCCACCAGGACGAGATCGGGGGCCAACCCCAGCGCGGCGTCCAGCAGGATCTGACCGCGCAGCTGCCGGAAGTGCGCCTTGCTCGCTTCGTCGTCCTCGGGCGTCCGCTCGACCGTCTTCGGCGTCTGGCGCGACGGCAGCTTGATGTAGTCGCAGCGCTCGGGGAGCGTCGAGTGGTGGGCGAAATTGGACCGGGTGGCGATGAAGGCGACGGCGTCCGGCTGGGCGGCCAGGACGTGCCGGGCGATGTTCAGGGTCCGCGTGATGTGCCCCAAACCGCGCGCGTCCTGCGCGTACAAGAGCAGAGTCCGGAACTGCATGGATCGGTAGCCCGTCATCCGAGCCTCAGAGCCCGGCGAGGCGCAGGGCGCCCGCATGCATGAGCACCGGCAGATGGTGCTCCCCGATCCGATCGACGGGAATGACCTCGACGCCGAGGATCAGCTCGTGGTCATCCGGCTCCGGATCGGCCTTGCGGTACGCGTCACGGGCCACGATAACCCAATGCCCGCCCGTGGATCTGTCGGGGAGGTCGTACACGGGTCCATAGACCTCGGCGGTGCCGAAGGTGTAGCCGGTTTCCTCTTCCAGCTCGCGGCGGCCGGCATCCAGCGGCGACTCGTCGGGCTTGATCCCACCCCAGGGCAGGACCAGCAGGGTCCGTTCCGCAGCCTTTTTATATTGCCGGACGAAAACCACCCCGCCGTCCGCGATCGCGACCACCAAAGCGTACCGGCCGCGAACCCAGATGTAGTCCGTGCTCGACGTCCCGTCCCGGAACTCCGTGATCCACTCCTCCAGCTGGAACCGCTCCTCGTCGCCGGCATGGGGGCTGGAGAAGGTGACGTGGCTGGCGCTCACGCGCCGCACGACCGCCGGAACGGACGCGGCGGCGACGCGGGCCGTCTGACCGGGAAACTCGGTCACGCCCGGCGCCGGCGCCGGGGCCACGAGGCTCACATGCCGGAGGAGCGCCGCGGCCGGCTGGGGGCGCGCCGGCACGGACGTCGCCACCCGGGGGCGCGTGCGCGGCGGCGCCTCGCGGGGGGCGGGCGTGTCGAGCAGCGAAGCTACCGGACCGACCCGCGGGGACGACCCCGGATCGGTCGAACGGCTCCGGAGCTCCCCGAGCAGCCGGTGGATCTGATCCAACTCCTCGGGCGTGGCCCGCGTGGTGGACAGGGCCTGGAGCACCAGCTCGAGCGCCGAGCCCTGCGACCCGCGGTGCGCGGCGGCCGGGCCCGCAGGCCGCGGCTCCGGTGGCACCGGCGGCTCGCCCCGCGCCGCGCGCGCGGCGGCCGCGTAGATGTACTGCGCCAGGCGCAGCGGTGCGTCCGGCACACCCTTGAACGCGGGGAAGCCCGACATGTCGATCACGTACGCCTGGCCGCCGCTCTCCACGACGTCCACGCCAAACAGGTCGATGCCGAACGCCGCCCCGCAGCGGCGCGCGAGGTCCACGAGCTCGGGGGAGAGCGGGAACGGGCGCGCCTGCTGCTCCTCGGAGGTGCGGGCGGGGCGGAACCGGAGCGTGCCGAACAGGTCGCCGCCGATCGCGTAGATCTTCCGGGTTGGCCCCCCGCCGTCGGGCGCATGGTAGCGCTGGGCGAACACCGGCTCGTCGATCGGCCCCAGCGCCGCCAGCTCGGCCGCGTTCGTGACCACGTCGACGCGCTGCTTGCGGGCGCGGCGGTACGGCTTGATGATCAGCGGGCCGCGGTCCAGCGCGGGCAAGAGCTGGCTCGCATGGGAGGCGACGAAGGTCTCGGGCACGGGGACCCCCGCCGCCCGCAGCACCCGGAACGTCACGATCCGGTCACGCAGCATCGCCGAGACGGGATACGGATTGAGCAGCGCGGCGCCAGCGCTGTGGAGGTCCGCGGCCACGCTCATCGCAAGGTCGCTCTTCTCCCTCAGCACGTAGAGGTCGTAGTCCAGGCACATCCACGCGACGTCGATCAGGTCGTCGCCGAGATGCAGGAGGTTCCCCGTCGCGCCCAACTGCTTCAGCAGCCGGAGGACCTCCGGCATGTCGCTCCGGTCCGTGAACGATCGCCCCAGCAAGAAGCAGATGCGCACGACCCCTCCTGTCGGTTAGAACCGCAGCAGGTAGCTGAGCTTGACGAACACCTGTCTTCCGACCGACAGATCGGGAGACCGACTGCGCACGACCTCGGTCTCCAGTCCCCGCCGGATCGCCAGGTTCTCGTACTTATCGGTGTATCCCACGTATAGGGCCGTGCCCGGGTGCGCGAGGTAGGTGAGCAGCAGGTCCATCGCCCACTTCCGCTCGCGCGGATCGTCTTCTTTCACGAGCGCGGTGTTGAAGTCGTCCCACTTGTAGTCCACGATCGCGCGGAGGGAGAGCGCCCGGCTGAACTGGTAGCTGAGCTTTTCCCGGACCTGGCGCTCGGTGAAGTACTTCACCGATCCCGGGCGGGTCCGCAGCGTGCTCTCGACGTAGCTCTGCGACAATTTCATCCGCGGGGTCGGGCGGAGCGTCAGTCCCACTTCCGCCTCGACGGCCCGCCCGAGGGCGGGGTCGAGTCCTTTGGCAGGGTGGTGGTTCACCGCGGTCCCCCAGGCGTACGTGGCCTCGAGGCTGCCCCACTTGAGCCACTCCGTGCCGACGTCCATCTGGTTGGCGTGCGGGCGGAACTCCAGCCCATCGAACAGCTCGAACGCCTCGGCGCGGGTGAGCCGAAGCTTGGTATGGCCCTCGAGCTCCACCGTGAACTGTCCCTCGACTTCCCGGTCCAGGAGGCGGCTCGTCGCGTGGTCCCACAGGAACGACGTCGCGAGGCTCGGGCCGTACTTGGTCACGATGCCCTTGGGCCGGAAGGTGTATTCCCACGATTGCTTGGTCCGCCGGTAGCCGACCCGTTTCACGAACCCGAGCGGGGCGGCGAACTCGGGAGTGAACTCGTCATACTTCCCGGCGTAATCGAAGTGCCGCCCCTCCCAGGACAGATCGGCCAGCACACCCCAGCCGGCGAGCCGCTGACCTTCGTGCGCACGATTCTCGCTGCGCATCACCTGGCCCACGAGCGACACGTGGTCGCCCGCCCGCCACCGCCCGTCGAGCGAGAACATGCGGTCGTACTTCCAGCTCTCCAGGAACTCGCGGTCGGTCGCGAGGAACCCCACGTGGGACTCCTTGCCAAGCTCACGCTGCACGCGGACGGCGCCGATCCAGGTGTCCTTGCCGAAGGCGGGATCGTCGTCCTCGAGCCCCGCGCGGTCGTTCATCGCGAGTCCCCCGAGCGCCCAGCGGCCCATTTTGCCGGTGGCCCGCAGCCCGACCCCGGGATCGACGATCCGCCGAGAGAAGAGCAGCTCGACCGGCGTCTGAAAGTAGCCCGCGTTCTCGAGGAAGAACGGCCGCTTTTCGGGAAACTGCACCTCGAAGCGCTGATTCACCGTCACCTGGGGGTCGTCGGTCTCGACCTGGCTGAAGTCAGGGTTCACGGTCGCGTCGAGCGTGAGCGCGTCGCGCACGACCATCTTTGCGTCCGTCCCGATGCGCTCGTCCCGCTGGTTCAAGTGACCCGGGATGTCCTCGTCGAACACCCGCGCCCGCGCCAGCATCGAGTACGGGTTCAGCTGCACGTTCCGTCCCGGTGAGATCTGGGCCAACCCGTCCAGCGTCCGGAACTGGGGAACGAATCCCTTCACCCGCTTGGTGATGTGGGGCCAGTACGCCTCCTCGTTGGTCCGCTGGATCACGCGCCCGAGCGCGACGCCCCAGATCTGGGCCGAGTCCATCGAGAAGCGCAGGCTTCGGAACGGAATCGCGATGCGTACGACGTAGCCGCTGTCGGTCACCTTTCCATCCGACGACCACACCGCGTCGAAGCTCTTGTCCTCGTCCTGCCCTTCGGTCCGGATGCCGTCCTCCTGCACGCCCAGCGGATTGGCCGCGAAGAAGTAGGCCCGCTTGCGGTCGCGGAAGGTGTCGAGATAGACGACCACCTGGTCGTCGTTGCTGATGGACTCCCGCCGGGCGATGTTGGCCCGTACCTTCGCGGGGTCGTCCGAGCAGACGAAGACCACGTACAGGTTCGCGTCGTCGTAGGAGAGGTACGCCGTCGTGGCCTGGCTGACCGGCGTTCCGTCGCCGGGCTCCCGCTGGCGGAACTCCGTGACGCGGAGCCCGGCCCCCGCGACCGCGTCGGCCCCCGGTGACCCGGCGAGGAAGTCTGCGAGCGCGGGGGGGCGGTCCACGCGCGGAATCGTGAGTGTCGTCCCGGCGGGCAGAATGGTACGGGTCGTCCCCGTGGTCTGCGCCCACAGCGGTGCGCCCCAGCACAGCAGGGCCAGGATCGCCACCTGGGAGCATCGGATGAACGGCACGGGTCGCGACATGTCCGTCACCTCACCGCCTGTTTCGCCAGGTCGGCCGTCGTCGGAGAGTGCTGCTGCTCTTTGGTCTTGTCGTTTCACCGCACGGGCGCGCGGGTCCTTCGCTCTCAGCTCGCGTCGCCCTGGAGGAGTGGTGAACTGGACGGCCTTCGGCCGGGGGGGAACGCGCGCTCGCAGGGCGGTGACATCGAGGAGCAGGCGCGCCCGGCGGGCGCGACACCCGGGTCGGGGCGCCGGGCCTCTCCTGCCGGAGATACCGCAGGTGCGCGATGTATGCGATCTTCGGTCGTGGCACGTGGGGCCACCCGGGCGTTGAGGTGAGCCGCTTAGAGCGCCGTTTAGAGCAAGCCCCGTACCAAAGGCGGCGTGTGCGCGTGGTCACCGACCTGCTGGTCACACGGGCCGCCACGGGGGAGCGCCCCAGCTTGAAACGGCGGAGAAACGTTTAAGGAGTGAACGATGGCCTCAAAATGGAGCGACTGGCTGGCGCGCAGCGTGTGTTGCGCGGACGCAGCAGAACTGCTGACGGGCGGCGACTCATTTCATAAATGACGCGGCCGAGCGATGGCAAGCGCTCCAGGGCGGCACGGCGCGCCGGCTCGCTGCCCCCGCCGAGGCCCGACTGGGCTTATTTCTTCGACATCGACGGAACCCTCGTCGACATCGCCGACTCGCCGGCCGGCGCGCGCCTCCATCCCGACCTGTGGCAGCTCATCGGGGGGCTGTATCGGTCCGCCGGCGGGGCGGTGGCCTTCATCAGCGGTCGCTCGATCGCGGACATCGACACCCTGCTACCCGGCATTCACCTGCCCGTGGCCGGACAGCACGGCATCGAGCGCCGCGACGCCTCCGGGGGAATCTCTCGCCACGCGTTTCCAGCCCGGCGGCTCGATGGCGTGCGCGCGCGGCTCGCCGCAGCCGTGGAGCGGCATCGCGGACTGCTGCTCGAAGACAAGGGTCTCTCGTTGGCGCTGCACTACCGTCGGGCGCCGCGGCTGGCGGGCTACGCCCATCGGCTGGTGCGCTCGCTCCTGGCCGGATTGGGCGCGCAGTATTGCGTCCAGACGGGCAAGCGGGTGGTCGAGATGAAACCCGCGGGCAAGGACAAGGGGGTGGCCGTGCTCGAGTTCATGCAGGAGGACCCGTTCCGCGGGCGCACGCCCGTGTTCGTCGGCGACGACATCACCGACGAGCACGGCTTCGCAACCGTGAACCGCTTGCACGGCCACTCGGTCAAGGTCGGCCCGGGCCGGACGGTCGCGCGCTGGCGTCTGCGCGACGTCCGGGCCGTGCGGGCCTGGTTGGCTCGCGTCCTGGCGACGCCGAGCCGCGGCGGCGGCCGACACGTGGAGACCACCCCGTGACGTCCCTGGATCTCGGCCTGGTCGGCAACGGGACGATCGGCGTCCTGGTGAACCCGGCGGGCGAGGTCGTGTGGGGCTGCTTTCCGCGCTTCGACGGCGATCCGGTGTTTTGCTCCCTGCTGCGAGAGCGTGCCGGCGACCAGGATTTCGGTTTTCTCGGCGTGGAGCTGATCGATGTCGCGAAGCAGGAGCAGGAGTACCTGCTCAACACGCCCATCCTCGTCACCCGTCTGCACGACCGCAGCGGCGGATGCATCGAGGTCACGGACTTCGCGCCGCGCTTCCGCCAGTACGGCCGCATGTTTTGTCCCATGATGCTGGTGCGGCAGATCAAGCGGGTCGCCGGCAACCCGCGCCTGCGCGTGCGGGTCCGCCCCGCGCACCACTACGGCCGCCAGCGCGCGGACCTCACCTGCGGCTCGAACCACATCCGCTACGTCGGCACGGATCTCGTGCTGCGGCTCACCACGGACGCGTCCATCAGCGCGATCGTGGAGGAGAATCCCTTCTTTCTGGAGGACGCCGTCACCCTGCTGCTCGGGCCGGACGAGACGGTCCAGGGCGCCGTGGCGGAAGTGGGGAGCCGCTTCTTCGAGGAGACCGCGGCGTACTGGCGGGAATGGGTGCGCGCGCTCGCCATCCCCTTCGAGTGGCAGGACGCGGTGATCCGTGCGGCCATCACGCTGAAGCTCAATGTCTACGAGGACTCGGGGGCGATCGTCGCGGCGATGACGACGTCGATTCCCGAGGCGCCGGACAGCGAGCGGAACTGGGACTACCGCTTTTGCTGGTTGCGTGACGCGTACTTCGTGGTGAACGCCCTCAACCGGCTCGGCGTCACGCGGACGATGGAGCGCTACCTCGCGTACATCCTCAACATCGTCGCCGGCGCGGAAGGCGGCCGCCTGCAGCCCGTGTATGGCATCAGCGGACGCCCGGTCGTCGAAGAGCAGGAGATCGACGCCCTGCCCGGCTATCGCGGCATGGGCCCGGTCCGGATCGGCAATCAGGCGCGCGAGCAGGTGCAGCACGACGTGTACGGCGCGGCCATCCTGGCGGCGACCCACGTGTTCTTCGACCGGCGGCTGGTCCGGCGCGGGGACGAGGTCCTGTTCCGCCGCCTCGAAGCGCTCGGCGACCGCGCGGCCACGCTGTTCGACCAGCCGGACGCCGGCATCTGGGAGCTGCGCGGCGTGGCCCGCGTGCACACCTTCTCCAGCCTGATGTGCTGGGCCGGATGCGACCGGCTGGCCCGAATCGCCGCGCACTTGGGGCTCACCGACCGCGCCGCCCATTGGCGCGGCCAGGCGGCCCGGATCCACCAGGTCATCTGCGAGCGGTGCTGGAACGCCGAGCGGGGCAGCTTCGTCGCCACGATGGATGGCGATACGCTCGACGCCAGCCTGCTGCGCCTGGGCGAGCTGGGCTTCCTGCCGGAAGACGACCCCCGCTTCGCCGGCACCGTGTACGCGATCGAGCGCGAATTGCGCCGCGGCGACTTCGTCTTTCGCTATGTCGAAGCGGACGATTTCGGCAAGCCCGACAACGCGTTCCTGGTGTGCACCTTCTGGTACATCAACGCGCTCGCCGCCCTCGGGAAACGGGACCAGGCGCGCGCCCTATTCGAGAACGTGCTTGCCTGCCGCAACCGGCACGGCCTGTTGGCCGAGCACATCGACCCCCGGACGCGCGAGCAGTGGGGCAACTTCGTGCAGACCTACAGTATGGTCGGGCTCATCGGCTCGGCGATTCGGCTGTCGGTGCGCTGGGATCAGGCCTTTTGACCTCAAGTCACCGGAAGACGATCCACAGCACCCCGATTGTGGCCGCGAGCACGATCGAAAACGCGACGCTCACGTTCCGCTCTCTGGGCGTTGTCTGGACCGCGGCTCCGGGGGCTACCGTCTGATAGGTGAGATCCGCCACCCGCTTGGCCGGCGGAGGCGGGGTCGCGAAGCTGACGCCGACGAGGACCACGCTGCACACGGCGAAGAGGAGAGCTGCAAAATGGAGGAAGTTGATGCCGGCGATCCAGGACCACACCGTGCCGCCCGGCAGATGGGCCTTCCCGAGCTCGAGCCCGAGCCGTCCCGCGCCGAACACGAACCCGGTCGCCAGCGCGGCGACGGCGCCCGGCCCGTTCAGCCGAGGGCTCATGATTCCGAGAAGAAAACACGCCGCGACCGGGGGCGCGATGTAGGCCTGCACGCTCTGCAGGTAGATGTACAGCTGGGGCGAGATGTACTTCATCACGGGGATCCAGGCCAGGCCCAGCACGACCAGGATCACGGTCGTCGCCCGCCCCACCGCGACCAGGCGCTGTTCGCTCGCGTCCGGCCTCAGCTTGCGGTACACGTCCCACGTGAGCAGGGTCGAGCAGGAGTTGAACGCAGACGCGAGCGAGCTCATCAACGCCGCCAGCATCCCGGCGAGCACGAGGCCCTTGAACCCCGCCGGGAGGAGGCGCGTCACGAGCGCCGGGTAGGCGGTGTCGGCGGCCCCGCGGACGTCGTCGTACAGGGCGGCCGCGATGATCCCCGGCAGCACGAAGATGAACACCGGCAGGATCTTCAGGAAGCCGGCCAGGATGGTCCCGCGCCGCGCTTCGCGCACGGTGCGAGCCGCCAGCACCCGCTGCACGATGTGCTGGTCTGTGCACCAGTACCAGACGCCGAGGATCGGCGCCCCGAAGGCGATCCCCGTCCAGGGGAAGTCCGGGTGGCTGGCAGGTTTCCACATGGAGAAGAAGTCGGCCGGTACCCGCGCTTCGAGCCCCGACCACCCGCCCACCGCTGCGAGGCCCACGAGCGCCAGCGTCGCCGAGCCGACGATCAGCACAACGGCCTGCATCACTTCCGTATAGATCACCGCTCGCAGGCCGCCCAGGATCGTGTACAGGCCCGTCACGACGATCAGGACCGCCGCGCTGGTCCAGAGATCGAGGCCCGTCACCGCTCGCATCACGACGCCGCCGGCGAACAGCGTGACGCTGATCTTCGTGAGCACGTAGCCGATGATGGACACCCAGGTGAAGTACCAGCGTGAGGCGGGGTTGAACCGGCGCTCCAGGAACTCCGGCATGGTGTACACACCGCTCCTCAGGTAGAACGGCACGAACAGCCAGCCCAGGAGCAGGAGCATGAAGCAGGCGAGCCACTCGAAGTGACCCACGGCAAGCCCGCTCGCCGCCCCGGTGCCGGCGAGTCCCACGAGATGCTCGCTCCCGATGTTCGACGCGAACAGGCTCGCACCGACGGCGAGCCAGCCCACGTCCCGGCTCGCGAGGAAGTAGTCGGCGCTGACGTTCTTCTCGCGGCGCGCCGCCCAGTACCCGATCCCGAGCAGCACGAGGAAATAGGCGGCGATGACGAGGATGTCGACGGCCTGCAGGTTGGTCATGGTGTTGGACGGCTGAGGAGATACTGCACCGCGAGGTCGGTGAGACTCCACAGCTGCACGTCCGAGCTCGTGCCGTAGCGCAGCGGGAACAGCGTTCCGTTTTCGATCCGATAGCTCCACAGCTCCGCGTGCCGCAGGCCCGACCGCTCCACGGCGTCGGTCGTGCGGCGCAACGCATCCTGGAGATCGACCGCTGCGGCGCCCGCGGCCGAGCCCGCGGCGCGGATCTGCAGCGCCAGGCCCGCGAGCAGCACGTTCACCTCGCGGCCCCACACGACGCTCGGCGCGTGGTAGGCATCCCGGCGGAAGGCGTCCCACACAGCGGGGGGGGCGTACGCGTCGTTGGCCACCACCGGGCCCACATCCGCGATCAGCAGCCCGATGGGATAGGGGCGCAGGATCGGGTCCACGATGGCGCGGGCGCGCTCCGCGGCGAGCGGCTCGAGCACGAGCAGCGTGGCGGGATCGGTGTTCACCACGGGGATCGGTCGCCCCGCGCCGTCGAGCGACAGCGCCAGAAACCGCAGGGTGTCCCTGGGCAGGCCGACCCGCCGGAGCACGCCGTCCCAATAGTCCCGCTCCGCCGGCGGGAGCCGCTGCAGTCTGGCCTCGACTCGCGCCGCCACTTGAGCCGGCGCGAGCGCCACCTGGAAATGCCGGCTCGCGCCCTTCCAGAGGGCGACCGCCCGGCCGAGGGCCGCGCGGTCGCGGGCGTACCGGGCGAGCGGCGGAACGCGGATGGCGGGAGCCAGCGAGTCCAGCGCCGCGCGCGTGAACCCCGCCTGCTCGAGCGCGTCCAGGATCGTGCCGATCGCCTCCAGGGCGCGCGGCACCCAGATCACGTTCACGTCCATGGCGAACCGGCCGCCGGCGTACCCCGCACGGCTGTCCCGCCAGCTCGCCGAGATCCACCGGCCGTCCGGCGCCCGCGGAAAGCTCACCAGGTTCGTCGCCACGGGAGAGCGCGGGGCGCGGGCGTACGGCTCCGCCTGCCGCGCCACGAACGCCAGGTTGGAGACGAGCCGCGCGAGTCGCCCCTCCTCCAGCAGAAAGCGGCGCTTGCGCTCGGGCGTCACGCGCGCGTCGCCCAGATAGCGCGCCGCGACGACCGGCAGCTGGAAGTCGTCGTCCACCATCACATAGTTCTCGCGCACCCGCTGCAGGTCGCCCAGGACGTCGCGGGCGCGCGCGAGCGCGCGGCGCGCGCCGGCACGGTCCCCGGCCGCCCGGCGGCGGTAGTCCTCGAGCAGGCGGTTGTACTCGCCCGCGTTCTCGCGAATCGCCTGGCCGCCCAGCGCTTCCTCGTGACTCACCTCCCCGGCGGGGGACAGCTTGCGCAGCGCGCTGGCGATCACGTGCTCCGGCATCGCCGGCGCCCAGACGGGCTCCATCAAGAGCGCCGTCATCAGCATGTCGCGCCCGAAGTAGGTCGCGAAGTTGGGCAGCCCCGCCATGAGCTTCTCGCCATAGCACAACAGCTCCACGCCGCGCACCTCGCGCTCGAGCCGCCGGTACCGCAGCGGGTGCGCGGTGTCGGCACGGACGGTTTCGGAGAACCGGCGGAAGTCGTCGTTGAAGATCTCGGCGCGCGAGAGCGGCGTCAGCGCCGGGGCGTCCGTGGTCACCCGCACGCTCAGGCGGACCGGTCCCCCCGCCGGGCGACGGATCGTGACGGCGCGCCCGGCGAGCGCCGCGACCGTCTCCCGGGCGTCGCCCTCCAGCGTGAGCCGGAGACGGCTCTTGCCGTCGAAGCTCGCCTGCTCGACGCGCACGATCCAGCCGGTGTCGCTCGTGGTCGCTCCGATCCGGGGCTCGAGCCGCGCGCGCAGCGCGTCCACGGTCTTCACGCCGAGCAGCGCCAGGTGGCGGGCGCGCTCCCCCGCAGCCAGGCGTTCCAGGTTCGCGATCAGCGCGAGGAGCTCGGGCTGGGGAAACGGGGTCGCGTCGAGCGGAAGCGAATCGCGGCCCGCGTACTGAAAGTCCCGCTCCACCCGCATCGAGCCCAGCAGAAACAGCCCGATCGTCACCGGGGACGGGGCTTCGAGCGTGTACGCCACGCTGCGCGTGCGGTCCGACGCCGCGACCACGGCTCCGGAGGAGCCCCAGGAGGGCTCCGCCGGCCGGCCGCCCGAATCGCGCACGCTGAAGCCCACGCTCTCGTTGGCCGCGTCGGCCCACAGGTGGACGACGCGCCCGCTGGCGCGGTTCAGGTAGACCTGGTACGCGTTCCCGCTCGCGTCCCGGTACACCCGCGTGTCGTAACCCTCATACGCGGCGGGATCGTCGAGTCCCGGCTCGGGAAACGCGAGATAGGGCGGTACGGTGTCCGTGTGGGCGAGCGCCTGGGCCGCGAGCACCAGGGCGAGGAGGCTCATGTCGGGGCGGAATCGTACGGAATGGAGAGCCGTTGCGCCACCTCGGCGCGGCTGACCCCGGGCCGGAACCCCGGGGCACCGCCCCGGGGTCAGCCGCCCCTAGAGCGCTTCTGAACGAGGTAAACCGGCACCCCGAGCAAGAGGAGTCCCGTGCCGATCAGCGCATTTTTCGGGTTCGCCAGCACCGCACTCGCCACCACGTACAGCGCCGCCAGCACGAACAGCGCCGGCGTCCAGGGGTAGCCCGGCACGCGGAATGCGCCCCGCTTCACACCGTGGAGAGGGGGCGAGGGGGTGAGGTCGCGGGCCCTATAGATGAATAGGCCGGCGACCGTCAGCCCAAAGAAGATCCAATCGCCGAACGTCACGTAGTCCACGAGCTGGCCGAAGGTGCCGGAGAGCGT
>WNGA01007569.1_pt2 | contig 25503 bp, 13 predicted proteins | sample 5400061 | NCBI WGS metagenome assembly WNGA01 (sample SAMN13153366, study PRJNA577476) | soil metagenome | isolation source: 100 cm soil or saprolite under grassland replicate 2 | place: USA:California | collected 2016-06-15 | reverse complement strand
GACGCCGCCCGTTCGTTCGCGTCGGCGGCCGTACCGCAGACCGTCGCACCGCCGAAGGCGCCGCTGCGGGGCGCGGCCGTGGTCGGCGGCCGGGACGAGGCCGATGTCGCCGGGCAGCTCGACCGGATCGCGGCGGACGCGCAGGCGGGCAAGGCCGCGCCGCCGGCCTTGCCGGATCCGGCGGTGGCCGACGCCCCGATCCGCGTGGCCATCGACTACGGCGACGCCGCCGAGCTGGCCGCGAAGGCGGGCAAGGCCGCCGGCGCGCTGCGCGCGGCCAACCCGGCGGTGTGGCGCATGCTGCGCGCGCAGGGCGTGTTCCTCGGCCGCGGCCCGGCGCCCAAGGTGGCGTTCCTGTACACCGGGCAGGGCTCGCAGTACGTGAACATGCTGCGCGGCCTGCGCCAGGCCGAGCCGATGGTCGACCGCGCGTTCGTCGAGGCCGACCGCATCATGAAGCCGTTGCTGGAGCGCCCGCTGTCGTCGTACATCTTCGTCGACAGCGCGGACGAGGCGGCGGTGCAGCGGGCCGAGCAGCACCTGATGCAGACCGAGATCACCCAGCCGGCGGTGCTGACCGCCGACCTCGCGCTGACCGAGTTGCTCGCCGCGTACGGCGTCGAGCCGGACATGGTGATGGGGCACAGCCTCGGCGAGTACGGCGCCCTGGTCGCCGCCGGCGCGCTGGACTTCGACGCCGCGCTGGAGGCGGTCAGCGCACGGGGTCGCGAGATGGCGCACCTGGCCATCGAGGACAACGGCGCGATGGCCGCGGTTTTCGGCCCGCTGGAGGAGATCCAGCGGATCATCGACGGCGTCGACGGGTACGTCGTCACCGCCAACATCAACAGCACCGGCCAGGCCGTCGTGGGCGGGGCGACCGCCGCGGTGGAGCAGGCCGTGGCGGCGTTGCAGGCGGCCGGGATGAACGCCCGGCGGATCCCGGTCAGCCACGCCTTCCACACCTCGATCGTGGCACCGATCAGCGCTCCGCTGGTGGAGTCGTTGCGGCGCCTGGAGATCCGGCCGCCGGTCCGCCCGATCGTGTCCAACGTGACCGGTCAGTTCTACCCGCCCGGCGCGACCGTCGAGACGGTCCTGGAGCTGCTGGGCCGCCAGGTCGCCTCGCCGGTGCAGTTCGTCGGCGGGCTGCGCACGCTCTACGACGCGGGTGCCCGGGTCTTCGTGGAAGTAGGCCCGAAGAAGGCGTTGCACGGCTTCGTCGAGGACGTGCTCGGCACCACGCACGACGACGTGCTCGCGCTGTTCACCAACCACCCGAAGCTCGCCGACGAGGTGGCGTTCAACCAGGCGCTGTGCGGGCTGTACGCGGCCGGCCTCGGCTTCCCGCCGGCGCGCCGGGCGGCCGAGCCGGTGCCCACCGCGCCGGCCCCGGCCGCCGCGGCCCCGCTCGCCGCGCCGGCGGCCCGTCCGCCCGCGGCGGAGCCGGTGCCGGCCGCCCACGCGCCCGCTCCCACCGTCACGGCCGATGTGAGGACTCCCATGCCCGACGACCGGTACTCCGAACTCGGCCGGCTCTTCGCCGGTGTGCTGGAACAAGGCCTGCGCGTGTACCAGGGCGGGGCGGCCGGGCCGTCCCCGGCACTCCCGCCCACCTCCACCGAGCCGGTCGTCGTCACCGGCGCGGCGCTGGGCCTGCCCGGTGTCGAGCGGGTGTTCGACGACGAGAACGTGGCCCGGATCCTCGCCGGGGAGCAGTTCATCGACACCATCCCGCGCCGGTTCCGGCGGGCGATGGTCGACCACCACATCACCCGCCTGGTGAAGCGGGAGTCCGGCGACCCGACGTTCGAGACCATCGACCGCGAGGCCGACGTGATCAAGCTCGCCGGGCGGCACGCGCCCTTCGACGTGGTGGCCGAGTTCGGCGTGGACGCGGCCCGGGACGAGGCGCTCGACGTGGGTACCCGGCTGGCGATCGGGGCGGGCTTCGACGCGCTGCGCGACGCCGGTGTCCCGCTTGTCATGCGGTACAAGACGACGACGCTGGGCACCAGCCTGCCCGACCGCTGGGGGCTGCCCGAGTCGATGCGCGACGACACCGGCGTCATCTTCGCCTCCGCGTTCCCCGCCTACGACAACTTCGCCCAGGACCTGGAGCGGTACTTCACCGACCGGGGCCGGCGCGAGCAACTCCTTGCGCTGGAGGCGATCCGAGCCCGGATGCGCGGCGACGAGGCCGCGCTGCCCGAGGTCGACCGGCGCATCGCCGACCTGCGGCGGCTGCTGGCGGCCGAGCTCTACACCTTCGACCGCCGGTTCCTGTTCCGGATCCTGTCCATGGGCCACTCGCAGTTCGCCGAGATCATCGGCGCGCGCGGCCCCAACACCCAGCTCAACGCGGCCTGCGCCAGCACCACCCAGGCGATCTGCGTGGCCGAGGACTGGATCCGGGTCGGCCGTTGCCGGCGGGTCGTCATCGTGTCCTCCGACGACGCCACGTCCGACCACCTGTTGCCGTGGCTGGGTTCGGGCTTCCTCGCCTCCGGCGCGGCGGCCACCGACGACGTCGTCGAGGACGCGGCGACGCCGTTCGACCGGCGCCGCCATGGGATGATCGTCGGCATGGGCGCGGCCGCCATCGTGGTCGAGTCCGCCGACGCCGCCCGGGAACGCGGCATCCAGCCGATCTGCGAGGTGCTCGGGGCGGTCACCGCGAACAGCGCCTACCACGGCACCCGGCTCGATGTGGACCACATCGGCCAGGTGATGGAGACCCTGGTACGGCAGGCCGAGGCGCGTGGCGTCAGCCGGCACGCGATCGCGGGTGAGACCGTGTTCGTGTCGCACGAGACCTACACGCCGGCCCGGGGCGGCAGCGCGGCCGCTGAGATCAACGCGCTGCGCCGGGTCTTCGGTGCCGGCGCCGACTCGGTGGTCATCACCAACACCAAGGGGTTCACCGGGCACGCGATGGGCGCCGGCATCGAGGACGTTGTCGGCATCAAGGCGCTGGAGACCGGGATCGTGCCGCCGGTACCCAACTACCGGGAGCCCGACCCCGAGTTGGGCAAGCTGAACCTGTCGACCGGCGGGGCCTACCCGGTGCGGTACGCGCTGCGGCTGGCGGCCGGGTTCGGCTCGCAGATCGCCATGGCGTTGCTGCGCTGGACACCGGTGCCGGACGGGCGGCGGCGGGCGCCGAGCGAGCTTGGGTTCGCCTACCGGGTCATCGACCCGGCGGCGTGGCAACGGTGGCTGGACGAGACGGGCGGCCGGCCCGGTGCGCGGCTCGAAGTGACGCAGCGCCGGTTGCGCATCGTCGACGGTGGCGCGCCGGCGGCACCGGCGGTCGTGCCGGCACCGGCGGTCGTGCCGGCCCCGGTCGCCGCTCCGGTCCCCGTGGCGGCACCGGTTCCCGCGCCGGCTCCCGTGGCGACCCCGGCGCCGGTCGCGCCGGCCCCGGTCACGCCGGTGCCGGCCCCGGTCGCGCCACCGCCGGCCCCGGTCGCGCCGGCACCGGTTCCCGCTGCCGTGCCGGCCGACGAGGTGACCGGTGCGGTGGTGGAGATCGTGTCCGGGCTCACCGGGTACCCGCCGGAGTTGCTGGACGTGGACCTGGATCTGGAAGCGGATCTGGGTGTGGACACGGTCAAGCAGGCGGAGGTGTTCGCCGCCGTGCGGGAGCGGTTCGACGTGCCGCGCGATGAGAACCTGCGGTTGCGGGACTTCCCGACGCTGACCCATGTGATCGGCTGGATCCGCGACAAGACCGGCATCCAGGTGCCGGGCGCGGCACCGGTGGCGGCACCGGCCGCACCGGCCCAGCCGGCCCCGGCCGCCGCGCCGGCCGACGAGGTGACCGGTGCGGTGGTGGAGATCGTGTCCGGGCTCACCGGGTACCCGCCGGAGTTGCTCGACGTGGACCTGGACCTGGAAGCGGACCTCGGGGTCGACACGGTCAAGCAGGCCGAGGTGTTCGCCGCCGTGCGGGAGCGGTTCGACGTGCCGCGCGACGAGAACCTGCGGTTGCGGGACTTCCCGACGCTGACCCATGTGATCGGCTGGATCCGCGACAAGACCGGCATCCAGGCCGGCGCGCAGCCCGCCGCCGAGGCGGCGGGCGAGGCGGCCACCCGGCCGGCCGCGCCGGCGGAACGGGGCGTGCACGCCGTGGCGAGCGTGGCCGGCGACCTCGCCGCCACCGACCGGATCCCGCGCCGGATCCCGGTCAGTGCGCTGCGGCCCGACCTCTCGCTGTGCGCCCCGACCGGGGTGAGCCTCACGGCCGGTACGCGCGTCGTGGTCCTGCCCGACGAGGGTGGCGTCGGCGAGGCGCTCATCGCCCGCCTGCACAAGCTCGGCGTCGAGGTGGTGACGCTCGAACCGGGCATCGACGGCGCTGGCATCGTGCAACGCCTCGGCGACACCGAGATCCACGGCGTCTACTGGCTGCCCGCGCTCGACGACGAGGGCCCGCTCGAGTCGCTCGATCTCGCCGGCTGGCGGGAGGCGTTGCGGCGGCGCGTCGGCACGCTCTACACCACGATGCGCCACCTCTACGCACAGCACCCCTTCCTGGTGAGCGGTACCCGCCTGGGCGGCCGGCACGGCTACGACGACGCGGGCGCGACCTACCCGCTCGGCGGCGCGGTGACCGGCTTCACCAAGGCCTACCGCAAGGAGCAGCCCGAGGTGCTCGTCAAGGCGGTGGACTTCGTGCCCAGCCGTAAGACCGCGGCCCTGGCCGAGCTGCTCGTCGAGGAGACCCTGCGGGACCCCGGCTGCGTCGAGGTCGGCTACGCCGACGGGCACCGGTGGGGCGTCGCGCTGGCCGAGCAGCCGTTCGGCGACGGGACCGGTGGGCTGGACCTCAACCAGGACACCACGTTCCTGGTCACCGGGGCGGCCGGCAGCATCGTCTCGGCCATCACGGCCGACCTCGCCGCCGCCTCGCACGGCACGTTCCACCTGCTCGACCTGACCCCGACCCCGGACCCGGCCGACCCGGACCTGCGTCGCTACGTCGAGGACCGCGACGGGTTCAAGCTCGACCTGGCCGCCCGGCTGCGGGACAAGGGCGAGCGGCCGACCCCGGTGCTCATCGAGAAGGAACTGGCCCGGTACGAGCGGCTGCACGCCGCGCTGACCGCGGTACAGGCCGTCGAGGACGCCGGCGGCTCGGCGCACTACCACTGCGTCGACCTGACCGACCCCATCGCGGTCGAGAAGACCATGGCGGAGGTACGGGACACCAGCGGCCGGATCGACGTGCTGCTGCACGCCGCCGGGCTGGAGATCAGCCACGCGCTGCCCGACAAGGAGCCGCGCGAGTTCGAGCTGGTGTTCGGGGTCAAGTCGGACGGCTGGTTCAACGTGCTGCACGCGGCCGGCGACCTGCCGATCGGCGCCACGGTCGTGTTCAGCTCGGTGGCCGGCCGGTTCGGCAACGTGGGCCAGACCGACTACAGCTCGGCCAACGACCTGCTGTGCAAGATGACCAGCGGCTTCCGCCGGACCCGGCCGGCCAGCCGCGCGATCGCGCTGGACTGGACGGCGTGGGGCGGCATCGGGATGGCCACCCGTGGCTCGATCCCGAAGATCATGGAGGCGGCCGGTGTCGAGATGCTGCCGCCCGAGGCCGGCATCGCCTGGATCCGCCGGGAACTGACCAGCGGCGGGTACCGGGGCGAGGTCGTGGTCGCCGGGGCGCTGGGCCAGATGGCCATGGAGTACCACCCCCGGGGTGGCCTGGCCGAGGGCGCGTTGCCGGACCGGGGCGGGCCGATGACCGGCGAGGTGATCACAAGTGTCCACAATGGACTGACGGTGCGGGTCACGCTGGACCCGGCCACGCAGCCGTTCCTCAACGACCACCGCATCGACGGTACGCCGGTGCTGCCCGGGGTGATGGGCATCGAGGCGTTCGCCGAGGCGGCCCGGCTGCTCGTCCCCGACTGGCACGTGGCCGCGGTGGAGAACGTGGACTTCCTCGCTCCGGTGAAGTTCTACCGGGACGAGCCGCGCACCCTCACGGTCACCGCGCTGGTCCGGCCGGACGGCGAGGACCTCGTCGCCGACTGCGCGCTGAGCGCGGAACGGACCCTGCCGGGCGCGGACAGTCCACAACGGACGGTGCACTTCACCGGGGCGGTACGCCTGACCAAGCAGGCACCCGAACCGGAGACCGAGGCGGTACCCGCCCCGGGCGGGGCGAGCCTGAGCCCGGCCGAGGTCTACCGGATGTACTTCCACGGTCCGGCGTACCAGGTGGTCGCCTCCGCCTGGCGCGACGGGGACGGCGCCGCCGCCCGGTTCGCCGCCGACCTGCCCGCCAACGCGGCCGAGCCGACGGTGGCCGGACCCCGCCTGATCGAGCTGTGCTTCCAGACCGCCGGACTGTGGGAGGCGGGAACGCAGGCGCGGCTGGCCCTGCCGCTGCACGTGGGGCGGGCTCGGGTGCTCACCGACCCGGTCGAGAGCGGTGACGTGGTCGCGGTCGCCCACCCGACCGGTGACGGGTTCGGCGCCGCGGTCGTCGACGGCTCCGGCCGGGTGCTCGTCCGGCTGGACGACTACCGCACCGTGCCGCTGCCACAGCCGCTGGACGGCGACGTGCACGCGCCGATCAAGTCCGTCATGGACAGCTGAGGGGGACGAGCCCGATGACCGAGATCCGCCGACTGGCCATCGTCAATCGGGGGGAGCCGGCCATGCGCGCGCTGACCGCGGTGGCCGAGCTGAACGGATCGGGGGAGGGTATGCCGATCACCACGATCGTCGTGCACACCGACCCGGACGCGGAGTCGTGGTGCGTCCGGGAGGCCGACGAGGCGATCAACCTCGGGCCGGCCACGTACGTGGACCCGGCCGACGGGCACCGCAAGTCGCGGTACCTCGACGAGCCGTACGTCATCGACCTGCTGCGCGAGGCGAACGTCGACGCCGTCTGGGTCGGCTGGGGCTTCGTCGCCGAGCACGCGTCGTTCGCGGAGCGCTGCGAGAAGGCCGGGATCGTGTTCGTGGGGCCGGACAGCTCGACCATCCGGCTGCTCGGGGACAAGGTGGCCGCCAAGCGGATGGCCGAGAGCGCGCGGGTACCGGTCGTACCGTGGAGCGGGGGACCGCTCGACGACCTCGCGGCGGCACAGGCCCACGCCGAGCGGATCGGGTACCCGGTGGTGCTCAAGGCCGCGGCGGGCGGTGGCGGGCGGGGCATCCGCCTGGTGACCGAGCCGGGTGAGCTGGCCGGCGCGTTCACCGGCGCCCGCGGCGAAGCCGAGCTGGCCTTCGGTGACCCGACCGTCTTCCTGGAACAGCTCATCCCGGCCGCGCGGCACGTCGAGGTACAGATCATCGCCGACGGGTCCGGCGCCACCTGGGCGGTAGGCGTGCGCGACTGCACCATCCAGCGCCGGCACCAGAAGGTCATCGAGGAGTCGGCGTCGACCGTGCTCGACGCCGACACCGAACAGGCCATCCGCGACGCGGCGGTGCGGCTGATGGCGGCCGCCGGGTACCGCGGCGCGGGTACCGTCGAGTTCCTCGTCGACCCCGACACCCGGCGGTACCACTTCCTGGAGGTCAACACCCGGCTGCAGGTCGAGCACCCGGTGACCGAGGCGACCACCGGGCTCGACCTGGTGAAGCTGCAGCTGCACGTGGCCGCCGGCGGCCGGCTGGACGGGGAGCCGCCGCTGGTGCGCGGGCATTGCATCGAGGCGCGGCTGTGCGCGGAGGACCCCGAGGAGGGGTTCGTCCCGGCGCCCGGCCGGCTGGCGGTGTTCACCGCCCCGACCGGTACCGGTATCCGGGTGGACACCGGGGTCCGCGAGGGCGACGTCATCTCGCCCGAGTTCGACTCGATGATCGCGAAGATCATCGCGTACGGCCGGGACCGCGCCGAGGCGCTGACCCGGCTGCGCCGGGCGCTGGCCCAGACCACGGTGGTGGTCGAGGGCGGCACCACGAACCGCTCGTTCCTGCTTGCCCTGCTGCACCGTCCCGAGGTGCGCGACGGGGAGTTCGACAACCACGGGCTGGACCGCGTGACCGCGGTCGACGGTCACCTGCCGGCACCCGACCCGGTCGCGCTGCTCGTGGCGGCTACCCAGGCCTACGAGGCCGACGCCGACGCGGACCGCGTCGCCTTCCACGCGCAGGCCCAGCGCGGCCGGCCCGAGACGCCGGTCGAGGTCGGTCACGGCTGCGCGTTGCGCTACCGGGGCGTGCGGTACGCGCTGCGGGTCTTCCGCACCGGGCCGCACACCTACCGGGTCGACGCCGGCGGCGTGCTCGCCGACATCGCCGTCACCGCGGTCAACGGGTACGAGCGCTGGGTCGTCGTGGGCGGCCAGCGGCACCGGATCGTGTCGGTGGCCGACGGGCCGGTCTTCCGGGTCGACGTGGACGGCGCGGCGCACACCGTCGCGCGCGACGACGGCGGCGTGGTGCGCTGCGGCTGGCCGGCCTTCGTGGTCTCGGTCCTCGTGGCGCCCGGCACCGAGGTCGTCGAGGGTGACCCGCTGGTCGTGCTGGAGAGCATGAAGATGGAGGCCACCGTCGCCGCGCCGTACGGCGGGGTGGTGGGCAGCGTCGAGGTCGCCGCGAACGCCCAGGTCGACGCGGGCGCACCGCTGCTGCGCATCCGTGCCACCGCGGCCGGCCGGGCGACCGACACCACGAAGGTACCGGTCGACCTGCGCGGGCTGATCGCGCCCGAACCGGCCGGCATGGCGCCGTGCCAGCGGGTGTACGGCGCGCTGAACAACTACCTGCTCGGCTACGACCTCGACCCGGCGACGGTGCGCGGGCTGCTGACCCGCCAGCGCCGGCTCGGCGAGGTGTCCCCGCCGGCCGACCCCGGGCTGCTGTCCTGTGAGGACTCGTTGCTCGACCTGTTCGCCGACGTCGGCTCCCTGTACCGGCCGCGGACCGAGGACGAGGAGGCCGAGCAGGGCGGCGCCCCGCAGGAGTACCTGCTGTCCTACCTGCAATGGCTGGACGCCGGTGCCGGACCTGTCGCGCACCCCGGCCTTGGAGGACGCGGTTGTCTGGATGTTCCGGTCGTTCAGCCGGGTCCGGGAGCTGGTCTCGGTCATCACCGGGATCCTGGAACGCCGGATGCGCCACCGGGAAGAGCTCGCGCCGGCCACCGCCGAGGCGGCCGCCGACGTGCGGGCCCGCCTGGACCGGCTGGCCACCGCGGCGCAGGGTCGCCACCAGGTGGTCGCCGACCTCGCCCGCGACGTGCGGTTCCGGTACCTGGACGAGCCGCTGCTCGACGCGGTCATCCAGGCCGAGTACTCCACTGTGGACGCTGAGCTGGCCGCGTTGCGCGCCGACCCGGCGGGTCCCGACCGCGAGGCGCACGTGGCCCGGCTGGTGCGGTCGCCGCAGCCGATCCGCGGCCACCTCCTGCGGCACTGGCTCGACGCCGAGGACCGGGGCTTCCGCGAGGTGTTGCTGGAGGTCTACACCCGGCGCTACTACCGGATCCGCCGGCTCGGCGCGCTCACGTTCACCGAGCAGGCCGGGCAGAGCCTCGCCACGACCAGGTACGACCTGGACGGCAAGCCGATCCAACTGGTCACCGCGTTCGCGCCGCTGGCCGCCCTGCCGGACCTGTCCCGTGCGGTGGCGGCGCAGCTCGGGTCCGCCGACCCGGACCGCAAGGTCGTGGTCGACGTGCTGATGTGGCGAGCCGGGGCGAAGACCGACATCGACACCCTCGCCAGTGACGCGGCGGAGCTGCTCAGGTTGAGCGAGTTCGGCCGTCCACTGTGGAGGCTCGACCTCACGGTCACGAGCACCGAGGGCCGGGGCGCCGAGCACCTGCGCACCCAGCACCTCACCTTCCGCCAACCCGACCGGGGCCCGTTCGTCGAGGACCAGCTCTACCGCAACCTGCACCCGATGCTCGGCAAGCGGCTGGACCTGTGGCGGCTGGCCAACTTCGCGCTGGACCGGCTGCCGTCGGCGGAGGACGTGTACCTCTTCCGCGGCGTGGCGCACGACAACCCGGCCGACCACCGGCTCTTCGCACTCGCCGAGGTCCGTGACCTCACGCCGGCGGTGGACGCCGCCGGTACCGTCACCTATCCCCGGCTGGAGCTGATGGGCCAGCTCGCGCTGTCCGCGATGCGGCGGGCGCTGAGCCAGTTCCCCGAGCGCGACCGGCCGGCGGCCAACCGCATCGTCCTGTACATCCGTCCACCGTGGACCGTTCCGCGGCCGCAGTGGCCGGAGATGGCCCGCTCGTTCGCTCCCCTCGCGGTCGGCGTGGGCCTGGAGAAGGTCGTGCTGCGGGTCAGCGTGCCGAACGGCGCGGGGCTGCGGGAGACCGTGCTGCACATCGAGGGCCTGGGCCGGCACGGGGTCACCGTGCACGAACGGCCGCCGCGGCAGGACGCGGTCCGCCCGCTGACCGCGTACCGGCAGAAGGTGCTGCGGGCCCAGCGGTTCGGCGCGCCGTACCCGTACGAGATCGTGCGGATGCTCGCCCCGCCGGCCAGGGTCATCGGGCGCTTCCCGGCCGGGAACTTCGTCGAGCACGACCTCGACGAGACCGGCGCGCTGGTACCGGTGGACCGGCCGCCGGGACGCAACACCGCCAACATCGTGGTCGGCCTGCTGACCAACCACACCGCCAAGGTGCCCGACGGCATGACCCGGGTGGCGCTGCTCGGCGACCCGACCCGAGGCCTGGGCAACCTCGCCGAGCCGGAGTGCCGGCGCATCATGGCGGGCGTGGACCTCGCCGAGCGGATGGGCGTACCGGTCGAGTGGTTCGCGCTGTCCTCCGGTGCCCGCATCGCCATGGACAGTGGCACCGAGAACATGGACTGGATCTCCGCGGTGCTGCGCCGGCTCATCGAGTTCACCCAGGCCGGCGGTGAGGTCAACATCATCGTGACCGGGGTCAACGTCGGCGCCCAGCCGTACTGGAACGCCGAGGCGACGATGCTCATGCACACCAAGGGCATCCTCGTCATGACGCCCAAGAGCGCCATGGTGCTCACCGGCAAGCAGGCGCTGGACTTCTCCGGCGGGGTGTCGGCCGAGGACAACTTCGGCATCGGCGGCTTCGACCGGGTGATGGGGCCCAACGGCCAGGGGCAGTACTGGGCGCCGACCCTGGAGGACGCCTGCGAGATCCTGCTGCGCCACTACGACCACGCGTACCTGGTCCCCGGCGAGCGCTACCCGCGCCGGTCGGCCACGACCGACCCGGTCGACCGCGACGTGCGCCGGTCGCCGCACCCGGACGACGGCGGGGACCTGCGCACCGTCGGCGACGTGTTCTCCGCCGAGCACAACCGGGACCGCAAGAAGCCGTTCGACATCCGGGCGGTGCTGCGGTCGGTGACCGACGCGGACTCGGTACCGCTGGAGCGCTGGGCGCAGTGGCGCAGCGCGGACACGGCCGTGGTGTGGGACGCGCACATCGGCGGGATCCCGGTCTGCCTGCTCGGTCTGGAGTCCAAGACGCTGCCCCGGCGGGGCTTCGTCCCGGCCGACGGCCCGCCGTCGTGGACCTCCGGCACGCTGTTCCCGCAGTCCTCGCGCAAGGTGGCCCGCGCCATCAACGCGGCCAACGGCAACCGGCCACTCGTGGCGCTGGCCAACCTGTCCGGGTTCGACGGGTCACCGGAGTCGATGCGCCGCTGGCAACTGGAGTACGGCGCGGAGATCGGGCGGGCGGTCACCAACTTCCGGGGACCGATCGTGTTCGTGGTCATCTCGCGGTACCACGGTGGTGCGTTCGTGGTCTTCTCCAAGCGGCTCAACGAACGGATGGAGATCGCCGCGGTGGAGGGCTCGTTCGCCTCCGTCATCGGCGGTGCCCCGGCGGCCGCGACGGTGTTCGGGCGGGAGGTGAAGTCGCGCACCGAGCAGGATCCCCGCATCCGGGAGCTGCAGGAGCAGTTGCGCGGGGTGGGCGCGGACGACGCCGGGCTGCGGGCCCGCCTCGCCGAGCTGACCACTCAGGTACGGGCGGAGAAGCTCGGGGCGGTCGCCGACGAGTTCGACGCCGTGCACAGCATCCAGCGGGCCCTGGCCGTCGGGTCGGTCGACCGCATCATCGCCGCCAAGGACCTGCGGCCCTACGTGATCGACGCACTGGAGCGCGGCATGGCCCGCGAGGTCACCGCGCCGGTCCATGCCGAGGCGGGCTGAGCCAGGAGTGCCCGGGCACCGCCGTCGCCAGTACCCCCGGGTCCTCCAGGGAGACCGGCGGCGGCCCGGGCATCGCGCTCGCCACGGTGAGCACGAACCGGCCGTCGCGGCGCCACCAGCCGGACAGCGTCCGGCCGCCGGCGACGTCGACGCGTAGGGGTGCCCAGCCCGGTGACCGTCCATCGTGGACGGTCACCACGACGTCCCGGCTGTCCCGCCGCAGCCCGGTGCGCAGCACCTTCAGCGCGCTCTCCTTGGCCGACCACAGCAGGTTGGCCGCCGCGTGCGGTTCCGGGTGCCCGGCGACGTAGACCTGCTCGGCCGCGGTCAGGTAGTCCCGCACGAACGCCGGGCTGCGCGGCTCCACCAGCTCCAGGTCGCACCCGACCGGCACGTCGGCGACGAGGCACACCGCCCATCCCGCCCGGTCGGTGATCGACACCTCCAGCCCGGCCGGCGCCCCGTCGACGTGGACGTACGGCGCTCCGCTGGCCTGGTTGCCCACCTCGATGCGGGCCAGCCCGGCCGGGTCGGTCGGCAGCCGGGCGACCGCCGCGACCGCGTGCTTGGCGGTGAACCGGCGCAGCAGGTACTCGGTGCGGCGCTTCGGGTAGTGCAGGCCGGCGGCGCGCTCGGCCTCGGCGGGCGTGAGCCAGCCCGGGTCGGCCGGAAGGGCCTGCTCGTCGCGCGCCAGCCAGCGCATGTCGACCACCTCAGCCGGATTCTGGCACGCGGAGGCGGACCAGCGGCGATCACCGGGCCGATCGGGGTCCCGGAGGGTAACCAACGGCCCTACTGGCGCACATCCGGCCCTGGTGTGCTTGCGGGTACCGGGACCGGAGGTGCGTCATGACTGTTCTTGTGGCATACGGAACGACGAACGGCTCGACCGGCGAGATCGCCCGGTGGATCGGCGACGAGCTGCGCGGCTGCGGGCTGGACGTCGAGGTGTGGCCGGCGGCGCAGGTATACGACGTGAACAGGTACGAAGCGGTCATACTCGGCGGTGCGATGTACATGTTCGGCTGGCACCGCGACGCCCGGCAGTTCGCCCACCGGTTCGCCGGGGCGCTGGCCCGCCGGCCGGTGTGGCTGTTCAGCAGCGGGCCGCTGGACGACTCGGCAGACCAGCTGCCGCTGCCGCCGATCCCGCAGGCGGACGCGGTCATGCGGGTGGTGCACGCGCGCGGGCACGTCACCTTCGGCGGCCGGTTGAGCGAGGACGCCCGCGGGTGGCTGGGCTTCGTGGCGCACCGGATGGCTGATGAGGGTCGCGGTGGTGACTTCCGCAACCCGCTACGGGTACGCGCGTGGGCGCACAAGGTCGCCGAGGAGATCAAGGAGTCGGTACCGGTGCCCGTCGGCTCCCGGCCCGGCTGGCGCTGACCGCCTCCTCGCCCGCGTGTCGGGGTGGCGCGCTCCGCGCGCGCTCAGCCCTCGCCGATCAGTCCGTCGACGAGGTCCCGCGGAAGCCCGTGGGTGTCGTGGAGGTCGTCGTAGTCCCGCTCGGTCAGCGGCCCGCGGGACAGGCGCCGGGACACCACGCGTCGCCCGCGCCGCAACAGCTCCATGAAGCGCCGCTCCTCCTCGCACAGGACGCCGCGCACCCGTTCCCCGTCGACCGGGAGGTTGAAGTGGTCCAGGGTATGCCGGACCGGTCCGTCCGGTAGGTCGGACAGCGTACGGGACGGGTCGTCGCGCCACAGGGTCGTGAGGACCCGGCGGATCAGCCGGCGCAGCACGTAGCCGCGCCCGGTGCTCGACGGCCGTACCCGGTCGCCGATGACCACGATGGACGAGCGCAGGTGGTCGCAGACGAGGCGGGTGGTGAGCCGGTCGAGCCGCCACAGCGTCGGCACGGTGGACATCCACGGCTGGAACACGTCGCACTCGTACACGGAATCCTTGTCCTGCAAGACGGTCAGCAACCGCTCCAGACCCAACCCGGTGTCGACACCGGGCTGTACCAACGGTTGCAGGCTGCCGTCGTCGTGACGCCGGTACCGCATCATCACGTGGTTCCATATTTCCACCCATCGGGGATCGGTGCCCGGCGTGCCCACCGGCGGGGTGTGGCCGGTCCAGACGAAGATCTCCGAGTCCGGGCCGCACGGACCGGTCGGGCCGTTGGACCACCAGTTCTCCTCGCGGGTCAGCTCCACCGGGACGCCCAGCTCGGTCCAGGTGTGCAGGGATCCGGTATCGGGCCCGACCCGGTCGTCACCGCCGAACACGGTGACATGCATCCGGTCGGTACCGATGCCGAAGCCGTCGCGCAGCAGCTCGAACCCCCAGCGCAGGCTCTGCGGCCCGGGGTAGTCGCCGAGCGACCACGACCCCAGCATCTCGAATACGGTCAGGTGGGTCCGGTCGCCCACCTCGTCGAGATCGGTGGTCCGCAGGCAGCGCTGGAGGTTGACCAGCCGGCGGCCCAGCGGATGGGGGCGGCCCTCCAGGTACGGGGTGAGCGGGTACATCCCGGACGTGGTGAACAGCACCGGATCGCCGGGCGGCGGGATGAGCGAGTTCCCGGTGATGAGCCGGTGGCCGCGCTCGCGGTAGAAGTCGAGGAAGGTACGGATGGTCTGGTCGGTGTTCATGGTGGTGGCCTTACCGGGACGTGGTGGCCGGAAGGGTCCGCCCGGTGGGCAGGCGCGAAGGCTCAGATACCGCACCGGCGGGCCGTTTCCGGCCGCCGGTGGAAGGGAGGGATCAGGCAGCGGCGACCGGCGAGCGGGCAGCTCGCGCGGTCGCGGTGCGGATCTCCATACGGTCAACGGTACCCGGGCACCGGGCCCCGGCGCTCGGCCGTTTCCGGGCGTGCTCAGCGGGGCGGGGCGCTCCGCGCGCCTGGCTGTTTCCGGGCACGCTCAACCGCGCGGCACCGGGCATGATTGTGATTCTCGCGTGAGCAACGACGCCATGCCACAGTCTCACCGTGAAATGGTTGCGTGCCCCCTCGCTTGGGGTCAGGCTCGCTCTACGGGCACGGGCACGGGCACGGGCACGGGCGCTCGGCCGCTCGGCCGCCGACCAGACCCGGGTGCCCGCGCTCCGCCCACAACCCTGAGGGAGGTCCCGCCATGGTGCTCGCATTGGTTGTCAGCGCCGGAGTCGTCGCCGCCATCTTGGGGACTGCGGTCGGGTGGATGCTCCGGAGGCAAGTGCGATGGTGCCCAAGATGCGGCATGGACCTCCGATGCCTGGCCTGTCAACCGCTTCCCGGCGCAGTTGGCCGCGCTGCGGTACCGATGAGCCAGCCTCCGTCGTCCACAGTAGACAGACCGTTGTTGACTCCCTTGTCGGAACGTCGGGCGCCGGATGTCCAGCACCGGAGGTTCCGATGAGCGCGCACCCGTCCTGGTGCTCCCCCGCCCGATGTACCGCACTGGATCAGGGCGGTGCGCATCGGGGTCAGCCGGTCGTCGTCGAAGGGATCCTCTTAAGCCTGTATGCCGATGCGGCGGCACCAGGCATAGCCAAGGTGGAAATTCGGGCCGGTACGGGCGTCCTGGCGGCGTATACCGCGTACGCGGTCGGTAGAACCCTTGTGTCATTGGCAAGGCGGGCCAACGGGAACGCGACATGAGCGAGCGGTTGACCGACCGGTGCCGCTGGTGCGGCTCGCCAGTGGAATGGGACAGCTACCTGCGAGGGTGGCGATCCATGGTGGACGGTAGCTGGAAGTGTGGAGATCTTGATCTCTGGCACGCGGTCAACAGCTACTCAGGAGAGGGATCCGGTAGCGCTCGCCGGCTTCGGACGTCAGACCCTGACCGGATCCCGCCAGCCCGCCCGGCAACGCCGATAGCGCGAATGGATCGGGCTCAGCCGCGCGGCACCTTGAGCGAGGCGGCGAGCTTCGTGATGGCCGCCGAGGCGGTGGTGAACGGGGTGCCGTGGCGCTGCACGGTGAGGACGACGACGATCGCCCGGTCACCGGCGCCCACGGTGCCGGTGGTGTGCAGCACCTCGCCGGCCCAGTCGACCGCGGAGGCGGCCAGGACCGTGCGCCCGTCCGGTGCCGGCGCGGCCGGGTCCGGTGCCGGCGGCAGGGTGGTCGCGGCGCTCTCGACGCAGCGGGTGGGCGGCTTGCCACCGAACTCGTACCAGCCCTGCTTCACCGCGTACGGCCGGCCGAACGCGCTCGGGATGCCGAACGACTGGTCGAAGCCGTCGGTGCCGCACCGGGTCGACTGGCGCAGGTCGCCCATGATGTGCTCCCGCACGGGGGCGGGCGCCGCGTCGAGCAGGTACCGGTAGATCCGCACCAGGTCCGCGGCGCTGAGCGCGGTCGAGCCCCAGCCGCGCCGCTCGGGCGGCGGTGGGGTGGTGTCCTTGAGGCCCAGCCGCCCGACCATCCGGGTTACCACCGCACCAGCGCCATCGAGGTTCCAGAAGTATGATGCGGCGTTGTCGTCGCTGCTGCGCAGCATGAGGTCGAACCGGGCCTGGTCGGCCGCCGGGATGGCGTACTGCGGGCCCCGGTTCCACAGGTAGTCCAGCGCGATCAGCAGCTTCACCAATGACGCCGAACGGAACCGCATGGTGACGTTGCGCTGGTCGGTGAACGTACCGGCCTGCCGGTCGAACACGGCGATACCCACGGTCACTCCCTGGGGTACCGCCTGTGATGGGCTCGCGGACGCGGACGGCGACGGTGATGGCGCGGGCGCGGCCGATGACGGTGCAGGTGGCGGTGGCGCCGCCGCCGGCGGCGCGACGAACCGGGCGGTCGGGCCGCCACAGCCGGCCGCCAGGCTGGCCACGGCCACGGCCACCAGGGCGACCACGCCTCTCGGGACGGGCATCGGCCCATCCTCGCATCCCCCGGCGGGGCCCGTGCACTTCCCGGCACGCGGACCGAGATATTGACGGCTGCCGACCCATGCCCCTAGCTTGCGTATCAGTTAAGGCTCTTAACGGTAGAGGTGGGTGCCGTGCGACGACGTACCTGGATCAGCATCGTGTCGGTCGCCGCCGGCGCGATCGCGCTCACCGGCGCGAACCTCACCCAGGCCTACGCGGCACCGGCCGGCGGGCTGCCGACGTGCAAGCACTTCAGCGACGTCAAGCCGCCCAACCGGCCGCCGGGCCCGAGCCACGACTCCAGGAGCAAGGGACCGAAGATCTCGTTGTCGGGACGGCTGCCGGCGCCGACCAACGTCGCCGGAACCTACGCCGGCGGCAAGGTGACCATCACCTTCAACCGGGTACCCGGCGCCACCGCCTACCGCGTCTGGCGCAACGCCCAGTCGGTCGCGTGGGTCAGCGACTGGGGCCAGCCGGCGTTGAGCGCCGTGGACGCCAACCCGTGCCGGCACGGCAACTACACGATCGTCGCGCTGCGCAGCGACGCGAGCGACGCCTCGACCGGGCAGCTCTCCGGCGCGTACCGGCTGGAGGACAGCGGCCGGCTCGCGCCGTTCCGGCTCGCCGCCGGCACCCGGCTGAGCTACAAGGTGACCTCCTACAACGACCGGGGCGCGACCAGCAGCGGCTACACCGCCGGCCTCGGCAAGTGCGCGGTGGACGCCCGCTTCATCCCCCTCGGTACCCGGTTCCAGGTCGAGGGGTACGGCTGGTGCTACGCGTCCGACATCGGCCTGTGGATCCAGGGCAGCATCGTCGACATCTGGCTCCCGGGCAGTGAGGCGGACAACTGGGGCGTGCAACAGCGCACGATCACCATCGCCTGAGCGGAGCCGGAGCCGGGTTGTGGCGGAGGCGAGCACAGGCCACGACATCCTCGCCTGAGCGGAGCCGGAGCCGGGTTGTGGCGGAGGCGAGCACAGGCCATGACATCCTCGCCTGACGACGACCCTGTCGTACCCGGCTCCTAAGATCGCGGCATGACGCTCGACCTGATGGAGCTGTTGCCGGCCGGGTGGCGCGACGCGGTGCGCCCCCACCTTTCCCCGGATACGGTCGCGACCCTGTCCGCCTTCGTCGACGAGGAGTACCGCACAGGAGTGGTCTACCCGCCGCTGCCCGACCTGTTCAGCGCGTTCCGGCTGTGCGATCCGACCGCCGCCCGGGTGCTGGTTCTCGGCCAGGACCCCTATCACAAGGAGGGGCAGGCGCACGGGTTGAGCTTCAGCGTCCGGCAGGGCGTCCCGGTGCCGCCGTCCCTGCGCAACGTCTTCAAGGAGCTGCGCGACGATCTGGGGGTGGCGCCGCCGGCGCACGGTGACCTGAGCGGTTGGGCCGGGCAAGGCGTGCTGCTGCTCAACGCGGTGCTCACCGTGCGCGCGGGCCGGCCGGGTTCGCACGCGGGGCGCGGCTGGGAACTGTTCACCGACGCGGTGATCCGGGCGCTGGACGCCAAGGGCAGCCGGGTGGTGTTCGTGCTCTGGGGCGGCTATGCGCGCAAGAAGGCGGCGCTGGTGACCGGCACCCATCACGTGGTGCTGGAGGCCGGGCATCCCAGCCCGATGAACCCCAAGGGCTTCCTGGGCAGCCGGCCGTTCGGCGCGATCAACAAGGCCCTGGCCGACGCCGGGCTGCCGGAGATCCGCTGGGCCTGAGTCAGCCGGGCAGGTGGAGCGCGGAGGGGTGGCGCGGGTCGCGGTAGACCTCGATGTCGACCGGCTGCAGGCGGGCCGCGGTACCCAGCGGCTCACCGGTACCGGTGTTGCGGGCGTACCGTGGGTGCGCCGCCCCGGCCAGCTGCACCCGGATCCGGTGCCCGCGCCGGAAGAGGTATCCCATCGGCCACAGCTCCACCTCGATCGGGCGTACCCCGTCGGCGGCGGGTGGGAACATGCCGGGTGACACCCGGACCAGCCCGTCGCAGATGTTCTCCGACCGCCCGTCGGGCGCGACGTCGCACACCCGCACGAAGACGTCGAAGAACTCCGTGCTGGCCCGCACGTGCACGAGCGCCGACACCGGTCCGACCGCCTCCACGTCGGCGGCGAGTGCGTCGCTCGTGTAGACGAGCACGTCCGGGCGCGCCTCGACCGCGCGGTTGTCCTTGCGCCCGGCCTCGGCTGTGAGCAAGGGGCCGCCCGGGGACGGCGTCGGGTCGGCCGGGTCGTAACGGAATCGGTCCGGCTCGCTCCCGCCGGGCGGGTCGAGCTCGCTCCGCCCGGGCGGGTCGGGCTCGCTCCCGTCGGGCGGCTGTGGCGCCAGCCTCCCGCCGGGGCGGAGGAACCACGGGCTGGTGCGGTGGTGCGGTGGCCACTCGGCGAGGTCGCGCCACTCGTCGCGGCCGCCGACGTGCACGCGTACGCCCCCGGGCGCACCACCGTTAAGCGCGGCCCGGAACCAGGCGATGCCCTCCCGGAGCGAGGCGCCCAGCAGGCCCAGATCGGCGTGCGTCCACGGGCCGATGACCAGGCGGGGTGCCGATCCCGCCGCGCGCAGGGCCGCGTAGTCGCGCAGTTGCCAGGGCAGGAAGATGTCGTACCAGCCGCCGACCATGCACACCGGCGCCTGTACCCGGGCCACGTCGGGATGGCCGCGCGGATCCCAGTACGGGTCGCCGGGTTCGGAGTGCTTGAGCCACTCCTGGAAGAACCGGATCTCCTTCCCGGTCACCAGACCGTCCACTTCGGACAGTGGCAGGTGGGTCCAGGCACGGCGCAGCCGGGCCTGGACCCGGTGCTGCCGGTACAGGAACGACAGCACCGAGCCGCCCTGGTTGCTGGTGATCGCGACCCAGTTGAGGACGGTGGCGAGGGCGTAGGCGCCGCCCGCGTAGGTCGGATCGCGGAACGCCGACGTGGTGACCGCGGTCAGCATGCCCTTGAGCGCCGGCCCCGCCTCCGCGGCGATGGCCCACTGGGTGAAGCCGACGTAGCTCGGCCCATAGGTGAACAGGTTCCCGTCGAACCACGGCTGGCGCTCGATCCACGCGACCGTGTCCAGCCCGTCCTCCCGCTCGTGGCGCATCGGGTCGAACTCGCCGCCGGAGTCGAACGTGCCCCGGCAGCTCTGCAGCACCACGTGGAAGCCGCGCTCGGCGAGGATCCGGCCGGACATCAGGCCGATCACGCCGGAGCGGCCGTAGGGGGTACGGATGAGGATCGTGGGCGCCGGGCGCACCCGGGGCTCCCAGTGATCGGTACGCAGCACGACCCCGTCGCGCGCGGTCACCGGGAGCGCGCGGTGGACCCGTACCGCGCGGGTCACCGGCGGCGGCAGATGGAGCCACCGCTCGACGGCGCGGCTGGCCAGAGTCATGTACTGAACGGTAACCGGTGGACGGCGGGACGGCCGCGCCGGCCGGCTATCTACTCGCTCGACAGCCGGTCGCTGTGCTTGTCGAAGCCGATGTACAGCCGGGCTGCGGCATTGCCGCCGAGCTCGCCGAGCGTCTCCAGTTCGCGCAGCCGCAGCAGCGCGGGGTGCTCGGCGTAGGCGGCGGCCACCTCGGCCAGCCGGTTCAGCACGTCCGCCTCGGCCTCGACCCGGATGCGCTTGGCGTGCGCGTCCGCCTCGGCGGCCAGCCGGGTCGACTCGGCCCGGGCCTGCGCGGCGACCCGCTCGGCGTCCGCCCTCGACGTGGCCTCCAGCGCCTCCCGCTCCGCCTTGGTCCGCGCCTCGACGAGCTGCGCGTCGGCGAGGCGCTGCGCGGCGAGGACCCGGTTCATGATGTCCTGCAGGTTGCCCGGGAACGCCAGGTCCTTCACGTCGGCCCGGAGGATCTCCACGCCGTACCCGGCCGCGATCGTCTCGACGTCGCGCAGGATGTCCTCGCTGAGCTGGTTGCGGTTGGTGAGGATCACCTCCAGCGTCATCGAGGCGAGCGAGCGCCGGGCGGCGAGCTGGACGTCGCTGTAGAGCCGGTCCTCGTAGCCGGCGACCCGCTCGACCGCGGCGACCGGATCGACCACCCGGAACTGGGTGATGATGCTGACCCGCACGGCGACCTTGTCCGCCGTCAGGATCTCCTGACCCTTGATGGTGAACTCGCGCTCCCGCATGTCGACCTGCACGATCTCCACCGTCGGCCGGCGGGTCAGGCGCATCCAGCGGGGCAGCCGGTACCGTCCGGGCTCCAGCACGGTGTCGAACCGCCCGTCGACGTAGCGCAGGCCGCGCGACGTGCTGCGGACGATCACCCAACGGCGGTTGGCCATGACATCTCCTCGCAACGCACAGGGTGGCTCCGGAGCGGATCCGATGTGAAAGATCGGTCGCCGGGATTGCCGCGGACGAGCATGGGTTGACCGCCGGTGCGTCCACGGCGCGGGCGCTTATTTCTGAAGCCGCCGGAGCCGTTATCGAAGATCCCAGCCGGCCGGCCACTTGGCAAGCAGTTTGCCGGGCCTAGCGCGGGCTGGACGCGTCCGCGGCCAGGCGCTCCATGAGACCGCGCAGGTCCCGCCGCTCGATCGCGGCCGCCATCAGCTCCGGAAAAGCGTCCGGGGTGCACGCGAACGCCGGTACCCCCAGGGCGCCGAGCGCGGCGGCGTTCTCGTGGTCGTAGGAGGGGGCGCCTTCGTCGGACAGGGCCAGTAGCACGATGACCTGTACCCCGGCCGCCGTCATCGCCGCCACCCGGCGCAGCATCTCCTCGCGTACCCCGCCCTCGTAGAGGTCGCTGATCAGCACGAAGATGGAGTCCCGGGGCCGGGTGACGAGCCCCTGCCCGTAGGCGATCGCGCGGTTGATGTCGGTACCGCCGCCGAGCTGGGTGCCGAACAGCACCTCCACCGGGTCGGCCAGCTGCTCGGTCAGGTCCACCACAGCGGTGTCGAACACCACCAGCGAGGTGCGCAGCGCCCGCATCGAGGCGAGGACCGCGGCGAAGACGCTGGAGTAGACGACCGACGCGGCCATCGAGCCGGACTGGTCCACGCACAGCACCACGTCGCGCTGCACCGCGGTGGTCCGCCGTCCGTAGCCGATGAGCCGCTCGGGGATGACCGTGCGGTGCTCGGGTTGGTAGTGCCGCAGGTTGGCGCGGATGGTCCGGTTCCAGTCGATGTCGCGGTGCCGGGGCCGGTTGATCCGGACCGCCCGGTTCAACGCGCCGGATATCGCCGTGCGCGTCTTCTGGGCGATCCGCCGTTCCAGCTCGGCCACCACCTTGCCGACCACGACCCGCGCGGTCTGCTTGGTCTTCTCCGGCATCACGCGGTTGAGCGAGAGCAGCGTGCCGACCAGGTGGACGTCGGGCTCGACGGCGTCGAGCAGCTCCGGCTCCAGCAGCAGCCGGGTCAGGTTGAGCCGCTCGATCGCGTCGGCCTGCATGACCTGCACGACGGTGGACGGGAAGTAGGTGCGGATGTCGCCGAGCCAGCGCGCCACCTTCGGCGCGCTGCCTTCGAGCCCGGCACTGCGCCGCCCGTCGGTCTCGTCGCGGCTGTCGTACAGTGCGGCCAGCGCGGCGTCGATGGCGCCGTCCTGACCGGCCAGGCCACCGAGGCCGGTACCGTCGGCCGCCCCGCCGCCCAGCACCAGCCGCCAGCGCCGCAGGCGCTCCGAAGCCGAGGACTCCGCGCTCATACCGCCACCTCCAGATCCTTGGGCGACCGGCCGAGCAGCAGGGCCACCGTGGGCAGTACGCGGGCGGCGCGGTCGGGGTCGACGCCCGGGTCGGGACGGGCCGGCGCGCCGCCGCCCGAGGACCGGATGCGCTCGCCGATCGCGCGCCGTTCCGGCTGCGTGAAGGCGCCGAAGGTACGCCGCAGCAGCGGCAGCACCTCGACGAACGTGTCCGCCGGAATGCCCACCAGCCACGCGTCCACCAGGGACAGCAGCCGCTCATCGTGGATCAGCAACAGCCCCCCGCCGGCGAGGAACCCCTCGATCCAGCTCGCCGCGCGCGCCGGCGGTACCCCGATCGTCAGCACCAGCGCCATCCGCCGGCCGACGTCGGAGTTGTCGAGCTGGCCGCCGTCGAGCAGCAGCCGGGTCAGCCGGCCGCCGATCACGCCGGGCAGGTCGGTGCGCTCGACCAGCCGGCGCAGCGTGTCCAGCCAGCGCCCGCTGAGCTCGGCGTCGTCGAGCAGGCTGAGCGCCCCATGCACCGCGTCGAGCTGGTCGCGCATCTCCCGCGCGGCGTCGTCGTCCAACGCGGTCACCGCGCCCGGCAGCCCGAGGCACACCCGGATCACCAGGCCGGTGGTGACCACCCGCAGCGCGGACAGGTCGGTACCCCGCACGTCGCCGTAGCGCAGCGACCGGGCCAGCGCCGGCAGCGCCGTCATCAGGTGGGTCACGTCGGCGTCGAGCGCCACCTTCTCGTCCAGGGCGCGCAGGACCGCCGGCAGCGCGGCCGGCAGGTCGGCGAGCAGGCAGCGCTCGACCAGCGCGGTCACCTCGCCGAGGCTGCCCGCGGCGCCGGTCAGTTCGACGCTCTTCGCGGTCGCCGCGGCCGGCACGGTGGTGCCGTAGGCGCTCGCCTCCACCAGGTCGACCGCGAACTCCGGCCGCCAGCACAGCCGCCACGACTCCCAGAACGTGCCCTTGCCCCGCCGCGCCGAACCGTCCTCCCGCGGCTGCCCCCAGTCGACGCCGAGCAGGCGCAGCCGGTGCAGTAGCCGGCTGCGCTCCAGGTCGAACTCCTTGCGCAGATCCAGGTCGTGGTCGCTGACCAGCGCCGAGGGCGGCAGCTTCCACCGCCGCTGCGCGGCGGCCAGATCCTTCGCCAGGGGTACGGACGTCGCGTCCTCGGGTACCTCACCGAGGCGTTCCCCCACGACGAGCTTGCGGTTGACCAGGTCCAGCCGCAGCTCGTCGCCGTCGCACAGCACCGCGCGCGTCGCCTCGGTCACCTCGGCCAGCCCCGCCAGCGGCCGGCCGCGCAACGTGGCGCCCGCCCCGTACCCCTGCCAGTTCGCCAGCCGGCCGTGCGTCCACGGTACCCAGGTCACCGCGGTTTTGATCTTTGGAAGCCCGCGTAGGGCCTTGGCGTCGTGCGCGGCCGGCACCGCGCGGGCCAGCGCCGGCACGTGCCACGCGCCGCACACCACCGCGACCCGGGCGAACTCCTTGCCGGCCGCCCGCAGCGCGGTGCGCATGTAGGCCTCGCGCGGCACGTCCTCGGGCTCCTCGGCGGCACCCGCCCGGACCTCCGCCATCGCTTCGCCGATCGCCGCGAACGGGGCGGTGGCCGCGTCCAGCTCGCCCAGCTCCGCGGTGGCCTCGCCGAGCCGGTGCTCGACCACGTCCTCCCACCAGCGTTCCGGGTCGTCGTAGCCGGCGGCCGCGGCGAGAGCGCCGATCGGGTCCACGCGGACCGCGTCGGAGTCGGGCTCACCGTGCGGCTGCGCCAGCTTGTGCGCGGCGGGCAGGTCGCAGAACCGTACCGGTACCCCGTACCCGACCGCCCAGCGGATCGCCTGCCACTCGGGGGAGAACTCGGCGGTGGGCCAGAACAGCGCCGACCGTACCCCGTCGGCCGGCCCGGCGACCGGGTAGGCGAGCAGCGCGACCGGTGGCCGCATGCGATCGTCGACCAGCCGGGTCAGCTCGTCCGCCTCCGGCGGTCCTTCGATGAGCACCACCTCGGGCCGGTAGGCGGCAAGGGCCCGGCGTACCGCCCGGGCCGACCCCGGCCCGTGGTGCCGTACCCCCAACAGCAGCGGCTCGGTCATTGGTTCTCCCGCTCGCTGCGCTCGGCCGCCTCGAGGCGACGCCTTCCCTCCGCGCCACACCCCGACTTCGTCGGTGTGTCGCCTCGGTCAGCCGCCACCGCGGCCTCGCTACGCTCGGTCATGGTTCTCCCGCTCGCTCATCGCACCGTGGCGACGGTGCGCGCGGCCCGGTAGAAGTCCTTCCAGCCGTCCCGCTCCCGGACCACGGTCTCCAGGTACTCCTGCCAGATCACCCCGTCGGAGACCGGATCCTTGACCACCGCGCCGAGGATGCCGGCGGCCACGTCGGACGGGCGCAGCACGCCGTCGCCGAAGTGCGTGGCGAGGGCCATCCCGTTGGTCACCACGGAGATCGCCTCCGCGGTGGACAGCGTGCCGGACGGGGACTTGAGCTTGGTGCGCCCGTCCTCGGTCATCCCGTCGCGCAGCTCGCGGAACACGGTGACCACGCGGCGGATCTCCTCGGCCGCGGCAGGTACCTCCGGCAGCTCCAGCGACCGGCCCAGCGCCTCGACCCGGCGGGACACGATGTCCACCTCCTCGTCGGCGTTGGCCGGCACCGGCAGGACGACCGTGTTGAACCGGCGGCGCAGCGCCGAGGACAGCTCGTTGACCCCGCGGTCCCGGTCGTTGGCCGTGGCGATCACGTTGAACCCCTTGGTCGCCTGGACCTCCTCGCCCAGCTCCGGGATCGGCAGCATCTTCTCGGACAGGATGGTGATCAGGGTGTCCTGGACGTCGGACGGTACCCGGGTCAGCTCCTCCACCCGGGCGATGCGGCCCTCGCTCATCGCCGTCATCACCGGCCCGG
>WNGA01005504.1_pt1 | contig 25511 bp, 22 predicted proteins | sample 5400061 | NCBI WGS metagenome assembly WNGA01 (sample SAMN13153366, study PRJNA577476) | soil metagenome | isolation source: 100 cm soil or saprolite under grassland replicate 2 | place: USA:California | collected 2016-06-15 | reverse complement strand
CCCGCGTACGCGGGGAACGCACCGCGGCCGGGTACGTCAACGTGCTGGAGGCGGGACCACCCCCGCGTACGCGGGGAACGCACCATCCTGCGCAGCCTGCCCCGTATCGAGCACGGACCACCCCCGCGTACGCGGGGAATGCAGCTGCTCACGCTGGTTGTCGGCCGGGATCACGGGACCACCCCCGCGTACGCGGGGAACGCCATAGCGTTGCTGGCCAACCCGATCGTGCTCATGGACCACCCCCGCGTACGCGGGGAACGCTGCAGCCGAACCGCTCAAGGTCCAGGTCCACCGGGACCACCCCCGCGTACGCGGGGAACCCATGCTCGTGACCTTCCCAGCCTTTGGCGTCTCGGGACCACCCCCGCGTACGCGGGGAACGCGTCAGGTCGCTGATCTTCTCTCGTGGCATTCGGGGACCACCCCCGCGTACGCGGGGAACGCCACCCGGTCCACGCCGAGGATGTTTGCCGCGCCGGGACCACCCCCGCGTACGCGGGGAACGCGTGAGGAACGCGGCCAAGCTGCAGGCGTCCCGGGGACCACCCCCGCGTACGCGGGGAACGCGGTCGGCGCGGAAGCGGCGGAGCACCGCTTGGGGGACCACCCCCGCGTACGCGGGGAACGCCGGGATCCTTGTTTTGTGCCCGCGTCCCTGGACGGACCACCCCCGCGTACGCGGGGAACGCGACCTGGCCGGCGATGTAGTCGTACACGTCACGGGACCACCCCCGCGTACGCGGGGAACGCACCCGCAGGACAGCCACGCTCTGGGCGATCGCGGGACCACCCCCGCGTACGCGGGGAACGCGCGAGCAGGTCGGTCCACGGCATGGTCTGGTCGGGACCACCCCCGCGTACGCGGGGAACGCAAGGTGAACCCCAGCTTGAGGTCGGCGGTGGTGGGACCACCCCCGCGTACGCGGGGAACGCGTTCCGGCCACCGTCCGCGAGCTGCGGATCATGGGACCACCCCCGCGTACGCGGGGAACGCCTGAGCTTCGAAGACGGTGACCCACGCTCGCTGGGACCACCCCCGCGTACGCGGGGAACGCGTTGCCGTGGCTGAGGCGATCGCACTGCTGAAGGGACCACCCCCGCGTACGTGGGGAACGCGTCGTCAAGGGCCCACCCGACGGCCAGCACACGGGACCACCCCCGCGTACGCGGGGAACGCACGCATCGACCTCGGTATTCCAAAAGCCGTCCAGGGACCACCCCCGCGTACGCGGGGAACGCGAAGGTCGCCCACCCGGCCGCAAGGCGATCCCGGGACCACCCCCGCGTACGCGGGGAACGCGTGCTCTCGGCCACCGTGGGCACCAACTCGAAGGGACCACCCCCGCGTATGCGGGGAACGCGGGTCCGTGGTGGGTCGTGGGGATCAGGTCTGGGGACCACCCCCGCGTACGCGGGGAACGCGACCGGGCGGTGCAGATCCTGCGGGAGGTTGCGGGACCACCCTCGCGTACGCGGGGAACGCTCCATGATCGACCGCCCGAGGATGCGCAGGGAGGGACCACCCCCGCGTACGCGGGGAACGCGCGGGTCTGCTGCACAAGTTCCGACCCACCCTGGGACCACCCCCGCGTACGCGGGGAACGCGTGTTCGCTCGGCTGACGAGCCAGTCGGCCTGGGGACCACCCCCGCGTACGCGGGGAACGCCTTCACCGACCGTTCGACGAGTTCTTTGATCGGGGACCACCCCTGCGTACGCGGGGAACGCTTCGACGTCTGGCCGGCCGTGCCGATCTCCAAGGGACCACCCCCGCGTACGCGGGGAACGCGCCTGGCGGCGCCCATGGAGGCGGCCGTTGGCGGGACCACCCCCGCGTACGCGGGGAACGCGGGCGTGGCTGGCGCCGACGTCGTGCTGGCGCGGGACCACCCCCGCGTACGCGGGGAACGCTCGATCTCGGGTTTCTTCGTTGCGTAGGCGGTGGGACCACCCCCGCGTACGCGGGGAACGCGGCACGAAGCACAGGCAGCACGGCGGCCCACTGGGACCACCCCCGCGTACGCGGGGAACGCGTGGACAGCTCGTCCCAGTGGTCGACGGCGTAGGGACCACCCCCGCGTACGCGGGGAACGCTCCGGATCGCGCGGCGCACCATAGCTCTTGCCGGGACCACCCCCGCGTACGCGGGGAACGCAGCAGCACAGCCCGCCGCTCGGCCAGCTCGACGGGACCACCCCCGCGTACGCGGGGAACGCGCCACAGCGACAAGCCCAAGCAGGCCGAGCAGGGGACCACCCCCGCGTACGCGGGGAACGCGTCGGCCCACCGTCGGCGTGGGACCACGACGACGGACCACCCCCGCGTACGCGGGGAACGCGTCAACGGCACCGGCGTCAACGGCGGCGACCTGGGACCACCCCCGCGTACGCGGGGAACGCCACGACGACGCCCGCAACCGGGCCTGGCGCACGGGACCACCCCCGCGTACGCGGGGAACGCCTGGCCCGTCGAATGCCAGAGCTGCCCGAGATAGGACCACCCCCGCGTACGCGGGGAACGCCTCGGCATCGCCACCCACAACGTGGGTCCGATGGGACCACCCCCGCGTACGCGGGGAACGCGTCATGTGCCGCTCCATCTTGCCTACCTTGTCGGGACCACCCCCGCGTACGCGGGGAACGCGTCTACGACACCGACGCCTCCACGGCGCTGGTGGGACCACCCCCGCGTACGCGGGGAACGCGGCTGACCTTGTCACCGGTGTTGTTGCCGGCCGGGACCACCCCCGCGTACGCGGGGAACGCGAGGTCCAGGCCGCTATCTTCGTCGCCCAGCAGGGACCACCCCCGCGTACGCGGGGAACGCGCCCGCCCGACCGCCCCCAGCCGCCACGCCCGGGGACCACCCCCGCGTACGCGGGGAACGCACCCCCAGCGCCCCGGCGATGTGCTCCAAGTCGGGACCACCCCCGCGTACGCGGGGAACGCAGCCCGTGCATGCTCACCGGCACGTGGAGCCGGGGACCACCCCCGCGTACGCGGGGAACGCACCAGCATGGTGCGGGCGGCGGCCATCACGTCGGGACCACCCCCGCGTACGCGGGGAACGCCGACGTCTGCGGATCCCAGGCGCGCCACCGAGGGACCACCCCCGCGTACGCGGGGAACGCGCGGTGTCCCTGCACGATCTGGCCAACACCAGGGGACCACCCCCGCGTACGCGGGGAACGCGCGATGACCAGGTTGCCGGCGCTGGCCCACGTGGGACCACCCCCGCGTACGCGGGGAACGCGGGCGCCCCCGCCAGCCAGCGGGGGCGCCCTTGGGACCACCCCCGCGTACGCGGGGAACGCGACGCCCACATGGTCATACCGGCCGGCGACCTGGGACCACCCCCGCGTACGCGGGGAACGCTTCTTCGCCGCCGGATGTACCGACGCGACCGGGGGACCACCCCCGCGTACGCGGGGAACGCATCCCGCCACCGTAGACGCACACGTCGCGCACGTGGACCACCCCCGCGTACGCGGGGGTGGTCCGCGCTTGTTGACCTGTGGCGTTGTAGATCAACTGTTGGGGTTTTGTTCGGTTTGGTTCGGCGGGGGACTGTTCCACGCAGAGCTGGTCGGTGTTCGCCGACCGAATCGTCGGCGTTTGGCGGCCTTGCTCCATCCCTGGGGCAGGGCCGGGTTGGGGATGGTTTGCTCGGTGGGGCGGCGGATGAGGGTGATGCCGTCGAAGTCGACGGGTGTCCATTGGTGGTCGTGAACTTGAAAGGAGAGTCGTTGTTCTCCTGGTTGTTGGAAGACCAGGAGTGCCCGGCCGGGTCCGGCCATATCGATGACTCTGGCCCAGAGCCGTTGTCGTATGCGGGTGTTGATGTGGCCGACGTATACGCCGGCAGCGATTTCGAGCAGCCATTGGGTGAGGTGTCCGCGGAGGCCGGCTGGGCAGGCGGTGAGGATGATGACGGTCATCAGAGGTCCACATCGGTGCCGTGGTTGTGTCCGCCGGGGAGTTCGATGCCGCTTTCGTCCCAGAGGTTCACGGCGTCGATGTCGGGCCAGTCTTCGTCGATGGGGCCGGAGGCGTGTGGGGTGAGGAGGAGGTCGCGGATGTCGCGGACGCATCGTTCGAGGATGGTGCCGTCATGGACGCGGTCTCGCACGGCGCGGCGGGTGTCGGCGCCGATGTCGGTGGGGTCGCTGGCGGCGATGTCGAAGGCGACGGGGATGGTGATTTCGGCTTTGTACAGGTCGGCGATGTCGTAGACGAAGGATCGTTCGTGTCCGGTGTGGACGAACCCGAGGCCGGGTGAGGCGCCGACGGCGACGATGACGGCGTGCACGATGCCGTAGAGGCAGGTGTGTGCGGCGGACAGGGCCTGGTTGATGGGGTCGCTGCCCGTGAAGTCGTCTGGGTTGTAGCTGCGTTGGTTCCAGGGGATGCCGGTGCGTTGGGAATGTTCGCGGTAGCAGCGTCGGACTCGTGCGCCTTCCTTGCCGCGCAGTTGCTGCATGGTGAGTGTGGTGGTGTCTTCGTTGGGGAATCGCAGGCGGTACATGGCTCGGGCGACGCTGAGGCGGCGGTCGCGGTGCGAGACGGCGGCGGCTTGGGCGACCAGGAGCCGGCTGGATCGGGCCAGCGAACGGCCGTGCGCGTAGTAGCGCACGCCTCGTTCACCGACCCAGATCGCGGTGGCGCCGTTGTCGGCCAGCAGCGTCATCGCCTGGTGCGTGATGGTCGTGCCGGGGCCGAGCATGACGACGCCGAGGGTGGCTGCGGGGACGTGGACGACGCCGCGGTCGTCGGCGGCGGTGATCGCGTTAGCGTCGCGATGGACGACACAGCGTTCCAGGTAGAGGAAGCTGAGCCGGTCCTGGGCGCGGGTGAGATCGGGCAGCTCGGGTGGGGGCGCGCCGGGGATCTTCACGCGGTCACCTCAGGGATGCCAGGGTGATCAGGCCGCAGCCGTAGGCTTTGGCGTGCCCGATTCCGGTGGTGAGGATGGTCCGGAAGCCTTCGACCTTGTCGATGGTGAGGACGCCGTCGTAGGTCGCGGTGACCAGGGTGACGGGTCGCTCGCCGCGGTTGCGGGTGAACGCGCGGGTCTGGCGTTGATGGATGACGAGGTTAGGGTTGCCATCGGCCTGCGCGGCGATGGAAAACCCGTGTTGCTCACCGCGTGAGCGCAGCCATTCGGCCTGGTGGGCCACGGTGACCGCGCCGAACCGTTGCGTATCGGGCGCGTTCGTGGTCTTACGACCGCTGCGCGTCGGGTTGGCGGTGAGTCGAAACGCCCACTGTTGCCCGGCCTGCAGGGTGTCGAGGAAGGGTTGGTACGGGCGGGTCAGCCAGGTCTCGGTGGTGGGCCAGCCGGCTTGCTCGACCAGGTGGGTGAGGTCCGGTTGGCCCGGGCTGAGGATGTAGAGGGTGACCTGACGGTCGAGGTGCTGGTCGACGCGCCAGAGGGTGCGCGCGTCGGCTCGGGTGTGGTCGTCGGGCCGGGCGAAGCCGGACAGGACGGCGGCGTGCATGGCCTGGGGCGAGCCGAGCAGCTTTCGGGCCCCCCGACGGATGGTGTTGATGCGAAAGCGCGTCAGGTGCATCGGTTGTCATCCTCCGAGGACGGCCATCGGGTCGTGGTCGCCGGTGACCCTGGCGTGTGGGTTGTCCACGTCGGCATGTGCTCGGACGACGCGCCGCCAGGTGTGCTGGCGGTGGGTCGGGTCGAAGCTGAGTGGCTCGTCGCGAATGGTCTCGGTAATCGCATCGCCGGGCTCGGCGTCACGCAGGACTTCCAGCCGTACGGTGGGGACGAGCTGTCGCTGGTGCCAGCGAGCCGCCTGCCACGGCCAGTGGGTGAGCCGTTCGGCGAGGGTGCCTGGGTGGACGCCGACGCTGACCGCGCCGGCCGGTGGGCAGGAGCGGCGGCCGAGGTAGAGCGGGAAATGCGGCCGGGACAGCGCCTCGTCGAGACCTTCCAGCAGCGCCTGTTCGCCGCTGACGGCGGCGAGGAAGACGGCGTCGGCGAGGTAGTAGCGGTAGGTCAGGGGCATGCTGGTGCGGCCGTCGAGGCTGCGGGCGACCTGGAAGTCGCGGAGGAGCCGCCCCGGCTGGTCGATACGCACGCCGAATCTGAGGCTGAGCAGTTCGGTGAGCGGGTCGGTGCGTCGGATGCCGCGCGCGGCGGCGAGCATCCCGATGACGCCGCTCTTGGTGGGAGCGATCTCGGTGTGCCGGTGGGCGAATCGGCTGCTGGCCCCCCACGCCTGCAGGGGCCCGGCGAGGCGCAGCAGCAGGACGCTCACGGGTGCTGCCCGAGCCGGTCGGCGACCCGGACGCCCACGGCGGCGGCCAGGTCGGGCAGCGGCAGGACGGTACCGAGTGGGGCCAACGCGTGGGTGCGCGGGCCCACGTGGGTGACCCAGGTCGCCACCGGTACCTCGCCGAACGCGTGTTGGACGTCGGTGGTGTACGCGGCGAGGGCGTCGGCGGCGAGGGCCACGCGACCGGACGGTTGCCCGGTCTGGCCGACGGGCTCTTCGAACGCGCCGACCAGGTTGATCGGCTTGGTGTCGCGCAGGTGCACCACGACCGCGTCGGGCCGGGTGCCGTTGGCGAAGGTGTTCTGCTTGCCGGTCGGCATGCTCAACGCGAAGGCGAGCAGGAACGCCTCGACCGCCTCTCGGGTGGCCGCGACATCGCCGAGGGTGTCGTGGAGCCGGTCGACATCGACGGTGGCGTACCGGTAGAGGGTGGAGGAGTTGAACTCGACCGTGCCGATCATGCCGGCGCCGGTTTCCTGCACGTCGTGCTTGCGGTCGTCGACCGCGGTGTAGTAGTCGAACTCGTTGTCCACGGCGTGGACGCTGATGGCGTGGGCGACCTGGACGGCAGCGTCGACGTTGATGTCGCTCACGTCGGCGACCATGCGGCCGAACATCGCGATGTCGACCGAATGATCGGTGTCGGCGAGTGTTTTGGCGACCTTCGCGTCGGGTGAGCGACCGGCGCGGGCCGCGGTGACCGCTTCCAGGGCGAGGTTGTGCTGCTGGCGGTGGCTGAGGAACAGCAGGTACTCCGATTCGGCGTGGGCGCCGTTCTTCGGCTCCTTCTTGACCAGACCGGCGGCTTTCAGCACGCCGAACGCGAGGGTGGCGGACTGGTCGGCCAGATCCGGGGCGGTGGTGGCGATTCGGCTGGCGATCGCCTCACCGACCCGCTTGGTCCGCTCCCCGAGCTGGGAGTCGTCGAGGTGGCGCTCGAACGCTAGCCGCACGGCGCGTTTCCACGCCTGGCTGGAGACCCGGGCGCGGCGGACGCCGCCGTAGATGGCGGTCTTCGGTGAGCCGGTGTCGTCGCGGTTGAGGTTGCTCGGCGGGACCGTCTGCAGGATGTGGACATCGACGATCGTACGTACCATGATCACTCCTTGTCGTTGGTGCTGGCGTCGTCGGTGGACTCGGCCTGGGCGTTCGCCTCGGCGGCGGCGTTGCGGTAGAAGTCCCGGCCCCACCTGGCCCGGACCCGGTCGCGCCCGCCAGGGCGCAACAGCGCGAGCAGGTCATCAGCGAGCAGGCCGTAGTCGAGGCCGATCTTGTGGTCGCGCAGTTGGGCGATGAGCCCGCGGATGTGGTAGACGGTGGCGTCGTAGCTGGTGGCGGTGCCGAGGGCGATGAACCGGCGGCGAACCGCGTCGGGACTTGTCGCGGCCCGGGCGAGCTGGCTGACGGCGGTGCCGAGCCCCGGCCCGTCGCGGTGCATAGGCGTGTCGTGGATCGACTGCTGGTGCAGGGCGTAGAGGGTCAGCGCCGTGTGTTTGGCCCATTCGGTGTCGGTGGGGTCATCGCCCGGCCGAGAGCCGAGCAGGTGCTCTGGGACGCTGGTGATGTCCAGCACGGCGTAGTCGTAGCCGGGTGCTTTCCCGGCCGCGGCACGCAGCCTGGCCATGGTGGCGATCGCGGCGCTGCTGCGTTTCAGCGCGTCGCGTTGCAGCGCGTCGACCCTGCCGGCGACGTGCGCCCCGAAGCGCTGGCGACGCCGGTATCGGGCGGCGGCGCCCTCCGGCACGGTGGCGGCTGACGTGGCGGTGACGTCTGTCGATGCGTGATCGGTGCGGGCCGTGGCGGTCATACCGGTACCTCCTTGGCGTCGTGGGACTCGGCTGGCAGCGGTTGGGAGCTGGCGGCCAGTGGCAGCACGCGGTTGAGGCGGCGGCGGAACCACATGTCGGCCAGCGGGGCACAGATGTACTGGGTTTTCTCGCCGCCGATGTCGCGTCCGGCCCATGCCGCGGGACCGGCCTGGGTGACGAGGTCGGTGCCGATACCTAGGACGGTGCGCTTGGCCGACCGTTGCCAGGCGGTGCGGGCGCCGGCGGGGTCGGTGTCCGGGTTCAAGCGGGCCAGCCATCGGCGGTAGAGGTGGTCGAGTTCGCCGAAGGCGGTTTCGGCGGCACGCGTCGCGGCGTCGGCGGGGGCGTTGCCGCGGGCGCCCGCGGCGCGGGCGAGGTTCGCGGCCAGCGTCCGCAGCGCCGCGACCGCGGCGTCAGCGTCGGCCGCGCTGTCGACCAGGAGGTCGCGCAGGCCGCTGGAGGGGTCGAACGCCTGGATGCTCATGGTGAGCGCATCGTCGAAGATCTCGTCGACGACGGACTGCTGGGTGCCGTAGGTGACGCCGATCGCGCGGGTGGTGACGCGTGCGCCGGCATCGACGTAGCCGGCGACCCGGACCCGCGCCAGCCACTGGGCCAGCGGGGGAACAAGAATGAGAGACCCGTCGGTGGCGCTCGCGGGAGTGGCGGGCAGCAGGGCTTCCAACCCTCGCCACAACGCACGGCTCTGGTCGTGCCGCGCGGGCCGGTACACCGGGGATCGCTTGAGCTGCTTCTCCTTGTTGTGGCTGCGCCGCCACGCGGTCATTGGCTCCAGGTGGTGGCGGTCTTCGGCGGTCAGCTTGTCGCCGTTGGCGATGAGCGCACCGGTGATCGCCTTCTCGTCGCCGAAGAGCCGGATCCGCCGCGACTGCCAGGTGTAGAGGTTGAGCAGTCCGTACGGGCCGCGCTCCGTTGATGGCTCCTCGGCTGGGCCGAGCGGTTGCCGTTCCCATGCCGGCGCGTCGTCGTTGCCCCGGTCAAGGTAGGGAAAGTCTGCCGGCACGAGGTTGAGCAGCAACGTCTCGCGCAAGCTCGCCCCTTCGAGGAACACCCCGCCGAGCGCGCCGCACCAGCCGGTGCCGATCGGGTAGCCCCTGCCGCCCTTGACTCTCGGGTCGCCGACCACGCCGGACTTGATGCCGGAAACGTCGTACGCCTGGCAGTGCACCACCCAGCGGGCGGCCTCCGCCGGGGTGATCTGGGTCAGCGCGACCCCCAACCGTGAGCTCAAGTAGGGCGCCCCGTTGGGCACGTCAGCGATCAACCGCTCCAGACCGAGGATCTCGCCCGCGGACGTGTGCAGGTCGGCAACCTGGTAGAACGGGGTGGCCGGGTGCAGCAGGTCGAAACGTTCCCGGTACTCATCCAGGTAGCCGTCGATGTCGGCCGTCGGCAGGGCAGCGCTGCGCCACAGCGCGTGCCAGGCCCGCCCATCAGCCGGCCCGTCGACCGCGCGGTGCAGGACCGCCAGCAGCAACCGTACGATCGCGAACGTCTGCGTCGGCAGGTCACCAACGACGGCCCGCAGGTCGCCGGCCTCGGCGAAGAGCTGACGCAGCGAGACGAGGTGACGCCGGCCCGCTTGATCGAGCACGAGGATCCACGGCCGGTCGTCCAGGGGAAAGGAGGACGCGTTGCGGGTCATCTGAAGCCATCTCCATCCGGCTCGAGCAGGGTGGGCAAGGATGCTTAACTTGCTACTTCGACAGTCGACTGCGCGACATTAGCGCCTCCCGCCGCTTTGGTGGGGTGTTCCCTTGCTGCTTCGGGTATCGACAGTGCTCCCTGCGTAGGCAGGGGTTCCCGCAGCTAGCACGTGGCCGGAGCCGGCGCATGGATGTCACCCGCCGGCCACCGTCGCCACGTCCTGTCGGGTATCCGACCGTGAGCCTTCACCCAGTTGGGGTCGACCGAGTGACACGCAGGCCATCGTGTTGGTCGTATCGCAGGGCGAAACCGGCCAGCTCGGCACGGCCCGAGGCGTCGAGGTCGAGCACCAGCTCCCCGGCCAGCCATGGACTGGCCCGCCACGCGGGAAACCAGCTGCGGGCTTCCAGCTCGCTGATGATCCGGTCGCCGCCCTTACCGGCGGTCATGATCGCCGGTAATGACAACGTGCACGACGCGATCGTGCGCGCCAACGACACGGGTGGGACCGCCTCGGTCGGCACCTCAACACCGCCCCCGTCGATCCACGGTGGTGTGCACAGCCGGCCATCGATGCGAACCAGCACGACGACGTCCAGCGTCTCCGGACCGTCGTCGCGCACGTGGGCGCGGCCCCGCGCGTCGTCGCCACCCGACTCTGCGTCGCCAACGTCGGCCACCAGCCACGCGATGAGCGCGTCACCCGGCGACCCAACCGGGCGGATCTGGAACGTTTTGGCCCGCTCCCGCCGGTCGTGGTCGCGATCGGCCGCATGGTCGGCGGCCTCACGCATCGCCGGTTGCCAGGCCGGTGGCCCAACCGGCTGCCCGCCATAGGCCGCCTGAACCAGCGGCGAGAGATCAGCCGGGACCCGCACAGGTTGACCATGTTCCAGCCGGGACCACAGAACCGCCGCACCACGCAGCAACGCCGACTTGCCATACACCCGAACCGAACCCGCCACCGGCGTCGGCGGCTGCGTCCCCCAGTCAGCGCCGGTGATCAGGCAGCGCGGCTCCGCCAACGGGGCAGGCCGCTCGGCGCGGGCGTGCCGATGCAGCCGGCCGATGCGCTGCAGCAGCAGGTCCACCGGCGCGAGATCGCTGACAAGCAGATCAAAATCGATGTCCAACGACTGCTCAGCCACCTGGCTGGCCACCACCACGTGGCGGCATGGACGCTGCCTGCCCACCGCGGCCAGGTGCGCCGGCGAGCCGAACGTGTCGCGCAACCACCGGTCCTTGGCTGCCCGATCAGGGCCTATGAACCACGAATGGGCCACCGATACCTCGACGTCCGGCCCAAGCCTTGCACGAAGCTCCGCAGCGGTCTGCTGGACCCGGGTCACGGTGTTGCGCACCACCAGCACGCAACCGCCGTCGACGAGCGCGCCGCGTAGTGCTTCGGCGAGCAACGCCGGGTCATCGTCGTGTCGCTGCACCCGAACCGACAGCTCCCGCCCGGAGCTCTCACACGCCACCGCCGTCGGCTCCCGGCCGACACCCGACGCGCTGAGCAACGGATACCTCAGGTCCTCGCGCAGCGACCGGTACGGATCCGCCGCTACCGGGACGGCCTGCCGATGCCGGCGCGGCGAGCGCGGCGCGGCGCCGAACCGGCCATCGTCGTAAGCCGAGATCATCTCGGCACGTCGGTGGGCGGGCAACGTGGCCGACAGCACCACCACCGGCACGCCGTGTGCGCCGAGCCACTCCAGCGCCCGGTCCAGATAGCGGCTCATGTACACGTCGTAGGCGTGCGCCTCGTCGATCACCACGACCTTGCCGGCGAGCCCGAGATGCCGCAGAACGAGGTGCCGGGCCTTCAGCGCGGCGTACAGCAGCTGATCGATCGTCCCGATGACGAAGCCGGACAACAGAGCCCGCTTGCGCCCCGCAAGCCATCGATGAGCTGCGATTTCGGCCCCGCCTTCGTCGACCCCGATCGCGCTCGGCATCGCACGCCGGTACAGCACAGTGAACTCGGTGTTGAGCGAGGCCTTGCCGTGCGCCAGCTGCACCCCGTACGCGCCGCGGTCGACGTCAGCATCCGGGAGGCGGCGAAGCCAGGACATGACCCGCCCGAACATCGCATCGCTCGTCGCCCGCGTCGGCAACGCCACAAAACACCCGCCCGCCTCGGTGCGCCCGGCGAGCACTTCCACGGCCGCCAGGGCCGCCTCGGTCTTGCCCTCCCCCATCGGGGCCTCGACAATCAGCAACCCCGGCGCCGGCATCCGGCGGGCAGTGTCCACCACCGCCAACTGCACCGGGTACGGTCGGGCGTTGGGCGGGAAGGTGAACCGCGCGTCGTACAGGGCGGCAGCGGCGCACTCCGCCTCCACCGCACTCCACGGCGCCGGCAGGTCCAGGCTCGCCCACCCCGACTCCAACCGATCGGGCTCGCTCGGCTGCGGCAACTGGTAGGGGAACAGCTCCTCGTTGCTGGCGATCCAGTCGGCAACGATCACCACGCCGGTGACCAACACCTGTACCGGCTGGGACAGTTCGACCTCCCGCCACGCCCTCAGGCGGTCATCGACGCCGACCCGGCGTGCTATCCAGTCCAGCAGCTCGTTGCGGACCCGCAGCCAAGGGGCGACGTCACCGATCAAATGGGGGCGCCTACGAACATCGTCAAGATTCACATCAGTCGGCGGGACGCCGTGATGTCCGCCAACCACCACCGCGAACGGCGCCGCTCGTCGCGGCTCCCAACCGTGTCGGGACACCAACCAGTCAGTCAAGACCACGAACCCTGACGTGGCATGCGGTGCCCAACGACGATCGGCCGTAACCAGCGGGTTGAACACAAACCCGTGATCGCGCATCCGATCAGCGAGAAGGGGAACCTGACCCGCGAAGGCTGGTGTCGCCTTGCCGATGTCATGAACCCCTGCCAGCCACCGCACCAGCCGCCGCCCATCGGACAGTCCTTCGGGAAGTTCCCGTGCGATCCGCTCCCGCACAGCCCCAGGCAGCCACTGATCCCACAACCTGCCTGCCACATCGGCGCTATCGGCCAAATGCCGCCACAACGGCAGCGGGCCGGTACCCGCGTCACCCGACTTACCCCACGCAACGCGTGCGCTCTCGCTCAGCTCGTCATCTCCATCGCTCACGCACAGATAGAAACACCCGACTACGACAGAATCGAAAGCGGCAACGGGCACATCGCACTTTGTCACGCACTCCACTGCCGAAGGGTGGCGTCGAGGTACTCCTGGACCGGCTCGAACAACGGGTCTGGGATGTAGGTGGTCAGCGTGACGCGGTCGCACCACACCACCTCCGCGACCTCCTGCTCGGCAGCCACACGCGCCGTGCCGGCCACGGCCGCGCACGCGAGGTAGGTCATGGTCCGGCCGGTCAGCGGATGGACCCGTTGGCCGAGTCGCCTCACCGCACGAACGGTCAGGCCGGTCTCCTCGCCTGCTTCACGTATGGCCGCGTCCTCGGCGGACTCGCCAGGCTCCACCTTCCCGGCCGGGAACTGCCAGACCAGCGCGCCTTCCGCGACCCGTCGGCGAACCAGCAACAGCCGCCCATCGACCACGATGACCGCGGCAGCGATCGGTACGCGGTCAGCGGCCGACTGGCTCACTGCGCCGACCTCCCACCGGCGATCGTCCGCGGCAGTCGATCAGGACGGTCGCCCCCGTCGCGGCAGACGAGTGCGGGCGCGGCTGGCCATCGTCCCAGGATCTCACCGACGCTGATCCGCCCCCGTGGGTGTTGGGCGAGGGCGACGGTGGTGTCGAGGATGACCCGCAGCGGCCGGTTCACGCTGCGGGGTGGGTGATGCCCAGCAGATCCTGGGCGGCCTGCCGCTGTTCGGGGGTGCGGCGGGCGTCGGCGGCGGCCAGTTTGCGCCGCGCCTCGCGTCGGGCCTCGGCGACCTGCTGCGGCGTGGCCGTGGCGTCGGTCAGCTCGGGCCGGTCGGCGTCGGGGGGTCATGGGCCGACGGTGTCGCTGTCGGCCGCGTTGTCGGGCTGGCGTCGGCGCTCGCGCACGCTGACGCCCTTGAGCAGCTGCCCCACCCGGGCGCGGCTGACCCCGAGCCGGTCGGCGATCTCCTGGTGGGTCATGCCCCCGTCGACGAGCTCGACCATGGCTTCGTAGCGAATGCGGGACAGCTCAACGATCTCGTCCTGTCGCTGGTCGATCATCTCCCAGGCCAGCCGTGCTCGCGCCGCCGGGTCTGTGATGCCCGTCAGCTTTGCGAGGGGGTCGGTGGGTCCGGTCACGGTCGGCCAGCCCTCTGTGACGTCCTGGCGGTGGGTTGAGCATGACAGATGTTGGGGTGAATCTAGGCGCGGATCACCGCGTGTAGATCGCAAGCCTCCCTTGCGCAACGGCAGTGGCTGGGGCTACCGTGCGGTCGTCCGCTTTTAGCAAGGGTTCCTTGCGAAGCGCGGATAGTCCCCCGGCCGGGGCCGCCGTGACGTTCCGCCGGCATCCGGAGGCTGGCGAGCATCCCCTGCCCCGGCCGGGCCCCACATCCCAGCCCCCCTGAAGGGAAACCCCGACCATGCACCGCACGATCCGACGCGTCGTGGCGGCCCTGCTCATCGCCGCCCTCGGCTTCGGCCCCGCCGTCTACCACGGCATGCGCTCGCCCGCGCAGACCGTCCCCTACGGCGAGGTGTTCAGCCCGCCGTACACGGCACCCGACACCTACTTCGACATGTGAGCAGGCCTCCAATGTCCGACGCGGAACTGCTCCAGCAGAGCCTCAAACTCGTCGCCCCACGCGGCGCCGAGCTGATCGACACCTTCTACCAGCGGCTCTTCGAAGCCGCACCCGGCGTGCGACCCCTGTTCCCCGCCGACATGACCGCCCAGCGGGACAAGCTCCTCGCCGCGATCATCGCCCTCATCGGCAACTACCACCAGCGGGACGAGCTCGTGCCCGGCCTGCAGGACCTGGGCCGCCGGCACGTCCGCTACGGCGCCCGGCCCGAGCACTACCCGGTCGTCGGCGAGGTGCTGCTGGCCACCCTCCGCGACACGGCTGGCCAGGCGTGGACCGACGAGTACGAGCAGGCGTGGACCCGCGCCTACACCTTCGCCGCCGAGGTCATGCAACAGGCCGCCGCCGAAGCCCCGGCCGTCCAAACCACCCCGTAGATCCCGCCGACGGCGCGCGCCCCAGAGGTTCGCTGGGGCGCGCCTCGCTGAGTGCACCAGTGGGGCAACTGCTGAAGGGTGTCAGCCAGCGCGGTCGGCGGCGGGCACCAGGCTGACCCGCGCGGACCTGGGCAGGTCGCCAAGCATTGGCGACCGAAACGACAGGCTGCTTCGCCTCTGGGTAGCTCTAGTCCGTCGCGATCCCGCGCTGGTGCGGCGGCTACGCCCGCAGCCGGGCGGCCGGCGGTTTCTCGGCTCGGCCCGTCAGCCTGAGCCTGCTCGGTCGCTTTCGGAGGGCAGCCCGCCGGTGGGTTCCCGGTAGCTCGGCGGCCGTGGTGGCGCAGGCAGGGCGGCGCGGGCGACGGCGCTTGGTTCGTACTCGGCGATCACCTCAGCCCAGGTGCCGGGCGCCCGCCGCGGCGCGGCCATCCACTCGGCCGCCAACTGCCGGGCGCGGTCCTCAGCGCCGAGGCCGATGAACAGCCAGCCGGCGCGCTCCTCGGTGTCATCAGCCCACCAGCGGCCGTCCGGGTGCCAGCCCGAGGCTGACGTGCACCTGCGCCCACGGGGCGCCCGTGTGCCCCCAGCGGGCAACGGTACGCCGGTAGTCCACGCCGATCAGGCTGCGCCGCTCCTCGATGACCTGCCCGGCGGCGACCCAGACGAGGGTGGCGCCGGTGCGGCGTCCATGGCGCCACAGCTCGCGGGCGTCGCGGTCGATGGCCCATTCCGCGACAGCGGGCGGCCAGCAGTCCACCACGATGGCGCTCGCGACGTGGAGGCCGGCGGTGGTGTCGTGGGTGGCCCAGTGTAGGTAGCCGTCGGCCGGTCCCGTCGGCACTCCAGCGACGTTACCCGCGCCCACCGACAAGTCCGCCTTCGATGATCGCGCACCTAGAGGCCGATACTCGCGGAGCGTTGCACGCTCGACGATCCCTGCGCGCTGCGGAGGCGGCGGCTTTCGTTCGACGGCGTGCCGAGGTCGTAGGCTGACGAGCTGGCAGGGAGTACCTAGTCTGTACTCCCTGCCCTGCCCGCTCGTTCGCCTACGCCGCTGCGGCCAGGTTCCGGTCCATGACCGTGCCCAGCAGCGTCAGCGTTGCGCGGTCCAGCGACTCGATTTCGCCGGTGACGGCGCGGATCATGTTGCGCTCCACCCGGTTGGCGCCGCGTACCGTGCCCAGGTGGTGGACGTAGGTGTTGACCGCCTGCACGACGCCGTAGGCGGTGCCCGCCCACGGCTGTACCCGGTAGTCCCGGGTCCATAACCGCGTCAGGTCGTTCCGTTTCTTCTCGGCCATGCTCACCGACCGCGGCGAGGCGTTCGCCTTGATCGGCGCGTGCGCCTCAACAAACTGACGCCACTGCCGGTCGGTCACCTCGACGCGGAGCAGCTGCTCCACCTCGGCGGCGAACGCGTCGGCCATCTCGGTGATGACGGCTAGCGCGTGCCGGGCCTCGCTGATCCGCACCTCGCTGTTGCGGGTGTGCCTGATCCGGTAGGACTCGCCATGCTCGGACAAGGCCAGCGCGCGGGTGTTGTCGCACACCACCTTCGTGAAGCCGCGCTTGTAGGTGGTCGCCATCGACCCGTCGAAGCTGGTTGTCGCCATCAGCCACGGGCGGAACACCACCCCTCCGGCCGCGTGCAGGTTCTCCGGCATCTCGACCTGCACGTAGGCGATCGTGCACCGGCGCAGCCGGCCCGCCCCAGCGATCACCAGACCCTCGCCGAGGATCTGTTCGGTGTTGCGGATCAGCACCTGGTGGTACTGGTGACCGGCGTAGCCCTCCGAGTGGATCTCGGCGATCTCCGTCGTGCCGTCGCGTACCCAGGCGCGGCGGTCCACGTCCTCGACGAGACCAAGCTCGCCCATGTCCACATACACCCGACGCGGGGAGAACCGCACGTCGAGCAGCTCCCGGACGCGGTCCATCGGGATCTCGGCCGGGAAGTGGTTGGGCCGAGCCTGCGCGTCGACGCCGGACTTGCGGTGCCAGGCGGATCCGAACCGGTCGGTCATCCCGACCAGGATGTTGTTGTCCAGCCAGGCCTGCGTTTCCCTTGACATCACTGCCTCCGTTGGTTTGGTTGGTTCGTTCTCCTCACCCTTTGCACCCGGCTCCGGCTTCGCTCTCACCCATCGGTGGTCATCGCGCCCTATGGTTTCGCCTGTGTGGGGGCCCGGCTATGTTTTTGTGTACCACAATAATACCCAACCGGCCGAGGCGCTGGGCAAGTATTCCTGTCCCACAAAAACGGTAGTTTCCGTGGTACAGTCCGTGCCGTGACACAGACACCGGCGCCACGAGGACGAGGCCGCCCGCCCAAGCCCGAGGGCCAGACACCCAAACGAGACATCCGCGTCGGACCCGTATGGGACGAAGCGCGAGCCGCGGCCGAGGCCGATGGCGAACGCTTCGCCGAGTTCGTTGAGCGCGCGCTACGGCGCGAGCTTCAGCGACGAGACCGGGCCCGCCAACGGCGGGCCGACAAGCAGCCGCCCGCGGCTGGCCGAGGATCGGCGCGCGGCCGCCGTGCCCACCCGCCTCAGGGCCAGGTGCCCGGGTGAGGGGGTGCGGGCCGAGGGGTCGGCGGGTGGTGGCGCTGTGGCGGTCCCCGCCGTCGTGCGGCGGTGTACGTCGCCGGGCCTATGGCTGTTTTGGGTGCGAGAAGCCCGTAGCTCCCGTAGCGGTTGGGCTGTTCGCGCAGGTCGGGTGGTGTGTGTGCCGCTACGGGTGGCCGGGTTTTTCCCGTTGCGGACCCGTTGCGGCGGGGTGAAACCCCGTAGCGGCGGTGCGTGCCCCGCTACGGGAAACCCGGGGCGGGCGACGGGTGCGCTACGGGTTTTCAGGCGGAACCCGTAGCAGGCCGGTACGGGGGCTGGGCTGCGGAAACGGCCGCGATCATGGCGCCGCTACGGGAGCTACGGGTTCCCCGCAGCAGTAAGCCCCTATAGGGGTTGGATACTTCGCTCACTGGGTGCCGCCCGGCGACATCGCGGTGAACAGGCCGGCCCGGACGTGGAGGACCCTGCGGTCCTTGCCGCGGACCTTCCGGATGACCTGGATGTTGCTTTTGCGGGGGTCGCTCTTGTGGACGTCGGTGGAGGCGAGGTATCCGGCCTCGTTGAGGCGCTTGTGCATGGTGACCTTCGATGTGGCCAGGGGGGCGCCGGCGCGGTTGGCGTGGTCGCGGGCGGACAGCCAGCCGATGCAGGTGCCCATCGGCCGTTCGTCGATGCCCTGGCCGCGTTGCTCGGGGCGCCAGCCCCAGTTGACCGCGTCGGGTGGGGCCAGGCCGGTGTCCTGGGCGGCGAGGTGGGCGTGGCCGCCGGTCAACGCGGCGGCCAGGGCACGGATGTAGAGCACGTGCGCCGAGGAGTCCTGGGCGTGGGCGAACTGCTGGTCGGCGATGGTCCTCATCGCGGCGAACACCTCGCGGATGAGCTGCTGCGCCTCATCGGTGGTGACCACGGCGAGGGCGGTGGCGTAGCGCAGCCAGGTGGTCCAGCCGGTGAGCAGGCTGGCGGCGGCCTCGGGCACGCGCAGGTGCCTGCCCGCGGTGGTGAGCTGCTGGCGCAGGTCGACCATCAGCCGCCGCAAGGTGGTCTTGTAGTCCGGCTCGGCGTCGAGCTGGCCGGCCAGCCAGCGGACGTAGCCGGCCGTGGCCAGGGCGTACACGCCGTCGCCGGCGAGCTTCTGCGCTTGGGTGAGCTTGTCCCGGTCGACGTCGTCGCGGGTGACCTCGGTGATGGTCAGCCGGGCGCGCAGCGACTGCCCGGGTGGTACGTCCTCGCCGCTGGACAGGATCTGGGCGCGGGGTGGCCGGTCCGGGCGGCGGGTGGTGTCGGGGCGCAGCCGCCCGCGGTCGGAGCTGTTGGCCGCCCCGCGCAGCACCCGGTCGGCGGCGGCGGCCAGGCGGCGGGGGTCGTCGGCGGCTTGGGGGGCGTAGTCGTCGATGACGAACAGCACGTTGGCCAGGGCGTGCGCGGTGAGCTCCAGGGCGTTGGCGGTGGACTTCCACTCCGCCGGCAGGCCCTTGGCGTCCAGGTCGGGGCCGTAGTGCTGGCACATCAGCGCGGTCAGGGCGGTCTTGAGGCTGCCGGACTGGCCGGCGACGAAGACGCTGGTGTCGGGCAGCATGGGCAGCGCCGCCCGGTAGGTGGCGCCGAGCAGGGGTGCCATCACGGTCAGCGGGGCCAGGCCGCGCAGGTCCAGCGACGCGCGGACCGCGGCCTGTAGCTCGCCGATGCTCGCCGCGGCCGGGTCCGGCAGCCGGTAGTTGTTCAGCCGCACCGTGCCCAGGTCGACGTGGCAGCCCAGGTCGAGCCCATCGGCGCCCAGCGCGCCAGAGGTGGTCAGGAACCTCCAGCGCTCGTCGATGCGCCGCCAGCCGGTGTGTGCGTACTCCACGATGGTCTCCCAGTCGTCTTCGCCCAGGATCTGAGCGGCGGTCAGGACGTGTGCTTCGTCGCGGGGGGCGGGCAGGATGACCGCGGCGGCGCCGACGGCGCGGGCGGCCCATTCGCGGGCCCGGTGCAGCCGGTCGCTGGCCACGTCGACCTCGCCGGTGCGGCCGCCCGGCAGGGTGACCCGGATCCGCGCGATGGTGATCTTTTCGGCGCCGTCGTCGCGAGTGATGTCGGCGATCACCCGGGGGATGAACCGGGCCAGCAGAACCGGGCCGAAGTCGTCGGCCAGGTACAGGCAGCCGTCGCGGGTGTCGGCGATGTAGCGGCTCTCCGGCGTCCAGGGTGTGGTCCGCTGCCGCTGCCGGTGCTGCTCCCGGTGCCGCTGCTTCGCCTCGGACAACGCCGAGGTCCAGTCGCGGGCGCCGATGTGCCCGGCGGCGACGATGGCGTTGCGGTACCGCTGACGCTCAAGGTCGTTCTGGCCGGCGAGCCACCAGACCAGACTGTGGATGCGCGCCAACCGCTCATCCTCACCAAGGTCGGCCAGCTGCCCGACCAGCGCATCGGGGCTCGGCCACCCGGCATCCGAACCATCGAGGGTCTTCGCGTCATCCCGGTGGGTGGCGGCCGGCTCGACATCGAGGTCGTCGAGCCGGGGCACGGCCTGGCCGCGGTCGTCGGTCATTCGGCGACCCCAGCGGCACCGTAGCCGAGCTGGCGCAGCGTTTCGGCGGCGGTATGGTGGTCGCCGCCGTGGTTGAGCAATGCGTACGCACCGAACTTGGAGTACGAGGTGGGGTCGAACACGGTCGAGGTGGTGAACACCCGCAGCCGGTCGGTGCCCAGCGCGTTGGTGGTGGCGGACACGCCGGTGGTCTTGTCGGGGCGCCGCCAGTAACCGACCTGGCCCCGCTGGCCGAGGAACACCCAGCCGTGCGAGAGCAGGATGTCCGCCCAGGACGCGCGGGCGTTGAAATCGTCACCTGGCCGGGTCACGTCGGGATCGCGGGGGCGGCGGGGCTCCTCTGGTGTGGGTGGTGGCGGGTCGAGCAGCCGCCGGATCGCTCCGAAGTCGATGGCGCCGGCGGCGTCGCGGTGTTCGATGAGCTCGTAGCGGCCCGCGTGGCCGCGGTCGGTGTCGACCACGTAGGACGGTGGCAGCAGCACGTACCCGCCGACGGCCTTGAGCTCCAAGGGCCTGTCCTTGCCGCCGACCGCGCTGCTGGGCTGGTCGGTGCCGGCGAACCACACGTGCAGCCCGCCGCTGGGGGTGCGCACCAGCGCGGCGGCGCCGCGGAGTAGGCCGGCGCGGCGGGCCCGCTCGAACAGGTCCATGCCGGCCCGGCCGTCTTTGGTGTCCACGTCGAGGACGTCGGGCCCGGGCGCGCCGCAGGCGACGGCCACGTTCGCGGCCGGGCAGCGCGTCCACCAGGCGGTGATGACGCCTGGGTCGGTGCTGGCATCGAGGACACCGCGGTGTACCAGCGCGCCGAGCGGTGCTTTGGCCAGCGGCTTGCACGGGAACACGGGCCAGCCCACGGCGGCGTAGGCCAGGGCGGCGATCAGCAGCTCGCTCACGCGGCCCACCGCCCGACGTACGGGCGTTCGCGCACCAGCGCGGCGAGCTGGTCGAGGGCCCGAATGCGGCCGAGGATGCGCCGTCGGTCGCCGGAGGCGAGCTGGCCCAGCAGCTTGGCGCCGCTGTCTGCCGGTTGGTGCACGACGCCGTACCCGCAGCGGCGATCACGCCGCTGGGTGTGTACCGTTATCCGCACGTGATGCTCCTTTTTAGGAGGCTGTGGCGGCGGCCGGGGCGGGCACCCCGGCCTCGCTCATTTCGTGGGTCCTACGCGGTCTTGCGCTGCTGGCCTTTCGGGTGGTGGATCGCGACTGTGGTGGTGCTCTGGTGGCGTCGGGTGTGGACGCGGTCGCGGGTCCTGCCGTGCCCGGGCGGCTGTGGTGAGTGGGGTGAGGCCGGGCCAGCGCCTGCGGGCGCCTTGGCGGGTGATGCCGGCGGCTTGGCCGATCTCCCCGTAGTCGGCGCCGAGCATGGCGGCGTGGCGGGCGGCGGCGGCGGCGATCCGCGCCACCTCCTTGGCGACCAGCTCGGCGACGGCGACGTGGGCGAGGGCCGCGTTCCGGCCGGGCCCGCGCACGACGCTGGCCGGGTCGCGGCGCTGGCGGCGACGGCCCCGAGGTCCGTCATACGGATCGACGCCAACCGAGTCGGCCGCGGTGTGCCAGATCGCCCACCCCACCTCTTCCAGTAGGGCGACGTGTTCCTCGTCGGTCAGCACGCGGATCCTCCAGCCTTGACAACGCCCGTTGTCGCCACGGCCCGGGCCTGATCCGACGCGTCGTGTTCCACCACGGCGGGACGCGACGGATCCTGGCCGGTGCGGGTCGCCGCGGGCAGGTCCGCCGGTCCGGGCAGGGGCAACTCGTCGAACAGGTCGCCTTGTCCGTCGGCGTAGCGCGGGCGTGCCGGGATCGGGGCGGGGAAGTCTTCGGGGCGTAGTTGCAGGGCGACCAGGCCGGCCGCGGTGTGGCCGACGGGGGTGAAGCCGGCGCGGCGGAAGCAGCGGCCGGGGTCGCGCTTGCGGCGAATCCGGGTGGGGTCGACGAAGGTGACCATGCCGAGGTCGGGCAGGTCCGGCCAGTAGGTGCGGGTCGCGGCGCAGGCGGCCACGATGAGGTCGGATGCCCGGTGCGGGCAGTCGGGTTCGCGGCGGAACAGGCAGCAGAGCATCGCCCCGGCCCAGGCGTGCCGCACGTACTGCGGGTGCGGCCAGGAGGTCACCCACAGGGCGTCGGCACCGTCGGTGAGGAAGACTGCGCAGCGTCCGGGCGGGACGAACTGCGGCGAGCCGTGCTTTTGCCGGGTGTAGTGCCGGTCGGCGAGGGGCAGGGCGCGCGGGTTGGCGCGGTGCGACCACCGCCATGGCTGGATCGGGCCGGTCATGGCGCACCGTCTGCGACGAGGTCGAACAGGGTCGGCATCGCGGCCTGCCGTTGCTGGGCTCGCAGGTAGCGCACGCCGTCGGCGTAGTAGGTGGGGTTGAGTTCGACGGCCCGGCCGCGGCGGGCGAGGTGCAGCGCGCGCAGCGGTACGGTGAACAGCCCGCCGAATGGGTCGTAGACCAGTTCGCCTGGGTTGCTGTAGCGGGTGATGAGTCGGTCGACGATGTCGAACTGCAGCGGGCAGACGTGCAGGACCTGCGCGCGGCGGGACTGCTCGGTGTTGAGGGTGGCCATGCGGTTCACGTCGTGCCACACGTGCGGGTGGTGGGAGCCGGGCGCGAGGCTCATGAACGTGGCCGGCAGCGCCCCGCGTCGGTCGAGGACTTCGCCGGCGCGGATGTGGGCTTCGTAGTCGTAGACCTGTCGCAGGGTCTGGTCGGTGAACAGCCGGGACATCTGGTCCGGGGTGAGGGCGGCCAGCTCGTCGGAGGTGAGGGGGCGGTCGCCGGAGGAGCGCCAGAACGCGTGGGCGTCGAGCTGCCAGCGGGCCCGGCTGTAGGTCGCCTTGTCCTTGGCGACCGGTACGTCGGCGTAGCTGCGGGTGCGGTCGGTCTGGGGCTTGTGGAACAGCAGGATGTACTCGGGTGAGCCGACGCCCATCTTGGTGGCGTCCTTGCACTGCTCGGTCCAGCCGAGGCGGTAGGTCTGGTTGTTTTCCCGCACGACGTCGGTGACGACGGTGATCATGCCGAGGTAGTCGAAGCCGTGCCCGCGGCCGTGCATGATGGCCTCGGCGTGGAACGGTGAGGCGGTGGGCAGGCCGGTGCCGGTGACGGAGCCGAACAGGATGCGGTCCTTGACGTGGCAGGCGTAGATCCGGCCGGGGCGCAGCACGCGCAGCAGGTGGGGCGTGAGGTGGTCCATCTGCGCCCAGAAGTGGTCGTTGTCGTCGGTGTGCCCGAAGTCGTTGTAGCTGGGCGTGTATTCGTAGTGGTTGGCGAACGGGATCGAGGTGACGATCAGGTCGATTGAGGCATCGGCCATGTCGTGCGTTTCGAGGACGCAGTCGTTGTTGGCGACCAGCCAGCCGGTGCCGGACGCCTCGACCCGCTCGACGCCCATGGACCTGGTCAGCGACGCTACGGCGCCGGCCCGGTTGAGCCCGTGCTCGGTAATGATCTCGGTCATCTTCGCGGTCAACTCTTGGTGTTGCGCCCACTTGCGCTGCAGGGTCCGCACGACCCCGCGCTCGGTCTCGGCGTGGATGATGTCGATGCGGACCCGTTCCGTCTGCAGGAACCGGTGGATGCGGTGGATGGCCTGGACGAAGTCGTTGAACTTGAACCCCACCCCGACGAAGATCGCCCGGTGGCAGTGGCGTTGGAAGTTGCAGCCCGAGCCGGACAGCTCCGGCTTGGTGGCCAACAGCCGGCTCCGGCCCTCGCTGAAGTCGATGACCCGCTGCTCGCGGGTGTCCAGGTCAAGGCAGCCGTAGACCTCGACGGCGTCGGGCAGGGTCTTCTTGATGGCGCGGCGTTCGTCTTCGAGGTCGTGCCAGAGGATGAAGTGGTCGTCGGGTGCGGCGTGGACGAGTTCGGCCGTCTTCGCGACGCGGGCGGCGAGGGTGGCGCGCTTTGCCCGGGCGGCGTCGGACACGCCGAGGGCCTCGCCGCGGAACAGGTGGGCCTGGCCGTCGCGGTCGACGGGTGCGGTGGCGTGGTCGACGGGGATCTCGTGGTAGACGACGTCGATGTCGGGCAGGGCGTAGCCAGTGTCGTCGTAGCCGAGGTCGGATGGCTTCTGCAGGAAGATTGCCCAGGTGGCCAGCCACAGCCAGAACTCGCGTTCCTTGTGCGGGTAGAGGGTGAGGTTGTTGGCCTTGGTGGAGTCGCGTTGGAAGAACCGGGTCAGGGCCTGCCCGGTGTCCATGACGCCGAGGAACCCGGCGTAGTGGATGAGTTCCTTGTACCGGTTGGGGCTGGGGGTGGCGGTCGCAACGAACCGGTAGGGCACATGGTCGAACAGGGTGAGGAACGTCTGGTAGGTCTTGCTGCCAAACGAGCGCAGCACGGACGCCTCGTCGAGGCTGACCGCGTCGAACAGGTTCGGGTCGAGCTTGCCGTCCCGGACGGATTCGTAGTTGGTCAGGTAGATGCCGGGAGCCTCGACCGCGGCGGCGGTGCGCACGAACGTCACCGTCAGGCCGAGCATGGCAGCGTCGCGGGTGAGTTCCTGGCGGACGCCGAGCGGGCACACGATCAGGCCCCGGCCGCCGGTGCGGGCGCCGATCAGACGCAGGATTTCCAGTTGCATCACGGACTTGCCCAGCCCGAACGCGGCGAACACAGCGCGTCGTCCACCGTGGACGGCCCATCGCACGATGGCCCGCTGGTGCGGCTTCGGGACCGGATTGATCTCGTCGTCGTCGACCGGGAATCCGTAGGCACGGTCGAAGTCGACCTTCCGCTTGAGGAACGTTTCGTAGCCGGTCAGGTCGTCGGTCACGCCGCACCTCCGAGGCCGGTGGCGACCTGGTGGCCGCGCCGCTGGTCGCCGGCGGCCGCCACGCCGCCGGTCTCGGCGAACAGGTCGAGTTGCGGGTGGGCGGCGGCGGCCAGGACGTGGGCCCGCCAGGTGAGGGCGAACCGGAGGCAGTTGGCCTCCGAGCGGGCGATGCCGTGGGCGCAGGGCTGTACGTGTCGGCCGCGCAGGCTCCAGGCGAGGGAGTCCGCCGAGTGCAGGTACGCGGCGTAGCGGGCCAGACCGGCGGTCTTGATGCCGAAGCCGTGCAGCCTCAGGCCGGCGGCGGCGAGGTCGGCGACCAGGGCGGCGACCTGCCGGGTGGCTTGGCGGCGGCACACCGAGCCCAGCCCGACCAGCGGTTCGCCGGTCAGGTCGACGCCGGCCCGGTGGTAGGCGTCGATGATCCGCCGGTAGTCGTCGATGGACTGCCCCTGCAGGACGGGCACGATCGGCAGGTCGGGGGCCAGCGCCCGCAGCTGCAGGTAGTTGGTGACGGTGCGCCGTTGATGCTCGGCCACTGACAGGTGCGTGCCGGCGAAGCGCAGCGGCCCGAGGCGCCCGCCGCGGATGACGGCGTCTTCGGTCATCCAGTCCATCGGCGCGGCCTTATTGGGTGTGTCGCATCGTGTCCGTTGTCCGTTTGGGGGCACGCGTGATCACCTCCCGGGAGGGCGACGGGTGGTTGTAGGCAGGGTTGTGATGTTGGCGGCGGCGT
>WNGA01006621.1_pt1 | contig 25513 bp, 20 predicted proteins | sample 5400061 | NCBI WGS metagenome assembly WNGA01 (sample SAMN13153366, study PRJNA577476) | soil metagenome | isolation source: 100 cm soil or saprolite under grassland replicate 2 | place: USA:California | collected 2016-06-15 | reverse complement strand
GACTGAGATCCAATCCGACGTACAACATTGCCTCTGGGCCTCCCTTCGTCTCTCGAAGACGCGCGGAGTTTCCCTCCGCGGGAGGCCCTCCTTCATCACATTCGCTTCGCTTCGCTCGCGCTCGGGGCGCGCCTTCGGCGCGCGATTGGTAGGTGCGCGGGCGAGCGCTGGGTTCCTCTGCGAGGTTGGTGAGCGGCGCGGCTTAGCCGCGCCGCCGGTGAACTGCTGTGTAGGAGCGAGATCGGCGATCTTCAGATCACACGTCTCCAGCTACTAATCGCGCTCGCGGGGCAGATCCTCGCGCTGCTCCCATTCCGACCAGGAGCCCGGATAGAGCTTCGCGTTCCGGCCGGCGAGCGTGAGGCGGTGGATGAGCACGCTCGCGGTCACCCCCGAGCCGCAGTACGCGACGAGCTCCCCTTCCGGCAGGTCGGCAATGGGTTCGTTCCAGGGAGAGTTGAGCGCGCCGGGAATCCGCCCCGGGACCTTGTCGATCGGGTTCGGCTCCCCGCGCCAGCGTGGGGCAAGCCGTGCATCGACCACGACGAGCTCGTCCAGCCGCTGCGCCAGCTCGTCGGCCTCGATCGTGTCGTCGTCCCGTTCGCGTGGAACGAATTTCGCCGGCTCGACCTCCTCGTCGCCTGCGTGGAGCGGCCCGCGCCAGCTCTCGAGGTCGATCACGGCGCACTGATCGTGTCCGAAGTGCCGTAACAGCCACCAGAGCCGCTCCGCGCCGCCCATGTTCCCGTATGCGACGACGAAGACCTTCCCGCCGATCCCCGCCCGCGACGCCGCGCGCGCGAAGTCGACCGCCGTCGGCAGCGGATGCCTCCCCCGCGGCCCCGGCGCGGCCGACAGCTCGCGGTCGACGTTCAGGAAGGACGCGCCCGGGACGTGCGACTCGAGGTAGAGCGCGCGGCCGCGCGAGGCGTCGGCGATATCCCAGCGGCAGTCGACGAACTGGTAGCGCAGGGCTACCAGTTGCCGAGCGGCGACGGCGGGAGCGGCACCGAAGCCGGGTGGATCACGTAAGCGATTCCGCCACTCGCGTTCATCCACGCGTCCTCGAACTGGGCTCGGTCGTATACGTGGCGCACGGAGGGATCGTCAGGCGATGCCGGATCGTTCGCGATCACGTTGCCGTCGGCGGTGAAGCCGGAGATGACCATCAGGTGTCCGTTGGTGCTCTTGAAGAAGAAGCCGTCGAGCTTGCCGGAGTTGAACGCGATCGAGATCACGAGCGGAATGCCGGCCTTGATGAACTGCTCCGCCTCGGCCAGATCGTGCAGCTGGGTGACCTCGGCCTCGAGCCCGAAATGCGCCGCGTACGCGGTGTTGAACGGCCAATTGCCGGCGCCTTGGTAGTGGTAGTCGTAGACGTAGCGCGCGGCGTAGTCGACCTGAGGGTCGACCGTGTTCGGATAGTCGGTCAGCACGTACGCGTAGTCGGCGGCGGCGGGACCCTTGCCCCAGTACGCGAGCACCATCGCCGTCGACGTCGGGCTGCACCAGGCCTCGCCGCCGTTGTCGAACTGCGGATACTCGCCGCGGTGCAGCTCCTGCGAGTACCGCGGCACGGCCAGCTCGACGGTCTGCGTCATGGTCGTGGCGCTCGGGTGGTACGGGTTCGCAGGATCGGAGGCGACGGCGCCGATCCGGGTCACCGTCGGCGAGGCCGACGACCCGACGGGGCGGTAGAGCGTCGCCCGGAGCTGGTACGAGGTCATCGACTGCTTCTTGGCGGCGAAGAACGTGTCGATCGCGATGTAGCCGTCGGCGTCGCCCTGTCCTCCGACCGACGTGCGGTGGATGTCCGCGTCGCCGAACGCCCAGCGGCCCATGACGTACCACTTCGTCAAGTGGCCGTCGGCGGCAGTCGCGTGCATCTCGACCTGGATCCACGTGCCTGCCGGTGTGCCGGCGTTCCAGGACGCGACGAGCTCGGTGAAGCCGAAGCCGGTTGCAAACCACGGGGACGTCCACGAGCTCGCGAGATAGTCCCGTGTCGGATACCCGAACGGATCGGAGTAGCTGACCGTCGTCAGGCCGCTCTGCGGCATCGTCAAGCCGCCGCCCGGCAGCTCGAACGCATGGAAGCTGATCGGGTAGGTCGGCGACTTTGCGGCCGAGGCCGGTCCGACGGCGGCGACCAGCGCCAGCGCGGCGACGGCGAGCACGCGGCGAATCACCACGCGATCGTACGGTTGCCGAGCCGGCGGGTCAATCTTCCTTAGCTCGCGCGGCTTAGCCGGAGGGAAGTGAAGCCGTGGCTCTGACGCCTCGGGCTTGGGAGGGCACCGTGCACGGCCTGTTGCGGACGCTGCAGGATCGCGCGACCTCGGTGCTCCGCGGTGGCCCGCTACTTAGACCGATCGAGCACTCGGCGGATTCCGCGAACTGCCTGACCGATCCGCTGCTCGTTCTCGACGAGCGCGAAGCGGACGAATCGCTCTCCTCCCGGCCCGAATCCCTCGCCGGGGCTGACCGCGACCTTCGCTTCGCGCGCGAGCTGGAGCGCGAAGTCGAGCGAGCTCAGGTGCGCGAACCGCTCCGGGATCGGCGCCCAGACGAACATCGTGGCGCGCGGCGGCTGCACCGCCCAGCCGCTCCGCGTGAGCCCGGTGCACAGCGCGTCACGTCTCGCCCGGTACCGCTCACGCACCTCGTGCGGGTACTCAGATGCCTCGTTCATCGCGACGATCGAGGCGATCTGGATCGGTTGAAACGTGCCGTAGTCGAGGTACGACTTGAGCTTCGCGAGCGCGGCGACGATCTGTGCATTGCCGACCAGGAAGCCCACGCGCCAGCCGGCCATCGAGAACGACTTCGTGAGCGAGTACAGCTCGACCGCCACGTCGTCCGCACCCTCGACCTGGAGGATCGACGGCGGGTCGTACCCGTCGAAGCCGAGATCCGCGTACGCGAAGTCGTGCACGAGGATCACGCCGTTCTCGCGCGCGAAGTCGACTGCGCGCCGCATGAACTCGAGGCCGACCGTGGCGGTCGTCGGGTTGTGCGGGAAGGAGAGGATGAGCACGCGCGGCCTCGGCTCGGTGCGCGCGAACGCGTCTGCGAAAGCGTCGAACACGCCGGCGTCCGACCCCATCGGCGCCCGCCCGACCGTCGCACCGGCCAGCATCGGCGCGTAGATGTGGATCGGGTAGCTCGGGCTGGGGACGATCGCCGCGTCGCCGGGCTCGAGCAGCACCCACATGAGGTGGGACAGGCCCTCCTTGGCGCCGATCGTGGTGATCGCCTGCGTCTCCGGGTCGAGCACGACGCCGAACCGGCGCTCGTAGAGGTCGCAGATCGCCTTGCGCAGGCGCGGGATCCCGCGGCTCGCCGAGTAGCGATGGTTGCGCGGGTTCCGGGCGGCTTCGACGAGCTTGTCGACGGCGACGTCGGGCGACGGGATGTCCGGATTGCCGAAGCCGAGGTCGATGACGTCCTCGCCTGCGCGCCGGAGGTCCTGCTTCAGCCGGTCGACCGTGGCGAAGACGTACGGCGGCAGTGACCCGATGCGCCGGAAGTCGCGGACGCGGGGCTCGGTGCGCATGGCTCATCGTGGCAGAAGCGAAGGGCGCCCGTGTGGGCGCCCTTCGCCGGGTGGAGCCTGGTGCGTCGGTCAGCTCGAAGGCTCGAGCGCGGCCCGGTGCGCGAGCGCTGCATGCGCGTGCGCAGGGGTTGGGCCGTGCGTGTGCCCGGCTCCGAGATGTCCGTGCGACTCGGTGCCGTAGCCGCCCGGGACCGGGATGTAGAACTCGGGGTAGCCCCACATGCCGTGCTCGCTGACGTCGAGCCCCGCGGTCTCGACGTCTTCGTCCGTGCGGATGCCGACCGTCACCTTGAACAGCCAGAGCAGGCCGAACGACGCGGAGAACGTGAACGCGCCGACGGCGACGAGGCCGAGTGCCTGGACGCCGAGCTGGTGCAGCCCGCCGCCGTAGAAGAGGCCTCCCTTGCCCGTCGCGAGCTTGTCCGCGAGGCTCGGAACGGTCAAGAAGCCGAGCGACAGCGTTCCCCAGACACCCGACATGCCGTGCGCCGCGATCGCGCCGACCGGGTCGTCGATGCCGATTTTCTCCACCGCCAGGACGCCGACGACGACGATGCCGCCCGCCACGAGCCCGATGACGATTGCCGCCCACGGCGCGACGAACGCGCACGCGGCGGTGATCGCGACGAGCGCGGCGATCGCACCGTTGAGCATCATCGAGAGGTCCGGCTTCTTGATCACGAGCCAGGACGTGATCACGGCGCCGATGACGCCCGAGGCTGCCGCGAGGTTCGTGTTCAGCGCGACGTAGGCGAAGAAGCCGACGCCCCCGAAGTCGACGCTGAGCGTCGAGCCCGGATTGAACCCGAACCAGCCGAACCAGAGGATGATGACGCCGAGCGTCGTGAACGCCATGTTGTGGCCCGGGATCGCGTTCGCCTTCCCGTCCGGCCCGAACTTGCCGATCCGGGGACCGAGCAGGAGCGCGCCGGCGAGGCCGGCGAGCGCGCCCTGGTAGTGCACGACGGTCGACCCGGCGAAGTCCTGCATGCCCTTCGCGAACAGCCAGCCGTCAGGGCTCCAGATCCAGTGCGAGACGAGGCTGTAGATCAGCGTGAACGCGATGCCGAACGCGAAATACACCCAGAGCCTCGTGCGCTCCGCCATCGCGCCCCAGACGATTGCCAGCGAGACCGCGGCGAAGACGACCTCGAACAGATAACCCGCAGCCGCGGGGATCGAGCCGAACCAGCTGAACGGCGCGGCGCCGATCGTGAGCAGTGAATCGACGGACGGAACGAATCCGGAGCCGCCGAAGAGGCCGTTGCCGCCGTCCCCGAACGCGATCCCGAACCCGACGAGGTAGTAGACGATCGACGCGAGCGCGAGGACGAGCACGTTCTTCGCCGCGACGTGGCCGACGTTCTTCATTCGCGTCAGGCCCGCTTCGAGGAATGCGAAGCCGGCCTGCATGAACATCACGAGGACCGCCGCGATGACGACCCAGACAGTGCTCGTGGCGAACGCGAGTTCCTTCGTGGTCAACCGACCTCCACCTCCTCCAGGCTCCTGCCCGTTCTGTTGTGAATGACGTTCTCGACATCCGACATCCAGACGAGCCCGTCACCCGATTCGTTGCCGCTGCGTGCGGCGTCGACGATTGCGCGCAGCACCGCGTCCGCGATCTCGTCCGAGACGATGAACGTGAGCACTGCCTTCGGGAGGAAACGCGACTCGAACACGCGCCCCCGGTACTCGTGCGTGATCCCGCGCTGGCGGCCGTGGCCGATTGCCTCGACCACCGTGACGCCGACGTGGCCGGTCTCTTCCTCGACCGCGTCGATGACCGTCTCCACGCGTTCGCGGATCACGACCGCTTCGACCTTCTTCACTCGATCACCTCGCTGCGTCGTTCCATCAGGACGGTGTTGCGCCAGAGCCCGTCGCGCCTGCCGACGCGGTCGCGGATTCCGACGAGGCGGAAGCCGAGCTTTGCGTGCAGGTCGAGGGACGCTTCGTTCTCGGGAAAGATCGACGTCTGGATCGTCCAGACGCCTTCACGTTCGGACCGGTCGATCAGCGCACGCATCAGCGCGTATCCGACGCCCTGCCCGCGAGCCGCAGCGGCGACGTAGACGCTCGACTCGAGCACGCCGCGATAGCAGCGGCGTGCAGAGACCGGGCCGGCCGCTGCCCAGCCGATGACCGCATCGTCGCGCTCGGCGACGACGCGCAGCGTGTGCGCGCGGTCCCACTCCTCCCACGACGGCGCCTCGGTCTCGAACGTCGCGAGACCGGAGCGGATGCCGTCGAGGTAGATCGCCCGCACCGCCGGCCAGTCCTCCGCCAGGAGGGAGCGAAGCGTCGTGGCCGGCGGCGCGCCCTGACGTCCCTGACCGCCGTCGGCTCCAGCCGGGCGAAGCCGGGCTCCGCCGACGGCTCGCCCCGCTGACGGCACGATGCTCTCCGGGCCCGTGCTATTCCGCACTGTGCCCTCCGGCCTCGCACCGCCAGCGGGGCGTCAGGAACGTCAGGGAAGCGATCTCGATCTCTCTCGCCTAGCAGTCGTAGTAGAGGGAGAACTCCGCGGGATGAGGCCGTAGCCGGACGGCGTCGACCTCGTTCTCGCGCTTGTAGTCGATCCACGTGCGGATCAACTCGTCGTCGAACACGCCGCCCTTGGTCAGGAACTCGTGATCGGACTCGAGCGCCGTGAGCGCCTCGTCCAGCGAGCCCGGCACCTGCGGGATCTCCGCGTGCTCCTCCTCGAAGAGGTCGTAGTCGGCGGGAGCGCCGGCGTCGAGACCCTGCTCGATCCCGTCCAGGCCGGCCATCAGCATTGCCGCGAACGCGAGGTACGGGTTCGCCGCCGAGTCCGGGCAGCGGAACTCGACGCGCTTCGCCTCGGGAGAGTCGGAGTACATCGGGATGCGGATGCACGCCGAGCGGTTGCGCTGCGAGTACACGAGGTTGACGGGCGCCTCGTAGCCCGGCACGAGCCGCCGGTACGAGTTCGTCGTCGGCGCGCAGAAGGCGAGCAGCGCGGGCGCGTGTGCGAGGAGGCCGCCGATGTACGCACGCGCGAGCTGTGAGAGCCCTGCGTAGCCGGACTTGTCCGCCATCAGCGGCGTGCCCTCCATCCAGAGGGACTGATGCGTGTGCATACCGCTGCCGTTGTCGCCGAAGATCGGCTTCGGCATGAACGTCACGGTCTTACCCGCGGCACGCGCGACGTTCTTGATGACGTACTTGTAGATCATGATCTGGTCCGCCATCCGCGTCAGCGTCTGGTAGCGGAGGTCGATCTCGCACTGGCCGCCGGAGGCGACCTCGTGGTGGTGGAACTCGCACGGGATCCCAAGCCGCTCGAGCGTCAGCACCATCCGCGTGCGCAGGTCGCTGAGCGTGTCGTGGGGCGCGGGCGGGAAGTAGCCCTCCTTCTCGCGCACGGTGTAGCCGAGTCCCGGCTTGCCGGAGTTCCAGTGTCCCTCGGCGCTGTCGACGGCGTAGCGCGCCTCGTTCGGGCCCAGCGTGTACGACACTTCGTCGAAGACGAAGAACTCGCACTCGGGCCCGAAGAACGCCGTGTCGGCGATGCCGGTCGAGTTCAGGTACGCCTCAGCGCGACGGGCGACCCCGCGCGGATCCTTGTTGTAGGGCTCACGCGTGATCGGGTCGCTGATCTCGCAGATCAGCGAGAGCGTCGGCACCTCGGCGGCCGGGTCGAGGATCGCGGACGAGGCGTCGGGCATCAGCAGCATGTCGCTCTCGCTGATCCCCTGCCAGCCGCGGATCGAGGAGCCGTCGAAGCCGAGGCCCTCGTCGAACGCCGACTCGTCGAACGCGCGCACCGGCAGCGAGACGTGCTGCCAGGTGCCGAGCAGGTCGCAGAACTTGAGGTCGACCATCGCGGCCTGGGTCTGCTGCGCCCAGATCAACGCGTCGCGCCCGGCGGCGATCTCGCCGCCATTCTGCAGGTAGTGCCTGGTCTCCAGCTCCGACATGTGCGTCCCTCCTGGGTGTTTTGGACCAACAAAAAAGCCCCACGACTCGGAGAAGTCGCGAGGCCCCATTGCCTCCGCGGGCGCCGTCAGCGGCGGCCGCGTGTCATCACCTTAGCGAACTCGGAGGACGTGTCAACTAGACCCAGCCCGCGCGGGCGAGGAGGTCGAGCGCGATCGTTCGCAGATCGCGCGAGCCGTCGACCCGGAAGTCGGCGAAGTCGTTCCCGGCGTTGCGGCGGATCTCCTCGGCGCGATTCAGGTGCCATTCGAGGCCGGTGCCCTGTTCGCGTGCTCGGAGCCGCTCGGCGTTGAGCTCCGGCGTCACATCGAGCCAGGCGATTTGGATCCGCGCGTCTGGCACCGCACGGCGAACCAGGTCGAGATGCAACGGCTTCTCGATCACGCGGGGGAGGAGCAAGCGGTCGATTCCCTCGCCGCGGTAGACCGCCCAGACCGCGGCGAGGGCGCGCTCGGCGACGTCCTCGCCCTGGCCGCGCTGAGGATGGAAGTAGGCGAGCTCCGCGTCGACCATCGCGGCCGGAATGCCGCGCTCCTCGAGCACCTCCATGCATTCGAAGCCGACGGAGGATTTCCCGGCGCCGCAGGGACCGTTGATGATGAGCACCTCCGGCACACGTCCAACGCTAGCCGTGTCGGCTCCCGAGGACATGTCCTCGGTGCCAGGTATGCGTGCGGGCCAAATCCGACGCAAGCGGCGCATTTGCAGGGTCGTTCCATTGCCTGCACGTACGCACGTACCCGGTACGTGCCAGGTATGTGCCAGGTACGGGGGTTAGTGCTTCTTGCGCTTCTTCTTCGGCTTCTTGTGCGGCTTGGGCTTCGTTCTCGGCGCGGCCTTGGGCGCCGCTTTGACCGTGAAGTCGCCGATCATGATGTCGTGCGGGTCGCAGAAGAAGCGGAAGAATCCGCCGCCGAGCGTCACGCTCCACGTCTGCGAGCCGGTGAACTCGAGCCCTGGCCCGGTCGTCTTGTTGACGCCGGGACCGCTGAGGTGGAAGTCGTGGTCTGCGCCGAGGTCGATGACGTCGATCGTGTACGCGCCGCGGTCGAGCTTCTTCGTCAGCGGTTGCCAGTTGTCGTCGACGAGCGCGATGGAGAAGCCCGCCCCGACGATGGCGTGCAGGAATATCTGCTTCGCCGTGGCCGGCGTGGCGACGGTGAACGTGCCGTGCAGATCGGGATGGCGTTCGCTGTAGAAGGAATACGTGCCGTCGGCGAGCGTCACGGTCCACGTGTACTCGGCGTGCGGGAAGTTCTGCGTGTGCTCCTCGGCGCCCGGGCCGATCAGGCGGAAGCTGTTTCGCGTGCTCGTGTCCTTCACGGCGATGGAGTACGAGCCCGGGTCCAGGTGCGCGACGGCCGAGCCGTCGAGCTTCGTGAATGAGATCGCGTTGTCGTCGACGCTTGCCCGTAGTGACACCGGCGGTGGGGTGCCGACCGAGAACTGGCCGTGGAACTGATCCTCGAAGGCCGCGTCGTAGTAGCGATACCAGCCGTCCTTCAGCGCGACCGTCCACGTCTTGTCGCCGACGTTCTCGAACCCGGTGTGCTCGACGACTCCCGGCCCGCGAAGCGTGAAGTCTCGCCGGCTCGACTGGTCGCTGACGTTGACCGTGTACGTGCCGGGATCGAGGTGGGTGACCCGCGCGCCGTGCTGCGTGAAGGTGATCGCGTCGGCGGGGCCGGCGACCGCCGTGATCGGACTGTTCTCGGCCCCGGCGGCGGCAGGGAGACCGATGCAAAGGGCGAGAATCGCGAGGAACCTGCGCCGTCGTTTCATGCGCACACGTTGGTCGCGACGCCGTCAGCCGGTCAACTTCTTAGCGCGAAAGCGAATCGGACGGTATCGGGTCAGTTTGAATTCGACAGCTAAGCGTGCGAGCGTCCAAGGGTGTTGGAGAAGCTTCGGTGTCGGCTGGGTCTTCATCGCTGGGTGCGACACGTGACCGACGACGGCAAGTCCTTCCGGCGCTGCCGGGACTGCGACAAGTACCGGGACACGCCCGACGTGACGTACACGTCCGGCTTTGGCTGATTCGGCCGCTAGGCCGACCTGCCCGGGCTTCAGCAGCTGCGCAGCTTGACGCAGGCGCGATCGACGCGCACGGCGAAGTTGATGTTCTCGCCGCCGCCCATGACCAGTACGCCGACGATCCGGCCCTCCTTCGTGAGCGCCGGGCCGCCCGAGTTGCCTGGGTTCGCCGCCGCGTCCGTCTGGATGTACTTCTTCATCACCCGGGACACGATGCCCGTCGTCACCGTGCCGCCGAGCCCGAAGGGAGAGCCGATCAAGAGCAGCTGGTCCCCCTGATGAGGCAACGGATCGTGCGCGTTCTGCCAGAGCGGCGCGGCGCCCGCGGGCTTGCCGTTGACGCGGATCACCGCCAGGTCGTTCTTCGTGTCGATGCCGTTCACCTCACCCGACCACGATCCACCCTTGCGCGTGATCGTGACCGTGCCGCTCACCTGGTCGGCGACGACGTGTGCGGCCGTCAGCAGGTATGTCGAGTCCCCCTCCTGCCAGGCGACGAAGCCCGAGCCGAGCCCAGAGTTCGTCTCGACTGTGAAGACGCTCCTCAGGACCCGCTTGGCGAGCGGCGCGATCCCCTGCTCCCGCTGCTTCAGCGTCTTTTCGGTGCTGCCGAGCCGGTGGGCGAGCGCGGCGTCGGTCCCCGACAGCCGGGCCATCCGGCCCTCGAGGGCAGCGACCCGCGCGCGGAGCGCGGCCCGGTCGTCCTGGACCGACCGCTGATGCTGCCACGCCATCACGGCGACGACGCATGCGACCAGCGCAAAGGCCGCCGGTAGAAACGGCGCGAGCGCCAAACGCCTGGCGGGGCGATCGTCCCAGGACTCGTCGAAGGTCATTGCGGCAGACACGATCTAGGCGTGACCGCGGGCAGCGGCATCACTCGGGCGGGGGATTCGCGAAAACGAGAAAGACTTGCGCTCGACGCGGGCGATGCCTAACCTGTTCGGGCGATGTTGCTCGGCGGCTGACACCCGTTCCCGCGCGCACCTCCGTGACTTGCGTGTGGTGCGCTGATTCCGTGTCCCGTCTCGAGTTGGAGCAACATCATGTTCGCCGTTGAAGTTGACAATTTGCGCAAGGAGTTCGTCCACAAGGACGGTGCGCTGCGACGCAAGCGGCGCGTGGCGCTGAAGGACATCTCGTTCACGATGGAGAAGGGCGAATGCGTCGCCGTCCTGGGCCAGAACGGCTCCGGGAAGTCGACGCTGGTCCGGCTCCTCGCGACGCTGCTGTTGCACGACGGCGGATCGGCACGGGTCTTCGGGAACGACTGTTTCAAGGAGACCCGCGCTGTCCGCAAGCTCGTCAACCGCGTGTCTGTGGAAGCCAGCTTCTTCAAGAAGATGAGCGCTGCCGAGAATCTCAGCTACGCAGCCCGTTTCTACGGGATGACTCCGCGTCAGACCCGGCACAAGATTCCGGAGATCCTGGGACGCGTGGGCTTCCCGCCGGACCGCCGCCGCGAGGCGATGGAGCACCTGTCACGCGGTATGCAGCAGAAGGTCGCGCTCGCGCGCGCGCTACTCACCTCGCCGGTGCTGCTGCTCCTCGACGAGCCGACGACGGGCCTCGACCCGCGGTCGAAGCTCGAGGTGCAGGACTTCGTCCGCGAGGTGCGCGTCTTGCACGACGCGACCATCCTGCTCTGCACGCATGACATGCACGAGGCGGAGATGCTCGCCGACCGCATCGGCGTCCTCGACCGCGGCGAGCTGCTGTTCCTCGAGCCCGTCGACGAGGTCAAGGACCGCTTCGGCGTCGACACGCTCGAGGAGGCGTTCTTCGCCGCGACCGGCCGGACGTTCGAGGACGAGAAGAGCGAAGAGGACGAGGAACGGGAGGTGTTTGCGTAGTGACCACGTTCGAAGCAAGTGCGGCAGCCGTCCGCCACGAGCTGATCGGGCTCTCGGGCGTCGTCGAGCGCAACCTCTACCTCGTCAAGCGCTACATCTGGTGGGACGTCGCGTTCATGTTGTGGACGATCGCGAACACGCTGACGATCGTCTTCATCGCGCGCGGCGTGAACGTCTCCGAGGCGCAGCAGAACGACCTCGCGACGAAGTTCCTCGTCGGCGGCGTGATCTGGGCGTTTCTCGGGATCATCTTCGAGATCGTCACCGAGACCGTCGCGTGGGAGCGCTGGGAGGGGACGATCGAGTACACGTTCATGGCGCCTGTCTCACGACCGGTGCACCTGTTCGGGATGGGCATCTTCGCGGTGCTGTACGGGATCGTGCGCGCGGCGATCCTCTTCGCTGCGGTCGTCGCGTTCATCGGGATCGACGTCCCGAACGCGAACTACAGCGCTGCCGTCGAGCTGCTTGCGATCGCGTCGATCTCGTTCATCGGGATCGGGATGATGACCGCCGTGCTGCCGCTCATCTCGCCGGAGAAGGGCACGCAGCTCGGCTTCATCGCGCAGGGGTTGATGCTCGTCGTGTCGGGCGTCTACTACGACGTCTCCGTCCTGCCGCAGTGGATGCAGTGGGTCGCCAAGATCTCGCCGGCGACCTATGCGCTCCGCGGCAACCGCGACCAGATCCTGCACGGCGCGGGGCTCCGCTGGGCCGACGTCTGGCCGCTGCTGGTGATCGGCGCGGTGTCGGTGCCGCTCGGCCTGTTCGTCTTCCGGACGGGCGAGCGCTACGCGAAGCAGCACGGGAAGCTGAAGCGGTCGGGATGATCGAGCTGCGCGCCTGCGAGAGCGACGCCGACTTCGAATCGTGGCTCGCAGTCCGGCGTGCGGTGCTGCCGAACGATCGGACGTCGACCCTCGAGGAGCTGTACACGTACGTCAAGCCGGGCGACCTCCATCTTCTCGCGCTGCTCGACGCCGAGCTCGGCGGCAGCGGCCTCATGAACCGCTCGGACACGGGCGGCGCGCACCTCGCGCCGCGCGTGCTTCCGGAGAAGCGAGGCCGCGGCATCGGCTCGGCCCTGCTCACGCGACTTGCCGCGCATGCGGTCGAGCGTGGGTTCACGCGTGCGGGCTCGCACGTCGCCGGCGACGACGCAGCGTCCCAGGCCTTCGCGCACAAGTTCGGCTTCGAGGAACGGCGGCGCGAAGTGCAGCAGGTGCGCGTCGTCGACGGTGACGTTCCGGCGCCGCGTGAGCTCGAAGGCGTCGACTTCGTATCGATCGCCGAGCGGCCGGAGCTCATACGCGAGGCGTATGCGCTTGCGCAGCAGGGCTACGCGGACATGCCGATCGACGGGGTCGACATCAGCCTCGATTCCTGGCTCACCCAGGAGGTGCCGACGCTTCCGGCCGGCTCGTTCGCCGCGCTCGCCGGGGACGAGATCGTCGGCTACGCAGCACTGATGCACTGGCCGGGCGAGCCGGCGAAGGCGGAGCACGGGCTCACCGTGGTCCGCCGTGACTGGCGCAGGCGCGGTCTCGCCAGCGCACTGAAAGAGCGCGAGATCGCGTGGGCCGCGGCGAACGGCATCCGCGAGCTGGTCACCTGGACGCAGACCGGCAACGAGAACATGCAGCGCGTCAACGAGCGTCTCGGCTATGTCGTGGGCCGGTTCGACATCTCGTTCGGCCGCGCGCTGCCGTTGTGAGACGCGCCGACGCGCGGAGACTCTACTACGGGCTGGAGTTCTTCCTCGCGATGCCGGCGTTCGTCTTCACCGCCGTGTACCTCGTCCGCGACCTGCACATGTCACCGCTGCAGCTCGTGTTGATGGGGACGGTGATGGAAGCGACGATCTTCATCACCGAGATCCCAACGGGCGTGGTGGCCGACACGTACAGCCGGCGGGCGTCTGTGATCGTGAGCCTAGTCATCCAGGGGCTCGCGATCGCGTTCGTGGGCCTCGCGAACGAGCCCACGGTCGCGATCGCGGCCTGGGGGCTGTGGGGCTTCGGCTACACGTTCATGAGCGGCGCCTACCAGGCGTGGATCACGGACGAGGTCGGGTCGGAGAACGTCGGCGCCGTGTTCCTGCGCGGAACGCGAATCGGCTTTGTCGGCTCGTTCGTCGGCCTCGGCCTGCAGGCACTGCTGGCGCTCGAATCGCTTCGCTTGGCGGTGGTCGCCGGCGGAGTCGTGACCATGCTCTGCGGCCTCGCGGCTCTGGTCGCGATGCCCGAGACAGGCTTCCGCCGCCGTGCGAAGGCCGAGCGGGGCAACGCGTGGCACGAGCTGCGGACGACCGCCGTTAGCGGCGGCCGGTACATCCGTCTGCAGCCGCTGCTGCTGCTCTTGCTCGCCATCTCCTTCTTTGCCGGGATGTCGACCGAGACCCTCGATCGGCTGTGGGAGGCGCACTTCATCCGCGACATCGGCCTGCCCCAAGTCTTCTCGCTCGACCCAGTCGTGTGGTTCGTCCTCTTCTCGATCCCGATGCTGCCGCTCGGCTACTTCGGCGCAGGGATCCTGATGAGGCGATTCGAGGGCGCTCAGGCGCCTGGAATCGTTCGCGCGCTGCTTGGGCTGACCAGCGTGATGTTGGTCGCGCAGCTCGCCTTCGGCCTCGTCGGCGGTATCGCCGCGTCCTATGCGTCGCTCGTCGTCTACCGCGTGGCGCGGACGCTGACCTACCCGCTCGAGATGACCTGGCTCAATCAGCAGATCACCGACTCGAGCGTGCGGGCGACGGTGATCTCCATCACCGGGCAGTCCGACGCGATCGGCCAGGCGGCCGGCGGCCCGGCTCTCGGCGCGATCGGCAACGTCTGGGGGATCCGAGCGGCCCTGACGTCAGGCGCGCTCGTTCTGCTCCCGGCGCTTGGCCTCTACGGCCGGGCGATCGCCCACGGCGGCCGCGAGCCGGAGCTCGTCGAGCTTCCTCAGCCCTCGACGTCCTGAGCAAGGCCCCGCAGCACCATCGGCAGGTGGTCGGCGAACTCGCGCTTGCGCAGGTGCGCAACCGCACCTGCTCTATGCGCGCCCAGGATGTGCGCCTCCACCTCCGACCCGCTCACGACGACGACGCGCGTGTCGTGCAGGTTTCGGACGATCTCGCGCGTCGCTTCGATGCCGTCCAGGACCGGCATCTCCATGTCCATCAGGACGACGTCCGGACGGAACTCGAGTGCGAGCGCGAGTCCTTCGCGCCCGTCCTGCGCTCTGCCGACCACCTCGTGGCCCTCGGCCTCGACCGCGGCGGCGGCAGCCTCCCGGAACTTGGGATCGTCGTCGACGATCAGCACTCGCATTGGGACCTCTGACAGAAACGCCTAGAGCTGGACAGTCGTTACGGAGCCGGTCGACGACGGCACTTCGCCGGCCTTCACGGACAATGGTAGGGTCCCGCGCGTCCGAAAGGCGACGAGGCCTCGGGCGCCGCGGCAGGCGTCTGGGGCTTTTTCCGTTTCAGGAGGAATCAATGGCGCAGGTGCAGACGAAGAACCGCGCGACTTCCGACGAGAAGTCGCGCAAAGAAGTGCTCAAGCGGATCGGCGACGACGGAGTCGAGTTCATCCTGCTCTGGTTCACCGACCTGGAGGGACACCTCAAGTCGTTCGCGGTCACCCCGAGCGAGGTCGAGGACGCGCTCGACGACGGGATGGGCTTCGACGGCTCGTCGATCACCGGCTTCAACGCGATCGAGGAGTCGGACATGGTCGCGATCCCCGATCCCGAGACGTTTCAGCTGATGCCCTGGCGCGAGGGCGAGACGAAGGTCGCGCGGATGATCTGCGACGTCGTCACCCCCGACGGCCAGCCGTACGAGGGCGATCCTCGCTACGTGCTGCGCCGCGCGCTCGAGCGGATGGAGTCGATGGGGTTCGACACGTTCAACGTCGGCCCGGAGCTCGAGTACTTCCTGTTCCGCGACGACAAGGGCACGGAGACGCTCGACGAGGGCGGCTACTTCGCGATGACGACGCTCGACGCGGCGAGTGAGCTACGTCAGGAGACGGTCCGCGCCCTGGAGTCGATGGGCATCCCGATCGAGTACGTGCACCATGAGGTCGGGCCGTCCCAGCACGAGATCGACATGCGGTATGCGCCCGCGTTGCAGATGGCGGATCACACGCTCACCTATCGGCTGATCGTCAAGGAGATCGCGAAGAAGTCCGGCTACCACGCAACGTTCATGCCGAAGCCGATCTTCGGCGAGAACGGGTCGGGCATGCACACACACCAGTCGCTCTTCAAGGACGGCCGGAACGCCTTCTTCGACGCGGACGACGAGTGGCACCTCTCCGCCGTCGGGAAGGGCTTCATCGCCGGCCAACTGCGGCACGCCCGGGAGATCTCGGCGATCTTCGCCCAGTGGGTGAACTCCTACAAACGGCTCGTGCCGGGCTTCGAGGCGCCCGTGTACGTGGCCTGGTCGCGACGCAACCGTTCGGCGCTGATCCGCATCCCGCTCTACAAGCCGGGCGCCGAGCAGGCGACGCGCGCCGAGATCCGCTGTCCCGATCCGGCATGTAACCCGTACCTCACCTTCGCGGCCCTGCTGCACGCGGGGCTGGACGGGATCGAGCAGGGCTACGACCTGCCGTCTCCGATGGAGACCAACCTGTACCACCTGACGGCCGAGCAGCGGGACGAGCGGGGAATCACGGCTCTGCCCGAGACGCTCGGCGAGGCGATCACCGAGCTCGCGCACTCCGAGCTGGCGCGGAAGGCGCTGGGCCCGCACATCTTCCAGCGCTACGTCGAGCTGAAGCGGAAGGAGTGGGACGAGTACCGGGTCCAGCTCACGACCTGGGAGCAAGAACGGTACTTGGCAGTGCTATGCGGAATCGACTGACGGCCGACTGCGAGGTGCTTCCTTCAGCACCTCGTGGTCGTTAGAGCCTCGGGCGCGTCTTGTGCCGACGATGGCTTCGGCGTACGCTCGATGAAGAGCGAGTCGTCGTGATACGGAACCGCATCGGGCGCGCCCTGCTCATCTTGGGTCTGCTGCTCGGGCTTGGGACGGGTGTGTTCGTCGCGACGGCGATTGCGGCCACGAGTACGAGAGGTGCGGGCCTCGTCGTTGCGACCGGACTTGCTCCCTCGGACACACGAGCCGCAGTGCGCCTCGACGGAAGCCGCGTCAAGGACGGGGGCACGCTCGTGATCGGCGTCGGTTCACTCGACTACATCGATCCGACCCTCGCAGTTCCCTTCAGTGGAGGAAGCACGCCCGCTGGTTTGGTTTGGCGGAGTCTCACCGAGGCGACCTGCGCGCTGCTCTTCCGCTATCCGGTCGCCGCTCCTCCGGTTGTCCGCTACAACCTCCTGCCGGAGGTCGCGGCCGGCTATCCCGCGCTCTCGCACGACGGCAGGACGTACACGTTCACGATCCGGCCGGGCTACCGGTTCAGCACGGGCGCACCGGTGACCGCGGCGAGCTACGCGGCTGCGATCAACCGGAATCTCAATCCCGCGATGCGCTCACCGGCCGCGCAGTACCTAACGGACGTTGTCGGCGCACACGCCGTGCAGCAAGGAAGGGCCCAAACCGCGTCCGGCGTCAAGGTCGCGGGTAACCGGTTGATCGTCGAGCTGATGCGGCGGGTGTCCGACTTCCCCGCGCGGATGACGATGGCGAATTTCTGTCCGGTGCCCGTCGGCCTCCCCGCCGACGCTGAAGGCGCGCGGGCTCCGCTTCCGGGCTCGGGCCCGTACTACTTTGCCGAGTTCGTGCGCGGGAGCCGCGCCGTCCTGGAGCGCAACCGCTTCTACCGGGGGCCGAGAGCCCATCACGTCGAGCGGTTCATGGTGCGGATCGGCGACGACCGAGAACTGAATACCGACAAGGTCGAGACCGGCGAGGTCGACGTCGATCTCGGGGTGCCAAACGGCCGGGTGGCCGAGCTCGAGGCGAAGTACGGGGTTAACAAGAGCAGGTTCTTCTCGATTCCCGCCACGGGCATGTTCTACATCTATATGAACACCCAGGGTCCGCTGTTCAAGCACAACGCCAAGCTTCGACAGGCGGTCAACTTCGCCATCGATCGGACGGCGTTGCTGGCTGCCCTCAGCCCCGTGAAAGCGGGCTCGAGCGCCTCGGGAACGACAGCCGACGGTTACATGCCGCCCGGGGTGCCCGGCTCGCTCGACGTGCACCCCTACCCGCTCAGACACCCCGACCTCAAGAAGGCGAAAGCGCTTGCCGGCGGGCACACGAGAAGTGGCAAAGCTGTGTGGTACGCGTGTAACGACATCGGCCTGGGGTGCCTCAAGGTTGCCGAGACCGTCCAGGCCAACCTGAAGGCGATCGGGATCGACGTCGAGATCAAGTCGTTCCCGTACACGGTCAAGGCCGCAAAGACTGCCACCCGCGGAGAGCCATTCGACCTCGTGGACGACAGGTTCGATGTGCCCTGGGTGGATCCCTCGCAGTACGTGAAGGCGCTGCTCGACGGGCGGACGATCCGGGCGACGGGGAATACGGACATGTCGTACTTCAATTCCGCGCACTACAACGCCTTGATCGACGGCGCGGAGCGCCTGTCCGGCCGCGCCCGCTCCGAGGCCTACGGCAGGCTCGCCGCCGACGTCGCCGCCGACGCTGCTCCGATGGCCGCGATGTGGACGCGCAAGAACCGCCTATTCGTCTCCAGCCACGTTGGGTGCGTGACCGCGGGTGTGCACGCCCTCGACCTCGCCGGGCTCTGTCTCAAGTAGCCCGAGCGCTCGCCTGCACGGCGACCCAGACGGCCCCTGCGCCGACGGCGATCCCGAGCGGTCTGTTGCCGACCCGTATCGTCGCCACGACCTGATGCGTGCTCGGGTCGATCCGCGAGACGGTGCCGTCGGCGCTGTTCGCGACCCAGACGGCGCCTGCGCCGTACGCGATGCCCACCGGCGCTCGCCCGACAGCGATCGACCTGGGGGTGTTCCTGCTCGGCTCGATTCGCGTCACGTCGTCGTCGGCTGTTCCGGTGACCCAGGCGGCGCCTCCGCCGATGGCGACGCCGCTCGGATGGCGCCCGACGGAGATTTCCGTTCCCACGACGTAGGTGGGTCTGTTGAAGCGCGTGACGGTGCTCTGCTCCCCGTTCGCAATCCACAGGGACCCGTTGCCGAACGCGATGGCGGACGGGGCGTTTCCGGCGAACGTGGTGGAGACGATCTGCAACGACGCGGGATCGATCCGGTACACGGTCGAATCGCTGTAGACCGCCCACACAGACCTGGCGCCAACGGCGACAGCGCCGTCTGCGAAGGAGGACCGGGCGGCAGGCGTTTGGATCCTCCGGTTCACCTCGTTGTATTCCGGCTCGATTCGCGATACCGACCCGAGCAGGCCGTGAGCCACCCAGATCGCCCCATAGCCGACGGTGAGTCCGGTCGGCGTGGCGTTCAGCGAGATCGTCTTGGCGAGCGTGCTTCGCTTCGAATCGACGCGGGACAGCGTCCGATCCCCGAGGTTGGCCACCCACACCGCGCCCTCGCCGGCGGCGACGGCGTCGGGCGCGTCGCCGACCGTTACGTATCCGACCACCTTGTTCGTCTTCGGGTCGATGATGCCGAGGGAGTTCGGCGGGACGGTGATGGGCGTCTCGCGCGTGACGTAGGCGACGACGGCGGCGATCGCGGCTGTCGCGAGGAGCGCGCCCGCGAGCAGGAGGAGTCGCCGCCGCGTGCGCTCGCGCGCGAGTTGTGCGGGCGAGCGGGTGGGGGCGAGTGCTCCGACGAGCGCGTAGGCGCCGTCGCGTTGCTGCAGCTCGAACACGCCGGCCGTCGCCGTCGCGGCGCGTTCGCCCACGACGACCTCCCCAGGCTGTGCGAGACGCACGAGCCTCGCGGCCGCGACGACCGGCGTGCCGGTGACGAACGAGCCGGGCCGGCCCAGGATCACCTCGCCGCTCTCGACGCCCATCCGCAACGTCAGCTGGTCGCCGAACACGTCGCTTAACCGGTTGCGTGTCGCGAGCGCGGCGCTGACCGCGCGGACTGCGTGATCCTGCTCGCGCGCGCTGGGCGCGCCGAAGGTAGCGAGCAGCGCACCGGCGATGCCTTTCTCGACCGTGCCTCCCGCGGCCTCGATCTCCGCCTCGGCTTCGCGTTGAACGTCGTCGATGAATATCTCGGCGCGTTGGGCATCCTCCTCGAGCTTGTCCGTCATCGCGAGGTCGGCGAAGAGGACCGTCACGAGCTTGCGTTCGACCGACACCGGCGCGCGGGCGCCGGGCGCGGCCCGAACGGTTCGCGGCCGTTCCGTCTCGAGCGCTATGTCGTGCGTGAGAATCGCCTTCTCGAGCCTGTGCAGTTCCTCGCTGGGTTCGATCCCGAGCTCGTCGAGGGCGCGGCGCGTGCGCTGGTAGGCCTCGAGCGCCTCCGCTTGTCTGCCAGCACGGTAGAGCGCCAGCATCAGCTGGCCGCGCAGCCGTTCGCGGTGCGGGTTCTCGGTGACCAGGGCCTCGAGCTCGCCGATCACGTCGGCATGGCGGCCGAGCGCGAGGTCAGCCTCGAGCCGCTCCTCGACCGCCGTTAGTCGCAGGTCCTCGAGCCGTCCGATCTCGTTCTGGGCGAACGGCTCGAACGCGAACTCCGCCAGCGCCGGCCCGCGCCACAGCTCGAGCGCGTGGTGCAAGACGCGCGCCGCGCGCTCAGGATCGCCTTGGGCGAGCGCTTCGTGTCCCTCGGTAAGCAGCCGCTCGAAGCAGCGCAGGTCGAGCTCCTGCGGCTCGACCTCGAGCAGGTAGCCGGGCGCGCGCGTCAACAGCGTGTCCGGCGGAAGCAGCTTGCGCAGCCGGGAGATATACACCTGCAGACTCGTCACCGCTGTCGCCGGCGGCTCGTCTCCCCACAGCTCGTCGATCAGCCGGTCGCGCGAGAGCACCCGGTTCGCGTGCAGAAGCAGCAGCGCCAGAAGCGCACGCTGCTTCGCGCCGGCGAGCGGCAGCGATTCCTCTCCGTCGCGTACCTCGAGCGGCCCCAGAACGCGGTAGTCCATCGCCTCTCCTGCATGCGCCCGCTTTAGACGGTGCTGAGGGTGTTTTAACGCACGCGTCGGCTTCGAGCCAGCGACGGCACGTCGCCGGCTTGTTTCGACGGCCATAGGGGCGTACCGTGGACAGTGAGAGAGTCGTCGTGAACCTGACCCGCACCGTGCGCGGCCTGCTCATCTCGGGTCTGCTGCTCGGGCTTGGGGCGAGTGTGTCTGTAGCGACCGCGCTTGCGGCTACGAGCACGAAAGGCGCCGCGCAGAGCGAGCGGAGTATGGTGAGCGAGGGCGGGACGCTCTTGATCGGATCGCCTTATTTCGACTACATCGATCCGGCGCTTTTGCCCGATCCCAGCGTTACGGCTGCGGTGGCCGCTCCAATCGTGGCATGGGCCGCCGAGGACGCAACCTGCGCGACGCTCCTCCGGTATCGGGCCGGCCCCCCGTTGACTCAGGACTATTCCCTTGCGCCGGAGGTTGCCGCCGGTCTTCCGACGGTGTCGCGCGACGGCAAAACGTACACGTTCAGGATCCGCAAGGGCTACCGATTCAGCACGGGCGCACCGGTTACCGCGAGGAACTACGCCCACGCGATTGGCCGCGTCCTTAATCCGGCGATGCGATCTCCCGCCGCGATTTATCTGCAAGAGGTCGCCGAGGTACGGACCGCAGGCAACCGCCTGATCATCCGATTGACAAGAAGTGTTCCGGATCTTCCGGCACGGATGACGATGCCCTACTCGTGCCCGGTCCCGACCGACCTGCCCGCCGATCCGGAAGGCGCCGGAGCGCCGTTGCCCGGCTCTGGTCCGTACTACTTCGCCGAATTCGTCCGCGGCAGCCGCGTCGTGCTGAAGAGGAACCGCTTCTACCGGGGCCCTCGAGCGCACCACGTCGATGCGGTCGTCATTGAGGTCGGCAGCGACGCCAACGTGATCTCGCGGAGAGTCGAGGCAGGCGATCTGGACGTCGACCTGTTCGTGCCGCTCGCGAGGGCTTCCGAGCTCGCAAAGAAGTATGACGTCAACCGGAGACGGCTCTTTTCGGTTCCGTCGGGCAACATGTACTTCCTCTACATGAACACCGAGCGGCCGCTGTTCAGGGGGAACGTAAAGCTGCGCCAGGCGGTGAACTTCGCGCTCGACCGCGCGAAGCTCGTGTACAGCTTCACGGATGGCGCGCCGTGGGCAGCGTCGGCCACCGACGATTACCTTCCGCGCGGGCTGCCGGGGTACGTCGATGCGGCGCTGTATCCGTTGAAGCGTCCCGACCTCAAGAAGGCAAAGGCGCTTGCCCGCGGGCACACGGGCGACGGCAAAGCCGTGCTCTACACCTGCGACAGCACCACTGCTTCCTGCCTTTCGAACGCGCAGCGCATTCAGGCGGACCTGAAGGAGATCGGGCTCGACGTCGAGATCAAGCAGTTTCCGTTGGCCGTCTACTTTGCGAAATTCAGTACGCGCGGCGAACCGTTCGACCTCGTGCTCGACAGGCTGCTCGTTCCGTGGGTGGATCCATACCAGTACGTGAATAGGCAGCTCGATGGGCGAACGATCCAGGCGACCGGTAACATCAACCGGTCATACTTCAACTCGCGTTACTACAACCTTCGGATTGACGAGGCGGGGAAACAGTCCGGTCGCGCCCGCTACGACGCCTATGGCAGGCTCGCGGTCGACGTCGCGCGCAACTCCGCCCCGATGGCTGCCGCGTTCGTTCGCAACACGCGCTTCTTCGTCTCCAGCCATGTGAGTTGTGTGCGCGTGTCCGCGCATGGCCTGGACTTGGCCGGGCTCTGCCTCAACTAGACCGCGGCGTCGCCTGCACCGTAACCCACACCCTGCCCGCGCCGACGGCGATTCCTTGTGGGCTGCTGCCCACGCGGATCGTCGCGAGGACTTTCCGAGTTGCCGGGTCGATTCGGGAGACCGTGCCGTCACCGCTGTTCGCCACCCAGACGCTGCCCAGCCCGTGCGCAATCCCGACCGGCGCGCGGCCGACCGGCACGCTGATCACCGAGCTGGAGTCCGCCTCGATGCGCGAGACGCGGTTATCGCCGGTGTCGGTGACCCAGACGGCGTCGAACCCCACCGTTATGCCGCTCGGGGCCAGCCCGACGGTGTCATCGCGGCCGAGGTAGCGGAGGTTCGTCGCAGGATTGATTCGGGTCACGCTGCTGTCCTGCTTATTCGCGATCCAAAGGGACCCGAGGCCGTACGCAGCGGCGGACGGACCGTTGCCGGCGTACGTCGTGGCGACGACACGCCGCGAGGCGGGATCGATCCGGGAGACGCTTGAATCGCCGAAGGCGACCCAGACCGACCCGTCGCCGACGGCGATACTCCCTCGGGAAGGGCCAGCGAATCGTACAAACGGCGCGTGGATCGTCGCGACGCCGTTGTACTGAGGCGCGATTCGCGACACCGTTCCGAGGAGTCCGTGGGCGACCCAGACCGCACCGAAGCCGAAAGCAAGGCCGGTTGGAGTCGCGTCCAGCGCGATCCTCCGCTCGACCGTTCGCTTCTGCGGGTCTATCTGCGAGAGCGTCCGGTCGTCGAGGTTCGCGACCCACAAGCTTTCCGGGCTGACCACTACCGCCTCCGGCCTGGAACCGACGCCGATGTGTCCGATCACCTTGTTTGTCTTCGGGTCGATGACCCCGACCGAGTTCGGCGGCACTGTGATTGGCTTTTCGCGCGTGGCGTAGACGACGATGGTGGCGATGGCGACGACCATGACGAATGCCGCGGCGAGCAGAAGAAGTCGGCGTCGCCGACTCCGCCGTGCGAGTTGTGCGGGTGAGCGCGTGGGGGCGAGCGGTGCGAGGAGCGCGTAGGCGCCGTTTCGCTGCTCCAGTTCGAAGGCGCCGGCGCTCGCGGTCGCGGCGCGCTCGCCGACGATGATCTCGCCGGGTTGTGCGGAGCGGATCAGCCGCGCCGCCGCCGCGACTGGCATTCCGGTGACGAACGAGCCGGGGCGGCCGAGGATCACCTCGCCGCTCTCGACGCCCATCCGGAGCGAGAGCTCGTCGCCGAAAACATCGCTCAGTCGGTTGCGCGTCGCGAGGGCGGCGCTGACCGCGCGAACTGCGTGATCCTGTTGGCGTGCGCTCGGCGCGCCGAACGTCGCCAGCAATGCGCCTGCGATTCCTTTCTCGACGGTACCGCCGGCCGCCTCGATCTCCGCTGCCGCTTCGGAGTGGAGACGGTCGAGGAAGGCGCCGGCGCTTTCGGGGTCCTGCTCCTCCTCGTCAGTTAGCGTCAGGTCCGCGAAGAGGACCGTGACGAGCTTGTGTTCCAGGGGCGCCGGCGGCGGTGCTGGCTCACCTGGAACGCTCGGTTCGGGTCGACGCCTCGGCGGCGGCAAGTCAAGCGTCTTGTTCTGGGTCAGGATCCGTTTCTCGAGCCGCCGCAGTGCGGCGCTCGGTTCGATCCCGAGCTCGTCGAGCGCACGGCGCGCCTCCTGGTAGCCGTCGAGCGCCTCGGCCTGTCTGCCCGAGCGGTAGAGGGCGAGGATCAGCTGCCCGCGCAGCCGTTCGCGGTGCGGGTTCTCGGCGACCAGGGCTTCGAGCTCGCCGATCACCTCCGCGTGGCGGCCGAGCGCAAGGTCGGCCTCGATGCGCTCCTCGACCGCCGCCAGCCGCAGATCCTCGAGCCGCCCGATCTCCGCCTGCGCGAACGGCTCGAACGCGAACTCCGCCAGCGCCGGACCGCGCCACAGCTGGAGGGCATCGTGCAGGACGTGAGCTGCGCGTTCCGCGTCCCCTTTGGCGAGCGCTTCATGTCCGTCCGCGAGCAGGCGCTCGAAGCGCTGTAGGTCGAGCTCCTCCGGCTCGACCTCGAGCAGATAGCCGGGCGGCCGCGTCAACAGCGTCTCCGCCGGGAGCAGCTTCCGCAGCCGCGAGACGTACACCTGCAGACTCGTCACTGCCGTCGCAGGCGGCTCGTCTCCCCACAGCTCGTCGATCAGCCGGTCGCGCGAGAGGACCCGATTCGCGTGCAAGAGCAGCAACGCCAGCAGCGCGCGCTGCTTGGCGCCTGCGAGCGGAAGTGATTCCTCGCCGTCGCGTACCTCCAGCGGGCCGAGGACTCGGTACAGCATCGCCCTCCTCTGCAAGCGCTCGTTTAGTGCGCCGCTAGGGCTGTTTTAGCGCACCGGGCCACCTTCGCACCAGTGGCCGCACCTCGCGGCCGAGGTTCGAGGAGGCGGCATGACCAGCGCACAGCACAAGCTCGCCGGGCTCGCGATAGCTCTAACGATGGTGCTCGCCACCGACGCGCTGGCGGTGGCGAGCACCGCTGCCGGCGGCTCGCGTCCATTTGGAAAAGGTTCCTGTGCCAGCCACCGCGGCGACGGGCCATCGCCGGTCGTGGTCGTGGCGGATCCCGGACGGACAGCGGCGCTCGCTTCGCAGGTTCGCGCTGCGGGAGGTCGCGTGTGCGCTCGCTTCGGACGGATGCTCGAGGCGCGCATTCCGGCTCGGGCGGCACACGCGCTCGAGCGTGACTCGAGTTCGATCCGGCCGTCGCCGCGCCCGTATGCGCTGGGCTCCGGCGAAGGTGTCGCTGCGACGAACGCCGACGCCTGGCAGGCGCGCGGGCTGAGCGGGGCGGGAACGACGGTCGCCGTGATCGATCTCGGTTTCGGAGGTCTGCGCGAGGCGCAGGCAGCCGGACAGCTGCCTTCGTCCGCCGTCAGCGTCGACTATTGCCCCGGTGCGTTCTCCGCCGAGCATCACGGGACGGCAGTGGCCGAGGTCGTGGCCGACGAGGCGCCCGCGGCACAGCTCTACCTGATCTGTGTCGACGGCCTGCCGGCCCTCGCGCACGCCGAGGCGTATGTCGTCGCGCACAGGATCCGGATCGTCAACCACTCCGTCGGCTGGTTCAACACCGGGCCGGGCGACGGCAGCGGCGGCGCCGGCACGCCGGATGCGATCGTCGCCGACGCGCGCGCCCACGGCGTGCTCTGGGTGAACGCCGCAGGCAACGAAGTGCAGCGCTACTGGCGCGGAACCTTCACCGACGCAGACGGGGACGGGTTGCTCGACTTCTCCCCAGGTGAGAACGGCAACTTCGTCTCCGTCCCCCCGGGCGGCGCGGTGTGCGCGTTCCT
>WNGA01006641.1_pt1 | contig 25523 bp, 24 predicted proteins | sample 5400061 | NCBI WGS metagenome assembly WNGA01 (sample SAMN13153366, study PRJNA577476) | soil metagenome | isolation source: 100 cm soil or saprolite under grassland replicate 2 | place: USA:California | collected 2016-06-15 | reverse complement strand
TTGTCCGCCGGCCGCATCACTCGCGACGGCACGATGTTGGCGCCGATGACCCGCTGCACCTCCACCAGGTGGTGGTTCTTGTAAACCGAGCCGTGGTCGGTGGTGACCGTCTCCGGGGTGAAGAACGGCAACGCCGCCACCGGATGCCCGGCGAACTCGGCGACCACCGCGGCCGGCACCCCCGGGTAGGGCCAGACCATGTCCTCGCCCCACCCGTCGCGCAGCGGCAGCGGCACCATCACATCGCGCAGCAGCATCGCCACGTCCACCGACGTGTCCGACACCAGCGTCAACCGGAACGCCACCAGCGAATGCGTGTAGACATCGACCGCGATCGTCAGATGCGCCGACACCGGATCGCCGAACACGCCGTCGCGGACCTTCACCGGCAGCAGCGTGGTGTCCAACGCCACCACCTGCCCCGGCCGGTGCACCACCACATGCACCCCGCTCGGCTGCGCCGCCGCGGCCGAGCGTTGGTAACGCTGCCGGGCCCCACCCGGGCCGAACCAGTCCCGCCACACCTGCCGCAGCGTCTCGTAACACGGCACCGCAACCTCGGCGCCGGCCTTCTCCCGCACGTACTGGCAGACCAGCCGGTACCGGGCAGCCATGGTGATCCGCGACCGATGCAACGTCTCGGCCCGCACCGCGAACACCGCCTCCCGCACCGGCTCGGTGATACTCGGCCGTCCACCGCTGCGGCGTACCCAACTGCCCAGGATCGCCCCAGCCACCCCGAACCGGCGGCAGTCCGCACCCAGCCGTTCCAAGGTGCGCAGGCTGACATGGGCGAACCCCAACCGCCGCGCGTCCTGCGGATCCAGCGCCTTCAGCTCGGCGACCTTGGCCGACCGGCGCTTGGTCAACGTCGTGGTGTCCGGGTCGTAGCCCAGCCGGGGCTCACCCGGCCCCGGCCGTAGCGGATCACCACCGCGGAAGCCGGTCTCGACCTCCATCACGTGCGCGAACCGCAGCCGCGTCAGGTCCCGCTGCTCGGCGGTCAGATCCGTCAGACCCGCCCGCTGCCCGACAGGTCCGACGGTCGCCGCCACCGCGCGGACATGGCCGCGCAGCAAGGCCCGCACCGTCGTGAGCACGGTTTCCTCGTCGCGGCGCAACGTGACGTGCCCGTACTGCGGCTCGAACCCGGCTACCAGCCACTGCTCACCATCGAGGACAACGACGCTGCCCGGGGTCAGATCCAGCAGGCCGGCCCTCACCGTGGAACGCCAACCGGGGCGGCCCATACCGGTGTGGAGTCGTTCAATGGCGCCGCCAGGTCGATACCCAGTCGCCGTCGCCAGATCAGATGCAGCGCGTGCGCCCGCGCCACCGCAGGCAGCCGGGTCGCCGCGACCAGATCACCGAACAATCGCGGACCGTCCCCCAACGCCTCCAGCAACTGCGCCTGCAACCCGAGCGGGTCGGTCAGCGGTCGACGCTGACCCGACAGCGTGTCCAGGGTCGCCTGCACGCCCGGCCGCCAACCGGACACCATCAGGTACCGCCACCCGGCCGACAACGCCACCTCCCGGGCCGCTGCGAACGCGGTCCGGTCGTCTTCGCCGATCCGCTCGCCGGGCCGCACGTCGACCAGCAACCCGCCGTCCGCGGTCATGACCAGGAAGTCCGGAACGTGGTCCCGCCAGCCCGTGACCGTCTCGAACCGCAACCGCACCGGCTGACTCAACACGTCCACCACCCGTGCCGCGAAATCCACCGCCAGCAGAAGCCGCTGCTCGGCGATGCTCTCGAACCCGTGATGCCGACCGGTGCACACCATGTACTGCAAACCCGGGCGGTGACGCTGCCCGGCCCGCCAGGAGAACCGTCGAACGGGCTCGTACTCAGCCGCCGGCACGGACGCAAGATCACGCACCGGCCAGATCACCGAAGCGCCCGACCGCCGCCACGTTGCCCGCCACCGGCGGCTCCAGCCCTCCGTCAACGCCAGCGAGCCGCGCGACTCGTCAAAGGCCGCCCAGGTCAGACACATTTCCTCCAGCCCGCACCGGGCGGAGTCGATTCCTCGCCCACTCGGCGAGCCATCCGACGACACCAACTCATCCAACACGGCCGATACGGAACTTCGGGGCAGTCACCGGTTCGTCCCGCTTTGCTGCGAGTCACCCCCAAGTGTGAAGGTCGCTGGCTACCCCCTCACCGTGGGCGCAACTTCAGTTCGGAGTCGCGCACGTGTCACTCCGTATCGCGAGAAAGTGTGCGTCTTCGGGACTGGCTCCCGGACACGTGCGCACCCGGAGATGCGGGCGACAGCGGTTGGAACGCGAACTCAGCTTGCTTCGAGGACGAAGAAGATGAAGCCCAAGAACGCTGTCCGGTTGCCAATGTGGGGCGGGATGAGCTCGCGCGGCGTGTCAGGAGAGAAGGGCGGTTCACTGATGACCGAGATGCGGAAGCCCGCCTCGGTGAACGCATCCACCATGGCGTGCAACGGCCGATGCCAGTTCGTCAGCACCACACTCTGACCGTTGAAGGTGAACTCGTCCGAATGCTGCGTGATGGCAAAGTAGTCGGCGCTCGGATCGACCAGCTTGTAGACGATGGGGTGGTTCACGGACAGGATGAGGCGACCGCCTGGCTTCAGGACGCGCCGCAGCTCGGCTAGGGGTGCCGTCCAGTCCCGCAGGTAGTGCAGGACGAGGGATGCCACGACGTCATCGAACGCACCGTCGGCGAACGGGAGTGGCTGGCTGAGGTCGGCCACGTGCAGCTCTGCATCCTCACCGAGCCTCCGCCGCGCCAGCTTGACCATCGCCGGGCTGGAGTCAAAGCCGGTCACGATGGCACCCTTCGCGCGCAGCGCCGCGGAAAGGGGCCCGGAGCCACACCCGGCATCGAGGACTCGGCGCCCGTTGACGTCCCCGGCAAGGTCAATCATCGCCGGCCGCTCGTAGTAGGCGTTGAAAAGGCTGGACTCGTTCTCCGCCGAGTAGTTCTCCGCGAAATCGTCATAGTGCTCGGGCTGCATCATGTCCTCGCTTTCGAACGAAGTCTCGGGGCGACCTCGCGTACCAGGTCGTGGACCGCGTGCCCGGTGGCCAACTCTTCGCGCCTACGACGTCGCTCTGCGTTCGCTGTTCGTCTTCGCCACCCGCCACCCGCCGGCAGAACGGGCACAGAAGTCGTCCGGCTCGTGGTTGAACATGACGCCCCTCGTGATCCACGGTGAACAGGAGGCAGAGCGCCGCAACCCTACCTTCTGATCCGGGCCTGGTGGGACCGCGCACCACAACGACGAGGACGGCTACATGTAAGTCGCGAGGACCGTCATGTGGAGCCGAAACGTGCCGAAATTGATCACAAATTCCGACCCGCTGGCGCCCATTCTCATGAACAAATCACCGCGACCATCGCGTGGCCCGCCCACAAGGCGGCGGCCCGCCACCTTCGTCTTGCAATCCCCGCCAACTATCGATCGCAAACGGCCGTCCCGTACCTGCTCAGTCCGACTCGCCCCGCCATCTATCGCTGGAAGTCACATCTGGCGCACCGCACGGCTGACGGTTGCCCGGTGGTGCGGCGGTCCGGTGGCGTGGCTGTGTGGGTCGTGTCGGTCGGTGTGCGCGGGTGTTTGTGGCCGGGGTGGCACCGGGCGCGGGTTCCGGTGGCCTGTGAACGGTCCGCCGCGCGGTGTCGGCCCGACCATTGGCTCTCTCCAAGCCTCCGAGGGCGTACGACATATGCGTGTCCCACCCGGAACGCGCGTCGCTCGGTCCCGGCGTCGGCGAGTTGTCACCCGGTGCTGTTCGTGGGGGTGGCTGGCTCGTAACCGTCCGGGCCGACGATCGGGCATAGTGGCGTGCCGTCGTGGTGGGAGAAGCGCGGACGCGGTTTCCAACCGGACAACGGCCACTCACGCGGCGGAACGGCGCGCGCTGGTTCGCGGCACTCGGGGCATGCGAGCGGGGGTGTGCCGCAGGTGGCGGGTTGCCACGGGCTCCATCCAGCGGCGGGGGTGTAGGTGCGGACCATCGGCGCGCCGCAGCCTTCGCACGGCCATGTTTGCCGGTCGGTGTGAACCGCCCCGGGTTTTCTGGAGGCTCTGAACCTTGCAAAGGTGGGAGTCATGCCAGCACCGAGGAAGTACTCGGATGAGATCAAGGACCGGGCGATCCGGATGGTCTTGCAGGTCCGGCGGGAGTCCGGGCAGCGCCAGGGCGCGGTCGCCGCGGTCGCGGCCAAGCTGGGGGTCAACCGGGAGACCCTACGTAACTGGGTGCGTCAGGCGGAGATCGACGGCGGTCACCGGCCCGGGATCTCCACCGCGGACGCGCAGCGCATCGCCGAACTCGAGCGGGAGAACCGGGAACTGCGCCGGGCCAACGAGATCCTGAAGGCCGCATCGGCTTTTTTCGCTCGGGAACTCGACCCTCGACTGCCGAGGTAGTCGAGTTCATCGAAAAGTACCGCGACCAGTTGTCACCCGCCTCGCTGGGTGAGGAGCGGGTGAGGGCTCGGCGTCGTTGCCGGTGAGGACGGGGCGGGCGGTCCACTGAGGACGGTCGCCGCTTGATGGGCGGCGTCACGGTGCACACGACGGATGTCAGCGCGGGTGCCGGGCGCGGGTCCGGGTCGGGTGGTCGTCGTGCTGGCGGGCCGGTCGGGGCTCGAAGATCGGGCCGGCGGCGTTGCGGTGAACGCGATGGTGCGGCACTGTCCACAACACGAACTGCACCTGGCGAGCCGGCCGGCGGCGGCGGACGCTGGGCAACGTGTGGGAGCCGACAGCTGGTGATCTTCGCGGTGGATGTCGAGGCGGCGGGCCACGTGCTCCGCGCCGGCCGGCTCACCTGCCCCGAGTGCGGTGGTGCGCTGCGGGTGTGGGCGCGGGCCAGGACCCGCCGGGTCCACGCGCCAGAAGGCCGACACGTCGAGCTGACCCCCGATCGCGGGCTGTGCCGCGGTTGCGGGACCAGCCATGTGGTCGTCCCCGCGTGGTACGTACCGCGGCGGGCCTACACCGTGGAGATGATCGGTGCGGTCCTACTCGGCGGTGCGAGCAAGGCGCCGCCGGCCGCGCTCGCCGAGCTGTTGGGTGTGCCAGCCGCCACCGCGGCCGGCTGGCTTCGCGTCGTGCGCCGCCAGGCGGTGTCCCTGATCGGCCACGCCATCGACGTCGGCGGGCCCGCCGTGGGCGCCGGCCGTTCCCCGGCCTCCTGGCTGGGCAGTGACCTGGCCGAAGCGCTCGACGCGCTCGGCGACGCCGCCCGAGCCTTCGCCCAGGCCGCGATCAGCGCGCCGGTGATGACTCCTACCCCTGGGCGCACCGGTATCGACTACCTGCACCTGATCGCCGCCGAGCATCACCGCGCTCTGTGCCAACAACTCCACGTGGCCGACCCGACCGGTGCGCTGCCCTCGACGACGCCGTGGCACCTGGTCAACCTGATCACCGCCAGGCGAGGGCTGCTGACCGCACCTCGCCACTGACCCGCCCCCACCGCCGCCCTCGTCGCGCTTTGGCCGGACAGGTCCGCCGCCGCACGGTTGGCCGTGGCCAAATCGTAACAATCGCGGACAGTCAGAGATCTCGATGTCAAACAACAGGTCGTCTCAGCGACACCACGAGGACGCACGCGACACCGCGAGGACCAACCCCAACCCACCGTCGTCCGATTCGCCGGACTCGACGTGCTCACCGTGAATGGCGTCTTCGTCCTCAAGATCGACGGCGGCTAACACCAGTTGGGTGGGGTGGAGCCGATCTGCCGAATGTTGGGGTTCGCCGCGTCGACCTACCACGGCGCGGCGGGCCGGGCACCCTCGGCGCGGGCCGTGCGGGATGAGTGGCTCAAGGTCCAGATCCTTCGGGTCTACAACAAGAATTTCCAGGTGTACGGGGCGCGTAAGGTCTGGCGGCAGCTGCGCCGCGAGGGCATCGTCGTGGCCCGGTGCACCGTGGAGCGGCTGATGGCGGTGCTGGGGATCGCCGGGGTGGTACGAGGGCGACGTAAGCCGACCACGATCGCTGATCCGGCCAACCCGGTCCCACCGGACCTGCTGGGGCGCGACTTCACCGCCCCGGCGCCGAACACCCGGTGGGTGGCCGACTTCACCGAGGTGGTGACCTGGGCGGGCAAGGCATACGGGGCGTTCGTCATCGACTGCTACGCCCGGTTCATCGTCGGCTGGCGGCTGGCCGACCACATGCGCACCGACCTACCGCTGGACGCCCTTGAGATGGCCCTGTGGCAACGTCAGGTCCACAAAGGACAGACCATCCACCACTCGGATCACGGCTCGCAGTACCTATCAATCCGTTACACCGCAACACTTGCCGCCGCCGGGCTGAACTGCTCGGCCGGCACCATCGGGGATTCCTACGACAACGCCCTCGCCGAGACCGTGATCGGCTTGTACAAAACGGAACTGGTCCGCCGGCACGGGCCATGGCGCAACCTCGAACACCTGGAGGTGGCCACCCTGGAATGGGTGGACTGGTACAACCAGCGCCGCCTGCATTCCTGGTGCGCCAACACCCCACCCGCCGAGTACGAGGCCGACTACTGGGCCCAGCACCCCACGGCAACGCCATGACCAACACCAACCACCCGCTGCGCGGGCACAACCACACAGGAGGCGGCTTCGCCGCCACTGACCTGCCAGTGTGCCGCACACGCTACGGGGCCGCCCCTCCCGCCTCAAGGATGCTGCGCATCGCTTACGCGACCGGCCTTCGGCCGGCCCTTGACCCGGGAGCCTCTGCGACCCCGTGGGGCAGCCAACCGCGGGCAGGCACCGGCCTGCCCCGCGTACCGCGCGGCACCCAACCCCAAGACCCAAAAACCCACAAGATCACAACAGGAGGTCACCGACACAGCCCTATTACACTCAACCAGAAGGCCCGAGCGGAGACGCCGGAATGCAGAAAACCTAGCCTCCAACAAACCCGGGGCACCTCAGTGCGCCACATGCGTTGTGGCATGGCGTTGTAGTCGCGGCACACGAGGTGCGGCCCGTTGGGGCACATTTCCTCGTGCGCCGGGGTGTACGGGGTGGCGGTGGGCGTGGTGCCCGGGGTCGGTGCGTCGGGGTGGAACATGGCTACCTCCGTCGGTTGCGGTGCGGTGCTGGTGTCGCGTGGCTCGGTGTGGTCGGGGGTACGGGCCGGGCCGGGAACGGTGCGCGTTCCCGGCCCGGTGCCGTGCGGGTCACTTGCTGGCGGGCGCCTCGGTGCCACCGGTGGCGGGGTCGGTTGGGGTCGCGGTTTCCGGCGCGCTGAACGTGGCGGGCGCCTCGTTGACCAGGAGCGCCTCGCCGGAGATGACCAGCTTGGCGAGGGCGTTGGCGACCGCGCCGGAGGAGCGGCCCAGTTCTCGGCCGATGGTGGTCGGGGTGAACTCGTGCCCGGGGTTGTCGCGTAGGAAGTCGCGGACCAGGTTGCGCAACTCGTTCTTGCCGAGGGTGCGCTGACCGTCGCCGTTGTGCCCCGGCCCGGCGGTGCCGGTCCGGCTGACACTGACGGTGTTGCGGCGGGGCATGGGCCGCTGGCAGGTCGGGCACACCACGCGCACGGCGGCGGCGGACAGGTCCACGGTGGTGAGGTCGGCCTCGCCGCGCACCCACAACTCCACCCCGGACGGGTCGGACTCGTCGGCCGGCTTGCGCACGGCGGCACCGGCGGTCTCCATCGCGGCCAGCACGCGCCCGACGATCGCCGCGCGCAGCCCGGACTCGTCCACGATCGCCGACGCGCTCACCCCGTCGGGGTGGTCACCGAGGATGCCCGCCACCATCACGATCTTCAGGTGGTCGCCGCTACCTACCGGCGCGCCGGACACCGGGGCGCCCGAGACGGGGGCGCCGGACACCGGCGCGTTTGCCAGGGTGTCACCGGTGGACGTCTCGATGGCCTCGGCAGGGGCCGGGTCGGTGGCGGTCGGGTCGGTGGTCTCAGTCGGGGTGTCGGCCGGGTCCGGCGCGGCGGCGGTGGTCTCGGTCGGGGTGTCGGCCGGGTCCGGCGCGGCGGCGGTGGGCTCGGTGTCCGCCGGGGTGGCCGCAGCGGTGGTCTTGCGGGTGCGGCGGGTGGTCGTGGCCATGGTGAATTACCTCCATCGGGAATGGTGCGGAATACGAATCCGGGAAACGCGCGGTGCGCTTTCTGTTTCCGGTTCGCCGGGCCGGTTGTTTGCGGCCCCACGTCCATGGACGCTCTGCACCGCCGGTTTGTCAACGCCGGTTTTCAAGACTCTTTGTTCGGTGCTTTTTCGCCGGTCACGACGGGCCTCGGTGCGGCGACCGGCGACGCGTATTCGTGCCGCGTGGCCGTTGTGCCGGCCGCTACCGGGCGACCGGGCGGTACGCCACAGTTGGGCCACCGGCGCCGGACGTGACCCGCCACGGGGCCACCGGCGACTCGATGACGGAATACGCGCCCGGCAATGCCGGACGCGTATTCGCTCGATTGTCGCCGAAAGTCAAGGGGCGGTTCGGTGGCTAGAATCACTTCACGATTCGGGCTCGATCGGATCGATCCGAATAGGCGCCAAATGAAAGCCGAAATGTGCCTCGGCTTACATGGGTACACCGTGCGCGGCCATGAACCCGGTCGGCTCAATCGCGTTGTCCCGGGTCGCCGGATACCCGATGTGGATCTCGAAATGGAGGTGCGGGCCGGACGAATTGCCGGAGGTGCCCACGATCCCGATGGGTTGCCCGGCGGTGACGGTCTGACCGACCCGCACGGCCGGTTGCCGGAGCATGTGGCAGTAGCGGGACACGATGTCCCCGGCCGTGTTGTCGTGGTGGCGGATCTGCACGTACCAGCCGCATCCGCCGAGCCCGGGGTTGCCGTCGGTGTCGCACGGAAGCGGGCCGCCGGTCGGCGGGTAGCTGGTGCCGGCCACGTTGCACAGCACCGTCACGACCACCCCGGCCGACGCCGCGCGGATCACGGTCCCCCGGGGCGCGGCGATGTCGACCCCGTCGTGTTCGGGCCGTTCGGGGGTGCGGAAGCCGGACACGATCGGGCCGGGGGCCGGGCGGGTCCACCCGGCCGCGCTGACCGCTACCGGGTCACAGGCGGGCAGGGTGCCGCCGGTGTACGCCTTGACGATCTCGGTAGCCCGGGGCTCGTGTTTGGCGTACGCGTCGGGGAACGCCGAGCGTTGCACAGCCTGGGCCGCGTCCGTGAGCGGCATGGTTTGCCACCCGGGCACGCGCAGGAGGTGCTCGTAGAACTTGCTGGCCGCGTAGTCCGGGTTCATGATCTGTTCCGGGGTGCCCCATCCCTGCGACGGTCGCTGTTGAAACAGCCCCAACGAGTCATGATTGTCTGGCGTACCGGAGTTGATCAAATCGGATTCTTGCAGCGCGGTCGCTACCGCGATCACCCAGCCGCGCACCGGGACCTTCATCCGCTGTCCCACGGCGACGATCACGGCCGCGTTGCGGGCCTGCTCCGGGGACAGTCCGGCGGGGGTGGCGCCGGGGTTGGTGACGGTGCCGAGGCAGACCTCGCCCGTTGCCGCGCCGTCGCCGCCGAAGATGGCCGCGACCACGCCACCGGCCGCCGCAGCGATGAGCACCACCACGGCGAGCACCCCGCCGGCCGCGTAGACGATCACCCGTCCCACGGGCCACCGTCCACATGCGACACCGGGCGTGACACCGGCAGGTCGGCCAGTGCCACCCGCCCGGGGTGTCCGGCGACCCGCCACACCGGCCCGGCGGGGCCGCCGGTGTCGGCTGCACGGTCGTCGCTGGCGGTCGCCACGGTCAGCCCGTCCGGTACCCCGGTGCGCGACAGCAGGTGGTGAAGGTTGGCCTCGCGGGCGGTGTTGGGGAGCCAGATCAGCACCGGGTACGCCAACCGGGGGCCGAGGTGCGCGTAGCCGGTCAGCTTCCCGGCGACCCGGGACAGCACCTCAGTCCCAAGATCCATCTCCAGCCAGAACGGCACCGCCCGGCCGCCGGTGTGCCACACCCCGTGGCCGTCGGGGCGGACCAGGTTGCCGCACGCCTCCCGGCACCGGGCCTCGTTCCACCACCGCGCCAACCGCGCGCCGTCGCGGGTGCGGGCGTGCGCGGTGAGCGCGACGAAGAACCCGTTCACGGCGAGCAGGTGCGGCAGGGTCGGGGACATGGCGAGGCGTGCCGTGGCGTCGCGTACGGCGGCCGGGCGGGGCATCGCCTCGCTACGGGACGCGGCGACGATGGCCGCGCCCAGCGGGCCGAGGGTCCACCGCCAGGATTGCGACCCGGGCCGCTGGTAGTGCCGGAACCGGTCGAGTACGCCTCGGCGGTGCAGGTCGGATAGCCGGTTGCGGGCCCGTCCGAGGGAGGTGAACGCGAGGTCGGTGACCTGATCTGTGGTGAGGGTGTGATGTTGGTGGAGGAGGTCGAGGATGAGCCGGTCGCGGGGGGTGATGCGGGACAGTTCGGCGGCGACGACGAACGCCGTAAGGCGGACGGCGGAGCCGGCGGCTGTGCCGCTTGGAGTGATATCCCTTATCAGTCGGTTCCGGTCCACGGGTCCTCCTCAGCGTCGGTGACGTGCGCGTGCGGGCTGTTGTTGGGGGCGGGCTGGGGCGAGGGTTCTTCGCTCGTGGAGGGGCCTTGAGTTTCCTCGTGAGGTTCCTCGTGAGACCCCTCGCCCCGTGAGATCGGAACAAGATCGAAGTTGCTGGCCTGCCGGCCACCCGGCAGGGCCACCGCCTCACTCGGTGTGGAGTCGCGGGTGTCCGGCTCGGGTTGGGCGGTGGCGGCGTCGCCGAGCAGCGCGCGGCGCTTCTTGGCGCCGAGGCCGGTGTGTTGGCGGGCGGCTTTGCGCAGTGCGTCGGCGCGTCCGGGCTGCGGTTGCGGTGGTGGGATGGTGTCGGCGGTGACCGGCCGTACCGCGCGTCCCCCGGATATGGGCCGCAGGACGACTTCGTAGCCGCCCAGGCGCATCAGGTCGCCGTCGTCCAGCCAGGGTTTGACGTGGTGGGCCTGGTCGATGGCGTCTTTGGGGGCGAGGGCGAAGTAGATTTTGTTGCGGGCGTTGGCGTCGATCGCCTCGTGCATGTCTCGGGTGAGTTGGCCGGTGTACTGGTGGGCGAGGACGAACGAGGTGTGCAGGCCGCGGGCCTCGGCGAGGGCGTCATCGATGCCGATGGGCAGGTGTAGGAAGTTGTGTGCCTCGTCCAGCACGACGGTGGCGTCCAGACGCTGGTGTTCGGGGATGCGGGCGCGGGCGGCGGTGGCCTGCCACAGCCCGGCGACCAGCAGCGACCCGACCAGGCGGGTGCCGTCCTCACCGAGAATCCCTTTGGGCAGGCGGCACAGCAGCACGCCGCCGTCGAGGATGTCGGCGAAGCTGAATGTGGCCGCCGGCACCCCGAACAACCCAGCCGCCAATGGATGCGCGAGGACCAGGCGCAGCCGGGACAGCAGCGGGGCGATCAGGCCGGCGCGTTGCCCGGCGGGTAGGGCGTTGAAGCCTTCCCAGAACTCGGCCAGGGTGCCGGCCTCCCACGCGTCGAGCTGGTCGAGGACCGCGGTGACCCGCCCGGCCCGCCACTTCGCATCGGACAGCAGTCGGGGCAGGTGCGCGAGGGTGGAGCCCGGCAGGTAGGCCAGGGTGAGCAGGCCGTGGTAGGCGAACTCGGTCATCCGGTCGCCCCACCACCTGCTCCACACCTTCGCCATCACGGAGGTGATGTGTGCGGCCACGTCGTGCGGGCTCCCACCGTGTGTGGCCGCATCCAGCAGGTTGATTGCCGGTGGGGCCTGCGTCTCGTCCGGGTCCACGATGACCAGGCGGTCGCCGCAGCCGGACGGGAGCACGTCGAGCAGGTCGCGGATCAGGTCGCCCTTGGCGGGGTCGAACGCGGCGACGCCGCGGCCGGCTTCGACGTCGTCGAGGATCAGGTTTTCCAGCAGCACGGTTTTGCCGGTGCCGGTGGGGCCGCAGACGTAGATGTGGTGGCGGCAGTCCGGCAGGGAGATCCCGACGCGCACGCGGGGGCCGGCGTTGGCGTAGCCGATGACTTTGCCGCCCATGCCGTGCCGCTGGTCGGCGGGTACCAGGTTCAGGCCCCGGCGCACCTTGGACGAGGACCCAGGGTGGTTGTCCTTGACTGTCTTGGGCGTCATGGCGTGCTCCAAACTGCTGACTCGCCGGTGTCGCCGCCGTGGTCGGCCGACCCAGGAACGGGTGACGCGCGCCGGCTGGCTGGCGACCGGCGGAGCTGGCGCGAGCTGCTCACCGCAGGTGTGAAGATGTCGCGGCTGGCGGGTATGCGGCGGGATGCGGCGGCGGGTAGGCCGTAGGCGGATGGTTCGGCGGGCAGTCCGGCGAGGGCGGCGGTCTCGGCGGTGGTGGCGAGTTGCATCCGGGAGGCGGGCACCCATCTCCAGCACGCCGCGGTGGCCGCCCGCCACAGCCGGCGGGGCCGCCAGTGTGGGGACAGCAGGGTGTAACCGGAGGTGATGTCGGCCGCCGCCGCCCGTGCCGCCGGCAGGGTTGGGCCGGTGGCGAACGCGCGCACCGTGACGAGCAGGTGCGGTGCCTGGGCGTGCTTGGCGCGTGCCTGGCGGGCGTGCTCGGCGACGAGCGGGTCCATCGGGTCTGGCTGGTATCGGCTGCCGGTCGAGGTGTTGGGGGTGATGAAGTCCAGCACGCCGCTGAGCACGATGCGCAGCCCTTCCAGTGGGAGGATCAGCAGCCGTACGCCGCCGCGCTGGCGGCGGACCCGGCGCGGGTCCACAGTGGCGCGGCGCAGCACGGCGACCCGCTGGCGGGGGGCGCGGGTGACGTGGACCTGCAGCAGCCCGCCGCCGGTACGCCCGGCGGCGGCGAGGCCGTCGAACACGGCCCGGATGCGGTCGTCTTCGGCCGGGGCGTACTCCCACCGCCGGGAGGTGGGCGGCGCCGCGTCATCCACGAGCGGCAGCCAGTCCGGCTGGGTGGAGCGCAGCGCCACACCGAAGACCGGGCGCTCGGGGGCGATGACCGGCGCCGCCGCGTGTTCGGCGCGCACGCCGGGCCACGCCCGCTGCAATGCCCGCAGCACGGCGGTCGGGTTGACCCCGGGCGGTACCCACAGCCCGGCACGCATGCCGGTCGGGGTGGCGTGCACCTCCCACACCAACCGGCGCGGGTGCAGCGTCCGCCGCCGGGCGGCCGGCAGCAGAGTGGCGAGGAGTTGCCAGAGCGCGAGGGTGGCGGCCGGGGTCGCGGTGACCGGCGGCACGACCTCCAACCACACCGCCTGCGCGGCGGCCTGTCGCCAGGCGCGCCGACGCCACAACACCCAGCCGAGGCGGGCAGCGACGAACACGGCGGCCAGGGCGAGCAGCAGCGGCCACCGTTCGCGGGCGAACTGCCACACCACGACGGGGGCGTGGGCGAGGTAGTCCCCGCACATTAGATGCCCGAGCGGCCCCGTGGGGATGCCGTCGTGGCCGGGTACGCAGGCGCCAGGTGCCGGACCGGGCGACGGCGGTGCGGACGGTGACGGTCCCGGGGTGGTGGGTGCCACGTACGCCAACAAGGTTGCGGATAGGGCGGTGGACAGCATGAGGAAACCTCCAGACGGGGCCTGGCTGCGGATCGGGATGCCGGGTGTGCCGGCGGCAGGTCAGCGCGTGCGCGCGGCGGCCGGACCCGTGACGACGTAGTTGGCTTCGATGTCGGAGGCGAGGCTGTGGAAGGCGACCCGCGCGGTGCCACACGCGAGGAGGGCATCTCCGCGTCCGGCGGATAGCAGGAACGCGCGTTCGCCGTCGGTGAGGTCGAACGCCTCGGCCACTCTGTCGATCGCCTGCGGCGCCTGGCGCAGCAGGATTTGTGTGGCCGCGTTGGAGACGACGGCGCGGCCGGTGTCGGTGGACAGCACATCGGCGGCGTCCTGGGTGACCACAGTCAGCCCGGAACCATACTTGCGGGCGCCCTTCGCGAGATTGAGCAGGAACTTCGCGCCCAACCCGGCCGTGAGCAGCCGCCACGCCTCATCGACCAACACCAGTTGCCGCAGGTCGACCGGTGAGGTGGACACCGTGCGCCAGATCGCGTCCAACACCAGCAGCGTGCCGACGGGCTTCAGCTCGTCGGCCAGCTCCTTGATCGCGTAGACGACGAGGTGCCCGTCGGGTGTGGTGGTGGTCGGCCCGTCGAACAGGGTCTTGAAGCTGCCCGCCACGTAGGGGCGCAGCCGGGCCGCGACCGACCGTCCGGCGGCGCCGAACTTCGGCAGCTCGCTCACCACGTCGGCCAGCAGCGGCGCCGGGCGCCGCCAGGTACGCGGGTCGGTGGTGATGCCGTTGGCCCGGTAGGCGGCCAGTACCGCGTCATCCAACGCCGCCGCCTCATCCGGTGACAGCACACCTCCGTCGGCTCCCCCACCGGAGGTGGCGACGGCGACGAAGGTTTGCATGAACTGGGTGCGCCGGTACAACGCGTCCTCGCCGTCGCCGGGGTTGAGGTCGAGGGGGTTGATCCGTACCCCCGGTGCGCCGGGTCGGATGATGGTGCCGCCGACCGCCTCGGCGAGGGCGAGGTACTCGTCTTCCGGGTCGATCACGCGGGCTTCGACACCGAGGTACAGGTTGTGCAGCAGGTCGAGCTTGGCCAGGTAGGACTTGCCGGCGCCGGAGCGGGCGAGGATGACGGCGTTGTAGTTGTCCTGCGCCCACCGGTCCCACACCACCACCCCGGACGAGGCCAGGTTGAGTCCGAACAGCACGCCCATTCCAGCGTCCCCGGTGCCGATGGGCAGGTCGGGGCTGGTGAACGGGAAACACGCGGCGAGGGCGTCGGTGTCGAAGACCCGCCGCATGTCCAGGGCGTCGTAGCCCAGCGGCAGGCAGGTGATCCAGCCTTGAAGTTGGCGCCACGTCGCCGTTGCGGTGTCCAGCAGCAGCGAGGCGGCCAGGTTGCGTACCTCCGTAACGCGCTCCGCGAGTTCGTCTTCGGTGTAGGCGTGCACGGTGAGGTACAGGCCGAGGCGGAACAGCCTCGCCTCACCCCGCGCCAGACGGGTCGCCAGTTCGGCGGCGTCGAACGCGGCGGCGTCCAGTTCCGGGTCGTCCAGGCGGCCCTTCGCGGCGTCCTGGCGGCGAGACGATTCGAGCCGGCCGCGTTGCTTGCGTAGCCGCTGCGCGGCCACCTGGGGCGGTACCGGTTCGATGTGCAACGCGACGTCGACCCGCCCCGGGTAGGCCAGGATCGGTTCCAGCCAGCCGGCGCCGACCTCGGCCGGGTAGCCGGTCACGGCGAGGGTAGCGGCGTACTCCTGCCCGACCCGCACTGACCGGCCGCCGACCTCGACGGCGTCCGGGCCGCCGGGCAGCACCCCACCGGCGGGCGCCGGGGTGGGCTTGCGGCGAAGCCAGCCGAACAGCCTCACCGGTACTCACCGCCGTCAGTCGCGCCGTGGATGACCGTGTTCTCGGGGGCGAGGCCAACGGCCGGCAGTGGCGCGGTCGGGTCGAGGCAAGCGGCGAGGGTGCCTGCTGCGTCGGGGCCGTCGAGCACGGTCGCGGTGACCTCGCACGCGGCGAGGGCGCGGACGGCTTCGCTGGCGCGGTGGATGGTGTGGCCCGGCCCGCGCCGATCGCGTACGGCGATGGTGACTTGGCGGTGCAGCAGTTCGCGCTGCGCGGCCAGCTCGTCCAGGAAGGCGGCATGGGATAGGGCGGCCTCCTCCAGGGCGGGGTGCGGCAGGCTCGGCGCTTGCGCATGGATGCGGTCGGCGACAGCGGTGAGGTCGACCCGTTCGGCGCGGACCAGGATCTGCACCGGCGCATCGAGGGAGTTGAGCCAGCGACCGAACCCGGCGACGAGGCCGTTCTGCTCCCCGGGTGTGCGTAGCCCGAACGCCACCGTCGAGGCGGCGACCAGGGCGGTGGTGCCGTCCGGTCCGAGGTCGACCAGGCCGTCGGCGGTGACGCCCTTGGCGGGCAGGCGCAGCGGCGCGGGCAGCGGCAGCTTGTCGCCACGCCCGGCGGTGGTCTGCACCCACGCCGGGGCCGGGCCGATGGCGTCGCCGGTCGGGACGAGCCGGTGCGGGGTGCGGCGGTGCCGGATCGCGTGGGCCAGCCAGGCGTCCAGGGAGATGCCGTCGCGGCGGCCGACCGCGAGGACGAACGCGAACCCTGCGAGGGGGATCGCACCGATCAAGAACGCCAGCGGATGCACCACCCTGGCGAGGGCGGTCCACGCGGCGTAGATGATCCGGGCGCGCATCGGCGCCTCGGTGTCACGGCGGGCCATCAGCCCTCACCCCTTTCCTTCGGGACGGGTACGGCGCGGTGGGGACGGCGGAACGGGCGGGGACGGCGCGGGACGAGGCGCCCGCGCGGGCGGGGACGGCTGGGACGGTGCTGGGGACGGTGCCGGCGCGCGGCGAGCCGACGCCGACACGCGCGGGGACGGCGGGGACGGCGGGTCGACCCGGCGGGGACGGGCGGGGACGGCGGGAACGGACCTCGCTGGTGGCGACCCGGCGCGCGCCGCGCGGGTCCCGCCGCCCGGTGCCGGCCGAGCGGGTGCCGAGAACACCGGCGTGACCGGTGCCGGTGGGCGCTTCGGCGCGGTCTGCGGACGTGACGCGGCCGAGAAGCTGGCCGCCGGTGCCGCCCCGGCTGGACGCCTGGATGCCGCCGGGGTGGCTGCGTTGCTGAACTGCACCGGTGCCGAGGGGCCGGCGGGTGCCGGCGTTGCCTGAGCGGCCGGCTGGTGGGAGAACCGGGCCGGCGATGCGCCGCCCGCTGCGGTCGGACGTGGGGTCGCCGGGGCTGGGGCGTTGCTGAACGCCGGGGCGGTGGCCGTCCCCGCCGGTGCCGGCATGGGCGTGTGGGTGGCCGGGGCGTTGCTGAACGCCGCCGGGCCGGCGGGGGGCGGGACGGGCCGGGGACGGCCGGGCCGGGGTGGGCGCGGCGGTCGGGACGGGCGGGGGCCACCCGTCCCCGGCCTCGGGCCGCCCGGGGACGGGGACGGGCCGGTCGGGGACGGTCCCGTCCCCGTTCCCGGGCGTTGGCCGGAACGGGCGGGACGGCTCGTTCCCCGGCTAATCCCGGCGAGGGTGCCGAGGGTCTTGAACATGATGACCGCGTGGATGATCTGCCCGACCAGGCCGCGTCCGTGCTGGCGGGCCAGCGGGCCGAGGATCAGGTGCCGCGTCCAGCCGGGCAGCTTGATCAGCAGCCACAGCATGGTCAGGCAGACCAGGATCGCGATCAGGCCGTCGTTGGTCAGCGGCACCCCGAGCGCCTCGGGGCCGGCGGGGGTGAGAAACACCCGGACCGTGGCGAGCACGATGACGGCCTGGCCGAGCTGGATTGCCAGGCAGGCGCCGAAGGCCCGCCACCAGGTGTAGGCCAGGCCCTCGGTCTGCGGGGTGGCGTGGCAGGTCAACGCCAGCGGTGCCACACCGATGAGCAGCACCATCAGCGCGGTGCGCAGGATGAACGTGACCAGCACGACGATCGCCATCACCAACGCCGCGAGGATCAGCAGCGAGAACAGGATCGGTGGCATGTTCGGGCTGGGCGGCTGGTTGAGGATCTGGTTAAGCGCGGTCGCCGCACCGTTGCCGTCCACGCCTTGGCCGGCGATGGCGGCGGTCAACGCGTTGGCGGCCTCGATCACCTTGCCGCACACGATCAGGCTGACGTTGGCCGCGACCCCGGCCACCACCACCCGGGGCGCGATCTCCTTCAGCCCGTACTGCGATTGGAGGGTTTCGCGGGAGGCGATGATGAACCCGCCGGCGATGACGAACAGCACGAAGATGGCGTTCGCGGTGACCAGACTCGTCGTCCAGATCGCCTTGACCTGCGGATTGTCGGTCAGCTTCGGGGTGGACAGCACGGTGTGACCCAGCGCATCGAGGACCGGTTTGAGGCCGGTCTTGGCGATCCAGGCGATGAAGTCGTTGATCGCCTTGCGGATCTGGCCGGGGATGTCGAACAGCCCGGGGTCGTTGTTGTCGTCCGGGGACGGCGGGGTAAACCCGGGCGGGGTCGGCCCCGGGGCCGGCGACGGGGTGCCCGGCGGTGCCGGCGTCGGCTTCCCGGTCGGTGGACCGGGGATCGGGCTGGGCGTGGGCTTTGGCGGGGTCGGCGTCTTGTCCGGGCTGGGCGGTACCCCGGGGTCGGGCACGCCGACACCCGGGGTCGGCGCCGGAGTCGGGGCCGGGTCGGCCCACGCCGGGCTCGTCCCCACCGCGACGGCAGCGCCCGTGGCGAGAACAACACCGAGCACCAGCAGCGTGAGCAGCCGAACCACAGCGGTGCGGCAGGTGACTGGGCGCATGGTCACTTCACCCAACCCGCAACAACCGTGACGATCAGCGGCGACAGCAGCGCGAGGGCGTAGCCGATCGCGGCGGACTTCAGCGCCGCCTTGCCCTTCTCGGCCTCGCCGGGGTCGCCGTTGGCCCACATCAGCCGCAGTCCGCCGATGGTGAGGAACAGGGTGGCGACGGCGGCGAGGATCGCGACCAGCCAGGTACGGATGTTGTTGACCACCGCCTGAATCGAGTCGGCCGCCAGCACCGCGCCGGGCTGTGCGGCGTGCGCCGCCGAGCCATCGCCGAGCAGGAGCACCGCACTCGCCGCGGTGATGACTGTGGTGATGACGGCCACCGCCGCCAGCAGCCGCACGAGCGCGGCTGTGCCGGCCCGGCGGTGGCTGCCCTGGTCGGGGCCGGTGGCCGCCCGCCGACGCGAGCGGCCACGGACAGTCTTTTCGCTCATGGATGGGTACCTCCGAAACGGGCCGGCCGCCCGCAAGCGGGCCGGGGCGCGGCGTCGGGGATGGGCGATAGCGCGGGACCGAGGCGAAACCGCCTCGTGCATGCCGACCGGCGCGGCCGTCCTCCTTCACGAGGGATCAGGCTGGGAACCGGGATTCAGACGGGTGTCAGCGCCGTCAGCGGATCCGGTCGGCGTGCGTGGAGATCCCGCACTTACAGATGACAAAAACGGAGATCAAATTGGAAAGCGCAGGTCAGCGGGGGTGTTGCACCGGCTGTTGCACCGCGCTGTTGTGGCTGTTGCACCGCGAGGGCTAGGGCCGGCGGCGTGGCGGCGCCTCGATGGCGGTGGTCAGGGTCGCCTCGGCGATAACCTCGGCGTCGGCGTCGGACAGCGCACCCGAGTTGATGGCGTGCACCAGGCGGGCCTCGGCGGCCTTGCGGCGCTTGTAGACCGTCCACCGCGACACGCCGTTCCGGTCGGCGTACTCGGCGACGGATACGTCTTCCAGGTACGTGGTCCCGATCAGGTCGGCCTCCGCAGCGGTGATCACACCGGCCGCGACCGCACGGGCAAGGACCAGATCGGGGTGCCCGTACGGGGGTGGTGGCAGCGCCGAGGCGGGGGCGAAGTTCGCCTCGCCGGAGGCGGCCGGTTCGTTGGCGCGCAGCGCCGCGCGGGCCGCCGATGAGGCGGTGTCTATCAGCCGCGACACCACCCGGGGCTCATCGAGCGGCACGGTCGTCAGGGCGGCTACGAACTCGGTGACCAGGGCGGCTTGGACGTCACCGGTGACGGCGCGGGCCAGCCGGGCGGCGGCGTTACGCAGGCCGGGCAGGGCCACCCCGACCGCGCCGACGATGCAGGTCTCGTCGCCGGTGCGGGCCTGGGTGACCAGCAGCCGCCACACCCGGTCGCGGGTGGCGAAGTCGCACGAGGGGTGCATCAGGATCGCCGACAGCTCCGGCAGCGGGATCAGCCGGCGGGGCAGGCCGTGGCCGAGTTGGCGGCCGTCGACCGAGGGCGGCTGTGGGCCGGCGTGCAACAGCCGGAACCGGTACTCGATCGCGTCCAGCAGCCCGCCGCCGGGCGCCGAGCTGGCGGCGTCGTACACGGTCGGATCGAAGGCAGGGATGGGCGTGCCAGAAGGCATGGGAAACCCCCGAAGGATGGGTGAGATGCCGGCGGCCGATCCGCCGCCCGGCGCTACGCCACCCATCCCGCCACGTCGCTGGCACACATCTGCCACAGCGACGATCACGACCAGCAACCACAGAACGTGTTGCACCCCGCCCGGCTCACCACCACCGCCAGCCCCGCCCGGCACCCGATACCGATCTCCTGCCGATGCTGTGCCAGGCCGCCACCTGCCTGTTGCACCACCCCGCCCGGCTGCGCCGCGTCGGCGAGAACACCCCGCCACGAGCCGCGCAACACTCCCCGCCTGAAGCCACCACCATCGATGCCGCAGCCGCCACGGGCTCGCCGCGTTCGGTGCTGTGGCACCGCCTCTCGGTGCTGTGGCACCCGGGCGGAAGCTGTTGCACCAACCACCGCTGGACCGGTGCAACACCCATGATCTTGTTGCACCCGCCGGCTGATCTTGTTGCGGCACATGGGCCGGACTGGCGGCGAAGCCGATGCCAGACCCGGCGGCATCGTCGCGCGCCGGTGTGCCCTGTTCCTGCCGTTGACCTGCCTGTTCTACCTCGATCCGATCTTGTTGCACCCGATCCGCGATCTTGTTGCAGGGCTCGGCGATGGTCCGACGGCGGGCACCCCTTCCAATTTGATCTTCGTTTTTGTCATCTCTAAGTGTCAGCGTCCGTCGGCGGCAACGGCCCACACGCCCATGCCGCAGACTCGTTCCACGCCCCACCGCTCCGGCCTACCGCCGGTACCGGTCGGCATCTTCCTACCCACCCCGCCTCGCCGAGCGGGCAGCGGAGCAACCCTCGCCGGGCACGCCGACTGGTGCGGGGTACCGGCCCGCGAGGTCGCCCGGCTCATCGCCGTCTACACCGCGCCCGGCGATCTCGTCATCGACCTCGACGAGCACCCGACCATCGCCCACGCGGCGCGCTACCTCGACCGCCAACCCGCCCACCTGGTCACCGACGGTGACCGCCACCGGGCGCGGCCGGCACCTCCCGCCCGGCGCATCTACGGCCGTCCCCGGGCCGGCCTCGTCCTGGCGAGGCTGCCCCGGGCCGGCGCCGACAGCCTTGATCTGCACGGCCTGACCCGGGCCATGCACACCTGGCGGACGCTGCTGCGCCCCGGCGGATACCTACTGACGGCGCTCACCGGGCTCACACCGCACGGCCCCGGGCACACTCAGGTCAGCCACCGGGCCACCGTCATCGCCGCCGCCCGGACCGCCGGGCTGTCCTGGCAGCAGGAGTTCCTCGTCCTGCGGGTACCGCTGCCGGAGTACGAGCCTCGGGCGATGCCCGACACCGCCGGCCTCACACCGGCCGCCCTGGTCGACGGCCGGCACCAGCCCGTGCATGTGAAGCTCCTCGCGTTCGCGCACCGGGCGGGAGGCAGCGATGTCTGAGACGACCGCTGCGCCGCTCAGCCGTACCGGCACGGCAACGGGCGAAGCCGAGCGCAACCCCGCCGGAAGCTGCGCCGCCCCCGCCCGGCAGGGCCAGGGATCGGTGTTTGTGACCGGGCAGGTGTGTTCGCGGGAGCAGCGACGCGGCCGGTACACCCCGGAGTCCCTCGCGCATCCGGGCAAGATGCTGCCGGCCATCGCCCGGTACCTGATCGCCACCTACACCCAGGTCGGCGAGTGGGTGTGCGACCCGATGGCCGGCATCTTCACCACCATCGTGGAGGCGATGCACCTGGGCCGGCACGGCATCGGCGTCGAATACGAGGCCCAGTGGGCGCGGCTGGCCGCCGACAACATCGGCCTTGCGACCGCCCAGGGCGCCAGCGGAACCGGCGAGGTCGTCCACGGTGACTCCCGGCACCTGCCCGCGCTGATCCCACCCGACCTCCACGGGCGCATCGCCCTAGTGGTCACCTCCCCGCCGTACGGTCCGTCCACCCACGGCCACGTTCGCACCCCCGGCCCCCGCCGGGGCAAGGTCCGCAAACTCCACCACAAGTACGGCGCGGACGCGAGCAACCTCGCCTACCGCGACCACGACGAACTCGCCGACGGGTTCACCCAGATCCTCACCGGCGCCGCCGCGATCCTTCGCCCCGGCGGCATCGTCGCCATCACCGCCCGCCCCTACCGCCGCCACGGCGAACTCGTCGACATCCCCGGCATGGTCGCCGCCGCCGGCGTCAACGCCGGGCTACGTCTGCACGAAGAATGCGCCGCACTGATCGCCGGCATCCGCGACGGCCGGCTCGTCCCCCGGGCCTCGTTCTTCCAACAGCGCAACGTCCGCGCCGCCATCGCCGACGGCGACCCGCAATGGCTCTTGCAGCACGAGGATGTCGTCACGTTCCAGGCCCGGGGCGGCTCGCCGGTCGCCCCGCAGACCCTGCGATGACCCGGGGACGAGGCCGCCCGTCCGCCGTCGAACCTGACGAGGTCGAGTACGACATCACCGTGGTCGACGGGCCGGCGGGCACGCGACTGGCCGCCGTGCAGGCCCAAGCCATCCTCGACGTCCTGGCCTGGTGGCGCGAGCACACCAATGACCCCGAGGCGCAACCCGACGAGTAGAGCCGTGAGCCCGGCCGACCAGCGGGAACCGCTACCGGCCTGCGCTTGATCGCTCAACCCGTCGATGCGTGGATCGACCAGCCACGGGCCGACCCCGGGCACGGGGGCCGGCGGTCGGCCCGTGGCCCGTCACACCCACCACGATCACCGGACAGGGGACCACACCCGTGTACGTCACTATCGCCCGCGTCCTGGGCGGCGGGGTCACCGTTCGCGCTACGGCGACCGCCGACCCGCCCGACGGGGCCACACCCGCATGTACGGCCGCACCGTGCCCACCCGAACAGGTGGACCGGACCACCGGTGCCATCCAGGCGGTGCGCCTGGTTGTCAACGTTGAGCGGGCCTTCGCGGCTGCCGTCGCCGCGACCCGCCCCACGCCGGGCCTCGCCGGCCCCGTCGCGGGGGTGCTCGCCCACCCCGGCATCGGGCGGCTGCTCGCCGTCGGCCCGTTCGACGATCCGTCCGACCTCGACCGGTGGTGGCACTGGCGAGGCAACCGCCTCGCGAAGACCGGCATCGCGTGCCTACCCGTCGCACTGTCCGGCGTATCCGCCGACACCACGGGAGACGACCGATGACCCTCACCTCGGCCCATAGCGAACTGCGAGTGGCCTTCTACGGCCGGGTCGCCTGCGACACCGACCGCACGGCCATGACGACGATCGCCCGCCAGTACGAACAATGCCGCCGCGCACTGCCGCCCGGCGCCATCACCGCGATCTTCTACGACATCGGCGCCCACCCGGCGGTGCGCCGCCGCCCCGGGCAGCTCACCATCGGCGATCAGAAGCTGCACCGCGACGGCGGTCTGGACGACCTGCTCGCCCAGGCCGAAGGCCGCCCTCGGCGCTTCGACCAGCTCATCACCTACGGCCCGGACCGCCTATCCCGCGACATGCGCCGCGCCTGGGAACTGATGCACCGGCTCACCCTGGTAGACGTGGAGTGCCTGTTCCCGTTCGGGGACACCGTGGAGTCGGCCCGGCCGAACCTGACGATCATGCGACTGGTAGCGGCGGCGTGTACCGCAATGTGGAGCCGGGCCGCCGAGGACGGTGAGCCGCGATGACCACCGCCACTGGCAACCTTCCCGAGTGGCTGCGTCCCGCGCCCGCCGCGACCGGAACGGCGCCGCGCACCATCCGGGTCGCGGTGCTCGCCCGGACCTCCACCGACGACCAGCAAGACCCCACCCTGTCCATCCCCCGCCAGTACGCCAACTGCGAGCGGGCGCTGTTGCCGAACATGCAGATCGTGCTGGTCTTCTACGACGTCGAGTCCTCCCGTAAGGAACTCGACCAGCGGGGCAGCAGCACCGCGTGGAAGAAGTTCGACATCCCGATTCGCCGTGACGGCGGCATCGGTGACCTGCTCGCCGAGGCCACCGCCCCGGACCGCCGGTTCGACGTGGTGATGTGCGAGTCAATCGACCGCATCGCCCGCTTCACCTACCAAGGCACCAAGATCGAACACGATCTCGAACTAGCCGGGGTGCCGCTGCTGGCCTCCGATGAGCCGATCATCTTCGACGGCCAGACCGGCGGACGCAAACGCAAGCGCGCCAGCCAGATCCTGCTGCGGCGCACCAAGCAGGGAGTGGCCGAGTGGTACATCGTCGAGATGCTGGAGAAGTCCTGGGACGGCTTCGAGACCCACACCACCCAGGGCTGGAACGTCGGCAAACCGCCCTACGGGTACAAGGCCGAACGGCACAAGCATCCTGTCCCAGCCAGGCGGGCCGAGGGCAAGCACAAGACCAAGCTCGCCGTCGACCGGCGTCGCGGCCCGGTGGTCAAGAAGATCTACTCCTGGCGGGTCAACGACAAGCTGTCCTACCGGGCCATCTCCGACCGGCTCAACATCGACCTGCACCGCTACCCGCCACCCCAGCCCGTCGACCCGGAGCGGGCGGTCGGCCGGTGGACCGTCTCGGCCGTACGGGAGATCCTGTTCAACCCCAAGTACACCGGGCACATGGCCTGGAACCGGCGCTCGACCAAAGACAAGCTGCACCCCGGCCGGAACAACCCAGTCGAGGAATGGGTCGTCTCCGCCGAACAGACCCACCCGGAACTGGTCAGCATCGAGACGTTCCTCGCCGCGCAGAACATCGCCGCGTCCCGGCGCCGCTCCCGCGCCGACACCACCCCTGGCGCGCCCAACCGACACCGGCAGACCCGGCGGGCATACCGACTGCGCTCCTACGTCTGGTGCGCCGCCTGCACCCGGCGCATGTTCGGCCGGACCGTATTCGAGTACACCTACTACACCTGCCAGCCCCGCGACCGCATCGCGCCCGACGGTCATCCCCGTACCCTCTCGCTGGACGAGGACAAACTGCTCGACCTGATCACCGGTTTCTTCAACGCGCACATCTTCGGCACCGAACGGCTCCAACTCGCCTCGACCAGCGCCGACATCGCCGCCCAGCAAGCGGCCGAGGAACACCAGCAGCAGATCAACGCAGTCCGTTACGCCCTGGCCGACATCGAGTCCCGGCAGAAACGCCTGTTCAAGATCCTCGAAGAGAACGACGACGAGGAAGGCCGGCTCTACCAGCAGGCCAAACAGCGTCAAGAAGAACTCGACACCGAACACGCCCTCAAGACCGCCGAGCTTGACCACCTCGAACGGACCATGCCGTCCGGCGGAGCCGGGGCGATCGACCTGCTCGACCACCTACCCGAAACGAAGATCAGCCTCCTGGACATGCCCGCCGACCGGCTCCGACCCTTCCTCGACGCGTTCGCCGTCCAACTCCGCTACGATCTCCACACCAACAGCGTCAAGATCCAAGCAACGGTGAGCGCCGAAGCCGTGCCCCACCTAGCCCGGCTAGCGCAAAACGCCGGCAACCGCCAACCAATCCAGGCACACACACCACGCGCACGACGCGCGCGCCCGCCCGCCATCATCAGCGCAAACACCGCTGCCCCCGCCAACGACGGCGGGGACAGCGGATTTTTGCAGATCTATGACATGCCCCGCCGGGGGCACGCGAAGCATTGCAAACTCTCTTACCGGGCGCGGAAGCGTGTGCTTCCGCGCCCGGTTCTTGCGCTTCAGGGGCGGTACGGAGCCGTCGCAGGCCGACGGCCCGATTGACCGCGGTGGCGAGCAG
>WNGA01002995.1_pt1 | contig 25531 bp, 22 predicted proteins | sample 5400061 | NCBI WGS metagenome assembly WNGA01 (sample SAMN13153366, study PRJNA577476) | soil metagenome | isolation source: 100 cm soil or saprolite under grassland replicate 2 | place: USA:California | collected 2016-06-15 | reverse complement strand
CGCCGTCGGATACGGCGATCAGAGGTCCCTTGCCGTAGATGCGGCGGTAACGGCGAAGGCGCCGCCGCGCCTTGCCCGGATCGCGCTCGTGCAGGCGGGCGATCTCCGCGGACAGCGTGTTGGCGATCCGGCACCAGTGGCGCGGCAAGCCTGCGCGCACCGCCACCTCATCGGCGAACGGCAGGGTCGATACGATGAGATCGAACGCGCGCTGCCGTGCCAGCGTTGAAATGAGGCGGCCAAGCCTGAGTATGGCCACCAGCTTGCCGAGCGCGCCCTTGAGCAGGCGCCCGCGCCGCGTGAGCGCATGGAGGCGAATTTCCACCGGAGGGGGGTGGTCGACATGATGTTCCAGCAGGACCAGATGGACTTCGTGGTCACGGCCGGCAAGCTGCGATCCCAGCTTCAGCAACGCCTTCTCGGCCCCGCCACCCGCCAGGTTGGTCACGATAAATGCGAATTTCACGACGCGGCACGCGGGGGACGGTAACCGTCGACCACGCTCTGGAACACCGCCTCCATGCGCGCGATCATCGCGTCGCGGCTGAATCGCCGTTCTGCCGCCGCGCGCGCGGCGCGCCCCATCCGCTTTGCGAGCGCCGCATCATCCAGCAGCCTGCGAATCGCCGCCGCGAGCCCGCGTGGATCTCTTGGCGTAACGAGCAGCGCTGTTTCCTGATCGGTCACGGCTTCGACAATGCTGCCTACCGGGGTAGTCACCACGGGCAATGCGCACAGCATGGCCTGCACCATTGCCTGGGGCACGCCCTCGTTGGCATACGACGGCAGGCAGAAAACGTCCATGGCCTGGAGCCAGCGCTCGACCGCGTCCTGACGGCCGGCGAGCATCACTTTCGCCGCAAGCTTCAGCTCCGCGATCTTCTGCTCGATCGACGGTCGCATGGGTCCGTCGCCGACGACGAGGAGCCTGACAGTCGCGTCCCCGGCAGCCAGTCGAGCGAACGCCTCGACCAGGTATAGGTGGCCTTTCCAGCTCCTCAGCGTCGCGACGATCCCCACGTAACGGGCCGTCGGTTCGAGCCCGAGCATGCGGCGCGCCTCGGCTTTGTCGCCGGGCCGGAATCGAGAAGGATCAATGCCGGTCGGGACGGAACTGATGCGGTCCTCGCGAAAGCGATTTTCCCGCACCAGGATCTCCCGGAGCCGCTCGCCGGTCGTGACGATGTGCCGGGTCGCATGGTTATAGAGCCAGCGGGTCGGAAGGTTGTCCGGAACCGGCGCGGAAATGTGTCGGGTGCGCACCATCGGAGGAGCCTCGCCGAGGGTAAGGCGCGCAAGCGCCACGAGCCAGGTGTCGGTCGAGCTGTGCGTATTGACCACATCGGGCCGGACCGACGCCAGTGCCCGCCGCATCGCAAGAATTCCCCGCAGATTCTTGCGACCGATAGGAAGCGCACGATGCGGAATGGCACGCCGTCCCGCCTCTGTGAGAATTCCGGACCCGGCGACAGCCCAGATTTCGACCGCGTGCCCGCGCGCGATCATCCCCTGCGCTTCTTCGAGTATGCGGATCTCCTGACCGCCCCAGCCCACGGAGGCCTCGGTGTGCGCGATTCGAAGCGGAGTTCGTTTCAATGCCGTCTTCTTGACTCGCCGTCCGCGGGCTCGGCGACGCTCCGGCTCACGAGCTCACCCTGAGCGGAAGCAGCGCAGCCCATCTACGCCGCAAACTCTTTCGAGTACTGGAGGCGATGGAGCCTCGCGTAGATTCCGGAAGCGGCAATGAGATCGGCATGCCTTCCGGTTTCGGCGATGCGGCCCGCGTCCAGAACAACGATGCGGTCGGCCCGCTCGATGGTCGACAGGCGGTGCGCGATTACCAGCGTCGCGCGGCCGCGCATGAGCGTTTCCAGCGCCGCCTGCACATGGCGCTCCGATTCGCTGTCGAGGGCCGAGGTCGCCTCGTCGAGGATGAGCACCGGCGCGTCCTTGAGGAACGCGCGCGCGATAGCGAGCCGCTGCCGCTGTCCGCCCGAAAGGCGCACGCCGTTCTCGCCGATCAGCGTAGCGAGCCCCTCGGACATCTGGCGGATGAATTGCATCGCGTGCGCCGCCTCGGCTGCCCGGACGACGTCGGCCTCGCTCGTTCCCGCGAGGCGCCCGTAGGCGATGTTGGCGGCGACCGTGTCGTTGAAGAGCACGATATCCTGGCTCACCAGCGCGATGTTCGCGCGCAGGCTCCCGAGCTTGAGCGTCGCGATGTCGACGCCATCGAGCAGGATCTGTCCGGAATCGGGAGCGTAGAAGCGCGGCAGCAGATTGGCGAGCGTGGTCTTTCCTGCGCCGGAAGCCCCTACCAGCGCAACCGTCTCGCCCGGGTCGATCGAAAGCGACACCCGATCCAGAGCCGGGAGTGCGCTTCCCGGATAACTGAACCCGACGGCCCTGAATTCGACTTTGCCCTTCGCGCGGCCGATCTCGCGCGTCCCGGTATCGGACTCGGGCCGCTCGTCGATCAGGTGAAACACGCTCTCCGCCGCGGCGAGCCCCCGTTGCAGGGTCTGGTTGACGCCGGTCAGACGGCGCAGCGGCGCAAACACCAGCAACAGCGCAGTGAGAAACGACACGAATCCGCCCACCGTCGTCTCGTCCGTGGCGGCCTGGCGCACTGCGAGATAGATGATGAGTGCCAGCGCGACCGAAACCACGATCTGCACCAAGGGGACGTTGGCCGCCGCCGCCGAGGTCATTTTCATGTTGAAGGTGCGCACCTTGTTCGCTCCGGCATCGAAGCGCCTTGCCTCGTAGTCCTGTCCGCCGAACACCTTGACGACGCGATGACAGCCGATCGACTCTTCCAGGGCATGGTTCAAGTCGCCCATCGCCGCCTGCTCGGCGCGGCTCATGGCGCGCAGCCGGTTCGAGAATGCTCGCGTAATCACGACTGCGGGCGGTCCCACCAGGAGCGCCACCAAAGAGAGTTTCCAGTTCAGCCAGAAAAGCCAAGCAAGCAACCCGGCGATGGTGAGCGAGTCCCTGAACAGCACCGAGATCACGCTGGTCGCTGCTCCGGTCACCTGCATGACGTCGAAGGTGAACTTCGAGATGAGGCTGCCGCCGGTGTGATTGTCGTAGTAGTTCGTCGGCAGCCGCACAAGGGTGGAAAACATCGCATTGCGCAGATCCAGCACCACCTTGTTGGCCACCCAGCCTATCGCGTAGTCGGAGAGGTATGAGGCGAAGCCGCGCACCAGAAAAACCGCGACGATCAATGCGGGCAGCCAGACGAGCAGCCCGCCTTCCTTGTGCACGAAACTACCGTCGAGGAGCGGCTTGAGGAGCGCCGGAAAGACAGGCTCGGTCAGCGCCGTCACCACCATGGCCGCGATCGACAGCGCGAACGGCGCCCAGTAAGGCTTGACGTAGCGGAGGAGGCGAAGGTAGAGCTGCAGGCTAGTGGCGTCGGACGATGCCATGGCTGCGCCGGAAAATGTCGAATTATAGCTGATCCGGCACCCGACTCCGGGCCGGGGACCTCTAAGCGACGGCCTTTAGGCCGGCGCGAGGCGCCGCCTGGCACCCTCATCCACTTTTGGTACCGTAAAGGTAAGGATTGAAGGCGGGATCGTTATACATCTTGAACTGCCGATACACCTTGAATCGTGCGCGGCCTGCCAGGCAATCGCCGAGCAGGGCGTCGAAACAGGCGGCGAGGTCCGTCCGTTGCTCGACCAGCCGAGCGAATCGCGTGCGGCTGGTTTCGATGTGCGCTTGAGGGGCGTCGGAACGCTCGGTCTGAGTCCGCATGTGGAAAACCTTGAGGGCGAGGATGGAAAGACGGTCGATCATCGATCCGGCGCTTTCCGAATGCAAACGGACCGCGGCGTTGAGTTCCACCTCCGCAAGCTGGGCAAGCAGGCATTCGTCTATTTTCTCGATCGAATCGTTGCGCTGCTGGTTGAAGGCATCGATGTTGCGCTTGTTCGCAGCGATCGCTGAGTCCGGTACGTTCCGCCGCCGCGCCTGATCTTCTTCTTTCCAGAGCCGGCAATTGCATCGATGATTGTGCTCGATGTGGGACCAGAGTCCCTGCGCTTGTGCCGCCGGACTTTCGGCATCCCAATCGGGCTGCGCAAGCCAATTGTCGTGAAACTCCAGAACCTCGCGGGAGCCGGGAATCTTCATGTCCATAGTTTACCCCAGCAGTTCCCGTATCCCATCCCGCATCCCGGGGGAGGAAAGCTAGGGTTCAGGCCGGTGCCAGGCTCCGGTAGAGCGCGAGGAGCTGCTCAGCCATGGCCGTGAGACTGAATCCTTCGGCGCGCTTGCGCGCCCGGCGCCCCATCTCGTGAGCCGCGGGAACATCCAGGCGAGCTAGCCTGTCGGCGAGCGCATCGACCGCAAGAGCGTCTATCACATAGCCGTTTATTCCCTCCTCGATCAGTTCGGCCGTGCCGCATTGCGGCGTGGTAATCACCGGCAAGCCGCAGGCCATTGCCTCGAGCGCCGCATTCGGAAACGGATCGTAAAGACTCGGCAAGACGAAGCTGTCGGCAACACCGTACCAGGGACGCACGTCTTCCTGGGCGCCTGCAAAGTGCACGCGGGACGCGATTCCGCGCGAGCTCGCCAGGTGTTCCGCGCGCGCCTGCGCCTTGTCCCGCCCCACGATGACAAGATGAGCATCAGGCTGCCGGGAGCGGGCGAACGCTTCGATCAGGCGAAACACTCCCTTCCTTTCGAATCCCGCGCCGACAAAGAGGTGCACGAATGCCTGATCCGGGATTCTGAGCTTGCGACGCAGCGCCGAGCGATGGGCATCGCGCAGGCGCGGATGGAACGCCTCCAGATCGATGCCGTTGTAGATGACGTGGAGCTTCGCCTCCGGAGTGCCGAAATGCGCGCGGATCTCGTCCCTGACCATGCGCGAATTGCAGATCACCGCGCGCAGGCGCGGGCTCGCGAACAGGTGCCGCTCCGCGGCGAGGACGTAGCGATGATAGGGATTGAGCGCGAGGCCGACCCGGCCGAGCCGGCTGAGGATCGCGCGGCGGTTGTGCAGCCACTGTGCGTGCACTCCGTCGCCCGCCCGGTAAATGTCGCAACACGCGATGCGTTCGTGCGATTGCACGAAATCGAACGGCCGGCTGGCGACTTCGCGGCATACCGCCCGCGCGAAGCCCCAGTCGCGCCACACGCGGCCGATGTGAAACGGATCGCAGCGGACCACGCGCCCGGGGTCGCCGATCCATGTGCGCGCAATCACGGTGACTGCGACGCCTTGCTCGCCGAGCGCGGCTAGCGCCCGTTCGATGAAGCGTTCGGCGCCCCCGTAAGCGCTGTAGCGCTGCCGCACCAGAGCGACGTGCATTCGCTCTAGTTCCGTGCAAGCTCGAGCCGCCCGCACAACGCGCGAACACCCTGGAGCACGTGGGGGCCCTGCGCGTGGAGCCAATCCGGGTCGATCGCGTAAATCCTGCGGTTTCGAACGGCGGGAACCGATTCGAGACCCTGCCACGCCTGGAGCGCTTCGCTCCCGAAACCGCCCGTGACGATCGCTTCGGGCCGGGCGTCGAGGATCTGCTCGCGCGAGACGAGCGGGGTGAGCGTCTTTGCGGCGGCAAAAACGTTGTGACCGCCGCAGAGTCGCAGCGCGTCGCTGATGAGGTGCCTCCCGTTCACGCTGAGCAAGGGCCTGTGCCAGATCTCCAGAAACACCGCGACGCGACGCTCCCTGGCGTAGCGCTTGTGCAGATCCGCGACCTCATTTTCGAATTGCCGTGCATGCGCTTCGGCGACCTCCGCGCTGCCGGCCAGCGCACCGACCAGGCGAACGATGCGGGGAATATCGGCAAGGGCGCGCGCCTCGGTGACGAAAACCCGGACGCCTAGACGCTCCAGCCGATCGACCTGCAGCGGCGAATTGCCACTTTGCCAGGCGAGCACGAGATCCGGCCGCAACGCGATCAGGCGCTCGATATCGACCCGGCCGTGACTTGCGACGACGGGCAAGCGCTCGGCCTCGGCCGGATGGCGACTGAAGCTCGAGACGCCGGCGAGCTTCGCGCCGGCGCCCGCGGCGAAAGCGATCTCCGCCAGATGCGGTGCAAGGGTGACGATGCGCTCTGCTGGATGCCCAAGCGAGATCGTGACGCCGCGGTCATCGCCCGCCTGCAGCGCGTGCGCGCCCGTCGCCACGGCAGCAAGGACGGCAAACGCAATCACCCGGATCATCGCGCGAGGAGCGAATCGACGGCGGCCAGTGCCGCCTCCACCGGAAGTCGGGTGAGGCACTCGCTCACCTTGCCGCCGCCGCATCCGTCGTTGCCGCAGGGACGGCACGCGTGCTCGCCGGAGGCGACGATGCGATGCGGCACCCGCCAGGGCCCCCATTCGAGCTCGCCGCTTGGGCCGAACAGCGCCACCACCGGCGTTTGCATGGCGGCGGCGATATGCATGGGGGCGGAATCGACGCCGATGAAGAGCTTCGCGCGGGCGCTGAGCGCCGCGAGTTGTTTCAGCGTGAGCTTCCCGGAAAAGTCGGCTATCGGTGCACTCGCGCGCTTGCGGATCTCGGCAGTCAGCTCCAGCTCCCGTTCATCGGGGGCGGCTGACAGAGCAATTCGCTCGCCGCGCTCCGCCAGTGCGTCGACGAGTGCCGCCGCACGCTCGGGCGGCCAGCATTTGAACTGCCAGCGCGACCCCGGGTGGAAATGAATGAAGCTTCGGGCGGCGAGACCTTGCCCGGCCAGCAGACCCTCCACGCTGCGCTCCGCCTCTTCGCCCGGCACGAGCAGGAGCCCGCGGTCGTCTTCGCCGGGCTGGATGCCGATTCGCCTGAGCGCATCGAGATTGATTTCCACCCGGTGGCGCCTCGCGTGCGGAGGGAGCGGAACGAGATGCGAGAAGCTCCTTTTCCAGAGTCGAGGCTTGCGGGCAAAATCGGGCGCAACGGCGTAACGCGCGCCCAGCGACCGCGCGAGCCACGCCCCGCGCGGATGCTCGGAAAGATGCACGACGAGCTCGTAGGCGCGCTCGCGCAGCGCGGTGAGCAGCCGCCATTCCTGCGCAAGACGCGCGAGCACACCCGACTCCTTCCAATCGCGACTCACTACATGAACTCGCGCGATCGCCGGGTGCAGGTCGAGCATGTCCCGAGTCTCGGCATAAACAAGCGCGTCGATTTCCAGGGCAGGCGCGCGGTTCTTGAGGACCGTGAATACTGGAGAGGTCAGAAGAACGTCGCCATGATGGCGCAGCTGGATCACCAGCACGCGCTGCAGCCGGGTAACGTCGATCGCGTCGACAGGGCCATAATGCATGCCGCGCAAGATAGCAGAGAACCCGGCAACCCCAAAGGTGGCCCACCCAAGGCAGAGCGGATCCCGGGCGGAACGAGTCGGCCTCAGGTCGCGTGGTTGACGAGCGCGCGGCGTGAGCCTTCTATTTCGGTTGATACCGCAGAGCCACAAATACATTGCTACCTGGGGTATTGAAATCCTGCGCGAGCTCGTATTCCCGGTTGAAGACGTTGTTCCATCTCGCCCGGAGGAGCCACTCCCGGCTCAGCGCGTAGCTCGCCGTCAGATTGACCAACGCGTATCCGTGCATTCTGGTATTCGGATCTTCGTTCGTCGAATCGAAACGCGCGCTGCTCGCGACAATTTCGGTACCCACTTTCCACGGACCGGACATATGGTCGATGGCGAGATTGCCGTGCTCTCGCGCGCGCCGCTGCAACAACTGGCCCGTCGCATCATCCACTGGATTCTGGAAGACGAGCTGCGCGCCCACCCGCAGCCCGCCGAAGAAACCGTCGTAGCTCAGTTCCGTGCCCGTGATCCTTGCCTGGTCCACATTCTGCGGCATTCCCGCAAACGTGATGGGATCGGTGACGACGAAGACGATGAGATCCGTAATGCGGCTATCGAAGGACGTAGCGTTGAAGCGATTGTTGCCGAATTGATAGTTCACGCCGGCTTCCTTGCTGCGCGAACGTTCGGGACGAAGATTCGGATTGCTGAACCCGGGAAAGTAGAGATCGTTGAGAGTGGGTGCCTTGAAAGCGGTCCCAGCCCCGACGCGAAGCCTAAGCTCGGACGTCAATCGATACGCGTAACCGAGCGACCCGGTGGTATGGTCGCCGAATTGGCTGTTGCTGTCTTCGCGCACGTTCATCTGCCAGGCGTGCTGCTCCGTCTCGCCCCCATACCCGCCGAACGCCGATTTGATCGTGCGATGGGTCTGAGTGTAGTCCGTGTCGCTCGCGACCTTCTGTGCCAGATACTCGAGCCCGACCATCGCCGTTCCCGGGCCGACTTTGACGTCGTTTTGCCAGGTCAATTGCGGCTGCGCCGTCCTGACGAAGCCCGGGAAAGCGCCCGTCACCACAAGGTCGTCCGCGCTTTGTCCCGCCTTCAGCACACTTTGCCAGACGCTGTCGATCCGATTGCGGCTGTACACCGAGTAAGCGGAGAGCGTCTGGTGATTCACGTCGCCAGTCGTCGGCCCAGTGTCGAAGTGCGTCCTGCCGTCACTCCAGAGCGCGGTGAAACCTATCTCGTTGCGCTCGTCCAGATGCCGTGCGACCTTCCCCGAGAAGTTCGCGTTTCGATAGCCGTCCCTGTCGGGATTGTTATTGGGATTGGGCGCTCCCGACGGAAGGCTCGATTTTGTCGCGTCAAGACCCATGGTCTCGAAAAAACCGAAATTCAGGCTGAAGTCAGTGTTGTCGACCTTGCCGTTGATGCCTGCGCTCGCGGAATGCGTAGCGTAGCTGCCGGCACCCACCGACACGCTCGCTCCAGGGGTGTATTTCCCGCTCTTTGTGAAAATCTGTATGACCCCACCGATCGCGTCGGCCCCGTACAAGCCGCTCATCTGGCCGGAAACGATCTCGATCCGCTCGATTTGGTCGATCGGCAGGTTCTCAAAGGCGGTTGTGCCTGCGGTAGCCGAGCTGATCCTCATGCCATCTACGAGGACCAGGGTATGGCCGCTGTTCGCTCCGCGCATGAACACGCTGCTCGGCTGGCCGAAGCCGCCCGTGCTCGCAATTTCGACACCGCCCAAGCTTTGCAGCACCTCGACCACGGTCTGCTGACCGCTTTGAGCAATGTCCTCGGCCGTGATGATCTTGACCGGTTGCAGCGTTTGAGACCACGCTTGGGGCAAGCGGGTTGCCGTGACGACAATGGCATCTTCCGGACTTTGGGCGAGCGCGAGCGGCGCAGCGACCGCGATGAGCGCGGCAGTGATGGGTCGTTTCAAGGTTTCCTCCCCCGGCACGCGTCCCCGCGTGCCGAACTCTCGTTGCGAGAGGAAATGCAATAGCGAAGCGCGCCGGTTTCCTACCGCGCCCCGCGGCATTTCCCACCCTCGTCGAGGCCGGTCTCCGGGCTCGTGGGATCGGTGCGTATCGCCTTCCCGGGAGGTCGCGCTCCCAGTGGCAGGGCCTCGAGTCGGACGCACAGCGCCGGACTCGGGCTGCTGGTTGATACGCCCGCGCCACTTACCGTTGCGGGGGCAGCAGAGGTTTTGGAAGAACTTGGGATCCCGGATTCAGGCTGGGGCGAACCCCTCTGAATCCTCGATTTGAATCCGCTTCCGCACCTCTTTCCCGTTTCACCCCGGCGCGAGGAACGCGCCGGGACACCTCGAACGAGCGCGTTGATTGTACAACACAAGTCGCAGGGCTCACCCCTGCGGCGGCATCGGGAATCTACATTGAAAACGAATCCTTACACCTTGACCTAACAGGATTTTCCAAACTATAGTGTGCCGATGGACACGGAATTGGCCACCCTCGAAGAAAAAATTCGCCAGGCGGCACGATTGTGCCAGCGGCTGCGCGACGAAAACCGGGGGCTGCGCCAACAGCTTGCCGCATTGCAGGGCGACAAGCGGCAGCTCGCCGAAAAGATCGACGGAGCGCGCAACCGGCTCGAGACCCTGCTCAAGCAGATCCCCGAATAGCGCCCCGAATGAATCAGAAATCCAAGACCCTTGACGTCACCATCATGGGCCGGACCTACAAGGTCGCCTGTTCGGATGAGGAGCGCAACGCCCTTCTCTCCGCGGTGGCTTATCTCGACCGGAAAATGACCGAGATCAAAAGCGCAGGTCGGGTGGCGAGCGCCGAGCGCATTGCCGTCATGGCCGCGCTCAACATCGCCCACGAACTCCTCAGCTCCAGAAACAACGCGAGCGGCTTTGACATCGAGGGGCTCAGGCGTAGAATGGCCGCAATGGAGGCGACGCTCGATCAGGCCCTCGCTCCGTAAGCGCGACGGCGTCGGATAAGCTCGGGCTGTGCCCAAGGAATTGTCCCCTGCGGTGTACGCCAAGACCCGGAAAATTCTTGAACCAACAGCTTGAATTGGGTTGCTGACCCGAGCGTCACTGTTGTGCGCGTCCCTAGTCGGATGTACCTGATGTGACCGGAAAGCGACCACCTTGACCGAAAGGTTCAGGAATCGGTTCTAGCGGCACCGGCGGGGGACTCCATAAAACGAAGAAGCAGAAACGACGAATGAAAACGCAGGCGCGCGCCTGCGTTTTCGTTTGTGAGCCCGGAATTTGGAACCCCGATCATGGCCTTCTGGTTGATGAAATCCGAGCCCGACGAGTTCGGCATCGACGACCTCGTCGCGGCTCCCCGCAAGACCACGGCTTGGTTCGGGGTGCGCAACTATCAGGCGCGCAACTTCATGCTCAAGCAGATGCGGATCGGCGACCAGGTCTTCTTCTATCACTCGAGCTGTCCCGAGCCCGGCATCGCCGGCATCGCCCAGGTCTCGTCGGCCGCCTACCCCGACGCAAGTCAGTTCGATCGAAGAAGCCCCTACTTCGACGCCGAAGCCAAGCGCGAGTCGCCCCGCTGGTTCAACGTCGACGTCCAATTCGTCAGGAAGACCCGGTTGGTCAGCCTCGCTGAGCTGCGCAGCCACCGCGAGCTCTCCAAGATGCGCACCCTTGCGCGCGGCAACCGGCTCTCCATCACCCCGGTGAGCGCGGATGAATGGGAATTCATCACCAGCCGCTTGATGAAGGTCTGAGCGATGCCTGCGCTGCAGAACGACACGCTGATCCGCGCGCTGCTACGGCAGCCCACCCCCTACACACCGGTGTGGCTGATGAGGCAGGCTGGGCGGTATCTTCCCGAATACAACGAAACGCGCCGCCGCGCGGGGAGCTTCCTCGCCCTGTGCAAAACGCCCTCGCTCGCCGCGGAAGTGACGCTGCAGCCCCTTGAGCGGTTCCGCCTGGATGCGGCGATCCTGTTCTCGGACATTCTCACCATTCCGGACGCGATGGGACTGGGGCTTTACTTCGCAGAGGGAGAGGGACCGCGCTTCGAACGGCCCCTACGCGACGAAGCGTCGATCGCGAGGCTCTCCGCGCCCGACCCGGCCGAGGATTTGCGTTACGTCACCGATGCGATCGGAGAGGTCCGGCGCGCCTTGGCCGGCCGCGTGCCGCTCATCGGGTTTGCAGGCAGTCCTTATACGCTGGCCTGCTATATGGTCGAGGGCGGAGCAAGTGAAGACTGGCGGACCGTCAAGCTCATGCTCTACCAGCGTCCGGACCTCTTGCACCGCCTCCTTGAGATCAATTCCCAGGCCGTAGCGGCGTTGCTGAACGCGCAGATCGAGGCAGGCGTGAACGTCGCTATGATTTTCGATACTTGGGGCGGGAGCCTTTCGGCAGCGGCGTACCAGGAGTTCTCGCTCGCATACATCCAGACAACGCTCTCCCGGCTCAATCGCGGCGATGGCGGCGCCCGCGTCCCCGTTATTGTCTTCACCAAAGGCGGGACGCCTTGGCTGGAGAGAATCGCCGCTATCGGATGCGAATGCGTGGGCCTCGACTGGAGCGCGGATCTCGGCGATGCACGCCGGAGGATCGGCGCCGGTACCGCGCTCCAGGGCAATCTGGATCCTGCGGTGCTGCTCGCCTCGCCCGAAGTCATCCGCCGCGAAGTTCAGAAGGCGCTCGAGTCCTTCGGGAGTGGAGCTGGCCACGTATTCAATCTCGGTCATGGCGTTCCGCAGTTCACGCCTCCGGAAAACGTGGCCGCCCTGGTCGCCGCAGTGCGCGAATTGAGTCCGAAATTTCACTGACGGGCGGAAAAAACGCAGTCTTGCGCACGGGTCGCGCCAAACGACTTATGCACAATGCTGCCCGTAAAACCCCGACTGGCGCGGAGTTTCGAGGACTTGCCCGGAGGGGTCCGCAATCCGTTGATTCATCGTTTTATTTCAATGCGCCCGCATTTTGAGCAGGGAGAAAATTTCCTTGCGAAAGTGTGAGTTACAGTAGCGTGCAGGACCTTACTCACACAGTTATTCACAAAATATGTGAGAAACCCGGAAAACCTCAGACAACCAAGCACTTTCTTGAAGCGGCCGAACAAATTACTTGAATAGCGTGCCGACGTACTCCAATCCGTTCCGATGACGATCCTGCGCGTCGCTCTCGATGTGCCGGTGCCGACCTTGTTCGATTACCGCTCGGAGGATGCGACCCGGGCGGATATCGGCTATCGGGTTCTCGTTCCGTTCGGAAAAAAGCGCCTGGTCGGCGTGATCTGGGACGTAGCGACGAAATCCAAGGTACCGGATTCTCGGCTGCGCCCGATCGAAAAAATCCTGCGCGATGTGACGCCCTTTCCACGCGAGTGGCTTGCCCTGGTGGAATTCTGCAGTGGCTACTACCACGGCCCGCTCGGAGAGGTAGTCGCTGCGGCTTTACCACCGCGACTGCGCACCGCCAGAACCGTTCCCATTTCCCCGCGCGACTACGTCCTGACGCCGACCGGGAAGGACGCGCTTGCGGCGACTCCATCGCGGCACCGGCGCTTGCGCGCGTTGCTTTCGCGGCTTGCACAGGGCCGGGCATCCGAATCGGAACTCGACGCACATGCGCGAGGGGCACGCAGCCTGTTGGAGCGCGGCATTGAAACGGGTTGGATCGCTCCCATCGAGCCGGAGCGGTCCGAGCCCCGTTTTGTCCACGCGCACGAACTGACTTCGGAGCAACGGCAGGCAATCGGCATTTTGCGCGGCGGGCTGGAGAAATTTCAGGTGAGCCTGCTCTTTGGCGTCACCGGCAGCGGCAAGACCGAGATCTATCTCCAGGTGATTGCGGAGGTCCTCGCCCGCCGCAAGCAAGTCCTGATACTGGTACCCGAGATAGCGCTCACTCCCGCGCTCGAGGCGGCGTTCCGCGACCGATTCCCGGGCGCGTGCATCGTCACGCAGACGAGCGCCATGGCCGAACTGGAACGCGTCCGTGGGTGGCTCCTCGCCCACAACGGTCGCGCCGACATCGTGCTCGGCACGCGGCTCGCCGTATTCACGCCGCTCGCCCGTCTGGGACTGGTCGTGGTCGATGAAGAGCAGGACGCTTCGTTCAAGCAGCGAGAGGGCGTGCGCTACTCGGCACGCGACCTCGCAATCACGCGGGCCCACATCGCCGGCGCGCCGGTCGTTCTGTGCTCGGCCACGCCTTCGCTGGAAAGCTTCCAACACGCGACCTCGGGTAAATACGTGCTGGTACCCCTTACGCGACGCGCCATAGACCGGGCGGCATTGCCGGCGATTCGCCTCATCGATACTCGCGTGCATCCCCCCCAGGAGGGGATTTCCCCCCCGCTTCTCGAGGCGCTCGCGGCGCGTCTTGCGCGTGGGGAGCAATCGCTCGTTTTCCTCAATCGCCGCGGCTATGCGCCGGCGCTCGCCTGCCCCGCCTGCGGCTGGGTCAAGGGCTGCAGGCGCTGTTCGGCCAACATGGTCGTGCATTTGGCCGTGCAGCGGCTGCGTTGCCACCATTGCGGACTGGCCGAAGGCATTCCGCGCGCCTGTCCAGAATGCGGTAACCCTGATTTGCAGGCATTTGGACGCGGGACGCAGCGGATCGAGCTTGTGCTCGGAGAAAAATTTCCGCGGGCGCGCATCCTGCGCGTGGATAGCGACGCGGTGCGCGCGAGGAACAGGCTCGAAGAGTTGCTCGAGCGCGCGGCGCACGCCGATATCCTCGTCGGCACGCAGATTCTCGCCAAGGGACACCATTTCGAGCGCTTGACGCTTGCCGCCGTGCTCAACGCCGACAGCGGCTTATTCTCGAGCGACTATCGGGCGAGCGAGCGGACCTTTGCTCAGTTGCAGCAGGTCGCCGGACGCGCCGGACGCGCGAACCTGCCGGGCGAGGTGCTGATCCAGACGCGCTATCCCGAGCATCCTCTGTACCAGTCGCTTGTGCGCCACGACTACGCAGGGTTCGCAAAGAGTGTGCTTGCACAACGTCGGGAGGCGGGGTTTCCGCCATTCGTTTTCGAAGCGGCGCTGCGCGCGGAAAGCCACGACGAGCTTCGCGCGCAACGCTTCCTTCGGTCAGCCATCGACCAGTCACCGCACCGGAGCGCCTCGATCGCCGTGTTCGATCCGGTGCCGATGTCGCTCGCGCGCCTCGCGGGTGTGGAGCGTGCACAGGTGCTCGTGCAATCGCGCTCGCGACCGCGGCTGCAGGCGTTCCTGCGCGAATGGAGCGACTCGCTGTACCGGACGCGCGCGCACGGAGTGCGCTGGCATCTGGACGTGGACCCGATGGAGTTTTGACCGCCCGCAGAATCAGGCGGGTCTCTTCGCCGGTTTTTTTGGCTTACGCGGTCGGGTCTTGCCGTGCGATCCCTTGAAGACCTTGCCGCGGAATGTGCGCTTATCGCCTTTGCCCAAGTTCGAACTCCATATCGGAAGGTTGAGGCAGACGGTATTCTACCTTTGCACGGCCGGCGATGATCAAGGCCCGCGTATAATACGGCCCCTCGATGTCCGCCGAGGTCAAATCCCACCTCACCGAGTTGCTCACCCGTGCGCTCGCCAAGGTCGCCCCGCAGCAGCCGGGTTCGCTGATTTCTCTGGAACGGCCCAAGCAGGCGCAGCACGGCGACTTTTCCTGCCCGACGGCCATGCAGCTCGCGCGCGCGCTCAGGCGCAATCCGCGGGAGCTGGCGCTCGAGCTCGTCGCGGCGCTGCCTCCCTCCGAATGGCTCGAGCGCGCCGAAGTCGCAGGCAGCGGGTTCATCAACCTACGCGTGCGCGCAGCGGCCAAGCAGCACATCGTCAGGACCATTCTCGCGGAAGGCGACCGCTACGGCCGCGCCGACCGTGCCGGCGGCAGGCGAGTGATGGTGGAGTTCGTCTCGGCCAATCCCACGGGTCCGCTTCACGTCGGGCACGGCAGGCAGGCGGCACTCGGTGACGCAATCGGCGCTATGCTCGAATCGCAGGGCTGGCGCGTGACGCGCGAGTTCTACTACAACGACGCAGGCGCGCAGATCCGTAATCTGGGACTCTCGGTTCAGGCGCGGATTCGCGAAAAGCTCGGCGTACCAGCGGAATTTCCCGCCGACGGATACCACGGCGACTACGTGCGCGAAATCGCCGAAAAATACCTCGAAGCGGGCAACACCGACGGTGAAGATCTGGAAGCCGTGACCCGTTTTGCGTTGACCGAACTTCGGCGCGAGCAGGATCTCGACCTGCAGGCTTTCGGCGTGCGCTTCGACAGCTATTATCTGGAATCTTCCCTTTACCGGGACGGGCGCGTTCAGAAAACGGTTCAGGCGCTCATCGACGCGGGCAAAGCCTTCGAGCAGGACGGGGCGCTTTGGTTCAAGACCACCGAGTACGGCGACGACAAGGACCGCGTCGTGCGCAAATCGGACGGCACCTATACCTACTTCGTGCCCGACGTCGCCTACCACCTGACGAAATGGGAGCGCGGCTTCACCCGCGCCATCAATATCCAGGGATCCGACCACCACGGCACGGTGACGCGAGTGCGCGCCGGGCTGCAGGCCGCCTCTTCGAAGTGGGAGCACCGGCTTCCACAAAACTATCCCGATTACGTGCTCCACAAGATGGTCACGGTCATGAAGGGCGGCGAGGAGATGAAGATCTCCAAGCGCGCCGGTTCCTACGTTACGCTTCGCGAGCTGATCGACGAGGTCGGACGGGACGCGGTGCGGTTCTTCCTCCTTTCGCGCAAGGCCGACGCGGAGTTCGTGTTCGACATCGATCTCGCCAAGTCGCAATCCGAAGAGAATCCCGTCTATTACGTGCAGTACGCGCACGCCCGGATTTGCTCGGTGCTGGAACAATGGAGAACGCAGTTCGGTGACGGGGACCGTCCCTTTCCGGTCACGAGCACTTTGAACTCCGCCAATTTTGATCCCCTCAAGAACGCCGATCTCGCTCCGCTCACCGGTGCGCGCGAGCTGGCGCTTCTGCAACGGTTGGGCGAATATCCCGAAATCCTGGAAAACGCCGCGGCCGAGCTCGCTCCGCACCAGATTGTGTTTTACTTGCGCGAGCTGGCGGGTGAATTTCACAGTTACTATAATGCTGAGCGCATACTTGTCGCCGAGGCGCCGCTGCGATCGGCGCGGCTGGCGCTGTGCCTTGCGGTGCGCCAAGCGCTTCGCAACGGGCTTTCGCTGTTGGGCGTCAGCCAGCCCGAGAAAATGTGACGCCTTACCGCTATGAGCTTCGACTACAAACAAGTACCCCGATCCAGACCGGACCTATCCAGCAGTTTTCTGATCGGCCTTTTTTTCGGTTTTCTGCTGGGCCTGGGCGTAGCGGCCGGAATTGCGATCTATTTTTTCAAGACGCCCATCCCGTTTGCCGACAGGGCGCGGGCGCCGGACAAAGCTCCACCCGCCGATCAGAAACTACCGGAGCCTCCCAAGTCGGCCAAGGCGGAGGACAAGCCCCGCTTTGATTTCTACCGGATCCTCCCCGGCCGGGAGGAGCCGGTCACCGAACGCCAGATGCGGGAGGCGGCGAAGCAAGCCGGCAAGCCCGGTGCGCCCAAGGACAGCTATTTCCTTCAGGCCGGCTCATTCCAGAACCCGGCCGATGCGGACAACCTCAAGGCAAGAATTGCGTTGATGGGCCTGGAAGCGAACGTCGAGCCGGCCAATCTCGCCGAAAAGGGCGTCTGGTATCGAGTGCGGCTCGGGCCTTACACCCGTGTCGACGAGATCAACCGCATCCGGCAGCAGCTGACGCAGAACGGAGTGGACGCGTCGCTGGTCAGAATCACCAATGTCGCCACGAATTGAATCAGCACTCCAAGGAGAAGCCCCATGGTTTTTCGTCTGCTGAGCGTTTTTTCCGGCCTGTTCCTTGCCTTTGCCGCGTGCGCTCAAGGTTCGCCCGTCGAGGGCGTCGATTACATCGAGTTGAAGCCGCCGCAGTCGGTCGAATCCTCCGGCAAGGTCGAAGTCCTCGAATTTTTCTGGTATCGCTGCCCGCATTGCTACGCGCTGGAGCCCGACCTCGAAGCCTGGGCAAAGCGATTACCGCGCGACGTGCAGTTCAAGCGCATCCCGGGAATTCTGAACGACGACTGGGGGGTCGATGCCCGGATTTTCTATACCCTGGAAGCCATCGGAGAGCTCGAGCGACTGCACAGACCTTTGTTCGACACCATCCACCAGCAGGGCGGCGTGAGGCTGCGCGGCGATGCCTTCGCCAAATGGGCGGCGGACTGGCTCGCCAAGCAGAACGTGGACATGGCCAAATACGACGCCGCTTTCCGCTCGTTCACGGTCGAAAGCAAGCTGCGCCGCGCGTCGCAGATGGGCCGCGCCTACCGACTCGACGGAGTACCGGCTCTCGCGGTGCAGGGCCGCTACCTCGTCGTCGCGAGCACGTCGCGAAAGGCGATGCTCGCCACCGCCGACTTTCTGATCGGTGAAACCCGCAAGCAGCTTGCAAAAGCAAAGCCATAGCGTGCGGCCGCGCCGCCTCCTGCCGTCCGGTGTCAGCCAGCCCCAAGGTCTTCATCACCGGCGCATCGAGCGGGATCGGCGCCGCACTCGCGGCGCATTACGCACACCAGAGGGCGATGCTCGGCCTGTGTGCAAGACGGCTCGCGCCGACTCAGGCGCTCTTCTCAAGCCTGCTCTGCACCGGGTCCTGCTATCAAGTGGACGTGACCGACGCCGCCAGCCTGCGGGCCGCGGCGGCAGATTTCACAGAGCGGTTCGGAGTGCCCGACATCGTGATCGCGAATGCGGGCATCAGCACCGGCACGCTAACGGAGAATCCGGAGGACCTTCCCGCATTCCGCAGGATCATGGACACCAACGTGCTCGGAATGGCCGTGACGTTTCAGCCGTTTGTTGCGCCGATGCGCGCGCGTGCGAGCGGCACGCTGGTCGGCATCGCGAGCGTCGCCGGTTTTCGCGGCCTGCCCGGCGGGGGCGCCTACAGCGCCTCCAAATCGGCAGCAATCACCTATCTGGAGAGTTTACGCGTGGAGCTTCGCGGCTCGGGCGTGGCCGTAGTCACGATCTGTCCCGGCTACATCCGAACCCCGATGACTACGGCAAATCGCTACAGCATGCCCTTCATGATGGACGCGGACGAGGCGGCCCGGCGGTTCGCGCGCGTCATCGCCGAGAGACGCCGTTTCGCCGTCATTCCCTGGCAGATGGCGCTCGCGTCGCTCGTGCTTCGCCACCTGCCGCGCTGGCTCTACGACCGGCTGTTCGCCCGCGCGCCGCGAAAGGCGCGCGGTCTTCCCCCGTGAGCGGACCGAAGGCGAGACTCGTCGACGCCGCGGGCACGCGGCACGCGCCGGCGGCCCGCGCTGCGCGCATCGTGAGTCTGGTACCGAGCATTACGGAACTGGTCTGCGATCTTGGACTCGCGGCACAACTCGTAGGGCGAACCGGCTTCTGCGTCCATCCTCGCGAGGTCGTTCTCCGTATCCCCAAAATCGGCGGCACCAAGGATGTCGATCTCGACAAGCTGCGCGCGCTGCGACCCACCCACGTCATCCTCAATATCGACGAGAACAGGAAGGAGGACGCGCGCGCGCTCGCGGAGTTCGTTCCCGAGCTGATCGTCACGCATCCGCTCGCGCCCCTCGACAACCTGGCCCTCTACCGGCTGATCGGCGGAATATTCAGGCGCGAGGACCAGGCCGAAGCGCTGTGCGGCGAATTCGAAGCAGCGTACGCGGCGCTGCAGTCGGCGGCGCGCGCGTTTCGGCCCGATCGCGTGCTCTATCTGATATGGAAAAATCCCTGGATGACGGTGTCGCGCGACACCTACGTCTCGCGCACGCTCGCGCTCGTCAAATGGGAAACCGTGCCGGCGACCTGCGCCGACCGCTACCCGAAGATCGAGCTCGACAGCGACGTACTCGACGGCGCCCGCGTCGTGCTGCTGTCGAGCGAACCGTATCTCTTCCGCGAGGCGCACGTCGCGGAGCTGCGCGCCGAGTCGCTCATGCGGGGAAAGAATATCGCTCTCATCGACGGGGAAATGACCGCCTGGTACGGCAGCCGCGCGATCAAGGGTTTGGGGTATCTCCGGCAATTCCGCGAGCGGCTCGGTCACTCTGCCGGGTAATTCTTCCGGGAGGCACGCAGCTCAAGCGCGGACGCTCACATAAGACCCCGGAGCGTCCTCGAGGGCTTGCAGCACGCCCGTGCCCGGGACGCGAGCCGGCACCCGGTCGGGTCCGTTCAGGCCGGCGATCCAGGCCTGCCAGTCGATCCACCACGAGCCTTCGTTCCAGCTCGCCCCTGCCTGCCAGTCCTCGGCGGATTCGGGGAGCTCGGATCCGGTCCAGTAGCCGTATCTTTTTGCCGATGGCGGATTCACGATGCCGGCAATATGCCCGGAGCCCCCAAGGACGAACCGGTTGGGTCCGGAGAGGATGCGCGCGCCCTTGTAGGTCGATTTCCACGGCGCGATGTGGTCCTCCAGGGTGGAAACGCAATAGGTCGGGATCGCAATTTTCCGGAGGTCGATCGGCACGCCGCCCAGCGTGATGCCGCCGGCTTCCTTGAGCCGGTTGGCGAGGTACATGTTGCGCAGGTAGAAGCTGTGCATTTTCGCCGGCATGCGCGTGGAATCGGCGTTCCAGTACAGGAGGTCGAACGGGAAGGGATCCTTGCCGAGCAGGTAGTTGTTGACGACGAAAGACCAGACCAGGTCGTTCGCGCGCAGCATGTTGAAAGTGGCCGCCATCTCGGAGCCTTCGAGGTAGCCGCGCTCCTGCATGCGGCGTTCCAGATTCTCGACCTGCGCCTCGTCGATGAACACCCCGAGCTCGCCCGGGATGGAAAAATCGAGCAGCGATGCGAGGAACGTCGCCGAGGCCGCGCGCGGGTCGCCTTTTTCCGCCATCCACGCAAGCGTGGCGCCAAGCAGCGTCCCGCCGAGGCAGTAACCGATGACGTTGACCCTGTTCTCTCCGATCGCCTGGCCGATCGCACCGAGCGCCGCAAGCGGCCCCTCGAACATGTAATTCTCGAAGGTCTTGCCGGCATAGCGCTCGTCCGGATTGACCCAGGAGATCACGAACACCGTGTGGCCCTGCTCGACGGCCCAGCGGACGAAGGAATTCTTCTCTCGCAGATCGAGGATGTAATACTTGTTGATCCACGGCGGGATCACGAGAAGGGGCCGTTTGAAGACCGTTTCCGTGCTCGGGGCATACTGGATGAGCTGCATCAGCTCGTTCTGGAAAACCACTTTGCCGGGGGTGGTGGCGAGATTCACGCCGACCTTGAAGGCCTTTTCGTCCGCCATGCGGATGCCGCCGCGCTCGATGTCGGCAAGCAAATTGTTTAAGCCCTTCACCAGGTTCTGCCCTCCGGACTGCAGGGTCTCGCGCAGCACCTGCGGGTTGGTGAGAGCGAAGTTCGACGGCGACAGCGCGTCGATGTATTGGCGCGTGTAGAAATTCACCTTCTTGCTGGTCTCTTCCGGCAGGCCCTCGACCGACGCGACGGCGTCGTGAAGATGGCGCGCAGCGATAAGGTAGGACTGCTTGATGTAGTCGAACAGGAACTGATCCTGCCAGTCCGCCTCGCGAAAGCGGTTGTCGCCCCTGGCGGGCTCGGCGACGGGCGGGGCATCCTTTCCCAGCATGCGCAGCAGGCTCGACTGCCAGAGAGCGACGTGGTCCCAGAACATCTTCGTCTGCATCTCCGCGAGCTTCCAGGGATTGGCCAGCATGCGTGCATAAAGATCCATGAACGCGCGGGCGATCCCGAATTCGTCGCTGTGGGCGACGCCGTGGCCGCCGGCCTGACGCTGCAGAAACTCCCCCATGAGACGGCTGGAGCGCTCCGCCACCTCGACGAATACTTTCGCGCTCTGGGCGGGATTGGGTGGGGACTGCGTTGCGGGCATGTCGCTAGCTTTGAGCGTAGCGAACCACGCCATCGGCGCCGACTGAACGCTTCAAGCGCCCATCGTGCTGGAGAAGGTGGAGGTGAGCCATCGCCTCGCCCATGGCGAAGAAAAGCTGATGCGTGTCGAGTTTGCGGCGAAACAGCGTATCGAGCACGTCTGCCGCGGCCCTGGGCGTATCGCAGGCCTCGTGCAGCTCGGCAAGCCGCAGGCGGTGATGCTCCTTTAGCTGCTCAATGCGCTCGCGAAGGCCCCGGAAGGGCAGCCCGTGCGAGGGCAACGTGAGCGTCGTCGCGGGCAACCGGGCGTAGCGGGATAAGGAATCGAGGAAAAGCGCGAGCGGGTTTCCCTCCGGCTCGTTCGCCCACACGCTGACATTGGTCGAGATCCTGGGGAGCACCATGTCGCCGGAGATGAGGACGCCGAGCTCCTCGCAGTAGAGCGCAGCGTGCTCGGGGGCGTGACCGTAACCCATGATGACTTTCCAATCGCGGCCGCCGATGCGATGCGCCTGCCCGTCCATCAAGCGCCGGTAGCCGGAGGGAAAGCCCGGCACCCGGCTGCGGTAGTTGCTGCGGCGCTGCTGCATCAACGTCAGTTTCTCTCCGGCGAGCCCGTTGCGCTCGAACATCGCCATGACGTTGTCGAAACCGAAACCCGCGCTTCCTTCGCGCATTGCGTGCGCGGCGAAATACTCGGCTTGCGGCATCCAGAATTCGGCGCCCGTGCGCTCGGCGAGCCACAACGCCAGGCCCGCGTGGTCGGGATGATGGTGGGTGACGACGAGGCGCTTGACCGGGCGCCCGGCAATGCGTCCGGCGAAGATGCGCTCCCACAGCGCGCGCGTAGCGTCGTCGCCGATGCCGCAGTCGACGAAGGTCCAGCCGTCGTCGTCTTCGAGCAGCCAAAGATTGATGTGGTCGAGCGCAAACGGCAGCGGCATGCGCAGCCAGTGCACCCCGGGCGCGACCCGCAGCGTTTCGCCGGGCGCCGGCGGCGCGGCATGCGGATACTCCAGGATGGATTCGGGGGTCATGCGCTTTGGATGGCGCGAGGAGGTCGGAGTAGAATCCGAAGCTTCCCGCGGCGAAAGTTGCGAATTCTCGCAGATTATGGCGCCGCCCGCCACAAAACCGTCCGCCAGCGCTTTGCATTTCGCCGATGAACGAGCCCGCCGAGACCTACAGCATCGCCGACCTTGCGCGCGAGTTCGACGTGACCCACCGCGCGATCCGCTTCTACGAGGACGAAGGCCTGCTCAGCCCCGGGCGCGACGGCACGCGGCGCGTCTATTCCAAGCGCGACTGGGTGCGCCTGAAGCTGATCCTGCGCGGCAAGCGGCTCGGCTTCTCCCTCGCCGAGGTTCGCGAGATGCTGGAGCTCTACGATTCTGCGCCGGACGAGCGGCCGCAGCTGGAGAAGTTCGTCGCCGCGCTCACCGCCCGCCGCGAGCAGCTCGAGCGCCAGCGCGAAGAGATCGAAGAGGTGCTCTCCGAGATCCGCGCGTTCGAGCGCCAGTCGCGCAAGATCCTCGTGGGCGCAAGGCGCCGCAGGGCGCCGGCCCGGGCCCGGCAGACTTGATGTGCGTGATTGACGTTTACGTAAACGTAAAGTAAAGTCTTTCTCCCCCTCTGAAAGCTCCTGGAATGGATCCAGCCCGCAACCTCTCCGGCGGCACCCCGGCGATCGAGTTGCCGGGGCTGCGTTTCGCCCTAGGCGAGCACATCGACATGCTGCGCGCCACCGTGCGCGGCTTCGCTCAAGCCGAGATCGACCCGCGCGCCGCCGAGATCGACCGTTCCAACCAGTTCCCCGCCGATCTGTGGAGGAAGATGGGCGCGCTCGGGCTTCTCGGTGTCACCGTGGAAGAGGCCTACGGCGGCACCCTGATGGGTTATGCGGCGCATATCGTCGCGATGGAGGAAATCAGCCGGGCTTCGGCATCAGTGGGTCTGTCCTACGGCGCGCACTCCAATCTCTGCGTCAACCAGATCCGCAGGAACGGGACCGAGACTCAGAAGCGCAAATACCTGCCGAAGCTCGTCGCAGGTGAATGGGTTGGCGCGCTCGCCATGTCCGAGCCCGGTTCGGGCTCGGACGTGGTCTCGATGAAAACCCGGGCCGAATATCGCAAGGGCAAGTTCGTCCTGAACGGGGCCAAGATGTGGATCACCAACGGGCCGGACGCCGACGTGCTCGTGGTCTACGCCAAGACGGACGCCGATGCTGGACCGGGGGGCATCACGGCCTTTATCGTCGAGAAAGGCTTCAAGGGCTTTTCAACTGCGCAAAAGCTCGACAAGCTGGGCATGCGCGGCTCGAACACCTGCGAGCTCGTGTTCCAGGACTGCGAGGTGCCGGAGGAAAGTATACTGTCGGAGGCGGGCCGCGGCGTAAACGTCTTGATGTCGGGCCTGGATTACGAACGCGCGGTGCTCGCAGGCGGGCCCCTCGGCATCATGCAGGCCTGCCTGGACGTGGTGGTGCCCTACGTGCACGAGCGCAAGCAGTTCGGCCAGCCGATCGGCGAGTTCCAGCTGATGCAGGGGAAGCTCGCCGACATGTACACGACCCTGAACGCCTGTCGCGCCTACGTGTATGCGGTCGGCCAGGCCTGCGACCGCGGCGAGACCATGCGCAAGGATGCGGCCGGGGCGATCCTCTACGCCGCGGAAAAGGCCACCTGGATGGCAGGCGAAGCGATCCAGTGCCTCGGCGGCAACGGCTACATCAACGATTACCCGACCGGGCGCCTGTGGCGCGACGCCAAGCTCTACGAGATCGGCGCGGGAACTTCCGAGATCCGCCGCTGGCTGATCGGGCGAGAGCTGTTTTCCGAGACCGCTTGAGCCCGGCAGCTATGAAGAAAGGAGAACTGCCATGTTGAACGATCCTGTTGTCATCGTCTCCGCCGCACGCACGCCGATGGGCGCGTTTCAGGGCGAGTTGAAAGACCTCACTGCGCCGCAGCTGGGCGCAGCCGCGATCCGCGCCGCAGTCGAGCGTGCCGGCATCAAGCCCGATCAAGTGCAGGAAGTGATCATGGGCTGCGTCCTTCCCGCTGGCCAGGGCCAGGCGCCCGCGCGCCAGGCGAGCATCGTCGCAGGCTTGCCGCTTTCCACGGGCTGCACCACCGTCAACAAGATGTGCGGCTCGGGCATGAAAGCCGCGATGCTCGCCCACGATCTTCTAGCGGCCGGCACGAACGAAGTCATGGTCGCCGGCGGCATGGAATCCATGACCAATGCGCCGTACCTGCTTCCGAAGGCGCGCTCGGGTTACCGCATGGGCCATCAGCAGGTCCTCGACCACATGTTTCTCGACGGACTGGAGGACGCTTACGACAAAGGCAAATTGATGGGCAGCTTCGCCGAAGACTGTGCGGGAAAGTACGGCTTCGCCCGGGAAGAACAGGACAGATTCGCGATCGCATCGCTCGAACGCGCCCAAGCCGCCAGCAAGAACGGCGCGTTCGCTTGGGAGATCACGCCCATAAACGTAAATGCGGCGATCAAGGCGGGGAAAAACGAGCGCTTCATGGAGCAGGACGAGCAGCCGTTCAAGGCCAATTTCGAGAAGATCCCGACGCTGAAGCCGGCGTTCCGCAAGGACGGCACGGTGACCGCGGCGAATTCGAGCTCGATTTCAGACGGAGCGGCAGCGCTCGTGATGATGCGCCGTTCCACCGCCGGAAAACTGGGCCTCGCGCCGCTGGCGGTAATCATCGGCCACAGCACGCATTCCCAGGAGCCGGGCTGGTTCACCACAGCGCCGGTGGGCGCGATCAAAAAGCTCTTCGATGCGACCGGCTGGAGCGCCGGCAAAGTTGACCTCTACGAAATAAACGAGGCGTTCGCGGTGGTCACTATGGCCGCAATGAAGGAACACGGCCTGCCGCACGACAAGGTCAACATCCACGGCGGCGCCTGCGCGCTCGGCCACCCGATCGGAGCGTCGGGTGCGCGCATCCTCGTCACCCTGATCGGCGCTCTCAAGAAGACCGGAGGCAAGCGCGGCATCGCGAGCCTATGCATCGGCGGGGGCGAGGCCACCGCCATGGCGATCGAGATTGCGTGATGCCGAACCCGGTCGAGTTCTATTTCGACTTTTCCTCGCCCTACGGCTATATCGCCAGCGAGAAAATCGATGCGCTCGCGGCGAAATACGGCCGCGAAGTGACCTGGCGGCCGTTCCTCCTCGGGGTCGCGTTCAAGACGACGGGCGGCGTGCCGGTGCCCACCATACCGATGAAGGGCGCTTATCATTTACGCGACATAATCCGAACGACCAAGTATCACGGCGTTCCCTATCGCCCTCCCACGGTTTTTCCCATTTCCTCGGTTTCC